>Ga0307415_100000162_pt1 | contig 29536 bp, 26 predicted proteins | sample DK1Cmetagenome_FD_204524 | JGI IMG/M metagenome (GOLD analysis project Ga0307415, IMG submission 204524) | Maize rhizosphere microbial communities from greenhouse at UC Davis, California, United States - DK15-C-2 | ecosystem: Host-associated > Plants > Roots > Rhizosphere > Soil | place: USA... | reverse complement strand
GCGTACGCCCTCGGCGCCGCCGCGATCCACAGCCGCCTTGACGATGGCGAAGATCGCACCCTGAAGGGCGGCGGCGGCGAGGATCTCTCCCCATCCGCGGTCCTCATCGGTGGCGTTCGGCGCGTCCGGCTCGTCGGCGACCGCCTGCCAGACCTGCTTGAAGATGAATCCCGCGACCAGGCCGGCGACCGCGCCGAGCGCGAACCCGACCGGCTTGTACAGCACCTTTTTCATGCGGCTCCTTACCGTGACCGTGACGCGATCGCGTGATGCCCCTCATATGCCCTTCCGCGATGGTTGCCTAACACCATCGGCGTTTCGTCGGTTTCCCGGCGATTGCCCTCGGGTATCGTCCGCGTCCGATGAGAGATCTTGTGAACGGTTGGCGGCTTCGCCGTACGGCCAGGGACCACTTCGGGTGGCGGTCGCTGCGCCCGGCGCAGCTGGGTGCGATGCGCGCCCTGATGAGGGGCCGCGACGCGCTGGTCGTGCTGCCGACGGGGGCCGGCAAGTCGGCCGTGTACCAGGTACCGGCGTTGCGGCTGGACGGTCCAACGCTGGTCGTCTCGCCGCTGCTGGCCCTCCAGCAGGACCAGATCGCCGGGCTCAACGGCCGTGGCGGGCCGACCCGGGCGGTGCGGATCAGCTCGGCCGAGAGCCCGCAGGCGCAGCAGCGGGCGCTCGACGAGGTGGCCAGCGGGGCGGCCCGGTTTCTGTTCGTCACCCCCGAACAGCTCGCCAACCCGGACAAGCTGGAGCGGCTGCGCGCGCTGCGGCCGGCCCTCATCGCGGTCGACGAGGCCCACTGCCTGTCCACCTGGGGACACGACTTCCGCCCCGACTACCTGACCCTCGGCCACATGCTGGCCCGGTTGGGTGGCGGCCGGCGGCGTCGACTCACACCCAGCCGGCGCCCGCCGGTGGTGGCGCTGACGGCGACGGCCTCGCCACCGGTGCGGGAGGACATCTGCCGCCGCCTCGGCCTGGTCGACCCGTATGTGATGATCACCGGGCTGGACCGCGCGAACCTGCACCTGGAGGCGGCCCACTGCCCGACCGAGGAGCACCGGTGGCGCCGCCTGCTGGCCGTGCTGCGGGCCGACAGCGCCCCGTCGGCCGGCTCCGCGGGCGTCGCCGGACCGGGCTGCGGCATCGTGTACGTGCCGACCCGGCGGGCGGCCGAGGAGCTGGCCGGGCGGCTGCGCGACGAGGGATTCGACGCGTCGCACTACCACGGCGGGATGGCGGCCGGCGTCCGCACCCGGCGGCACGAGGACTTCCTCGCCGGCCGCGTACCGGTCATGGTGGCCACGTCGGCGTTCGGGATGGGCATCGACAAGCCCGACATCCGGTGGGTCGCGCACACCGCGCTGCCCGACTCGCCCGACAGCTACCTGCAGGAGATCGGACGAGCCGGCCGCGACGGCGAGCCGGCGCGGGCGGTGCTGCTGTACCGGGCCGAGGACGTGGCCCTGCAGCGGTACTTCACCGGCGGCGCTCCGGCCGAGTCGGGCATCCGTGACCTGGTCGCGGTGCTGCGCCAGCGCCCGCGGAGTCGCACCGAGCTGCGCGAGGTCAGTGGCTTCTCGGCCCGCAAGCTGACCCAGCTGGTCACGCTGCTGGAGGAGGTCGGTGCGGTCGTCGAGGACGCGGACGGCCGGTTGCACAGTCCCGACCACGCGCCCCTGCCGGCCGACGCCGCCCGGCTCGCCCTGGCCGAGGTGGAGCGCCACCAGACCGTGCAGCGCACGCGCATCGACATGATGCGGCAGTTCGCCGAGAGCCGGTCGTGCCGGGGACAGGCCCTGCTCGGGTACTTCGGCGACCGGCTGGACGGTCCGTGCGGCCACTGCGACAACTGCGCGGCGGGGCCGGACGGGACCTCCGCCCGACCGTCGTCAGGTTCGCGGCCGGCCGTGCCCACGCAGCACCGGCCGGCCCCGACCACCAACCAGCCGTACCCGCTGCACAGCACGGTCCGGCATCGGGCCTGGGGTACCGGAACGGTCCTCGGCTACGAGAGCGACCGCATGACGGTGTTATTCGACGAAGTCGGATACAAAACGCTTTCCGTGGCGCTTGTGTCGCGAGAGGATCTTCTGGTATTGGAGCACGGGGCGTAGCCGTCGATCAGCCTCATTGGACGGTCGGGCGATTCCCGGAGCGCGGCCTTGACCGTACCGTGCCACCATGAGAACACGAACTGTCGCCGGTGCCGGCATCCTCGCCACGGCGCTGCTGGTGCTGCTTTTCGGCAACCAGGCCGTGACCGAGTGGGTCGACCGACACACCTCGACGAACAACGCGTGGGGATGGTTCCTGGACAAGCTCACCTGGCCGTCCTGGGCCCTCGGTCCCCGCAACAACTCGACGGGCGCGATGCGCGACCTGTTGGCGGCCGATCTCCGTGCGCTGTTCCTGGTCCTGTTCGTGGCTCTGATCCTGGGCCTGGCCGCGAAGAGCATCTCCGGTGGGGCCGCCGGCTTCCTCATCGGCTGGGCCTCGCTCATCTTCGCCGCGGCCCTGGCGGCCTTCGTGACCGCATTCATCGTTTCGAATCCCTCGTTCATCGGCGCCCTGAACGCGGCCCAGGCCGGTTCCGGGTACGGGCTCTTCGTCGGCTGGATCGTCGGCATCGCCACCGCGACGGCCAAGAAGGTCACCAGTTAGCTTGGGCTCGCCATTTATCCCAGCCGGATGTCGGAGCCGTCGACGGTTATCTTCTTCGCGGCCAGCGGGCGCCCGGCCGGGCCGTTGGCGACCGAACCATCCGCAACCCTGAATGCGCTGCCGTGGCACGGGCAGTTGATGGTGCCGTCGCGGACCTCGGACACCAGGCAACCCTGGTGCGTGCACACGGCCGAGAACGCCTTGAACGTGCCGGCCTTCGGCTGCGTGACGACGACCCGCTTGCCCTCGAAGACCTTGCCCCCGCCGACCGGGATATCGCCCGTGGTCGCCAGCGGCGGAGGTGGCGGCGGTGGCGGCGGTTTGGACGCCGGTCCGCCCGGCGGGTCGGGCGAGCCCGAGGTCGTCGGGTCGGGCTCCGGGGGTGGCGGCTCATCCTCCGGCGGCGGGGCGTTGCCCGCGCCGTAGGTGGCGCAACCCCCTAGGGCGGCGAGGGCGGCGGCGCCGGCGCCGGCCAGGACGATCCGGCGCGACGGTCCGGCCGGCGCCACGCCTTCCGGGGCGGCACTGTCCTGTGTGTCCATGTCTTCCTCCAAATACCGACGCACGCTCAGAACTTGATACCGAAGGTGGTGAAGAACCACAGCGACGAGGTCACCCACAGCCCCACCAGACCGGTGAAGACCAGACCACCGACGACGGGCAGGACCCAACCCGGCAGACCCTTGCGGGACAGGGACAGCATCTTCACGGTGAAGGCCCCGAAGAAGAAGCAGCCCAGCAACGAGTGGACGAGCACGCGCGGCTCGTAGATCTGGAAGCCCACCGCGTACAGGCAGTGGATGGCCACCGGCACGGCGAGCAGGAACGCGATGCGCCCCGACCACCGGTGCAGCGCGCCGATCCACGACGGCGCCGCGATACCCGGAACCTTGCCGTACATGACGAGCGCGGACACGAGCTGGACGACCGCGAACGTGGCCGCCCCGGTGGTCAGCCACGCCTTGGCGGCCAGGGGCCCGGAGAAACCGGCGATGTTGACGGCGATGTTCGTCGGCTCGTGCAGCCGCCCGTACACCCCCAGGGCCACCGCGACGGCGCCACCGATCGCGAGCGGCACCAGCAGCTTCGCCGCACCACCCGATGGAGGGGCGGCGACCGGGGCCGCCGGCGGCTGGGGGGCCAGCGTCGCCGGGTCGGTTCCGAACTCGTACGACATCGGGCTCTCCTTCACAGTCCGGCGCTCGGGTCGACCGGACCCGCGGTGATGGTGGTGCCGTCCACGGTGGTCGTGCTGTTGTTGAGGTCCAGCGGGTCGGCCGGTTGCGGGTCGCCCTCGATGTTCATCACGCCGACCTGCTCGACCTGGCCGTTGTCGTTCTCGAAGACGACCCATCCGCCGACGGCGTCGAGCGCCTGGTTGGTCGCGCGGTAGAGACCCGACGGGGGCTTGACGACCTTCACGGAGAAGGTGAACCGGCGCCCGGAGGCGGTCACGCTGCCGGCCGCGACGCCCTTGGCGACCGATCCGGTCAGGCGCGCGTTGCCGGAACCGGTGAGAATGAGCTCACCGTTGCGGGCGGTGCCCTGCAGCCAGGCCTCTGTCCGGTTGCCGTCACAGAGGTACGCCACCGCCTTGGCCTCCTTGACGACGATCGCGATGGTGGCGGCACCGCCCTTGACCCGACCCGCGTACGTGACCGGGGCGGCGGCCGCGGCGGTGGGTGGAGCCTTGGTCGGCGGGGCGTTGGTGGGCTCGGCCTGGCCCGGCTGGGCCGTGGCCGTGGCGGCCGGCGCGTCCGGCTGCTGGTCCCCCGCGGCGTTGCGCTGGCTGGCGTCGGTCGCCCGCAGGTTGAGCACCATGAGGACGGCGGCGAGCACCAATCCCGCCGCCAGGGTCAGAATCGGGCCCTTATGTTTCATCGCAGTCTCCCGGAGCTTCGTCGGAGGATCACGCCGTCCATGGCACCGGTACGGCGGAGATCTGTCTGCGTACTTCTTCACACAGCCTTCTTCGCCGAGCCGACCCGTGCGCGGGCGCCGGCCGCCATCGTATGGTGGTCCCGGCCCCGTGAATGATCGTCCCTATGTGTCGTCCCATCTTGAGGATCGAGTGACCGACCCCCGGCCGACCCGCCTGCCACCGGCCGTCCAGCCCGCCCGGGCGGTGGTCTGGGTGCTGCACCTCGCGCTGCCCGTGGCCGCGCTGTGGCTCCTGCTCGCCCAGCCGACCGTGGACGTCATCTGGGAGCACCACCCGAGCCACTTCTGGCTCGTGCTGGCGGTGGCCGCGGTCAATGTCGTCCTCGGGGCCCGGATGAGCGCCACGGCCCGCCGGCACACCGACGCCCGCCTGTTCCTGGTGTCGCTGGCGTTCCTGTCCAGCGCGGGGTTCCTGCTGCTGCACGCTCTGGCCACGCCGCAGATCCTCATCAAGCACCCCAACGCCGGGTTCGACGTGGCCCAGCCGGTCGGCCTCGCCCTGGCCTCGGTCTTCGCGCTGGTCTCGTGCCTGTCCTTCCCGGCCGACCGGGCCGTCACCACGTTCCGGGTGCTGCGGGTGATCCGGGGGGCGGTGGCCGTCCTGCTCGCCGCCTGGGCGGCTGTATCCCTGTTGGACCTTCCGCCCCTGAACCAACCGCCGCAGGCCCGCGACGTCGAGGGTCCGTTCACGATCGTCGCCGTCGTGTCCGTTGGGCTCTACGTCGTGACCGCGGCGCGCTACTACCTGCTGCACCGCCGCGCGCCGGCCGCCGTACTGCTGAGCCTGGTCACCGCCTTCGCCCTGCTGGCCGAGGCGATGGTGGCGGTGACGCTGGCCAACAAGTGGCACCTGTCGTGGTGGGAGTGGCACGTCCTGCTGACGTTCGCGTTCGGCTTCGTCGCGTACAGCGCCTACATCCAGTACTCCAAGGAGGGCTCCAGCGCCGGCATCTTCGACGCCATCGGGTTGCGGGCCACCACGCAGCGGATCCGGGAGGAGTACGAGGCGGCGCTGGAGGAACTGGTGACCGCCCTGCAACAGGGCGAGCAGACCGGTCGGGCCGACAGTCTCGCCCCCCGCCTGGCCGAGCGGTTCAACCTCACCGAGGGCCAGGTGGCCGTGCTCGACCGGGCCGGGGCGGCGCTGGCCGCCGAGCGGGTCCTGACCCGGCGGCTGTCGGCCCTGGTCGACGCGGGCGAGCAGGCGCGGGTCGACCTGGCCGAGGAGGAGCTGCTGCGCGAGGTGCTGGGGCGCATCCGGCCGGCGTACGGCGACCTGCGCGTGGGCCTGGTCTCCGACGGCCGGCTCGAGGTCGACGGTCGACGCTACGATCCGGACGCGCTCGTCGCGCCCGGCCCGCACCAGGGCGGCGACCGGCTGGCGTACCCCCTGACCGTCAAGGGACGCGTGGCCGGCGTCCTGGAGGTTCCCGGGGGCGGCCCGGCCACCGCCGAGGGCGATCCGCTGCTGGCCACCCTGGCCAACCAGCTGTCCATCACGCTGGAGAACGCCCGCCTCTACCGGGAGCTGGGCACGTTGTTTCGCCAGTACATGTCGCCGGACGTGGCCGCGGCCCTGCTGGCCGACCCGGACCAGGCGGCGCTGGGCGGTTCGCTGGTCGAGGTCACCGCGCTCTTCGCCGACCTGCGCGGCTTCACCACGTTCTCCGAGGGCGTCGAGCCGGCCGAGATCGTGCGGATGCTCAACCGCTACCACGGCGTCGCGGTGCCGTGCATCCTCGACAACGGAGGCACGATCGTGCAGTTCGTGGGGGACGCGCTGCTCGCCCTGTTCAACGCGCCGGCCCGGCAGAGCGACCACGCGCGGCGGGCGGTGCGGGCCGCGCTGTCCATGCAGGATGCGGTGGAGCGCATCGCCGCGTCCCACCCCGGGTGGCCGAGAATGCGGGTCGGCGCCAACACGGGTGCCGCGCTCGTCGGCAACATCGGCAGCGAGACACTCAAGGGCTTCAACGCGATGGGTGACGCCGTCAACGTGGCCGCCCGCCTGCAGACGGTCGCCCAGCCCGGACACGTGGTCATCGGCGACGCGACGCTGGAGGCGGCCGGGTCGGGGATCCTCGTCGAGCCGCTCGGCGAGCTGCTCGTGAAGGGTCGGCAGAAGCCGGTACGGGCGTTCGTGGTCACCGGGTTGACGACGTGAGCGGCCGGGAGTTCTTCGAGCAGCTCACGTCGGACGAGGCCGCCGCGCTGGCCCGGCTGGGGCGCCGCCGCGAGTACCGTCGCGGATCGGTCATCATGCGCGAGGGCGACCGCTCGGACTGGATGGTCGTGCTGCAGCAGGGACGGGTCAAGGTCTCCTCCGACACCGCCAACGGCACCGAGGTGGTGCTGGCCGTGCGCGGGCCCGGTGCCCTCCTCGGCGAGCTGTCGGCCATCGGACCCGACGCTACGTCGGCCGGCTCGGCGGCCGGCGCCGGTGGTGCCCGCTCGGCCACCGTGACCGCGCTCGAACCGGTCCGGGCGATGATCGTCACGCGGGCCGACTTCGAGGCGTTCCTGCAGGCCCACGGAAGGGTCGCGGTCCTGCTGCTGCAGACCGTCGTGAACAGGTTGCGCGACGCGGACCGCAAGCGGATCGAGTTCGGCGCCCACGACACGACCGGGCGCGTCGCCGCCCGCCTGGTCGAGATGGCCGAACGCTTCGGCCAGGCCACCGAGGACGGCGTCAAGATCGCCCTGCCCTTCTCCCAGGACGAGCTCGCCGGCTGGATCGGCGCCTCGCGGGAGGCGGTGAGCAAGGCCCTCGGCGTGCTCCGGTCGGCCGGCTGGATCCGTACCAGCCGAATGTCGGTCGTCGTCCGCGACATCGCCGCCCTCCGCCGTCGCGCCGAATAGTTCGCAGATCTTGGATGGTTTGTAGGCCCAGGACCCCACAAACCATCCAAGATCCACGAACCGGCGGCGGCGCGCGCGGCGCGAAATGGGTTTCCGGAGGGGAGGACGCCGGGATCGCGGGGAAGTGTCGGACTTTACACCTGGTGAAAGAGTGGACACCTTGAATGTGTCATCCGACAGCCTGGCTCTAACCTACGGTCTACTCTCCACCGATCGAAGGGCAGAACCGGTGCCGTTCGGTCGTGCTCTGCCCGCCCTCCGGGCGAGTGACCGGTGCGGCGGGAGACGCAAAGATTGAGGCTCGATCGTTCTGTGTGCACTTAGGACTTGCATCTCCGTGTTGTTCAACTCGAAAGCTCGCTGAAAGGGCCCCCCGTGTCGGACCAGCAGTCCCCCGGCCAGTCGTCGCAGCCACCCGCGGGCCAACCGTCGACGCCGGCAACACCTTCGCAACCCGCGGCACGGCCCGTGACGCCAGCTCCCGGAGCGTCACAGCCGCCGCCGCCATCGTCGCCGCCGCCCGCCGCGGCCCCGGCCGCCGCCGCTCCAGCGGCCTCGGCGGCGTCGGCCCAGTCCGCCGCCGACCAGGACGCGGTACGAGACGCGATCGAGGAAGAGGAGGCGCGGCGCCGGCGGCGCTGGTGGCTGCTCCTGCTGCTTCTCCTCCTGTTGCTGCTGCTCTGCCTGGGCGGCACGGCCTGGTACATCTGGTTCCGGCCCGGCAGCACACCCGGCGCGGGAGACGCGACGCCCACGCCCACCGCCACGTCGCAGGTGACGACGCCGCCGGCGACCACCGAACCGGCCGCACCACCACCCACCGCGACGGCGACGGCGACCGCGACCCCGGCTCCGACCGAGACGGCGTCGCCCACCGAGACGGAGCCGGCCACCATCGACGTGCCCAACGTCGTCGGCAAGACGGGCGCGCAGGCGGACAAGATCCTGCGCGACGCCGGCTTCACCAAGATCACATTCGTGAGCGGCGACGACCCGTCCGACCCGGTGCAGATCCTCGGCGAGTGGAAGGTCACCGAGCAGAGCCCGGCCGCGGGCGAGAAGGTCGCGCCGGACACCGAGATCGTGCTCACCGTCACCAAGCTAGGCGGCGGTCTGGGCTGACGCGTCGGCTGACCGGGTCCGTCCCAGCGCGGAGGGCCCGGTCGGCACCGCGGCAGAGTCCCGCGGCGCGGCATGTCGGGTCACGGCCAGACCCGCGCGCTCGGCCCGGGCGGCGAACGCCACCGCGTCGATGATCGCGGCGCCACCGCCATCGTTGTTGAAGTACACGAACACGTCCTCATCCCGGTCGTACACCGACGCCAGCCGGTCGACCCAGGAGCGCAGCGCCCGCGGGCCGTACCGGGGCCGGGGGCGGGCGCGGCCCTCGTGCAGGCGCAGATAGCCGAAGTCCGCGGTGCGCCACGTGGGCGTGATCGGCCGGCTGAGCCGGTCGGCCCAGCACAGGGCGGCGCCCCGCCGCGTGAGCACATCGCGGACCGCCGGCGTCCACCAGGAGTCGTGCCGTGGCTCGACCGCCACCCGGATCCCGGACGGGAAGAGCGCCAGCACCGCATCGAGCGTCACCGGATCGGCCCGCAGCGTCGGTGGCAACTGGAGCAGGACGGGCCCGAGCTTGGAGCCCAGGCCGGCGGCCCGGTCGAGGAACCGCGACACCGGTTCGTCCGGCTCACGCAGCCGCCGGATATGGGTCAGGTACCGGCTCATCTTGACGGCGACCACGAAGTCCTCCGGTGTGCGCCTCCGCCAGCCGGCGAACGTGGTCCGCTCCGGCAGGCGGTAGAACGCGTTGTTGACCTCGACAGTCGCGAACGCGTCGGCGTAGTACTCCAGCCAGCCGCGCTGCGGCAGACCGGCCGGATAGAACCGTCCGCGCCAGTGGTCGTACTGCCAACCGGAGGTGCCGACGAACATCACGCCGGGTGTTTACCCAGACGGCCGGCCCGGCAACGCGGCGTCCAGGTCGACCTCGATCCCGGTCGCCTCGCTCACCCCGCGGATCGGCGTGAGCGTGGCGTAGCGCTGGCCCAGGAGCACGACATCGGCGCCGGGCTCGTTGCCCTCCCCGGCGGCCAGGGCCATCCGCACGTATCCGCGCCCCATCTCGGCCACGGTCATCTGCACCTGACCGAACCGGGCCAGCGACGCCCGCCGCAGCCCCCGGAGCTGGTCCGACGGCAGGTCGGGCACGTTGAGGTTCAGCACGGTCTCCGGCGGCAGCCCGGTCAGCTGGTCCAGCAGGGCGACGGCCAGGCCGGCGGCGGTCTCCCAGTGGCGGGAGGACTCGTTGGCCACCAGCTCCGCGATCGCCGCGCCGCCGGTGGTGGCGCTGGCCGCGTCCAGGGTGAGCACGTCGAGGGAGACCGCGATCGCCCGGCACCCGACCTCGGCCGCGGTGAGGGCGGCGCCGACCGTGCCCGAGTGCAGCACGGCCTGACCCGCGTTGGCGCCCCGGTTCACGCCGGAGAGCACGACCTCGGGCGCGTCGCCGAAGGCGCGCCGGGCTCCGAGGATGGCGATGAAGCTGGGTGAGCCGGCGACCGCGTACGCCTTCACGCCCTCCAGGCCCGGCAGCTCACGCTCCTCCACCATGACCCGGCCACCCTCCTCCACCGCCGAGATGGAGGCGCTGCTTCCGCTGGCCTCCTTGGCCGGCGCCGCCACCACGACGTCGGCCCCCCAGCGCCGGGTGGCGAGCGCGAGGGCCCGGATGCCCGGGGCGTCGATGCCGTCGTCGTTGGTGATGAGCACTCTCATGTGGACTCCTGGCTTGGGGCAGGGGGGCGGGGATCTCCCAGCGGCGTCAGTCTCACGCGGGCGGCCACCTCGGCGATGGCCTCGGCGCTACCGGTACCCAGCCCGTGCCGGGTCACGTTGAGCGCGCCCGCCCCGGCGCCGGTGCGTACGGCCTCCCGAACGGTACCCCCTCGGGCCAACACGGCCGCCACGCCCGCGGTCATCGAGTCGCCGGCACCGTGGTGGTCGGCCTCCTCGAGCCGAGGCGGCTCGACGGTCATCACGTCGCCGTCCAGCAGGGCCAGCGCCGGCCGCTCGGCCCGGCTGATGAGCACCGAGCGGGCACCCCGATCGTGCAGCTCGTGCAGCGCGGCGACCAGCGACTCCTCGTCGTCCGGTGCGACCCGGCCGTCGCGGGCCAGCTCCTCGTCGCTCACCTTGAGGAACGCCACGCCTCCCTCGAGGACAGCGTCCACATAGGATCCGGACAGGTCGGCCACGACGATCCCGCCGTGCTTGGTGAGGTCGGCCGATAGGCGCCGGTACATGTCCGCGGGTACGAGTGACGGGTCGTTCGGTCCGGACAGAACGCTCACCTCGGCGCCCAACCCGGCGGAGAGCGCCAGGCCGTACAGCTCGTCGAGCTCGTGCCGGCCCAGCGGCGCGCCGGGCGACTCGGCGATGCGGTTCCGTTCCCCGCCGCGGCGGTCGTCGACGTACCAACCGCTGGTCCCCTCGCGCTGCACCAGCTTCAGCTCCACGCCCTCGGCCTCGATCAGCGTGCACAGCACCGCGCCGACCTCGCCGCCCACGGCCCCGCACAGCGTCACCGGCAGGCCCAGCGAGCGCATCATGCGCGCCTGCCACACTCCTTGGCCGCCGGCGTGCAGGTGCAGCTCGACCTCGTCCGCGGGCCGCTCGATCGTCACGGTCAGCATCGCCGTCGGCGCGAACACCATCACCCCTGGGGTCACGCGTGAGGTCTACCCACCTACGCCGTGGATAGTCGACTATCGTCGTGCGACATGACGATCGTGCCGGACACCAAGGACTGGACGTGGGTGCTGCGCCGGCCCTGCCCCGAGTGTGGCTTCGACACGCGGGCGTTCGCCCGGGAGGAGGTCGGCGACCTGCTGCGCGCCAACGCGGTCGCGTGGCAGGAGGTGCTGGCGGGGCCGGTCGAGGACCTGCGGCGCCGACCCTCACCTCAGGTCTGGTCACCGCTGGAGTACGCCTGCCACGTCCGCGACGTCTTCCGGCTCTATCACGAACGGCTCAACCTCATGCTGGACCAGGACGATCCGCTCTTCCCGAACTGGGACCAGGACGCGACGGCCGTGGCCGAACGGTACGGGGAGCAGGATCCGGCCACCGTGGGCCAGGAGCTGGCCGGGGCGGCGCGGGCGTTGGCGGCGAACTTCGACTCGGTCGGCGACGACCGGTGGACCCGGCCCGGCCGGCGCGGCGACGGGGCGGTGTTCACCGTCGAGTCGTTCGCCCGCTACTTCATCCACGACCCGGTGCATCACCTCTACGACGTGACCGGCCGCCGGGCGGACTAGGCGCGACGTTCCTAGGCGCGGCGCTCGTCGGCCCGCTTGCACGCCACGCACGCCGTGGCCGAGGGGAAGGCGGCCAGCCGCTCGGGCGTGATCGGGTCACCGCAGGTCTCGCAGAGTCCGTAGCCGCCGGCATCGAGCCGTTCGAGGGCATGCTCGACCTGGTTACGGCGGTCCCGGATGGTGGCCACGACCGAGAGCTGGTGCTCGCGTTCGGCCGTCTTCGCGCCGGCGTCGATCTCGTCGTCGCCATCGCGGTCACCCGGGCGACCCAGGTCGGCCAGCGCGGCCGTCGCCTCCTCGTACTCCGCGGTCAGCTCCAGGTACATGCCCTGGAGCACGGCCCGTAACTCGTGCTGGTTGACCGGATCCGCCGGCAGTGTGGTCGTCATGCCGTTCCCCCCCAAGTAAGGTGCTCGGTCGCCTCGGCCTCGCTCGTCCTCGCTCGGACGTCGGCTCCCCAAAACGTGTTCGGCCCCACCGGCCGACCGGGTGGAGGTACCCGTAGGGCCGGACGACAAACACGGTGTCCCACCGTCGTCAAGCGGCCCCGGGGAGCCTAGGTTGGAAGCCATGAGCAGCGCGATCGCCACCGTCAACCCGACCACCGGGGACGTTGTCCAGACTTTCGCCGCCCTGTCGCCGGAGCAGGTGGACCAGTGCCTGTCGGTGGCGGTCGACGGCTTCGCCGAGCTTCGCCGGACCTCCTTCGCCCAGCGCGCCGCGTGGATGAACGCCGCCGCCGACCTCCTGGACGCCGAGAACGAGGCCGTGGCGACGATGATGACCACCGAGATGGGCAAGACCCTCGCGTCGGCCCGGGCCGAGGCGGCCAAGTGTGCCAAGGCCTGCCGCTTCTACGCCGCCCACGCGGAGGGCTTCATGGCCGACGAGCCGGCCGACGCCTCGGCCGTCGGCGCGAAGCTCGCCTACGCGATGTACCAGCCGATCGGCCCGGTCCTCGCGGTGATGCCCTGGAACTTCCCGCTGTGGCAGGCGATGCGCTTCGCGGCCCCGGCCCTCATGGCCGGCAACGTGGGCCTGCTCAAACACGCGTCGAACGTGCCACAGACCGCGCTGTACCTCGGCGATCTCTTCCGGCGGGCCGGGTTCCCCGCCGGCGCCTTCCAGACCCTGCTGATTCCGGCCGGCGCCGTCGAGGGCGTGTTGAGCGACCCGAGGGTACGGGCGGCGACGCTGACCGGCAGCGAGGCGGCGGGGCGCGCCGTGGCCGCGATCGCCGGCCGCGAGCTGAAGAAGACTGTGCTGGAGTTGGGCGGCAGCGACCCGTACGTGGTGATGCCGTCGGCCGACATCGATCGCGCCGCCCAGGTGGCGACGACCGCGCGGTGCCAGAACAACGGCCAGTCCTGCATCGCCGCCAAGCGGTTCATCGTCCACGCCGACGTGTACGAGGCGTTCGCCGACGCGTTCGTGTCGCATATGGCGGGACTCGTGGTCGGCGATCCCATGGACTCCAAGACCGACGTCGGTCCGCTGGCGCTGGAGCAGGGCCGGGTCGACATCGAGGAGCAGGTCTCCGATGCCGTGGCCAAGGGCGCGCGCGTGGCCTGCGGTGGGCAGCGGCCGGACGGGCCGGGCTGGTACTACCCGCCGACCGTGGTGGTCGACCTGACCCCCGAGATGAGGATGTGGTCGGAGGAGGTGTTCGGTCCCGTCGCCGGCCTGTTCCGCGTCGGCTCCTACGAGGAGGCCGTCGCGCTGGCCAACGGCACGAACTTCGGCCTCGGCTCCAACGCGTGGACCACCGACGCCGACGAGCAGGCCCGGTTCGCCGCCGACCTCGACTCCGGCGCCGTGTTCATCAACGGCATGGTCACCTCGTACCCGGAACTGCCCTTCGGCGGTGTCAAGAACTCCGGGTACGGTCGCGAGCTGTCGGCCCACGGCCTTCGGGAGTTCTGCAACATCAAGACCGTGTGGATGGGTGAGGGGGCGGCGGTCGCCCGCGCCGGCGGCCACGCGGAGTGACCCGCATCCCTCGGTGAATGCCTGCAAATCGGGGACATTCGGGCCGCGGCCGGCTACTCCCCGCGCTGGGGAGTGGTGTGGATACTTGGGTGCGCGGGGAGCACCGGCTCATCACCATGGCACCACCTCGCGGCTTGCCAAAGTTGACCCGTACTTGCCAAGTTGCTAGGTGGCGCCGCTCGCGAGCTCGCGTCGGCTCGTTGCGTGGCGCCGTGGGCAAGGTCGCGTCGGCCGCTGTTCTCTGCATATGGGGTGCCGCCTGACCTGGCCGGGCGGACGGCACGACGGAGGCGAGCATGAGTGCAGGGGCCGACGCGTCGGCGGCGCGGTTCCACACCTTCGGTGAGCTCCTTCGTTTCCTGCGCCGGCGGGCCGGCCTGCGGCAACGCGAGCTGGCGGTCCGGGTGGGTTACAGCGAGGCCCACATCTCGCGGTTGGAGGGCGGTCAACGTCGGGCCGATCCGGCCGCCCTGGCCGCGCTGTTCATACCCGCCCTGCGGCTGGAGCGGCAACCCGACCTCGCCGCCCGGCTGCTCGCCCTGGCCGAGCGGTCCCAGCCCGCCCGGCGGGCGGGGGTGCAGGGGTACGGCGTCCCGCTGCCCGCACCGCACCTGGTGCCCCGGCCCGAGGTGGCCGACGCGCTGACCACCCTCATGACGACCCAGCGGATCGTGGTCGTGTGCGGGCTGCCGGGCGCCGGCAAGACGACGCTCATGGCGGCCACGGCCCGCGACTGGGCTTCGACGCGCGGACCGGTGTGCTGGCTCACGGCCAACGCCGGCACCCAGCCGCCGGTCCTGGTCCGCCGGCTGGCGGCCGTCCTGCACGAGGCGACCGGCGAGGAGGCATCGGCCGACGCCGACCAACCGTCGCTCGATCGGCAACTGGACGCGATCGTGCCGGCGCTGGCCGCCACCCCCGTCCTGCTCTGCATCGACGACGCCCACCTGCTGGGGGCGGCCGGCCCCACACTGGACACGGTCACCTATCTCAGCGCGCAGGGTGGGCTGCGGGTCCTGCTGGCCAGCCGGGAGCGGCTGGACCTGGGCGACTCCGCCCACCTTCGGCTGGCCGGCCTGAGCGTCGGGCAGGCGCGGGCGTTGGTGCAGCGGCTGGATCCCGACATGCCGTCCGATCTGGCGGATCGCCTGGCGTTGCGCACCGGCGGCAACCCCATGCTGCTGAGGCTCGTGCTCGGCCAGGCCCACCAACCCGGCGGCGACCGGGCCCGGCTGGTCGACGGGCTCGAGAGCGATCCCGAGGTCAGCGACCGTCTCATCGATGCCGCGCTGCGCGGGCTGACCGGACCGGCCCAGGATCTGGTCACGCTGCTCGCCGTCTTCCGTACCCCGGTCAACCTGTACGACGAGGGGCTGGCGGCCCAGGTGCGGGACTGGCGACCCGGGCTGGACCGGCCCGCCGCGGTCGCCGAGCTGCAGCGCCGGCAGCTGCTCGACCATCCCACGTCCGCGGCCCTGCACCCGGTCATCCGCGACCACCTGGCCCTGCGCTCGACCAACGACCCCGCCACCGCCCGCCGGTTGCACGCGATCGCCGCGGCCCGGTACGAGGCCGACGAGGACCCGCTGGAGGCGGTCTGGCACCTGAGCCGGTCGGGTGATCCGGCCCGCGCGGTCGAGGTGCTGACCGCGCATGTACGCGTGTTGATCGGTCGTGGTCAGAACCTCTCCGCCGCCGACATCGCCGAGGGACTGTCGCGCCAGATCCGCCTGGACCGGCGGCCGGGTGACGCGCCGGCCGACCCGGAGCTGGTGCGCCGGTTGCACCTGGTTCGCGGTGACCTCCTGGTCAACACGGAGCGGGGGGACGAGGCCCAGACCGCGTACCGGCAGGCGCTCGAGCAGCCCATGCCGGCGGCGGTACGGGCGTTCGTGGTGCTCCGGCTGGCCGAGAGCCTGCTGGAGCGCAACCAGCCCGCCGAAGCCCTGGCCCTGTGTGCCGACGCGCTGGCCGGCATCGGCCCGCGGGAGGCGCTGCTCTCCGCCCGGCTGGACGCGCTGCAGGCCTGGGCCCGGATCCAGCTCTCGGAGTACGGCGACGCGATCCCGCTCGCGCGCCGGGCGCTCGAGGGGGCCGCGCCGCTGACCGCGGTCGCGCCGCAACTGGCCGGTGAGGTCATCGCCCGGGCGGAGTGGACCCTCGGCGTGGCGCTGCGCCTGGACAACCGCGGTGGCGAGGCGGCCACCCACCTGCGCCGGGCGGCCTGGGCGGCCCGCTCCGCCGGCCTGCACCACCTCGTGGCCCGGGCACTGTTCAATGTGGCCGCACTGCGCTGGGACGAGGGCGACATGGCCGGAGCGCTGGCCGACTTCCGGACCGCCGAGGCGGCCGCCCGTGCCAGCGCGGACAGCGCCGGCGTCGCGCGGGCGCTGTCCAGCATCGGCACCACGCACATCTACCTGGGTGCCGTCACCGACGCGGTCAAGAACTTCACCGACGCCCACGCGCTGCGCGAGCGTCTCGGCGACACGCAGGGCGCGCTGACCACGCGGGTCGGTATGGCCAACGCCCTCCTGCACCTCGGCCGGCTGGACGAGGCGTTGACCATCCTCGACGAGGCGACCCGGGCGCGGTGGGCCGAGCCGCGCACGCTGGTCTACGCGTTCGACAGCCGGGCCCTGTCGCTGCTGGCCGCCGGTCGGGCCGAGGACGCGGTCCGCGCCTCGCGGCGAGCGGTGGCGCTGGCCCGCCGCCACGTACCGGCCATGGTGGCCCTGCTGGAGTCGCACCTGGCCCTCTGCCATCTCATCCTGGGCCGACCCGACCCGGCCCGGGAGGCCGCGGGCCGCGAGGTACGGGCCTACACGTTCGAGGACGAGCTCGACACGATGTTCCTGCGGGCCGCGCTCGCGGTCGCCGACCGTGACCGGGCCGCGATGACGGCGGTGACGTCCGAGCTGTCGGAGTGGGTGGAGACGAAGGGACTGCGACTGCACGACCGGACAGCCCAGCGGCTGCTCGACGCGTTCGACCGACCGATACCGCTCGCCGACCTGCCCCGGCTGATGTGGTGCCCGGCCGACCCGGCGCTGGCCGATCCGGGCGGGTCTCGCCCGTCCGACGCCTGAGTTCAGTCCAGACCGTCGAACACGTCGGTGAGCATCGGGGCGCCGGCTGCGGGCGGGGGCCAGGCGATGACCCACCACTCCCGGCTCACGATCCGTTTCCAGCGTTCGGTGTCGGTCGGATCATCGATGAAGACGTGATGCTGGCTGCGATGTTCGCCCAGGCCGGCGACGACCCGGTCGGCCACGCTACGGGTGTCGACCGTGATGCCGATCCGCTCATCCGGGACGCCGCGCATCTGGTACATCTGTGTCGGGTCGAACACGACCCGGTTCATCGCCGCGCGCTGCTCATTCCACCGCTCGAATACGGACTCGGAGATGGCGGCATGGCACAGTCGTTGAAACCCTTGCCCGGCGCGGGTGCCCATCGGGCGGTCTCCGCCTCGCTCGTTCCCCGCCCGGTCGTCGACCGCGCTCACGAGGCGCAGGAACGCCGCGTCGGTCGCCGCGCCGATCGCGACGTGGTCGGGGTGGCCGAAGATGCCGTCCGGCCCGAACGTGACCACGACGTCCGGTCTCTCCTCGTCGAGGATCCCGGCGATCCGATCGACCAGTCCCTCGAACGGCACGTCGCTCACGCCGCCGTCGGGGTACCCGAGCCACTCGTACCGGTCCGGCATCCGTCCGACCGCGCGCCAGGCCGCCTCGTCCTCGGCCCGACGCACCTTCCCCAACGTCTCGCGGGTCGCCGGGAAGCCCTCCCGGATGTCGCCGCCCTCGCCGTCCGTGGCCAGCACGAGCACGAACCGGAAACGCGGGTCGGCCGCGTGCAGGGCGACCGTGCCGGCCACCCCGTACGCGTCGTCGTCCGGATGCGCGAAGACGGCGACCAGCGTGCGACCCATCCCCACATCGTGCCATCGCCGGTGACGCCGCCCGGTGAACGCGGCCCGGTGAACGCGGCCCGGGCGTGCCTACGATCGGTGGGTGGACAGTCTCGCCGCGGCCCGCGCCGGTGACGAGCGGGCCTTCGAGGACCTCGTCGCCGCCCACCGCCGCGAGCTTCAGGCGCATTGCTACCGGATGCTCGGCGGGCTGCACGACGCCGAGGACGCCGTACAGGAGACCCTGCTGGCCGCCTGGCGCGGGTTGGCCGGGTTCGAGGGGCGCAGCTCGCTGCGGACATGGCTCTTCCGCATCGCCACCCACTGCTGCCTGCGCCAGGCCGAGCGCCGCCCGCCCCGGATGCTGTCGTGGGACCACGGCCCGTCGCTGTCCCCTGAGGACACCATCGACGGACCGGTCCGGGAGCCGATCTGGCTCGAACCGTGGCCGACCGACCCGGCCGAGGTGGCCGAGCGCCGGGAGACCATCGGCCTGGCCTACGTCGCGGCGCTGCAGCACCTGCCGCCCAACCAGCGCGCGGTGCTGATCCTGCGGGAGGTGCTCGCCTTCCCGGCCGACGAGGTGGCGTCCATGCTCGACACGACGACCGCCTCGGTCAACAGCGCGCTCCAGCGGGCCCGGGCCGGCATCGCCGACCGGATCGACGCCGTCGCCGACCGCCGGGACGCAGCACCCGGCGTCCCGGACGAGCATCGCGAGCAACTCGAGGCGTTCGTCGACGCGTTCGAGCGCGCCGACATCGATGCCCTGGTCGGGCTGCTCACCGAGGACGTGCGCTTCACCATGCCGCCGCTGCCCGCGTGGTTCGACGGCCGGGCCGACGTGTCGGGCTTCATCGGGCAGCAGGTCTTCGCCACACCATGGCGGCTCGTGCCCGTGTCGGCCAACGGCCAACCGGCGTTCGTCTGCTACCAGTGGACCGGCTCGGAGTTCGCCCTCGGCGCGGTCAACGTGCTCTCCTTCCGCGGCCGCCGGATCAGCTGGATCGCGGCGTTCGTCGACCCCGAGGTGGTGGCCCGGTTCGGTCGGCCGAAAGAAGCTCCGAACGACCGATGAGTTCGGCGGCTCGGTCGTCTCTGCACCGGTGAACGGACATCGCCGAACCCAGGAGGACATCGCCATGCGGAAGATCATCGTCGCCAACATCGTCTCGCTCGACGGGTACTACGAGGGCCCCACCAACGGCGTCATGGACCTGCCGATGGACGAGGCCTTCAACACGTACAACCGGGAACGCCTCGAGGCGGCCGACACCGTGCTGCTCGGGGCGACGTCGTATCAGGGCTTCAGCGGCTACTGGCCGTCCATCGCCGACCACCCCGAGGTGCCGCCCGACGACCCCATGGCCCCGGCCTACGACGAGACCAACCGGGCCATCAGCCGCGCCTGGCGGGACAAGCCGATCGTCGTCGTGTCCGACTCGTTCGCGGTTCCGGCGGACGGGCCCTGGGCCTCTCACACCACGGTCGTGGGCCGCGGCGAGGCGGCGGCGTGGAGGGATTCGGGCGAGGGCGAGTGTCTCGTGTTCGGCAGTCGCACGATGTGGAACGGCCTGCTCGCGGCCGGGCTCGTCGACGAACTCCACCTCATGGTCGGCGCCACCGTCCTCGGCGGTGGCACCCGGCTCTTCGACGAGCCGGTCTCGCTGACGCTGGCCGGCACGCGACGCTTCGACGGCTCGGACAACGTGCTGCTGGTCTACCGGCCGTGAGGATCGGCTACCCGAAGGTCCGCTCGAGCCAGAGCCGGTACGCCGCCGGCAGCATGAGCACGGACAGGGACACCAGCAACACGACGAGCACGCCGAGCGTGGCCGCGGTCGCGACAACGGCGAGCCGGCCACGGGCGGGCGCGCCGTCGGCCGGCGCGCTGTCGGCCGGCGCGCTGTCGGCCGGTGCCGCGTCGGCCGGCGCCGCGTCGCGTAAGGACGTGGTGAGCCGGCGCACCCCGGCGGCGACGAGCATGGCCGGTACGGCCACCAGGATGGCCTGCAGGGCGATGAAGTGTGCCCTCGCGCCCAGGCGGCGCACCGGTACGCCGTCACCGCACGCCGCCGTCACGTTGACGTAGCAGGCGATGGGATCGGCGAGGTAGGACACCACGGCCGTGGCCAGCACCGTGGTCAGGCCGGCGGCCAGCAGAGCCGACACCGGCCGGTGCGGCCCGCGCCGGGCCGCCATCACGGTCATCACCACGGCGACCGCGATCGAGGCCATGGCCAGTACCGTGTTGTCGTAGACCGTGGCGAAGGGAACGCCGTCTTCATCGGTGGCCGTCCGCACCGGCTCCGGCAGGGCCAGCCTGGCCGCGTACGGCAGCGCGATCGCCGCGACGGCCAGGCCCGCGGCGCCCACGAGGCCGGCGATCAGGGCCGGGCGCACGGGAACCGGCGAACGCCGCCCGAGACCGGCCAGCACCGGCACGAGCCACATCAGCGTGAGCCCGGCCAACGTCAGCGGGTTGGCCACCAGCCAGATCAGCGGCCCGTAGTCGGCGCCGGTCACGCGGGCCACCCAGGCGTACCACCCGATCTCCGCACCGGCCACGGGGACGGCACCCCATCCGTCGGCGAAGCCGGCCTCGAGCTGGGCCGGCGGCAACCAGACGGCGAACCACACCGCGCCGACCAGGACCGTCACCGCCACGACGGCCGGCATCGTCCACCGTGGAGAGTCGGGCCGGCGCAGCACCCCCCGGGTCGCCGATGTGGCCCACGCGGCCAGGAACACGGCCCCGATGGCCAGCACCGACGTCGCGACCAGCCAGGTCGTGGGCGCCGGGAGGGTGATGGCGGCACCGGTGGCCTCCCGCAGGGTCAGGACCGCACCGGCCGAGTAACCCGTCACGACGGCGAGCGGGAACAGGAGCCAGGTTCGCCACGACGGTACGGCTGACGGGTCCCGCGCCGTCGCGCGCCAGATCGCCGCGGCCAGCAGGCCGGCCGCCACGGCACCCGTGACCAGTCCCACCACCGCCACGGCGAGCCGGCTGTCGACCAGGATGATGCTGCCGGCCAGGAGCCCGAGGTTGGCGCAGACCCCGCCGGTCGCGATGCCCACGCCGACCAGCTCCCAGAAACCGGCACCGAGCAGCCGGCCGGGGTCCCGGATCGCGTCCAGGCGCCGCCGCGGGTGCGGGTGGGTACCCCACCGCCGCCACGCCGGCGGTTCCGGCATCCGCCCGAGGACCGTCGGCAGGGCGCTGTCCGGGCCGTCCGCCGCCGCCGCGGTCGCGTCGGCGTGCGTTTCGCGGACCCGCAGGATCGCGTTGCGGGTCAGGTACACCGTCGCGGTGAGCAGCACCAGCGAAGCGAGCCGGTGCGTGGCCCCGCCCGGGTTGGCCACGAACGCGACCTCGGCCCACCGCCAGTCCAGAGGCGCGCTCAGCAGACCCGGGTGGAGCATGAAGACGAGATACGGAAGCAGGGCCACCGCGACGAACGCCCGCCAGGTGCTGATCGCGAAGTACGTCTTGTCCACGTCGCGGTTGCGCAGGTGGGCCAGCTCATGCAGCACGACGGCCCGGAACTCCGCCGGCCGGGTCACCCGCAGTACCGCCAGCCCGGCGTCGATCTGGACGTAGCGGTGCCACGGCAGGCCGAACGCCTGCCCACCGGTGGTCCGCGCGTACGGGGCCAGCCGCCAGTCCGGCGAGCGGGCCAGGCCCATCTGCCGGCGCAGCCGGTCGAGATCGCCCACGAGGCCCGGTTGGCCGTCGACGGTGAGCCGGCGCAGCCGCCGACGCCGGACTATCCACGATGGATGGAGCAGGTACGCGGCGGCCGCCAGTCCGAACAGCAGCACCAGCCCGCCGCCGACGAACGTGGCCCAATCGACGATGATCGGGTTCATGCACGCCTGGACCCGCCGGCTGACCTCATCGGCCGGGCCCGCGTCGGCGTCCTGCGCGGCCACGCAGGCATCGATGGTGGTGCTGAGCCGGTCCGCCCGGCCCGGCAGTCGCACATAGTCGCTGATGAAGATCAGACCACTGGTGGCGATCACGGCGGCGATGAGCAGGACGAAGCGGGTCAGCGACGCGGCCGGGGCCGCGCCCGGGCCGGGGCGATTCGGCATCACGACGCGTCGCGGCCCAAGCGGCCCTGTCCGACCACGGCGTCGGCGATGAGCCCGGCCTGGTTGGCCGGCACACCGCCGTTGCGCGCGACCCTTTCGACGATCTGCCGAAGCTCGGACCATTGCTCGGACGTGAGCGTCAGCCCGGGATCCGCGGCCGGCGCCGGCGCCGGTACCCGTCCGAACAGCCGACGGATCGCGGCGGCGGTGACCTTCGCGCCCTTCGCGAACGCCTTCGCCACCACGTACCGGACCGCCTCATCCATCGCCGCCAGCATGACCGGCGTGAGCAGCACGGTCATCTCGGGCAGGCCGAATGTCAGCGGCGCGGCCCGGGCGTCCTCGCGGGCATACGCCTGTGGATCGGCGAAGTGGGCCTCGCTCAGTACCGCGAACAGCTCGTCCTGCTCGGCCGGCGAAAACTCCGCGACCAGCGGTTGCGCGAGATCGCGTACCAGCGACTCGTCCAGATCAGTGCTCATCGGGCCCCTTCGACGCCGCGGACACAGGTGCGGTCCAGCATAGTCACCGCACTCAATGCGCCGGTACCAGCGGCGATCCGGGCAGCGGGCGGTGCTCCAGGGCAATACCCTGTCCTCGTGAATCGACCGTCGTCAGACGAGGGAGCGTCCGACCCAGCAGCGATCAGGGGCGACCTCAGCCTCGACATCGTGCGACTGTCCGGCTTCGGAGTGTCGGCGGGGACGGCGCTCGTCCTCGTACTCAACTCGCTCGGCTCGATCTGGACAAGGGCGTACCGCCCGGCCGACAGTTTGTCCGCGGCCGAGGCTCCACCACTCGGCTTGTGGGCCTCGCCGGTGTGGTTGACCGGCGCCTATTTCGTCGCCGTCCTGGCCGTGGCCACGCTGCTCGCCCTGTGCCTTGTCGTGGCCGCGCGTAGCCGCCCGCTGGTCGGCGCCCTTGGCTACGTCGCGATAACCGCCCAGACAATCGTCGTCTTCGCCATCGCGCAACGTGAGGTCGCGGTGCGGGAGTCCGACGGGTTCCCGCAGACGTTCTTCGACAGCGGCTTCGACGCCGCCGTCTGGGCCGCTGTCGCCTCGGCTTTGGCGATGGCATTTGCGATCTGGCGGCCCAGACGACAACTCTGACAAAGTCGTCGTCATTCGCGCCCCCGAGGCGACAACTTTGGCAAAGTCGACGCGATCTTGGAACCGATCGGCGCCTCGATCAACGTCAAGGAACCTTGGACGCGACACTAGCCGTTGGTGGTTCGTACCACGAGCGGGCTCCCCTGGTTGTTGCTGTTGAGCGTCGAGCCCACGGTCCAGACGGTCGCCGTGCCGGTTGCCGCGGCGTCCACGAGCCAGCCGGACGTCGGTGCCACCTCCCGGCTCCACGCGCTGCCGTTCCACCGCGCGAACAGGCCTCCACTGCCCTCGCCGCCGAACGCGTAGACCTTGGTGCCCGACAGTGCGGCCACGGTGCGCAACGCGCCCATGCCCGGGTTCGGGAGCGTGCCCTCCACCCAGCTCTGCCCGTTCCAGTGCACGAAGTAGGGCACGAACGAGAACTTGGAGAAGCTGAAGGCGGTGCCGACGGCCCACACGTCGTTGCTGGCCACCACCGCGATGTCGTGCAGCTTCCTGGTCGAGTACCCGGTCTGCCAACCGCTGCCGCCCGGCAACGCCACCTGGGTCCAGCTCGAACCGTTCCACCGGAGCATGACGCCGGCGACGGTGTCGCCACCGTAGCCGTCGGTACCGACGTTGCCCACGGCCCACAGGTCATTGGCGGCCAGCCCGTCGACCGCCACCAGCAGGTTCTGCACCGAGTCGGGGTTGGGAGACGCCACCTGTTGCCAGGCGACACCATCCCAATGCAGGATGAGTGTGCGCGCCCTGGGGTTGGTCGCCATCGTGTACTCGCCGACGGCCCAGGCGTGGTCGGCCGCCAGCACCTTGACGCCCCGCAGGTGTGCGCCGATCGAGCCGGCCGGCGTCGGGCTGGCGACGACGCTCCACGCGTTGCCGTCCCAGCGCTCGGTGAGCGTCGCGGCCCCGGCCGCGCCCACCGCCCAGACGTTCGTCGCGCCGCTGCCGTCCACACCATCGAGCGTCACGTCGCCACCGACCGCCGGCGTACCGATCAACGACCAGGCACTGCCGTCCCAGTGGGCGGCCAGGCCGGCCGTCGGCGTGTTCCACGTCGCTCTGCTCCACCCGACCGCCCAGGCGTCCGTGGTGCCGATCGCATCGACGCCAAGGAATCGATTGTCGTAGCCCGCGGTGTTGGGCGTCGGGACGACGGTCCAGGTGGCCGCGAGCGCCGGGCTGGCCTGAGCAATTGTCATCACGACGGCGAACAGCGCGGTTCCGACCGAGACGATCACCGCGCGCCCACGTGTGGAAACCGAATTCACCATTGAGTGCACCTCCCCGAAGCAATCAATGACACCTGCACCCGCCGCGTGGTGCATTGTCTGTGCCGTCATCGAGGCCCCCCACGCGTTGGACCACCGGCGCGACGAACGCACGGGTGCCTTGCGCGGCAATGTGATACGGCGGGTTCCGGCAAGGATTGTACGCGTCGAGGCGGCGCGCCAGATACGCCCCGGCGGTCAATTCTTGGGGTAATCGATATGCAGGGACCCCCTGCAAACATTTTCTGTTGAACAGGGTCACCCTACCGACGGGTACGATGCTGTCCCGTGTCGTTGATGAACGCGAGCCAGCTGGCCCGGGCGATCCGGGAACGGGACGTGTCCCCCGTCGAGGTCATGGAGGACCATCTCCGCCGCGTGGCCGAGGTGAATCCCTCCATCAACGCGGTGGTGCGGTTGGCCCCGGACGCGCTGGCCGAGGCGGCGGCGGCGCAACGCGCGCTCGAGCGGGGCGATAGGCGGCCGCTGCTCGGCGTGCCGTTCACGGTCAAGGACAACATCGAGACGGCCGGCATCGTCACCGCCGTCGGCGTGCCCGAGCGCGCGACCACCGTACCGGCGCACGACGCCACGGTCGTGGTGCGGCTGCACCAGGCGGGGGCCATCCTGCTGGGCAAGACCAACTGCCCGCCGTGGGGGGCCGGCATCGAGACCGACAATGAGGTCTACGGACGCACCAACAATCCGCATGATGTGACGCGGACGCCCGGGGGCAGCAGTGGTGGTGAGGCGGCCATCGTCGCGGCCGGGGGTTCGCCCTGCGGCGTGGGCACCGACTCCGGCGGCAGCGTGCGCCTGCCGGCCCACTTCTGCGGCGTCGTGGCGATCAAGCCGACCGCGGGGCTGGTGCCGGTGACCGGGGTACTCGACGACACCGGCCCGATCGGGTCACTCAGCGATCCCCGTACCCAGGTAGGTCTCTTCGCCCGCGACGTCGCCGACGTGGCGCTGCTGCTCGGCATCGTCAGCGGCCCGGACGGCCACGACGGCGGCGTGCCCCCGGTTGCCCTGGGTGACCCGGCGGCCGTACCGGTCGAGGAGCTCCGCGTGGGCATGTATGACCACAATGGACAGCATCCGCCCACGGTGGAAACGGTGGCGGCCGTGCACTGGGCGGCGCGTACCCTGGCCGGCGACCGGGTCCGGCGCGTGCGCCTGCCCGGCGATGGCCATGCCCTGACACACGAGGTGTGGCGTAGCTACGGCGACGGCGTGACGAGTACGCAATTCCACGACGTACTGCGCCGGTGGGACGCCTACCGCGGCGAGATGGCGCGGTTCATGGCCGACCTTGACGTCATCATCTGCCCGGTGTACCCGAGACCGGCGCCGCCGCACGGAGGCACCGACGGCGACGCGGTCAGCTACACCACGCCGTACAGCCTGACCGGCGCCCCCTGCGTCGTCCTGCCGTGTGGTGCCTCCCCGGAGGGCCTGCCGATCGGCGTGCAGATCGTCGCCCGGCCCTGGCACGACCATGTGGCGCTGGCCGCGGCCCTGTACCTGCAGTCGCGCAGATAGGATTGCGGCCGTGCTCGAGGGTCTCGACCAGGTCGACTGGGATCGGTTGGGTCACGCCTACGGCCGGGCGCGGGATGTGCCGGATCAGTTGCGGGCGCTCGCCTCGCCGGACGCGGAGACGCGCGGGCGCGCCCTGTGGTCCTTGTACGGCAACATCTTCCACCAGGGCACACGGTACGAGGCGACCGCCTACGCGGTGCCGTTCCTGCTCGAGCTGCTCGCGGATCCGGAAACACCCGACCCGGTACGGCTGCTCGGGCTCGTCACCGCGATCGCCATCGGCTACGACGAATCGTGGCTGCCCGACGGTGTGCCGGTGGCCGAGGCCCGCGGCTGGGCCGCCGGCGGCGCCGCGCTGCTCGCCGAGGCGCGCCAGCGTGCCGACGAGGACGACGACCCGGACGACGACCCGGACGACGACGAGGCGGACGACGACGAGGCGAACGACGACGAGGACGAGCGGGCCTACGCTTTCATGAACCACCTCAGCGACGACGAACAGGCGCGGGTCGACTCGTATCTCGCGCTGGCCGCGTACGACGCCGTGCGGGCCGGGGTCGGCCTTTTCGCGTCGCTGGCCGATGACGCCGACCCGGCGGTGCGCACGGCGGCCGGCTACGCGATGGCGTGGTTTCCGGAGGAGGCCGCGACGAGCGGGCCCGCCCTGACCCGGCTGGCCCGAGACCCCGACGAGGTGGTCGCCGCGACCGCCGTGGTCGCGCTCGGTCTGGTCGGCGTCGACCAGACCGAGCCCGCCGACCCGGAGCGCCCGCTGGTCCGCCTGGCCGCCGCGCTCGCCCGGGTCCGGGCCCGGCGGCACGACGCCGAACCCGAGGTGGTCGCGGAGCTGCTCGCCTGGACCCGCCGCGGCGATGCCCGGCGCGAGGGCTTTCCCTTCCTCGATGGCGACGTCGGCGGGTACGCCACCCTCGCGCTGCGCCAGGCCGGTGCCGACCATGACGAGGCCGCGTTCGAGGCGCTGCTGCACCGCATCCCGCTCGTGTCGGGCACCGAGGCGTTGCCGGTCGTCGGCGAGGCGTTGCGCCGGGCCTTCCCGGACGGTGCACTGCCCGCGGGCACACCGTTCCACGACCTGACCCAACCGCAGCGCCGGCTCGTGACGGCCTTGTCCGACTCCCCGTCCACCTGGCGACTCGGCGAGTTCGCGACGTTCGGCAACCTGTCCCTGCTCATCGGCGAGTACGGGCTGCCGAGAGACGCCGAGGACATGCGGGAGTACGCCCAAGGCTGAGCCTGCGACATCCGCCGTACATCCAGCACGGCGGCCCAGGGGTCACGAGGCGACGCGGGCGATGGCGGCGTCGGTCTCCGCCTCCAGCGTGAGGAGCAGGTCGGCGGCCGGCATCGATCGCGCCATCGGCCCACCCTGGCCGACCAGCATCGGCGGCTCCGGGGACAGGAAGCGGGGCCGAGGGTACTCGGGTGGCTCCAGGCCGGATCGCTCCAGGCGATCGACCAGCGGGGTACGCACCGCTCGGGCGTGGCGGCCGGTGAGCACCCGGGTGACCGTCGTGTCGCCGGCCACCGCGTCGCGGTGGGCCGGGGCGGTGCCCGCCTCCGGGCAGCACAGGAACGCGGTGCCGAGCTGGACCGCCTGCGCCCCGAGCGCGAGCGCGGCGGCGATGCCGCGACCGTCCATGATGCCGCCACCGGCCACCACGGGTACCGACACCGCGTCGACCACCCGCGGCACGAGCGCCAGCGTGCCGATCAGGGACCGCTCCACGGTGTCCAGGAATGTGCCCCGGTGGCCCCCGGCCTCGTAGCCCTGCGCCACGACGACGCCGACGCCGGCTCGTTCGAGCGCCACCGCCTCGGCCACGGTCGTCGCGGTGCCGATCGTCAACCCGTCGTACCCGGACAGCGGCGGGATGCCGAAGGTGAAGCTGAAGGCCGGCACGCCCTCGGCCGCGACCACGGCCATCTGGTCGGAGAACGCGGGCGCGGGCGGTGGCGGCCGGGACACCCCGGTCAACCGGCTCCACTCCTCCACTCGATCCGGGGACGGGGCGGGCAGCGGTGCGAACAGGTTCACCGCGAACGGGGCACCGGTCAGCGCCCGCATCCGGTGGATGGCATCCCGGAGGTCGTCGGGGGGCAGCATCGAGCCGGCGAGGCTACCGAGCCCACCGGCGTTGGACACCGCCGCGGCAAGCTCCGGTGTGGACGGTCCACCGGCCATCGGCGCCTGGATGATGGGCAGCCGGATGCCAAGGCGGGCCGTGAGCGCCGTCTCGCGCCAGGACATGTACGGCAGTCTACGACTACTGTGTCGCGGATGGACCGTGACCCGAGGCCGATCGTCATCGCGGGAGCGACCGCGGTCGTCTCCACCGGCCTGGTCGCGGTGGCGATCTGGCGGGGCTGGCTCGGCCCGGACGTCGGTCGCGGCGCCAACTTCTGCGAGGCGGCCCGCGACTGGATCATCCGGCAGCCGGCCAACACCCTGTCCAATCTCGGCTTCGTGGCGGCCGGCCTGCTCATCGGCTGGCACGCGAGCGCCCGGCCGGCCGGCGACCCGCCCGCCGGCCACGGAGCCCGGCGTCGACTGGCCACCGCCATGGCCGGCATCGTCGTCCTGCTCGGCCCGGGCAGCGCGGCCATGCACGCCACGCAGTCCGCCATCGGTGGGCGCATCGATCTGCTGAGCATGTACCTGGTCGCGTCGTTCGCCGTCGCCTACGCCGTGATGCGGTGGCTGCGCGGCGGCATCGCGCTGCTGGCCGCGACGTTCGCCGGCGGCGTGGCCTTCTGCGAGCTGGTCGCCGCGTCGGGCAGCGGGTTCCCCGTGGTGGGACACCGGGGCAACGCGGCGTTCGGGCTCCTGCTCGTCACGGCGACGGCCCTGGAGCTACTCATCGCGCGTCGAGGAGAGACCCGGGCGCGGCGGACCTACGCGTACGCGTCGCTGGCCTCGATCCTGATCGCCTTCGCCATCTGGAACGCGACCAAGACCTGGCTGTGCGATCCGTACTCGCCGATCCAGGGTCACGCCATCTGGCACGTCCTCGGTGCGGTGTCGGCCTACTTCCTCTACCGCTACTACGCCAGCGAGACGATCTCCACTAGGCCAGCGGCATCACTCGCGCGATCTTGATCGTCGTGTTGCCGCTGCCGGCGGCCGGGTAGGCGACGCTGCCGTCGGCGTAGGCCTTGAAGGCCTGATAGCTGTGGTCGCGCACGTTGACCGTGAACCGGCCGCCCACGGTCTTGCCGCTGCCGGCGTCGTAGGCCTGGGCGGCCATCGAGGAGCCCGACGCCCAGGCCAGCAGCATCCGCCCGGCACCGTAGCCGACCAGGTGCGGATGGCTCGACCGGGCCGAGGTACGGATGGTGGTCTCGGACGGGCCGGTGCTGAAGTGCTCGAGGCGCACCTGGCCGCCCTGGCTCCAGGCGGTCCAGTATCCCCGGTTGCGGGCCAGCACCAGGTCGCCACCGAACAGCGTGCCGTCGCAGGTGCCCGAGGCCACCGTCCGGTACGCCGGCCGGGCGATGCGACACGCGTTGTCGGTGGCGCAGACCGTCACATAGTGGCTGTTTCGTGGATCCCACACGATGCGGGGCGTCCAACTGTGACTGCAACCCACCGCGAAGCTGTCCCGGTGCCCGGAGATCAGGGATCCGTTGGTCCCGACCACCTGCATGCGGTCGCCCTCGTGGATGTCGACACAGTATCCATTTTGGACGGTGATGCCGATACTGAAGTACGCCGCATGGGTCTTGCCGTCGGAGGCCAGGCGGCCGTGATGCTGGTACCACCAGACGAACCGGGCGCCGTTGTCGTAGCCCCGCCGGCTGCCG
>Ga0307415_100000161_pt1 | contig 29635 bp, 27 predicted proteins | sample DK1Cmetagenome_FD_204524 | JGI IMG/M metagenome (GOLD analysis project Ga0307415, IMG submission 204524) | Maize rhizosphere microbial communities from greenhouse at UC Davis, California, United States - DK15-C-2 | ecosystem: Host-associated > Plants > Roots > Rhizosphere > Soil | place: USA... | reverse complement strand
GGAGTCCGTCAGCGCCGTCGAGCCGTCCGACGCCGGCTGGGCGCTGTCCCGGCGGCGCCGGGACCGCAGCGCGGTGCCCGTGGAGCGGATGGGGCTCGACGGCCAGCGGATCGAGGTCGACGACGCGTCGTACGACGCCGTGCTGACGACGTTCACGCTGTGCACGATCCCCGACGCGGCCGCCGCCCTGCAGGAGGTACGCCGCGTGCTGCGACCGGGCGGCATGCTGCACTTCCTGGAGCACGGCCTCGCTCCCGACGCCTCCGTGGTCGCCTGGCAGCACCGGCTCGAGCCGCTGCAGCGGGTCGTGTTCGCCGGCTGCCACCTGACCAGGGACGTGCCCGCGCTCGTCGTCGACGCCGGGCTCGAGATCACCCTCCTGGAGCAGCGCTACCTGCCCGGGCCGGCGATCAGCCGGCCCTGGACCTACGGCTACCTCGGCCGCGCCGTCCGGCCCGGATAGGCGCCGTGCGGCCCAGATGGCGCCGGTCCGAGCCCGGTCAGCGGTCGTGCCGCCCCTGGAGGGCGTGCGCGGCGTTGACCCCGACGATGCCGGCCCAGGACACCAGCAGCGGGGCCAGGTTGTCGGTGACGCCGAGCGTGATCGAGATGGGGATCGCCGCCACCATCGAGACGATGCCGAGCGCGAGCTGGCGCTTGCCGCCGCTGTCGGCGTGGACCCGGCGCAGGTCGCGCGACGACAGCACGTCGGCGGTGCGCTTCTCGACGGCCCGCTCGATCCGGTCGGCGAACGAGTCGACCAGGGCGGCGTCGTACGACGCCCCGAGCTCGCGGCGCGTCTCGAGGACGGCCTCGACCTCGGAGCGCTCGAGCTCCTCCTCACCTCTTCCCGGCATCGACCTAGAGGTACTGGCCCGTGTTGGCGACCGTGTCGATCGACCGTCCCGGCTCGGTGCCCTGCTTGCCGGTGATGAGCGTGCGGATGAACACGATCCGCTCGCCCTTCTTGCCGGAGATGCGGGCCCAGTCGTCGGGGTTGGTGGTGTTGGGCAGGTCCTCGTTCTCCTTGAACTCGTCGACGCACGCCTGGAGCAGGTGCGAGATGCGCAGGCCGCGCTGGTCGTGGTCGAGGAAGTCCTTGATCGCCATCTTCTTGGCCCGGTCCACGATGTTCTGGATCATGGCGCCGGAGTTGAAGTCCTTGAAGTACAGGACCTCCTTGTCGCCGTTGGCGTAGGTCACCTCGAGGAAGCGGTTCTCCTCGGTCTCGGTGTACATCCGCTCCACGGTCGCGCGGATCATCCCGTTCACGCAGGCGTCGCGGTCGCCGCCGAACTCCTTGAGGTCGTCGGCGTGCAGCGGCAGCGTGGCGAGGAGGTACTTGGAGAAGATGTCGCGCGCGGACTCCGCGTCCGGGCGCTCGATCTTGATCTTCACGTCGAGCCGTCCCGGCCGCAGGATCGCCGGGTCGATCATGTCCTCCCGGTTCGAGGCGCCGATGACCAGGACGTTCTCGAGCAGCTCGACGCCGTCGATCTCGCTCAGCAGCTGCGGGACGATGGTGTTCTCCACGTCGGAGGAGACCCCGGAACCGCGGGTGCGGAACAGCGAGTCCATCTCGTCGAAGAACACGATGACCGGGGTGCCCTCGCTGGCCTTCTCGCGGGCCCGCTGGAACACCAGGCGGATGTGCCGCTCGGTCTCGCCGACGTACTTGTTGAGCAGCTCGGGGCCCTTGATGTTGAGGAAGTAGGACTTCCCCTCCTGCCCGGTCCGGGCGGCGACCTTCTTGGCCAGGGAGTTCGCGACGGCCTTCGCGATGAGCGTCTTGCCACAGCCGGGAGGCCCGTAGAGCAGCACACCCTTCGGCGGCTTGAGCTGGTGTTCCTTGAAGAGCTCCGGGTGCAGGTACGGCAGCTCGACGGCGTCGCGGATCTGCTCGATCTGGTTGATCAGCCCACCGATCGCCGAGTAGTCGATGTCGGGGACCTCCTCGAGGACGAGCTCCTCGACCTCCGACTTGGGGACCTTCTCGTAGACGTAGCCGGCCCGGGCGTCGAGCAGCAGCGAGTCGCCGGCGCGGATGGTGTCGCGCAGCAGCGGCTCGGCGAGGCGGACGACGCGCTCCTCGTCGGCGTTCGCGATGACGAGGGCGCGGTCGCCGTCCTCGAGCAGCTCCTTGAACATCACGACCTCGCCGACCTTCTCGAACTCCAGCGCGGCCACGACGTTCAGGGCCTCGTTCAGCATGACCTCCTGGCCGCGCTGCAGGTCGTCGAGGTCGACCGACGGGCTGACGTTCACCCGCAGCTTGCGGCCGCCGGTGAAGACGTCGATCGAGTCGTCCTCGTTGCGGGCCAGGAACGTGCCGAACCCGGCGGGAGGTTGGGCCAGCCGGTCGACCTCCTCCTTGAGCTTCATGATCTGGTCGCGGGCCTCGCGCAAGGTCTGGGCCAGGCGCTCGTTCTGCGACGTCACCCCAGCCAACGAGCGCTGCGCGTCGGCGAGCCGGAGCTCGAGCCCGCGCGAGTGTCCCGGTGCGTCGGTCAACCGGCGACGGAGGTCATCGACCTCGGCCTCCAGGAAACGCACCTGACTCGCGAGCTCTTCGGGGCTGCGGCCGCCCGTGCTGGAAACGCCTTCTGATGTGGACATCAGCGTCACCTCCTGTTCTTGCGACCCTACCCGCGCGACGTGACAACGCGATCCCATATCTCGGGGTGTTTGTCACGATTTCGACGCGGGTGAGCGGTCATTCGGCTGCTTCGACCGGTACGCCGGGTGGGCGCGGGCCGGTGTAGTCCGGGCCGTAGGCGCCGGGGGCGGGGCGCCGCTTCTTCAGCGGCGGGCGCTGTCCGGGGGCCATCCGGCGCGCGGTGACGAGGAACGCCGTGTGCCCGATCATCTTGTGGCCCGGCCGGACCGCGAGGCCCTCGACGTGCCAGTCCCGCACCAGCGACTCCCAGGCCTGCGGCTCGGTGAACCCGCCGTGCAGGCGCACGGTCTCCACGAAGCGCGACAGCTGGGTGGTCGTGGCGACGTACGCGCACACGATGCCGCCGGGACGCAGGGCGCCGGCGGCCGCGTCGAGGCAGTCCCAGGGCGCCAGCATGTCGAGGATGATCCGGTCGGCCTGCTCCCCCGACGCCGGCAGCGCCTCGGCGAGGTCGCCGAGGGTCAGCCGCCAGGCCGGGTGGCTCTGCCCGTCGGGGGCGCCGAAGAACTGGGTGACGTTCTGCCGGGCCACGTCCGCGAACTCCTCGCGCCGCTCATACGACGACACCCGCCCGTGCGGGCCGACCGCCCGCAGCAGGGAGCACGTCAGGGCCCCGGAGCCGACGCCCGCCTCGACCACGTGGGCGCCGGGGAAGATGTCCGCCATCGCCACGATCTGGGCGGCGTCCTTGGGGTAGACCACGGCCGCGCCGCGCGGCATCGAGACGACGAACTCGGAGAGCAGCGGCCGGAACACGAGGTACTCGCCGCCGGCCGACGAGGTGACCGTGAACCCCTCCTCGCGGCCGATGAGCTCGTCGTGGTCGAAGTGGCCCCGGTTGGAGAAGAAGCGCTTGCCGGACTCCAGCGCGATGTTGTGCCGACGTCCCTTCTGGTCGGTCAGCCGCACCCACTCCCCCTCCCGGAGCGGCCCCCGGTGGACGCCGGACCAGGCCTCGGGCGGGACGTCGGGGGAAGCGACAGCCTCGCCGGGGTGAGCGACAGATTCGTCGGGGGAAGCGACAGGTTCGTCGGTCGAGCTTGTCGAGACCACGTCAGACATGCGCCGAACCCTAGGTCATCGCCCCGGCGGGTCGATCAGCGCGGCGCGTCCCGGAAGGCCCGGTCGACGTCGGCCGTGGCCAGCACGCCGAAGATCGCGCCGTCCTCCTCGACGAGGAGGTACTCCGCGGCCGGGTTGCGGCTGATCGCGAGGATCAGGTCCTCCCCGGTGAGCGCGGCCGGGAGCCGGAGTCCCTCGTCGAGCGTGCGGGCCACCGTGGAGACCGCGACCCAGGGCCGCCGGTCCTCGGGCGTGGCGAGGAGCGCCTGCTCGTTGACGACGCCGAGCGGCCGCCCGCTGCCGGTCACGGTCACGATGCTGCCGGCCTCCGCCTCCTGGGCGCGCCGGACGGCCTCGGCCAGCGGCAGGTCGTCGGGCACGGCGAGGGTACGCCGCGCGAGGTCGCGGGCGACCAGGTGCGGGAGCCGGCGGCGCAGCCGCGCGGAGGCCATCGCCGCCGTCGCCCCGGACCACAGGAAGGTCGCGACGACGAAGGCCAGCACGAAGTCGATCACCTCCGGCCGGGTGCCCCGCAGCGGCTCCATGATCAGCGGCCAGGCGAGGACGGCCACCGCCGCGAGCCGGCCACCCCAGCCGGCGACGATCGTGCCGCGGTGCATGTTCCCGGTGGCCCGCCACACGGCCGCCTTGAGCACCCGGCCGCCGTCGAGCGGCAGGCCGGGGACGAGGTTCAGGACGCCGACGAAGAGGTTCATGCCGGCCAGCCCGCCGACCGCCATGCTCAGCAGGCCGTGGGGGGTGACCAGGTACAGGGCGGCCGAGAGCCCGCCCACGAGCAGCGAGGTCAGCGGGCCGACCACCGCGATCATGAACTCCTGGCGCGGCTGCCTGGCCTCTCCCTCGATGGCCGTCATGCCGCCGAGGAAGTGCAGGGTGATCGAGCTGACCGGGAAGCCGTAGTGGCGCGCCATCATCGCGTGCGAGGCCTCGTGCAGCAGCACGGACAGGTAGAGGATGACCGCGAACGCCAGCCCCGCGACGTACTTCCAGGCGCCGAGGCCGGGCGACTCCCGCTCGACGGCCGGGGCCAGGATGACCGCGATCAGCGCCGCGACGAGGAACCACGACGACGAGACGAGGACGTCGCTCCCGACGATCGTGCCCACCTTGAAGGTGCCCGGCGGACGAGGGGACGTGGCGGGCGCAGGATCGGGGTCGGACACGTGTCGAGGCTATCCGACGAGGTCACGGCCGGCTGTCGGTGGCGCCGCCTAGGCTTCGGTACATGAGTGTTCAGCAGGACTCCCCGGCCGAGCGGGTCTCGACGCCCGTCGACGGGGTGCACGTGCTCGGCGCGCTGTCCCCCAGCCGCGCCGGCGACTTCATGACGTGCCCCCTGCTCTACCGCTTCCGCACCATCGACCGGCTGCCCGAGCAGCCCTCCCCCGACGCCGTGCGCGGCACCGTCGTGCACAAGGTGCTCGAGGACCTCTTCGACCTGCCCGCCGAGCGACGTACCCCCGACCAGGCCGGCGACATGGTGCTGCCGGCGTGGGAGCGGCTGCTCGCGGAGGAGCCGGCGATCGGCGAGATGTTCCCGGCGCCGGAGGGAGGCGACGCCGGCGCCGCCGACGTCGGCACCTGGCTGACGTCCTGCCGGGAGGTCCTCGACCGCTACTTCACCCTCGAGGACCCGCGTCGCCTCGAGCCCGCCGAGCGGGAGCTGTACGTCGAGGCGCTGCTGGACTCGCGGCTGCTGCTGCGCGGCTTCGTGGACCGGATCGACGTGGCCCGCGACGGCGCGATCCGCGTCGTCGACTACAAGACCGGGCGGTCGCCGGGCGAGATGTTCGAGGCCAAGGCGCTCTTCCAGATGAAGTTCTACGCGCTGGTGCTGTGGCGGATGCGCGGCGTGGTGCCGGCGATGCTCCAGCTCGTCTACCTCGGCAACGGCGAGCTGCTGCGCTACGTCCCGGACGAGCGCGACCTGATCGCCACCGAGCGCAAGGTCGAGGCGATCTGGCAGGCGATCCGCCGGGCCGAGGAGTCCGGGGACTGGCGTCCCCGCCGCAGCCGCCTGTGCGACTGGTGCTCCTACCAGGCGCTCTGCCCGGAGTTCGGGGGCACCCCGCCGCCCCTGCCGGTGCGCGAGGCAGCCCCGACGCCGACGCCCTGACCGGTCAGCCGGCGAAGACCTCCTCCGGCGTGATCTCGTGGGCGGTGATCCGCCCCGCCGCGATGTCCTCGGCGTAGTGGCACGCGACCCGGTGGCCCTGCCGGATCTCGCGCAGGGCGGGCCGCTCGGTGTCGCAGAGTGTCTCCTGGCGGAACGGGCAGCGGGTGTGGAAGCGGCACCCGGAGGGCGGGTTCGCCGGGGACGGCAGGTCGCCCTGCAGCAGGATCCGCTCCCGAGTGGCCTCGACGCGCGGGTCCGGCACCGGGACCGCCGACATCAGCGCCTTCGTGTAGGGGTGCAGGGGCTCGGAGTACAGGTCGTCGGAGGGCGCCTGCTCGACGATGCCGCCGAGGTACATCACCGCGACCTCGTCGGACACGTGCCGGACCACCGCCAGGTCGTGGGCGATGACGAGATAGGTCAGCCCGAGCTTCTCCTGGAGCTCCTCGAGCAGGTTGAGCACCTGGGCCTGGATCGACACGTCGAGCGCGGAGACCGGCTCGTCGGCGATCACGAACCGCGGCTCGAGCGCGATTGCCCGGGCGATCCCGATCCGCTGGCGCTGGCCCCCGGAGAACTCGTGGGGGTACTTCTGCGCCGCGGACGGGGGCAGCCCGACCTGGTCGAGGAGCTCTCGCACCCGGGTACGCCGGTCATAGGCGATCCCGTGCGCCCGGAGCGGCTCGGTGAGGATCGTCTCCACGCTCTGCCGGGGGTTGAGGCTGGCCAGCGGGTCCTGGAAGACCATCTGCATGTCCTGCCGGATCCGCCGCAGCTCCTCGCCGCCCATGCCGGCGACGTCGGCGCCGTCGAACACCACCTTGCCCTCGGTGACCGGGGCCAGGCGCAGCAGCGCCCGGCCCAGCGTGGACTTGCCGCAGCCGGACTCGCCGACCAGCCCGAGCGTGGTGCCCTCCTCGATCTCCAGGTCGACGCCGTCGACGGCCTTGACCGCGCCGACGCGTCGGTTGAGCACGATCCCGGCGCGGATCGGGAAGTGCACCTTGAGGCCCTGCACGGAGACCAGCGCGCTCATGACGGCACCACCTCGGCCCGCGCGGGGTCGGACAGCGGGTTGTAGCAACGCAGCTCGCGGTCGCCCTGGTACTCCAGGGCGGGTGCGGTCGTGGTGCAGTCGTCGATCCTGTTGCGGCAGCGGGGGGCGAACGCGCAGCCCTCGCTCCAGGGGATCGTCTGGGTCGGCGAGCCGGGGATCGGCCGCAGCGGGGCCCCGCGCGGGGAGTCCAGCCGGGGGATGCTCTCCAGCAGCCCGCCGGTGTAGGGGTGCCGCGGCGTCGCGAACAGCCGGTTGCGGGTGGTGGACTCCACGATGCGCCCGGAGTACATGACGTTGACCTCGTCGCACAGTCCTGCCACGACGCCCAGGTCGTGGGTGATCAGCAGCAGGGCAGCGTTGGTGTCGGCCACGAGGTCCTTGAGCACCTCGAGCACCTGGGCCTGGATCGTCACGTCGAGCGCGGTCGTCGGCTCGTCGGCGATGAGCAGCCGGGGTCCGCAGGCGATCGCCACCGCGATCAGCACCCGCTGCCGCATGCCCCCCGACAGCTGGTGGGGGTACTCCCGCAGCCGGCGGCCCGGGTCGGGGATGCCGACCTTCCGCAGGAGCTCCTCGGCCCGGTCGCGAGCCTCCTGGCGGTCGGCCTTCTCGTGACGGCGGATCACCTCGGCGACCTGCACCCCGATCGGAACCACGGGGTTCAACGAGGTCATCGGGTCCTGGAAGACCATGGCGATCTCCCGCCCCCGGAGCCGGGACATCTCGTCGCGGTCCGCGGTGAGCAGGTTGCGCCCGCCCCACAGCACCTCACCCGAGGTCCGGACCGCTCGCCTCGGCAGGAGGCCCATGATCGCCAGCGAGGTCACGGACTTGCCGCTGCCCGACTCCCCCACCAGCCCGACGTGCTGGCCGGGCCTGATCTCGAAGGAGACCTGGTCGACGGCGTGCACCGTCCGCTGCCCGCGGACCCCGAACGTAACGGCGAGGTCGCGCACGGCGAGCAGTGGCTCGGAGGGGGTGGTCGGCATCGTCATCGCCTCGTTCGGGGGTCGAGGGCCTCGCGCAGAGCCTCACCGAACAGCGTGAAGCCCAGCGCCGTGATCGCGATCGCGACACCCGGCAGCACCGCGAGCCGGGGGGCGGCGTCGAAGCGGTCCTGGGCGGCGACCAGCATCCGTCCCCACTCCGCGATCGCGGGGTCGGAGGAGCCGAGGCCGAGGTAGGACAGCGCCGCCACCTCGATGATCGCGGTCGCGAGGTTGAGCGTGGCCTGCACGATCGTCGGCCCGACGCTGTTGGGCAGCACGTGGCTCATCACGATCCGGCCCTTGCGCAGGCCGAGCGCGTCGGCGGCCAGCACGTAGTCCGAGCGCCCCTGGCTGAGCATCGAACCGCGCAGGAGACGGGCGAAGATCGGCACCTGCGCGGCCCCGATCGCGATCATCACCGCGTAGGAGTTCTGGCCGAGCACGGCGGCGATGCTGACCGCCAGCAGCAGGCTGGGGATCGACAGCATGACGTCGACGCAGCGCATGAGGAACGAGTCCACCCAGATCCCGAAGCGGCCGCCGACCGCTCCGAAGCCGCCGGCCAGCGCGCCCAGGGTGGCGCCCGCGGTCAGCCCGATGGCGGTGGACACGACGCCGTACACCAGCGACTGCCGGGCGCCGTAGACCATCTGGGTCCACATGTCCGACCCGAACCGGTCCAGGCCGAGCCAGTGGTCGGCGGACGGTCCGGGCACGCTGCTGGGGGTGACCTGCCCCGACCACTGGGCGGATCCCGGCCGGTACTGCGTGAGCAGGGGCGCCGCGAGGGCGATCACGACGAACGCGAGCACGATGACAGCGCCGGCGATCGCGGTGGGGTTGCGGCGTACCCGGTGCAGCGCGCCGCGCCAGAGGCTGACGCCGTGGACCTCGTCCTCGGCGACCCCGAGCGAGGCCGGCGGGCCGCCGGCGGGGGGCAGGGTGACCGTCATGGGGTGCTCATCCCGTTCTCACTCTCGGGTCGATCAGGCCGTAGGACAGGTCGACGAGCAGGTTGATCAGGGAGTACACGATCGCGATGAACAGGATGAAGCCCTGGAGCACCGGGTAGTCCCGGCGGCCGATCGCCTCGAAGAGGTACTGCCCGATGCCGTTGAAGGCGAAGACGGTCTCGGTGAGCACCGCCCCCGCGAAGAGCAGACCCGCCTGCAGGCCGATCGTCGTCACGACCGGCAGCAGGGCGTTGCGCAGCACGTGCCGCCGCGAGATGGTCGAGGCCGCCAGCCCCTTGGCCTCGGCGGTCCGCACGTAGTCCTCGTGCATCACCTCCGCGACCGAGGCCCGGGTGATCCGGACGATGATCGCCAGCGGGATCGTGCCGAGCGCGATCGCGGGCAGCACCAGGTGCACCATCGCGTCCCAGGCGGCGTCCCACTCCTGGGTGAGCAGCCCGTCCAGCACGTAGAAGTTCGTGATGTGGGTGGCGTCGATCCGGGGGTTCTGCCGCAGTGCCGTGGGCAGCCAGTGCAGCGTGTCGGCGAAGACCAGCTTGAGCAGGATCGCGAGGAAGAAGACCGGGGTCACCACCCCGAGCAGGGACCCCGAGACCACCACGGTGTCCAGCAGCCGCCCCTGGTGCCGTGCGGCGAGGTAGCCGAGCGGCACCCCGACCACCACCGCCAGCAGCAGGGCCGTGAGGCCCAGCTCGATGGTGGCCGGGAACCGCTCGAGGAAGCTGTCCATCACCGGTTGCCCGGTCTGGATGGAGGCGCCGAAGTCGCCCTGGAGCAACGCCTTCACGTAGATGAAGTACTGCGCCAGCACCGGCTGGTCGAAGCCGTACGCCTCGTTCACCCGCGCCAGGCCCTCCGGTGTCGCGCGCTCTCCCAGCAGGGCCCGCGCGGGATCACCGGGCAGGGCCCGGACCCAGGCGAACAGCAGCAGGGAGAGCCCGACGAGCACCGGCACCATCTGGGCGAGGCGTCGCAGCACGAAGCGCAGCATCGGCGGCCTTCCGTCCGTTCTCCAGCGATGTCGGGGCGGAGGTCAGCCGATCGAGATGGTGTTCCAGACCTCGTCCTGGACCGGGCTGGGCTGGTAGCCCTGCACGTCCGGTGAGAAGGCCAGGGACGGGACCGGGTGCGCCAGCGGCACGCCCGGGAGGTAGTCCATGACCTCCTGGTTGATCTTCTCGTACACCGGCTTCTGCTCCTCGACCGTGGGCAGGCCGCGAGCCTCCTTCAGGTCGTCGAAGAGCTTCTGGTTCGTGAAGCCCCACTCGGCGGTGGGGGTCCCGAAGAAGACGCCGAGGAAGTTGTCGGTGTCGTTGTAGTCGCCGGTCCAGCCCAGCAGGTGGATGCCGTGCTTCGCGGTGCCCTGGATCTTCTCGAGGTAGTCCGGGTCCCACTGGTCCGCGGTCGGCTTGACCTTGAGGCCCACCGCCTCGAGCTGGCTGCGGATCACGTTGAACGTGTCCTCGGGCTGGGGCATGTACGGCCGGCTGACCCCGGTCGGGTAGTTGAACTCGATCGTGGCCCCGACCGCCCCGGCCTGCTCGAGCAGCTGCCGGGCCTTGTCCGGGTCGTACTCGTACGTCGTGACGTCCTCGGTGTAGCCCGTGACGGTCGGCGGCACGAACTCGAGCGCGGTCTCGGTGCCCTCCGGCATCGAGGCGTTCACGATGCCGTCCTTGTCGAGGGCGTGCGCGATGGCCTGGCGGACCAGCGGGTCGTCGAGGGGCTTCACCTTCTGGTTCATGCCGAGGTACAGCACGTTGAAGGGGTCGCGGTTCTCGATCTGGAAGCCCTGGTCCTCCAGCGACGCGATGTCGGCCGGGCCGACCAGGTCGAAGCCGTCGATCTCGCCGTTGGCGAGCGCCGCCGCCCGCGCCTTGGGGTCGTCGATCGCCACGATGACGGCCTGGTCGATGGCCGGCTTCTCGCCCCAGTAGTCGGCGTTGGCCTCGAGGGTGACCTGCTTCCCGCGCTCCCACTTGCCGAACGTGAACGGCCCGGTGCCGACGGGGTGGGCGGTGGAGTACTCCGTGGTGCGGGGGTTCGACGCGGCGTCGTCCTGGTACTCCTCGAGCGCGGTGGGGCTCTGCATCGAGAAGGCCGGCATCGACATCGCCGCGAGGAAGCCGGCGAAGGGCTTCTTCAGCGTGATGGTTGCCTCGGTGGGGCTGTCGGCCGAGCACGAGTCGTAGATCGCCTCGTCCGCGCGGGGACCGGTCTTGAAGCCGCGGAACAGGGTGGCGTAGTAGTACGTGAGGTCGTCGGTCTGGGCCGACTCGGGCATGTTGTACCAGCGGTCGAAGTTGAAGCAGACCGCCTCGGCGTCGAAGTCGGAGTCGTCCTGGAACTTCACGTCGTCGCGCAGCGTGAAGGTGTAGGTGAGGCCGTCGTCGCTGACGGACCAGTCGGTCGCCAGCAGCGGTGCCGGGTCGGCCGTGCCGGGCTTGGTGCCGACCAGACCCTCGAAGATCTGCCGGGAGACCCGGAACGTCTCGCCGTCGGAGGCGAAGAACGGGTCGAGCGCGACCGGCTCCGCGGAGCCGGCGAACACGAACGTCCCGCCCCCCTCGCTGCTCTCGCTGCTGTCGTCGCGTTCGCTCTGCGCGCACCCGGTGAGGGCGAGGGCGGCGATCGCGAGGACGGCGGTGCCGCGACGGAGTGGACTCTTCAGAAATGCAGGCACTGGTCACCTCGTGAGGACGTGCCCCGGTCTTGTCCGAGGGTGTCCTGTGATCCTAGCCACATCGTCGCGTTCGGCCCCGGATCCACCCGGTTGCGGCGCGGCCCCGGCGCTCCGCCGCCTCAGGCAGGCGCGTCGCCGATGCCCCGCCGCTCGGCCCACAGGGCCGCCTGGGTCCGGTCGACGACGCCGATGCGGTTGAACACCGACGTCAGGTGCGCCTTGACCGTGCGCTCGGAGATCCCGAGCCGGCGCGCGATCTGCTTGTTGGCGAGGCCGGCGCGGACAAGTTCCAGCACCTCGAGCTCGCGGGGGGTCAGGTCGACCAGGGTCGGCACCGACTGCCGCGCCCCGAGGAGCTCCCTGGCCGCGCGCGGGTGGATCGGGGACTCCCCCCGGCTCACTGCCCGGACGCCCGAGATCACGTCGTCGGCCTCCGCGTCCTTCAGCAGGTAGCCGACGGCCCCGGCGTCGAGGGCGGCCACGATCCGCTCCGCGTCCGAGAACGACGTCAGCACCAGCACGTCGGGACCGCCGTCGGCGACGATCTGGCGGGTCGCGGCGACCCCGTCGATGCCGGGCATCTGCAGGTCCATGAGGACGACGTCGGGCTGCGTACGACGTACGACCTCGATCGCCTCGGCGCCGTCCGACGCGGTCCCGACCACGGCGATGTCGTCGACGCCGGACAGCAGTTGCTCGAGACCCCGGCGGACGACGGCGTGGTCGTCCACGAGCACAACCCGGATCGTCATGCGCCCGTCTCCAGCCTGATCGTGGTGCCGGTGCCGGGTGCGGACCGGACGAGCAGCGTCCCGCCGCTGTCGCGGACGAGGCTGTCGAGACCGCGAAGGCCGTAGTGGACGTCCGTCCTGACCGCGGCCGGGTCGAAGCCCACGCCGTCGTCGGTCACCTCCAGGACGACCCGGTCGCCCTGGTCGCGCACCACGACGGACAACGCCGCGGCGCGCGCGTGGCGCAGGGTGTTCCGGACCGCCTCCTGGGCGACCCGCCACACCAGGGCGACCGTCTCCCCCGTCGCCCCACGCCCTCCGCTGACGTCGACCGTCGCCCGCACGCCGGTGGCCTCGGCGGGGGCGATGAGGTCCTGCAGGGCGGCCGGCAGCGAGTCTGCCGAGAGGTCGGGCGGGTGGATCTCCACGAGCAGCGAGCGGAGGCCCCGCAGGCTGGCGCGCAGCGAGTCGCAGGTCTCGAGCAGCACGGCGCGCTCGGGCCCGGAGGCCTCCCTGGCCAGTGCGGAGAGGGTGAACGTCGAGCCGGCGAGGTCCTGGACGACCCCGTCGTGCAGGTCGCGCGCGATCCGGCGCCGCTCGGCGTCCGAGGCGCTGGCGGCGCTGCGCAGCAGCCGCTCGCGCTCGTCCGCGGCGCGGGTGACGCGCCTGGTCAGCACCCAGAGCAGCGCGGTCGCCACGGCGACCAGGATGCCGAGAGCTCCGAGCGTGATGCTGCGGAAGGGCGCGATCATCTCCGTCTGCTGCTTCTCGATGCTGTCGACTGAGAAGTAGGCCTCGAACAGCAGCGGCGGCCCCGCGCCGGCGTTTCCCAGGCTGTCGGGTGCGTGGACCTGGGCGTAGACCTCGACCATCTCGACGTCCGGCTCGTACTCGTTCTCGGGGCTGTCGAGGTCGGTCGGCTCGGCGTCTGTGCCGCCGTTGGGGCTGTGCAGGATCTCGAGCTCGTCGTCGCCCAGCTCGAACGTCCTGCCGATCAGCTTCTCCTCGTCGGAGTAGATGATCTTCCCGGTCGCGTCCCAGAGCTTGATGCGCCGCACGCCCCCGACCTTGAGAAACTTCCGCGTGACCTCGTCGAACCGGTCACGGGCACCCTGGTTGCCCTCCACGAGCTTCGTCGGGATGGCGGGCTCCGCCACCGAGCCGGCAAGGAGCTTGGTGTAGGCCCGGGCATCGAGCAGCGACTTCTCGTGAGCGGTTCTGGTGTTGAGGACGGCGGTGCCCACGAGCAGCACGGCGAGCGTCAGCAGTCCGGTGGCCAGGAACTGGGCCACCGGACTCCTGAGCAGCATCGTGATTCGAGCCATGGTGGGCTCAGTATGGCTCTCCGGGGCCCGGACGGTCAGAGTTTCACGCGGACGACGCAGACCTGGCCGGAGGGCCGGTGCTTGGCGCGGAACTTGAACGAGTCGACCCCGGCCGCGTTGAGGGTACGGCGCTCGATCGTGAAGGACCCGCTGGGGGCCACGGTCCGGGCCTTGCCGCGGTAGGACAGGTCGCCGTTGTGCCTGAGGGACCAGCGCCACACCTGACCGTTGCGGTTGCTGTCCACCTCCGCCTCGATGTCGATCCGACCGTCGTCGTGTTTGGCCTTGATCTTGACGTTCGCACTGCCGGTGCAGGAACCGGTGCGGCGAACCTCGTCCGAGCTTGCCTGGGCCGGGCCGGCGGCCAGCGCCGGAATCGCCACCGCCAGCACGAGGGCTGCCGCGAGAGGGTTGCGAGTGTTCATGGATGACGCTCCTTGGTTGGTTGGTGGGACCAGCCTCGTCGGCGTCGGGTAGGGCCTACCAGTGTCCGGTGGTACTACGACCGCGGCGGCAGGAGGTACGTCCCCAGGTCGGCGGCGCCGACGTCGGCCAACGAGTCGACGAAGACCCGGCGCTCGCCGTCGAGGACGGGGACGTGGTTGGGCACCACGAGCACCGTGCAACCCGCGGCCTCGGCGGAGCGGGCGCCGGTGTTGGAGTCCTCGATGGCCAGGCAGTCCCCCGGCGGCACGCCGAGCTGGCGCGCGGCGCTCAGGTACGGCTCCGGGTGCGGCTTGCCGCGGGACACGGAGTCGCCGGTGACGACGATGTCGAAGGTGCCGGGCGGCAGCGCCTGCAGGATCGGCGCCACGAAGCGGCGGTAGGACATGGTGACCAGCGCGCACGGCACGTCGAGGGTGGCGAGGTCGGCGAGCAGGTCGACGGCACCCGGACGCCAGGGGACCTGCTCCTCCACCCGGTCGACCACGCCGTCGAGGAGCTCCTCCACGATCTGGGCGGGCTCGACGTCGATCCCCATGTGCTCGCGGATGTAGCGGGCGGAGTCGATGAGGTCGCTGCCGACCAGCTGGAGCGCGTGCTCGTGGCTCCACGACCCGCCGTGGCGGGCCGCGATCTCGAACTCGACGTCGATCCAGTACGGCTCGGTGTCGACCAAGGTGCCGTCCATGTCCCACAGGACCGCGGCGGGGTTGCCCACGCGCTCAGTCCTCGGGGTCGTAGGCGAGGTTGGAGGAGAGCCAGCGCTCGGCCTCGGCCAGCGTCCAGCCCTTGCGCTCCGCGTAGTCGGCCACCTGGTCGCGGCCCAGCCGGCCGACGACGAAGTACTGCGACTGCGGGTGCGAGAAGTACCAGCCGGAGACAGCCGCGCCGGGCCACATGGCCATGCTCTCGGTCAGCTCGATCCCGGTGGTCGCCTGCACGTCGAGCAGCTCCCACAGCGTCTTCTTCTCGGTGTGCTCGGGACAGGCGGGATAACCCGGCGCGGGCCGGATGCCGTCGTACTTCTCTGCGATGAGGGCCTCGTTCTCGAGCGTCTCGTCGGGGGCGTGGCCCCAGAACTCGGTGCGCACCCGCTGGTGGAGCCGCTCCGCGAACGCCTCGGCCAGCCGGTCGGCCAGGGACTCCAGCAGGATCGCCGAGTAGTCGTCGTGCTGTGCCTTGAGCGCGAGGATCCGGTCCGTGGCCCCGAGCCCCGCCGTCACCGCGAACGCGCCGACGTGGTCCGGCAGCCCGGTCCCGGCCGGCGCCACGAAGTCGCCGAGCGACCGGTTCGGCACGCCCTCGCGGTGCTCACCCTGCTGGCGCAGGTTGTGCAGCGTGGTCAGCACCTCGGTACGGCTGTCGTCGGTGTAGAGCTCGATGTCGTCGCCGACGGCGTTGGCCGGGAAGAACCCGAAGACCGCGTTGGCGGTCAGCCACTTCTCGTCGATGATCCGGTCGAGCATGGCCTGGGCGTCCTCGTAGAGGGCGCGGGCGGTCTCCCCCGTGGCCGGGTTGTTGAGGATGTCGGGGAACTTGCCCTTCATCTCCCAGGCGTTGAAGAACGGCTGCCAGTCGATGTACGCGCGCAGCTCGGCGAGGTCGTAGTCCTCGAGCACGTGGACCCCGGGCTTCGCCGGCGCCGGCGGCTGGTACCCGTCCCACTCGATCGGCGTCCGGTTGGCCCGCGCCTGGTCCAGCGTGGCCATCGGCCGGTCGTTGCGGGCGGAGTGCCGCTTGCGCAGCGCGTCGTAGTCCTCCTTGACGTCGGCGAGCAGCTTCGGACGCTGCGCGTCGCTGAGCAGCGCCGCGAGCGTGGGCACCGAGCGGGAGGCGTCCTTGACCCAGACCACGGCGCCGTCGTACCTGCCGTCGACCTTGACCGCGGTGTGCGCGCGCGAGGTGGTGGCCCCGCCGACCAGCAACGGGATCGAGAACTCCTGGCGCTGCATCTCCGAGGCGACGTTGACCATCTCGTCGAGCGAGGGGGTGATCAGCCCGGACAGGCCGATCGCGTCCGCGCCGATCTCGCGCGCCGTGTCGAGGATCTTCTGCGCCGGCACCATGACCCCGAGGTCGACGACCTCGTAGTTGTTGCACTGCAGCACCACCCCGACGATGTTCTTGCCGATGTCGTGGACGTCGCCCTTCACGGTCGCCATCACGATGGTGCCGTTGGTCTCCTTGGCGGTGGCGTACTCGGGGTTGTCGAGCTTCTCCTGCTCGATGAACGGGATGAGGTAGGCGACGGCCTTCTTCATCACGCGCGCCGACTTCACCACCTGGGGCAGGAACATCTTGCCGGCGCCGAACAGGTCGCCGACGACGTTCATGCCGTCCATCAGCGGACCCTCGATGACCTCGATCGGGCGGCCGCCGCGCGCCGCGATCTCGGTGCGGAGCTCCTCGGTGTCGGCCTCGACGTGGGCGTCGATCCCCTTGACCAGGGCGTGGGTGATCCGCTCGCCGACCGGCAGCGCGCGCCACTCCTCGAGCGTCGTCTCCTGGACCTCTCCGGCCCGGTTGTGCTCCTCGGCGATCTCGAGCAGCCGCTCCGCGGCGTCCGGGCGGCGGTTGAGGACGACGTCCTCGATCCGCTCGCGCAGCTCGGGCTCGACGTCGTCGTACACCGCCAGGGCGCCGGCGTTCACGATGCCCATGTCCAGGCCCGCCCGGATGGCGTGGAAGAGGAAGACCGCGTGTATCGCCTCGCGCACCGGGTTGTTCCCGCGGAACGAGAAGCTGACGTTGGAGATGCCGCCGCTGACCAGGGCCCCGGGAAGGTTCTCCTTGATCCAGCGGGTGGCCTCGATGAAGTCCAGGCCGTACGACGCGTGCTCCTCGATGCCGGTCGCCACGGCGAACACGTTCGGGTCGAAGATGATGTCCTCGGCCGGGAAGCCGACCTGCTCGGTGAGGATCCGGTAGGCCCGCTCGCAGATCGCCTTGCGACGCTCGAGGTTGTCGGCCTGGCCGTCCTCGTCGAAGGCCATGACGACCGCGGCGGCGCCGTACTTGCGGCACAGCGTGGCCTGCTCGATGAACTTCTCCTCGCCCTCCTTCATGGAGATCGAGTTGACGATCGGCTTGCCCTGCACGCAGCGCAGGCCGGCCTCGATGACCTCCCACTTGGAGGAGTCCACCATCACCGGCACCCGGCTGATGTCGGGCTCGCTCGCGACCAGCTTGAGGAAGCGGTCCATCGCGGCGACGCCGTCGATCATGCCCTCGTCCATGTTGACGTCGATGACCTGCGCGCCGTTCTCGACCTGCTGGGCCGCCACGGTGAGCGCGGTGTCGTAGTCGCCGGCCTTGATCAGGTTGCGGAAGCGGGCCGAGCCGGTGATGTTGGTGCGCTCGCCGACGTTGACGAACAGGCTGTCCTCGGTGATCGTCACCGGCTCGAGGCCGGCGAGCCGCATCGCCGGCGCGGCCTCGACCGGCACCCGCGGCGTCACGCCTGCCGCGGCCCGGCCGATCGCCTCGATGTGCGCCGGTGTGGTGCCGCAGCAGCCGCCGAGGATGTTGACCAGGCCGCTGGCGGCGAACTCGCCGACGGTCGCGGACATCTGGTCCGGTGTCTCGTCGTACTCCCCGAAGGCGTTCGGCAGCCCGGCGTTGGGGTGGGCGGACACGAAGGTGTCGGCGAGGCGGCTCAGCTCGGCGACGTACGGGCGCATCTCCGCGGCGCCGAGCGCGCAGTTGAGGCCGACCGCGAGCGGCCGGACGTGGCGCACGGAGGCCCAGAACGCCTCGGTGACCTGGCCGGAGAGGGTGCGGCCGGAGGCGTCGGTGATGGTGCCGGACATGATCACCGGCCAGCGCCGGCCGTGCTGCTCGAAGAGGGTCTCGAGGGCGAAGATCGCGGCCTTGGCGTTGAGCGTGTCGAAGATCGTCTCGACCATCAGCAGGTCGGCGCCGCCGTCGACGAGGCCGCGGGCCTGCTCGAGGTACGCGGCCACGAGCTCTTCGTAGGACACGTTGCGCGCCCCGGGGTCGTTGACGTCCGGGGAGATGGAGGCGGTGCGGTTGGTCGGGCCGAGCGAGCCCACCACGAACCGCGGGCGCTCCGGGGTGCTGACCTCGTCGCAGGCCTCGCGCGCCACTCGGGCGCCGGCGACGTTGAGCTCATAGGCCAGGTCCTCCATGCCGTAGTCGGCCTGGGCGATCGACGTGGCGGTGAACGTGTTGGTCTCGACGAGATCGGCGCCGGCGTCGAGGTACTGCCGGTGGATCGAGCGGATCATCTCCGGCTGCGTGAGGTTCAACAGGTCGCTGTTGCCCTTGACGTCGCGGTCCCAGTCGGCGAACCGCTCGCCGCGGAACTCCTCCTCGCCGGGCTGGAAGCCCTGGATGAGCGTCCCCATCGCGCCGTCGAGCAGCAGGATCCGCTCGCGCAGGATCCCGGCGAGGACGTCGGTGGCGTCCGGACGCAGGTCCGGCTGCGGGGACGAGGTCGTCGACTCGGGCACAGGGATTCCTCTCGTGGACACCGCCGTCGCCGGCGATTCCACCAGCCTAGGAAGCGTGTCCACACCGTGGACTGCCCTTCCACATACTGGCAGCGGAGGGCCATGGTCCCACCCGGATTGGGGGCTCACGAAATCCTCGGTGCGCCGCGACTAGGCTGGATCGGGTGATCGAGATCGACGAGGCACCCGACCTGGTCAACCCGGTGGTCATCGCGGCCTTCGAGGGCTGGAACGATGCCGCGGACGCGGCCACCTCGGTGGTCGACCACCTGATCAAGGTGTGGGGTGCACGGACCGTCGGGGCCATCGACCCCGAGGAGTTCTACGACTTCCAGGTGAACCGACCGGTCATCGGCACCGACGAGCACGGGCACCGGCGGTTGACCTGGCCCAGCACCCAGATCGCCGTCGCCTCTCCCCCGGAGCTGGACCGCGACGTCATCCTCGTGCGCGGGATCGAACCCAACATGCGCTGGCGGCAGTTCTGCGCCGAGCTGCTCGCGGCCTGCGACGAGCTCGGGGGCGAGCTGGTGATCACGCTGGGGGCACTGCTCGCCGACACCCCGCACACCCGCCCGATCCCGGTGACGGGCACGGCGACCGAGCCGGACCTGGTCGACCGCCTCAAGCTCGAGCACTCGACGTACGAGGGGCCGACCGGCATCGTCGGGGTGTTCCAGGACGCGTGCGAGCGGCTCGACATCCCGGCGGTCTCCTACTGGGCGGCGGTGCCGCACTACGTCGCGCAGCCGCCGTGCCCGAAGGCGACGCTCGCCCTGCTGGGCCAGCTCGAGGACCTGCTCGAGGTGAGCATCCCGCTCGGCGACCTGCCCGAGGACGCGCGCGCCTGGGAGCGCGGCGTGGACGAGCTCGCGGAGGAGGACGACGACGTCGCCGACTACGTGCGCGCCCTCGAGGAGACCCGCGACACCACGGACCTGCCCGAGGCCTCCGGCGACGCGATCGCCCGGGAGTTCGAGCGCTACCTCAAGCGCCGGGGCGACGACGACCCGGACCCCACCTGACCGCCGACCTGTCACTTCTGGCTGTGGAGATCGGCCCGACCCGTCACTTCTTGCTCCGGCCAAATGACCGAAAGTGACGGGTCAGGGGGTTTTCCACCGCCGGAAGTGACGGGTCGGTGGGTTTTCCACCGCCGGAAGTGACGGGTCAGAGGGAGAGGCCCAGGGCGGCGTCGAGGGTGGCGATCATCGTGACCGCGGCGTCCGAGTCGCTGGTGTCGGCGAGGCCGTCGGAGCCCAGGGTCGCGGCGACCCAGCGGTCCACGGCGGCGAGCGCCCGGGGGGCGTCGAGGTCGTCGGCGAGGGCCGCGAGGACCTCCTCGACGACCGGGGCCGCCGGGGCGCCGGCGCCGAGTGCGAGCGCCCGGCGCCACTGCGCCACGGTGTCGACGGCGTCCCACAGCAGCGCGTCGGTCCACTCCCAGTCGGAGCGGTAGTGGTGGCGCAGCAGCACCAGCCGGATCGCCATCGGGTCAACGTCGCTGTTGCGCAGCGCCGAGACGAAGACCAGGTTGCCCCTCGACTTCGACATCTTCTCGCCGTCGTACGCCACCATGCCGGCGTGCGCGTAGGCCTTCGCGAACGCGACGTCCGGGTCGGCGACCTGCGCGTGGCCGGCGGACATCTCGTGGTGCGGGAAGACCAGGTCGCTGCCACCGGCCTGCACGTCGAAGGCGGGACCGAGGAACTTCATGGCCATCGACGTGCACTCGATGTGCCAGCCGGGACGGCCCCGGCCGAACGGGCTCTCCCAGCTGGGCTCCCCCGGTCGCTCGGCGCGCCACACGAGGCAGTCCAGCGGGTCCTTCTTGCCGGGGCGGTCCGGGTCACCGCCGCGCTCGGGGAAGATCCCCACCATGGCCTCGCGGTCCAGCCCGGAGACCTCGCCGAACGCCGGGTCCGCGGTCACCGAGAAGTAGAGGTCGTCCTCGACCCGGTAGAGCGCACCGGTCTCCTGCAACCGCTCGATCAGCTCGACGACCAGCGGGATCGACTCGACGGCACCGGTGTAGTGCGTGGGCGGCAGCACCCGCAGCGCGGCCATGTCCTGGCGGAACAGCTCGGTCTCGCGCTCGGCGAGCTCGACCCAGTCGATGCCGACCTTCGTGGCGCGCTCCAGCAGCGGGTCGTCGACGTCGGTGACGTTCTGGACGTAGGTGACCTCGTGGCCGGCGTTGCGCCACGCCCGGTTGAGCAGGTCGAAGGCGACGTACGTCGCGGCGTGGCCCATGTGCGTGGCGTCGTACGGCGTGATGCCGCAGACGTAGAGCCGCGCCGCACCGTCGGGCGTCGTGGTCACCCGGGAGCCGGTCGCCGTGTCGTGGATGGCCACGGCGGGGCCCTGGATCGGGAGGGTCGGGATCTCCGGGGACGGCCACGTACGCATGCGGGAAGCCTAGGGCAGGCGTCTCAGAAGGGCGGCCACGGGACCGCGGGCCACTGCCCCCGCGGGGCCGGCATCGACCCCCGGGCGAGCAGCCGGTCGCAGCGCCGCGCGATGCCGTCGATCTCCAGGTCCGTGAGGTGCCCGGTCAGCGCGGCCCCGAGCTCGGCGCCGACCGCGGCACGCAGCGCCCGCACCCCCGTCACCTCCGCCTCGGTCAGCGGCTCGTCCAGCCAGCCCCACAGCACCGTGCGCAGCTTGTGGTCGGTGTGGAAGGTGACACCGTGGTCGACGCCGTAGCGGTGGCCGTCGGTCATCTCGAGGACGTGGCCCCCCTTGCGGTCGGCGTTGTTGACCACCACGTCGAAGACCGCCATCCGCCGCAGCGGCTCGGTGTCCTCGTGCACGAGCGAGACCGGCCGGTCGTGGCCGTCGATGCCGTCGAAGACGTGGAGGTACCCGGGCGGCACCCGGCCCTCGGGCACCAGCGTCACCGCCGCCTGTTCGTCGTCGGGCTCCTGCCAGCGCTGCACCATGCCGGGCCCGTGCGGCCCGTCGCGCAGCCACGTCTCGGGGACGACGTTCCAGCCGATCGTCTCGGAGACGAGGTACGCCGCGAGCTCGCGGTCCGCGAGCGTGCCGTCCGGGAAGTCCCAGAGCGGGCGCTCCCCGGCGACCGGCTTGTAGACCACGCGGACGCCGTCGATCTCGCCCACGAAGGTGGCGTTCGAGGCCGGCATGATCCTGCCGTGCAGGACCAGCTCGCCGGTCGGACGCGCCCCCGGCGTCACGGGTCGCGGCGCCGGAACCCGTTGGCCCGCACGCACAGGTGACCGTCGGGGTCGATCGGGCCGCCGCAGAAGGGGCAGCTCGGCCGGCCGGCGTCCAGGACCTGCGAGGCACGCTTCACGAACGCGCGGGCGGTGCCGGCCGGGATGCGGACCAGGAAGATCTCCTCCGGGTCCGGCTCCCGGAAGTCCTCGTCGACCTGGTCGGGCGAGACGACCGCGGCCTCCTGGAACGGGAAGACCTCGATCACGACGCGCTCGTCGTCGGGGTCCCACGACAACGTCATCGTGCCGGCGCGGAACTCCTCCTCGATCGGCTGCTCCAGCGGGTCGGCGTCCTCCAGGCCCACCGGAGCCACGGCCGGGATCAGGGCCTGGTTGAGCTCGCTGGCCATCACCTCGTCGAGCAGCTCGTCGATCCGCTCGGCCAGCGCCGCGACCTGCTGCTTCTCCAGCGCGACGCTGACGAGGCGTGTCCCGCTGCGGGCCTGCAGGAAGAACGTGCGCGACCCGGGCGGGCCGACGGTGCCCGCGACGAAGCGTTCCGGCGGGTCGAAACCGTGGACGAGGGGTGCCATGGCACCACCCTAGGGGCGAGCCGAAGGGAGGTCCGAGGGACGGTCCGGTCCGGCCCCGCCGCCCACGACGGCGTCGACCGGGGTCCGCGAGCGTCGCCCGGACCGGCTCTTCTTCTTCTTCGGCGGCACCAGCCAGGCCAGGTCACCCTCGTGCGTGTTGGTCGCGAGCACGTAGGGGCGGCTGGGCGTGTAGCGCACGATCGACACCGACGCCGGGTCGACGCCGATCCGCTGGAACAGGTCCAGGTGCATCCCCAACGCGTCGGCCAGGATCGACTTGATGATGTCGCCGTGGCTCACCGCCACCCAGACCGCCCCGGGCCCGTGCTCGGCCTCGATGGCCGCGTCGTGGCGGCGTACGGCGGACACGGCTCGGGCCTGCATGCCCCCCATCGACTCACCACCGGGGAACGCGGCCGCGGATGGCTGGGACTGCACCGTCGACCAGAGCTTCTCGCGAGCCAGGTCGCGCAGCGCGCGCCCCTGCCACTCGCCGTAGTCGCACTCGGTGATCCCGCGGTCGTGGGTGATCGTGAGCGGCCCGCCCTGCGCGCCGAGGATCGCCTTCGCCGTCTGCCGGCAGCGCTCGAGGGGGCTGCTGACGATCGCGGCGAGCGGGACTCCACGCAGTCGCTGCGCCGTGCGGTCGGCCTGGCCGTGCCCCGTCTCGTCGAGCTTCACGCCGGCCAGCCGACCGGCCAGCACGCCCGTCGCGTTCGCGGTCGTGCGGCCGTGGCGGACGAGGATCAGGGTTGCCATGCCGGCGAGCGTAGTGGGACTAACCTCGGACGGTGATCGTCGACAGCGCGCTGTACCGCAACGGGGCCCGGGTCCCGGTCGAGTGCCAGCCCGACCAGCTCATCAAGCTCCGCGGGATGGCCAACGAGGAGAGCGACTTCGTCTGGGTGGGGCTGCACGAGCCCAGCGAGCACGAGCTCGACGACGTGGCCCTCGCGTTCGGCCTGCACCCGCTGGCGGTCGAGGACGCCTACCACGCCCACCAGCGGCCGAAGCTCGAGCGGTACGACGACAGCCTGTTCCTGGTCCTCAAGACCCTCTGGTACGTCGACGAGCTGGACGCCGTCGAGACCGGTGAGATCAACATCTTCGTGGGGGCCGACTTCATCGTGACCGTGCGCCACGGCACCGGCTCCGAGCTGAGCTCCGCGCGCAGCCACCTCGAGTCGCGCGGGACCGTCCTCACGCACGGCCCGTCGTCGGTCGTGTACGCCGTGTGCGACCGCGTCGTGGACGGCTACCTCGCGGTCACCGAGTCGCTCGAGGTCGACGTCGACGAGGTCGAGTCGTCGGTGTTCTCGTCGGTCCGCACCAACGACTCGGAGCGGATCTACACGCTGAAGCGCGAGATCTCCGAGGTCCGGCGCGCCGTTCTCCCCCTGAGGGAGCCGATGCGGCGTTTCGCCAACGGCGACGTGCTCGGCGTCGACGAGGAGCTGTCCCCGTTCTTCCGCGACGTCCTCGACCACGTCACCAGGGCGGCCGAGATGGTCGACACGCTCGACAACCTGCTGTCGAGCGCGTTCGACGCCCACCTGGCCGGGATCCAGGTCCGCCAGAACGAGGACATGCGCAAGATCTCGGCCGGCGTGGCGCTGGTGGCGGCTCCGACGCTGGTCGCCGGCGTCTACGGGATGAACTTCGAGCACATGCCCGAGCTCGGCTGGTACTGGGGCTACCCGATGTCCCTGCTGCTGATGGTGCTGATCTCGGGAGGGCTGTGGGTCTTCTTCAAGCGGTCGGGGTGGTTGTGAGGGTGCTCAGGCGGTGAGGACGCCGGCCGCGACCAGGGCCAGGGTCAGCGAGCCCAGCGCGATCCGGTACAGCACGAACGGCGTGTAGGACCGGGTCGCGACGTAGCGCAGCAGCCACGCGATCGCGGCGTACCCAACCAGGAACGAGACGACGGTCGCGACGATCGTGGGACCCCAGCCGTACGTGTTGTCGCCGTGCGGGATCTCCTTGAGCTCGAACGCCCCGGCGCCCACGACCGCCGGGATCGCGAGCAGGAAGGCGTAGCGGGTGGCCGCCTCGCGGTCGTAGCCCAGGAACCGGCCCATCGAGAGCGTCGCGCCGGACCGGGACACCCCGGGGACCAGCGCCATCGCCTGCGCCAGCCCCATGAGCACGGCGTCGCGCAGGGTGATCTGCCTGATCTGCTTGCGGGTCGAGCCGACCCGGTCCGCGATCCCGAGCACGATGCCCAGGACGATCAGCGTGGTGCCGATGATCCAGAGGCTGCGGAAGTCCCTCTCGATGACGTCCTTCAGCAGCACGCCGAGGATCACGATCGGCAACGAGCCGACGATGATGAACCAGCCCATCCGGGCGTCGAGGTGCCCGCGGTACTCCGGCTTCGTCAACGAGCGCAGCCAGGCCGACCCGATCCGCCAGATGTCCTTGCGGAAGAAGATGAGCACCGCGAGCTCGGTGCCGATCTGGATGACCGCGGTGAACGCGGCACCCGGATCGCCCCAGCCGAACATCTCCGGGAAGATCCGCAGATGGGCGCTGCTGGAGATCGGCAGGAACTCGGTGAGCCCCTGGATCATGCCGAGGACGACGGCCTGGAGGAGTTCCCACACGGTCGCGAATCCTACGGTGGGGCTGGCGTTCTTCCGACCACGACCGGCCGTCGGGAGCCGGCGGTCTCGTTTCGTACGGCGAGCCGTGGGCGCGCCGTTCCGCCTCTCCGGCTACTTTGTCGCCATGGAGCAGCGGTCGGTCGGTGCGACCGGACTCAAGGTGTCGCGGCTGGGTCTGGGCACCATGACGTGGGGGCGGGACACCGACGAGCACGAGGCGCGCGACCAGCTGATCGCGTTCGCCGATGCCGGCGGGACGCTGGTCGACACGGCGGCCGGCTACGGCAGCGGCGCGTCCGAGGAGCTGCTCGGCAGCCTGATCGGCGACGTCGTCGCCCGTGACGAGGTCGTGCTGGCGACCAAGGCCGGGATCAGCGCGAGCAAGAACGGGCGGCAGTACAACGTCTCACGCGGCCACCTGCTCAGCACGCTGGACGCCTCCCTCGCCCGGCTGGGGGTCGGCCACGTCGACCTGTGGCAGGTGCACATCTGGTCCGACGACACCCCGCTCGAGGAGACGCTGTCGGCGCTCGACCTCGCCGTGACGTCCGGGCGGGCGTCGTACGTCGGCATCTCGAACTACTCCGGCTGGCAGACCGCGCAGGCCGCGACCTGGCAGCGGGCGGTGCCGGGCCGCACCGTGCTCGCCTCGACGCAGGTGGAGTACTCCCTGCTGAACCGCAACGTCGAGCACGAGGTGCTGCCCGCCGCGGCGGCGCTGGGGCTCGGCGTGCTGCCGTGGTCGCCGCTCGGGCGCGGCGTGCTGACCGGGAAGTACCGCTCGGGCACGCCGTCGGACTCGCGGGCGGCCTCCTCGCACTTCGCGAGCTTCGTCGGCGCGTACCTCGGCGACCGGTCCCGCCAGGTCGTGGAGGCGGTCGCCAAGGCGGCCGACGGGCTGGGCTGGACACCGCTCGAGGTGGCGCTGGCCTGGGTGCGCGACCGGCCCGGCGTCACCGCCCCCATCGTGGGTGCCCGCACCGCCGCACAGCTGCGCGGCGCCCTGGGCGTCGAGGAGCTGAGCCTGCCCCCGGAGATCGTCGAGGCCCTCGACGACGTGTCGGGAGAGTGACGTGGGCCCCCGCCAGCTGACCCGCTCCGCCGGCCGTGGGGTGGAGTGGGAGTTCGACCGCGTGACGTTCTCGCGGGAGTTCCCGCGCAACGTCGTCACCAAGCTGCTGGTCGAGCGTGCCGAGCACGGCGGCTGGGAGCTCGACCGGGTCCGGATCGGACCCGACGGGACCCGCCGGGTGGTGCTCCGGCGCAAGATCATCCGGCAGCTGCGCCCGACCTTCTGAGGCGTCGGCCGCCCGGGCCGGTCGTGGCGCCCGCCCTGAGCGCTACACCTGGTCGAGGAACCGGTCGAAGACCCGGGCTCCGAACTCCAGCGCGTCGACCGGCACCCGCTCGTCCACGCCGTGGAAGAGGGCGGTGAAGTCCAGGTCGTCGGGCAGCCGCAGCGGCGCGAAGCCGTAGGACCGCAGGCCGAGCTTGTTGAAGTGCTTGGCGTCGGTCCCGCCGCTCATGAGGTACGGCGCCACGATGGCGTCGGGGTCCTCGGCCAGGATCGAGCGACCCATCGCGTCGACCAGGTCCCCGTCGTACGGCGTCTCCCAGGGCTGCTGCTTCGAGACGTACTCGATGCTGACGTCGTCGCCGCAGAGCTCCGCCAGCGTCGCGAAGAACTCGTCCTCGAAGCCGGGCAGGAAGCGGCCGTCCACGTGGGCGGTGGCCTCGGTCGGGATCACGTTCACCTTGTAGCCGGCCCGCAGCATGGTCGGGTTGGTCGTGTTGCGGAGCACGGCGCCCAGCATCCGGGTCGCTCCCCCGAACTCCTGGACCAGCGCCTCGGCGTTCTCCGGCGTCGCCTCGGTGCCAGCCAGCTCGGCGACGGCCGCGAGCAGCGTCTTCATGGTGGGGGTGAGCCGCACCGGCCACTCGTGGGTGCCGATCCGCGCGACGGCGGCCGCGAGCTCGGTGACCGCGTTCTCGCGGTTGATCATCGAGCCGTGCCCCGCCCGGCCGCGGGCGGTCAGCTTCATCCAGGCCATGCCCTTCTCGGCCGCCTCGATGAGGTACATCCGGCGGCCGCGGACCGTGGTGCTGAAGCCCCCGACCTCGCCCACCGCCTCGGTGCAGGCCTCGAGCTCTTCACGGTGGTTCCGCATCAGATGCTCGGCGCCCTTGTGCCCGCCGGCCTCCTCGTCGGCGGTGAAGCAGAGCACGACCGGGCGGTCCGGCATCCGCCCGGCGCGGGTGCGGGCCCGCACGACGGACAGCAGCATGGCGTCGAAGTCCTTCATGTCGACCGCACCGCGGCCCCACACGTAGCCGTCCTGGATCTCGCCGGAGAACGGGTCGACCTGCCAGTCCTCGGCCGCGGCGGGCACGACGTCGAGGTGGCCGTGCAGGAGCAGCGCGCCGCGGTCACCGGTGGGGGTCCCGCCCCAGTGCGCCACGAGCGACGTCCGGCCCGGCTCGGACTCGTACACGCGCGCCTCGATGCCGACCTCGTCGAGCAGCGACGCGACGTGCTCCGCAGCCTTCCGCTCCCCCGGCCCGTCCTCGTCGCCGTAGTTGGAGGTGTCGATCCGGATCAGGTCGCGGCACAGCTCGACGACCTCGGCGGCCGGGTCGTAGGACCTGTCCCAGCCGGTCGCCGCCGCTGCCTGTTCGGTGTTGCTGCTCGATGCCGACATGCCCCCATCCTGACACCTCCGGGAGGGGGCTCCCGATGTGAAGAACGGGCGGCCTCTTTGCTACAGTTCCGAGGCACTCGTCCGGGTGGCGGAATTGGCAGACGCGCTAGCTTGAGGTGCTAGTGCCCGTATTAGGGCGTGGGGGTTCAAGTCCCCCCTCGGACACTGGAAAGGCCCCGGCTCCACGGGGCCTTTTCTTCATTTCGGGCCTGTGAGGCCCGGCCGGCGACGAGGGCCTCCGCGATGGTTTCCGTGTGGACCTTGTGCTGCCCAGACGCCTGGCGGCACTACTTGGCGGGTGCCTTGGCCAGCAGCTTGTCCGGCCTGAAACCGTGGTCGATCCCCCACAGGACGGCACGGGTGCGACTGTCGACCCCCAGTTTGCGATAGGCCGACCTGATGTAGGTCTTCACCGTGTTCGTGCTGAGGTAGATGCGTCCGGCGATCTGCTCGTTGGTCAGGCCCTGGGTGATCAGCGCAATGACCTCAGCTTCCCGCGCGCTCAAACCCAGCGCTCGTCCCGGCCAGTCCCCCAGATCGATCTCCGCAGAGGGCGGATAGTCCAGGGTTGCGACGACCTCGCCGTTGTTGATTCGCTCGAGCGCATCGACGAGCTCCTTGGCTTCCAGACGCTTGTCGAGGAACGCGACAACACCGAAACGAGCCCAGGTCTCGATCAGTGCCGGCTCCAGGCTCCAGCTGTAGAAGACGTGGCGTCGCGCGTTCGCCTCGGCGAGCACCTCGTTGATGTCCCGGGTCTGGGCGAACGAGTCGATCAGCGCGATGTCCACACGTTCCACCCCCGGCTGGTTGGTGGAGACCTCCACCACCTCGACTCGGTGCGCGAACGGCTCGAACATGCGGGCGAGACCCTGGACCACCACGTCATAGTCGTTGACGATTGCGATCCGGACCGCGCCTGATGACGTCACTCCATCAACGTACCCCCGTCCTCGACCCGCTGCGGCGGATCTGGTGTACGCCCCCGCGCTCGTGCTTCCACGCCTGCCCGTTCGCGGGTCGTCCGTCGGGCCAAGAGTCGCAGCTCCCCCCGCAACGGACAGCTGTTCCACTTCGTCCCCGACCGCGCAGGGTGCCCGCTGTACCGTGGGCGGGGAACCGATGCCCAGCAGCCTCCATCTGGAGCCAGGGAATGTCGGTCGAGAGGCGGACGTCATGACGACGTCGCACGATCCAGCCCGATCACACGGTCATCGACCCCTCCGGCTGCGCATGGCACCCGTTCCCGGCGCCGGACTCATGGACGGGGGGTGGTGGCCCAGAAGCCGCGAGCTGGGTCGCGAGCTCGGGGAACTCGTCGACCACTTGCCGGCGCACCACGGCCGGGTCGTGCGGGCCCACTTCTCGCCACCGGACTGGGACACGGCCTCGCGCGGCATCCCGACAGCAACAGGTGCCATCACCGCCACGTCGGCGCCCGAGCACGGCACACACCTGATTCTTCTCACGCTTGCCGATCGCCGGACCCTCCGGCTGCTGGTGGTGCCGCCCGCCATGACCCCAGATCAGGGGGAAGAAGCGCTCTTGGCGGCGGCCACTCCCGGCTACGCGCACTCCGCCGACTGCCTCCTCAAGACCGTCACCGATTCTCCCGAGCACGACGTGGAGGATCACTGGACCGACGACGGGCAGAGCTGGCGCGACGCAGCCACCGTGGGCCGGGTGTAGAACGATCGCATGCCCGAGCACAGGATCCGCGTGTACCTGCTCGACGACCACGAGGTCGTGCGTCAGGGGCTGCGCTCGCTGCTCGAGGGTGCCGGGGACATCGAGGTCGTGGGCGAGTCCGGCTCCGCCGTGGACGCCACGCACCGGATCCCGGCGCTGCGCCCGCACGTGGCGGTGCTCGACGGGCGGCTCCCGGACGGGTCCGGGATCGAGGTGTGCCGCGCGGTCCGCGCGGTCGACCCGGACATCAAGGCGCTGATCCTGACGTCGTACGACGACGACGAGGCGTTGTTCGCCGCGATCATGGCGGGCGCCGCGGGG
>Ga0307415_100000160_pt1 | contig 29647 bp, 33 predicted proteins | sample DK1Cmetagenome_FD_204524 | JGI IMG/M metagenome (GOLD analysis project Ga0307415, IMG submission 204524) | Maize rhizosphere microbial communities from greenhouse at UC Davis, California, United States - DK15-C-2 | ecosystem: Host-associated > Plants > Roots > Rhizosphere > Soil | place: USA... | reverse complement strand
GCGCACACCCACGCCGAGCGTACGATCGGTGCCCAGTCGGTTGGCTCGCGCAGGATGCCTTGCCAGGCGTTGAACTGGGTCGAGAGCAGGTACGGGTCGAGCGCGTCGAGCGCCGAGATCGAGCCGATGATCTGCACGAAGATCGAGACCATCAGCGTGCCCACGACCGCCGCGGCGGAGTTGCGCGTGATCGTCGAGAGCAGGATCCCGATCCCGGCTATCGCGGTCATCGGCAGCAGGTAGGCGAGCGTGCCGGCGCCGGTCAGCAACAGCGCGCGGCCGGGCGTGACGCTCGTCCCGGACAGCGTCGTCAGCGGGTCGAACCCCCAGATCAGCCCGCCCGCGACGAGCGCGATGCCTACGTACGTAACGAGGATCACGGCGGTGTAGGTGAGCGCGGCGAGGGCCTTGCCGGCGAACACTTGCCAGCGCTCCACCGAGCGGGTCAGGATCGTCTTCAGCGTGCCGTTGTGGTCCTCGGTGGCGACGATGTCGCCGGCCACCAGCGCGGTGATCAGCGGCAGGAACCAGAACGCGCCGAACGCGAGGCACACGAGCGGGACGGCAAAGCCGGTGTCGCGCACGTAGGAGGCGAACGGCAGGCCGTCTGGCCCGTGGCCGCTGCTGTCGGCGACGAGCGCGATCACGAAGATCAGCGGCACCGCGACGGCCGAGCCGAGCCCGATGTAGGTGCGCTTCTGGGCCAGCAGCTTGCGCAGCTCCCAGCGGTAGACGGCGCCGACGCCGGGGCGGCGGGCCGGAAGCGGGACGGCAATCGTGCTCATCGGACCGCCACCTTGGCGTGGCCGTTCATCGATGGTCCTTCGGTCATCGAGAAGAACAGCTCCTCGAGCGTGGCGGTGCGCGGGACGAGCGCCGTAATGCCGACGCCCGCCAGGCCCAGCGCTACCGACAGCTCGGCGGCCCCGCGCTCGTCGCCCCGGAAGCTGAGGCCGCCGGGGATCTCGGCGATCTCGCCGTAGCGCGAGGCGATCTCCGCCGCATACACGTCGTTGGTCGTGCGCAGCTCGTAGCGGCCGGCCGTGCTGGCGATCAGCTCGTCGAGCGCGCCCTCGTAGAGCACGCGGCCGGCGCCGATGATCGCGACGCGGTCGCACAGCTCTTCGACCTCCGCCATCAGGTGGCTGGAGAGCAGAACGGTGATGCCCTGGTCGGCGAGCCGCCGGATCAGCGCACGCATGTCGCGCATGCCGGCGGGATCGAGGCCGGTGGTGGGCTCGTCGAGCAGCAGCAGCCGCGGCGCGCGCAGCAGCGCCCCGGCGATGCCGAGGCGCTGGCGCATCCCGTGCGAGTAGCCGCCGACCTTGTCCTTGGCGCGGTCGGCGAGGTCGACGGTGTCGAGCGCCTCGCCGATCCGGCCGGCGGCGCCGCCGCCGTCGAGGGCGGCCGCCAGCTCGAGGTTCTTGCGGCCGCTGAGGTAGGGGTAGAAGCGAGGCGCCTCGACGAAGCCGGCGACTCCGTCTAGGGCGCGGGCGCCCTTCAGCAGGGGGTTGCGCCCGAACAGCTTCGCCGAGCCCTCGTCGGGCCGGATCAGGCCGAGCAGCATCCGCAGCGACGTGGTCTTGCCGGCGCCGTTGGGCCCGAGGTAGCCGTAGACGTCGCCGGCGCTGACCGTCAGGTCGACGTGGTCTACCGCGGTGATCTCGCCGTAGCGCTTGACGAGCCCGCGGGCCTCGATCGGGGCGATCATCCCAACCCCCGTGCCGCGTTCTCGGCCGCGACCGGCGGCACCGAGCCGAGCACGGTGTAGGCGATGCCGTCGCGCTGGAAGCGCACGAGTGTGCCCAACGGCGTCGCGATCTCGGTGCCGGTGGCGCCGTCGATGTTGACCTCCGGCAGCTCGAGCTCGCCGTCGCCCGCGTCCTGCGGGCCGGCCTCGTGCTGGAGGACGACGATCGCGCCCATGCCCTCGCCGTAGACGCTTACGGCGCCGGGTGAGCCGCCGCCGTTGACCAGCCGGACCTCGGTCCGCGGCAGGCCAGCGAGCTCGGCGGGCGCGCTGAGCTCGAACGGGAGGCGCCGCTGGACGGCCTCGACGCCGCGGACGCGCGTTGCGCGGCCGCGACCGTCGATGGTGATCGGGTCGATCTCGACCACGTGCGTGCCCTGGGGCGGCTCGGTGTCGAACGTCGAGTCGTCGATCTCGCCGTAGGAGACGTCGTCGGCCTGGAGCTCGAGCACCGGCTCGTCCTGGCCCTGGGGGTAGACGGCGGCGCGCAGCGGGACGCCGTTGAGCGCGTCCCACGCCAGCTCGGCGGCGCCGAGCAGCCCGCCGTCGTCCTTGGGCGCGATCCGGACGGTGTAGGTCGGGCGCCCGCCGGTCGAGGTCGGCCGGGCTCCGGACAGCGTCCACGCCTCGGCCAGTCGGTCGAGGCCGCGGCGCACGTCGGCCAGAGTCGGCTCCTCGTGCGCGGGCTCGTCCTTCTCGGCCGGGATCGCCATCGTGTAGGCGGACTTGGCGGAGCTGTCGTAGACGGTGAGGCGCTCGCCGTCGGCCACGATCTGGGCGTCGCCGGCCTCGGACTGCAGCTCGAGCCGTGCGCGGCCGTTGCCGGACAGCCACAGGCGGCCCTCGGCGCCGGCGGCGAGCGGGGAGGCGGCGCCCTGCGGCAGCGAGCCTGAGGGAAGCAGGCCGTTGGTGAACGTCACGCGCGCGCTGACGCCCTCCACCGGGGGAGCGGTGATGGCGTCGTGGACCGCGCGGTCGAGCGGCTTCGGGTCGGGCTTGGGGTCGGAACCGCTGATCGCGGCCTGCGCGAGCGCACCGGTGAGCGCGAGCGCGACCAGCGCCGCGGCGATCGCGACGAGGCGCCGGGTGGAGGTGGTACGGAGTCGTCTCATGGGGAGGAGGTCCTTCAGTCAGATGGTGACCGGTTGGGTGGGTGGGCGGGACCAGATCACGGTCCGCGCCGGCATCCGCAGCCCGCCGCCGATGTCGACGCCCTCGTCGTCGGCGTCGACGACCGGCGCGCGGACCCAGACGTCCACGCCGCGTTCGACCAGATCGCGCAGCGCGCTCACCCGGGCGGGCTCGAGGACGTCGGGAAGCAGGAGCGAGATCCGCGCCCGGCGGGCGCCGACGAGGTCAGCGATCTCGCCGGCCAGCTCGATGCCGGCCTGGCCGCCGCCCACGACCGCGAACCGCAGCCACGCGGCGTCGCCGGTTGCGTCAGCGAGCTTCAGCGCTCGCACTACGCGGGATTGGACTTCTGTCATGCGGCCTTTCTACGGCCGCGGTTTGAGAGATCCCTGAGAAGCGGGGAGGTCGATCGTGAAACGCGATCCGTCGACGGCGACGCCGCCGCCGTGGCGCTCGGCGATGGCGCGCGCGATCGCGAGGCCGAGACCCGAGCCCGGGCCGGCCGCGTCGCGGCCGCGCCAGAAGCGCTCGAACGCATGCTCGGCCTGCTCCGGGGTGAGCCCGGGGCCTTCGTCGGTAACGCTCAGGCGCGCGTGGTTGCCGTCGCGCTCGACCGTGACGGTGACGGCGCCGCTGCCGTGGCGGCGCGCGTTGCGGACGAGGTTGTCGAGCGCGCGCTCCAGCGCCGGCCGCTCACCGAGGACGACCACCGAGTTCGGCGCGAACACGTGGTCGGCTGCCGCCTCGCGTGCGAGCTCCGCGAGGTCGACGGGCTCGCCGCGCGCCGGCGCCGCGGCGTCCTCGCGCGCGAGCGCGAGCAGGTCGTCGAGCAGCTCGCCAAGGCGCGCCGCGTCGGCCGCGATGTCCTCCAGCACGTCGGCGTCGGCGCCGTGCTTGGTGACGTACGCGAGGTTGCCGCGAAGCGCGGTCAGCGGGGTGCGCAGCTCGTGCGAGGCGTCGCCGACGAAACGCTGCTCGGCCGCGCGCGCGCGTTCGAGCGAGGCCAGCATCGCGTTGAGCGTCTCGGCCAGCGTGCCGACCTCGTCGCGTGCGTGCGGGTCGGGCAGGCGCCGCGACGCGTCGCCGGTGCGCTCGATGGCGCGGGCGCCGGAGGACAGCCGCCTGAGCGGTCGCAGGGCGCGGCGGGCGAGCAGCGTGGCAAGGGCCGCGGCGAGCAGGGCGGCGGCGACGGAGGCGAGCAGCACGAACCGGCGCGTGGTGTCGAGCGACTCCTCGATCTCCGCGGTCGTGCCCGCCACGATCACCGCGCCGCCCGCCGCCGGGCCGCGGCCGAGCTCGCCGAGCGGCGCCGCGTACACGCGCACGGGATCGGCTCCGAGGTGCGCGTCGCCGTAGCCGGCGCGGCGGTCGTTCAGCGCGGAGCGGACCACCGGCGCCTCAGGCAGCACGCGGCTGCCGAGCGCGCTCGAGCGCGCGACGATCCGCCCGCGCCGGTCGATCACCTGCACCAGCAGCGGGCTGCCGCCGAGCCGGCCCTCGAGCGTTCCGGGCGTGAGCAGCAGGTCGGGCGTCGAGGCGGCGAGCCGCGCGACCTCGGTGGCGCGCACGCGCAGCGAGCGGTCGAGCGCGTCGTTCAACTGGGCGTCGAGCCGGGCGAGCACCGCGACGCCGAGCGCGGCGACGGCGACGACGATCGCAACCGCCGCGGCGACCGCCACGCGCAGCTGGATGCCGGCGGACCTCACTCGAGCCGGAAGCCGACGCCGCGCACCGTGTGGATCAGCGGCGGGTCGCCGAGCTTGCGCCGCAGGTAGGCGACGTAGCGGTCGACCACGTTGGCGGTCGCCTCGCCGTCGCCCCACACGCGCTCGAGCGCCAGCTCGCGCGTCACGACGCCGCGGGCGTTCAGCATCAGCAGCTCGAGCAGCTCGGCCTCGCGGCGCGTGAGGGTCAGGGTGCGCCCGCCTCGGCGAGCCTCGAGCGTCTCGCGTTCGAGCACGAGGTCGGCGTGCCCGAGCTGCTCGCCGGGCGGCTGATTGCGGCGCAGCAGCGCCCGGATGCGGGCCGTCAGCTCCTCGACCTCGAATGGCTTGACGAGGTAGTCGTCGGCGCCGGCGTCCAAACCCTCGACGCGCTGGTGGAGCGCGTCGCGCGCGGTCAACAGCAGGATCGGGACGTTGAGGCCCTTGGAGCGCAGGCGCCGCGTGACCGCGAGACCGTCGAGCCCCGGCATCGCGACGTCGAGCACGATCACGTCCGGCATCGAGCGCTCGACTTGGGCGAGCGCGGAGCCGCCGTCGGCGGCCGTGGCGACCTCGTAGCCCTCGGCGCTCAGCGAGCGCTCGAGCATCCGCCGGATCGGCGCGTCGTCGTCGACGAGCAGCACGGCGGCCACGGACATCACGGCGAGTCTACGGGCTGCCCTTGAGAGAAATCTGAGTCCCGGCACCGACCGGCCGCGCCGGCCGGCGGCCGCGATCATCGCCACGGTCCGCATGCGCCGCGCGCCGATGATGACCGCCTAGCCGCTCTCGCTCTCGCCAGAAGCAGTCGGCTCGTCCGGGCCACTCGCTATTCGTACGCGGCGACTGCCCGCTTGGTGAGGCCCGGCATGCCGAGCTCGTTGGCGGCGGCGCGCGCCTGCTCGAGGAGCCGGCGGCCCTCCGGTGATGGGAGCAGCAGCTCGCCGAGGTCCTGGCGGGCCATGGCCAGGAACGCTCGCGCGTCCATGCGCTCGCACAGCGCCACGGCGTCGCGCAGAAGTTGCTCCGCCTCGTCGTGGCGGTCGAGAGTCTGAGCGAGGCGGCCGACGGCTCGTGCGACGGGACCGTACTGGTACGTCATGACGTCCCCGAACGGCGCCAGCAGGTCGTACAGTCGGGCCGCCCGAGGGCGATCTTCGAGCCAGGCGCAAATGTCCGCAGCCCACGTCAGGGAGATCGTCCAGGTGGGGCCGTGCGGCAGGTCGAGCAGGCCCTCGTCGAGCGCGCGCTCGAACGCCTTGCGGGCTCCGTCGCGGTCGTCCCGCTCGCGGGCCGCGTGGGCTCGGACCACGAAGAACGTGGCCGGTAGCTTGGTCACGCCCTCCGCCATCGCGCGGCGAGCGGCCTCGTGCTCGCTCAAGCGTCCCTGGACAAGGCGGATCAGGGACAGCATCCTGACGAACGTGGACTCGGCGGCCGAAGGCGGGATGGACCCCGCGGCGCGCAGGGCCTCGTGCATCCGCCTGGCTTCCGCCTCTGCGGCTTGCAAGCGGCCGGCGAGCAGCGCCCTCGCCGCGTCGAGGAAGGCGACGGTCCCGTGCGCCCTGCCGGTTCGCGCGGCGGTGCGTGCCGCCGTGAGCGTGTCGTCGGCCGCCTCCACGTCCCCGAGCTCGACCAACGCCAGAAAGCGCATGTGATGCCCGTCGGTCTCGGCGTAGGGAAGGCCCCGCTCGCGCCCGACTGCCACCAGCTCGTCGGCGAGCGCGAGGCGCCCCGGGAGGCTCTCGGGGCCCGCCACGATCCACGAGTGCGCGGTCAGCAGGGAAGCGAGCGCCTTGGCATCCCCGACACGGCGCGCCATCGCCAGGGCTCGACCGACCATCGCCCGGCGTTCGCTGTCGGGCACGCTGGAGAATGCCTCCTGCGCCAGGAAACCCTCCAGCCGTGCCCTGATCGCGCTGTCGCCGGAGGGCAGCAGCGCGAGCGCCTGGCGCAGAAGCGCGACCATTTCGGCGTCCTCCTCGACGAGGTCCGCCCAGTCCAGGCCCAGCGCCAGCAGGGCCTCGGCCATGCGCTCGCCATCGCCCCTGGCCTCGGCCGCGGTGGCAAAGGCGCGCAGGAGCTCGTCGGCGCGCTCGTCCCCGGCGAGCTTGAGGACGCGGCCGCGCTCGAGCTCGAGGTCGAGCCGCTCGGCCTCCCTCACGTGGGAGAGCCCTTCCTGCGCGCGCAGGGCACGCTCGTACTGCTGTCCGGCGATGTCGTAGGCCAGCTTCGCCGCGGCCTCGTCGCCCGCCGCTCGCGCGTAGTGCACGCCGCGAGCGGCATCGACGAGTGTTCCAGCGGCCGTGAAGTGGGCCGCCAGGTCACCGACCGCGACGGCACGCGTCGCCGCCGCCCGTTCGAGCGCCTGCGCGATCCGCGCGTGCAGCCGCACGCGCCGGCCGGCCGGCAGCTCGTCCACGATCGTCTGCCTCACCAGCGCGTGCCCGAAGCTGAAGCGATCCAGAACCCGGTGGAACGGATAAGCCGCGCCCGCTCGGCGGCCTCGAGGGCGTCCAGCGCCTGGTCGAGCTCGACGCCGATCGCGCCGGCAAGGACGTCGGCGTCGAACTCCGCGCCGGCGACGGCCGCGACCGCCAGCGCGTCGGCAGTCCGCTCGGGGAGCCGGGCAAGCCGCCAGCGCACGACGTCGCGCACCCGCGGGGTGAGCGCCGTATCGGGGTCGCCGTTCCCGCCGAGCGCGGCGACCACCTCGCCGACGAAGAACGGGTTGCCCTCGGTGACGTCGTGCACGCGGCCGGCGAGTGAAGCCTGGCGCCCAGAGTGCGCGAGGATGGCGGCGACGTCGGTCTCGGCGAGCGGCCCGAGCTCGAGCCTCGCGACGTCCGGCCGGCGCGCCAGACCGGTGACGACCTCACCGAGCAGAGCCGAGCGGCTGGGCTCGGTGTCGCGATAGGTGGCCAGCACGAGCAGGCGCGCGGCCGCATCGGCGCGCAGCAGCTGGCGCAGTAGCAGCAGCGACAGGTCGTCGGCCCAGTGCAGGTCGTCCAGCACGAGCAAGACGGGCGCGGCCTCGCCGGCGGCCTCCAGCAGCGCGCTGGCGGCCTCGAGCGTACGCAGCCGCTGGACCTCCGGCTCTGCGGGAGCCGGCTCGGCAACGCCGCCGGGCAGGCGGGCCGCGAGCTCGGGCAACAGCTGCACCAGGTCGCTTGCGCGCGCGCCCAGCTCGACGCGCAGCTCGTCGACCGGGCAGGCCGCGACGTAAGCGCCAAGCGCCCGGGCGAACGGCTGAGCAGGCGCGGACAGGCCATCGTCGCAGCGCCCGTACAGCACCACGCCCTCCCGCGCGCGGGCGTACCCGGCGAGCTCAGCCGCCAGCCGCGTCTTGCCGATGCCCGGCTCGCCGCTGACCAGGACGCCACGACGGCGCCCCGAGACCGCGCCGGCCCACGCCGCCCGGAGCCCGGCGAGCTCCTGCTCGCGGCCCGCGAACGCGGTGCCGCCTTCGAACACGAGCGACGCGGGAAACGGGACCGTGACGGCCCGCCGCGCGGTCCAGCCGACCGACCACGCGCGCACCGGACGCACGAGATCGCGCAGCTCCAGCTCGCCGCCGTCCTCGAGCTCCGCCTCCGTGCCCGACCCGGCGAGCAGGCGCACGGCGTCGGCGACAAGGATGCTCCCCGCCGACGCGGCGGCGCACAGGCTCTGCGCCTCGATCACCGGCGTGCCCGAGTAGTCCTCGCCCGCCCACGCGACGTCGCCTGCGGCGACCCCGACACGCAGCTCGAGCGCCACCGCGCCGCGACGAGCCTCGCGATCGATCGCCCGCTGCATCTCCACGGCGCAGGCGATCGCGGCGCCGGCCGACGCGAACGCGGCCACCACCCCGTCGCCGACGGCCTTCACCGCGCTCGCGCCGTGCGCCGCCAGCACGTCGCGCAGCCGGCCATCGTGCGCGGCGCGCAGACCGTCGGCGTCCGCGTCGCCCACGCGAGTCCAGCCCGCGACCTCGGCGACCAGGATCGTGGCCGTCGCGCGGCGACGCTCCACCTCGCGCGGCTCCCCGCCGGCCGATGCACGGAGCAACGCGGGATCGTGGGCGAGGATCGCCTGCTGCAGGCGCTCGAGCTCCGGTCCGGGACGCAGCCCGAGCTCGCTGTCAAGCGTGCGGACCGCGTCGCGGTAGACATGCAGTGCCTCGCCTTGACGCCCGGCCCGATACAGCGCGAGCATGAGCTGCCCGCGCAGGCGCTCGCGCAACGGCTCCGCCGCCACGAGGCCCTCCAGCTCGCCCACGAGCTCGGCACCGCGGCCCATCGCAAGATCGGCCTCGACACGATCCTCGACCGCGGCCGCGCGCAGGTCCTCCAGGCGCGCGACCTCGGGCGGCGCGAACGGCTCGAACGCCACGTCGGCCAGCGGCTGCCCGCGCCACTCCGCGAGCGCCGCGCGCAACCGCGCCGCCGCGCGCTCGTGGCGCCCGGCCGCCAGCGCGCGCCGCCCCTCCGCGCATAGCCGCTCGAACCGGCTGAGGTCAAGCTCGTCAGGCTCGACGCGCAACCGGTAGCCGGCCGCGCTGCTGACCAACCGCGCCGCCTCACCGCCGAGCGCGCGTCGCAGCCGCGAGACCACCGCCTGCACCGCCTTGACCGCCCCGCCGGGCGGGCGCTCACCCCACAGATCCGCGATCACGCGTTCGCGCGAGACCGGCTCCCCCGCGTGCAGTAGCAGCACCGCGAGCAGTGCCCGCTGCCGCGCGCCCGCCAGCGCCAGCGGCCGCCCCTCGGCACGCGCCTCGATCGGTCCAAGGAGCCTGAAATCCACCGCCCAAGCTTCCCGCCGGCGGACATGCGCGGCAACCGCTGTCACCACGACGCAAATCCGTCGCAACCGCCCGAGCGCATGATCCGCGCAGCCAACCCGCCGGCACGGCTCACGACGAAAGGACATCTCCATGACGACGCTCACCAAGACATATCCCACCGAGCTCGCGGCGCGCCGCGCGGTCGAGGCACTGCGCGCCACCGGCGTGCCCGAACGCGACATCCGTCTGCTCGCGGGCACCGCACCACGCGACATCCGCCACGAACCGGTCGGTGGATTCGCCGGACTCATCGCACCCGACGCCCCGATCGGCAACTACGGCCGCCGCGTGCTCCAACGTCGCCAGGGCGCCGGCAGCTTCGCCGGCGATCCCGACCAGCAGCGACAAGGCTCGTTCGCGGACACCGACCGCGTCGTGATCGTCACCTACAAGCGCGACGCCGAACGCGCTCGGATCACCGGCCTTCGCGGAGCCCGGCGACTGCTGCGCCGGGCCGCACTCGACGACGACGCCGTCGACCGCGCGGTGGGCGAGCTGCACCAAGGACACGCGATCCTCCTCGTCGACCTCCGCGAGATCGCCGCAAGCGAAGCGGACGCGCGGCTCAAGGAACTTGCGAGCGCCGCCTGAGCGCAACCGGCGCCCCGCGCGCAGCCCCGAGCAGGAATCCGCGCCGAGACCGACCTCGCTGCTGCCGCGGACGACAGCGGGCATCTCGCGTGACGCCGGCCACGCTTCCGCAAATCGCGCATGGCGAAGGCGAGCGACCGCCGCAACGCCGGCGACTCAAGGCCGCGTCGCGTACCCGGTAACGTTGGCTTCAGGCAGATGGCCTCACAGTCCTCACTCAGGGCTTCGGACGCCGACCGCGACGCGGTCGCGGAGCGGCTGCGTCACGCCGCAGTCGAGGGACGGCTCGAACCCGGTGAGCTGGAGGAGCGGATGCACGTGGCGCTGCGCGCGCGGACGTACGGGGATTTGCAGCGACTGCTCACCGACCTGCCCGCGAAGCCGATGGCCTGGGAGCGCCGCAGGGCCGAGGCGATGCCGGCGGCGCGCACCGCGCTCGCGGTTGCGATGCGGGTTGTCCGTACGCTGGCGGTCGTGGCCGTCGTTCTGATCGTGGTCGCTGTGGTGGCGGCGTGGTGGACCCTTTGGGCCGTCGTCTGGTTGGGCCTATGCGGGCGTCGCTTCTCCACCGCCTGCCTCGGCGCTCGTTCGCCATGGGATCGCTCGCGCCCGGCACGCGGTGTGCGGCGGGGCCGGCTGGCCGGATTGCGCTGACGCGTGCCGCGGCGCTGACCGGACCCAACCGACGCCCGCTCTCGAAGACCCTCGATGAGCCTTGGCTCGTGAGAGCCGGTGGACATCTTCACCGGCGGTGGGGGCGCGGTCAACGGGCTCGCGCTGGTCGTCGTTCGATCCGTTCCGGCGGAAGAACCCGGGCCGGCCGCGCTTGGGTAATCTCGCCGGGTGCTCGTACGCCATCGCGGCCACGCCCCGTCCGTGGATCGGTCGGCCTATGTTGCGCCGAGCGCCGAGCTGATCGGCTCGGTAACCGTCGGTCCCCGGGCTCGGGTGATGTCGGGCGCGGTTCTCGACGCCGAGGGGTCCCGGATCGAGGTCGGTGAGTACGCGATCGTCTGCGAGCACGCCGTCCTGCGCGCAACGGCCGTCGGTGACGAGGACCACCCCGTGGTTGTCGGCGACCACAGCTTCATCAGCCCCCGGGCCACCCTCCTCGGCTGCGAGGTCGAGGCGGCGACCTACGTCGCGACCCGCGCGACGGTGCTCCACGGCGCCCGCGTCGAGGTCGGGGCCGTGGTTGCGGTCGGCGCGCTGGTCCACGGAGGGACGGTGCTGCCAGGCGGCTTCTTCCTCGCGCCGGGGATGATCGCGATCGGCGAGCCCGTGGCTACCTACGCGCCGGGAGATCCGTCGCTGCCCGAGGCAATCAAGCATGTCGGGTTCGCCGGGCGCGCCTTCGGCGTCGCGACTGCGTGGGAAGACCGGATGACCCGCTACCGCGAGATCGCCGAAGTGCGCTCGGAGGAGTTCGGCGCACACGCCGACGATGAAGCCGTAACGCCCTAGGGCTCGCGCTCGCTTCGCGCGATGGGATAGCGCCCGATTCGCGTCGGGCGCTGTGCTGTGCCTGCCGGTGGCGGACTGAACGCGGGCCCGGACGGCGAGCCTTGGTGGCGCCGTGAGTTCATGTAACTACCTTCCGTATGTGAGGCACACCGCAAACAAGCGGCCCCGCGAGCGTCGCTGAGCATTTGCGATGCCGCGCCAATCCAGCTCGTTCGCCTGGCGCGTGGCCGGGTCAGGATCATGATCGCGGCCCGGGCGAGCACCGGGCGGACGGTGGTGCAAACGCGCCGGTATCGGACGTGCGTGTGCCGAGCACAGGGCGATGCGCACTGTCACAGGCGGCGCCTCCACCTCGTCTTATGGGGCAACGAGACGAGAGGAGCAGTCATGAAGGTCTTCGTAGCCGGCGCCTCAGGCGTTCTCGGCAGAAACCTTGTTCCGCAGCTGGTGGCGCGAGGCCACGAGGTGGTCGGGATGACCAGGAGCGCGTCGAAGCAGGACCTGGTGCGCGGCCTGGGAGCACGCCCGGTGGTGGCCGACGCTCTCGACCCCGACGCGGTCGCCCAGGCGGTGGCATCGGCCGAGCCCGAGGTGATCGTGCATCAGCTCACGGCGCTGTCCGGGCCGATGAGCGTCCGTGACGCGCGGCGACCCGAGCGCTCGTTGGCGGTGATCATGACCAACCGGCTGCGTATCGAGGCGACGGACCATCTTTTGGCGGCCGGCCGCGCCGTGGGGGCACGGCGCTTCGTGGCGCAGAGCTTTGGGGCGTTCCGATGGGCCCGCACGGGCGGGCCGGTGCAGACCGAGGCCGATCCCATCGATCCCGATCCGCCGGCGGCGCTGCGGATGGCGCTGCCGGGAATTCTCCACGTGGAGCAGGCGGTGACGACGATCGAGTGGGGCGAGGGTCTCGCGTTGCGCTACGGCGGTTTCTACGGTCCGGGAACTGGGATCAGCCTGGCTCCGGATGCGGTGATGGCGGCGCCGATCCGCAAGCGTCGGTTCCCGATCGTCGGCGACGGTGGTGGCGTCTGGTCGCACGTCCACATCGAAGACGCCGCGGCGGCGACCGCGGTTGCGGTCGAGCGCGGCCGGCCGGGTATCTACAACATCGTCGACGACGACCCCGCGCCTGTGCGGGAGTGGCTGCCGGCGCTGGCGAGCGCGCTGGGCGCCAAGCCACCGAGGCGCATCCCACGCTGGCTCGCTCGGCTCGTAGCCGGTGAGACGGCAACGCTCATGATGACCGAGGCGCGCGGTGCCTCGAACGAAAAGGCCAAGCGCGAGCTCGGCTGGACGCCGCGCTATCCGAGCTGGCGGCAGGGCCTCGCGCAGGGACTCGGCTGAGCGATGACCGAGGAAGAGTTCAACGTGCTCCGCCCGTCGGCGTTCGCGATCGCCTATCGGATGCTGGGCAGCGTGAGCGAGGCCGAGGACGCGGTGCAGGAGGGGTTCGTGCGCCTGTACCGGGCGCGCGCGGGCGGCGAACGGATCGAGTCGCCGCGCGCCTACCTGTCGACGGTGGTCTCGCGGCTGTCGCTCGACCAGCTCCGCTCGGCGCGGGTCCGGCGCGAGACCTACGTCGGCGAGTGGCTGCCCGAGCCGCTGCTGGCGAGCGCCGACGACGATCCCGCCCGCAAGGCCGAGCTGGCCGACTCACTGTCGCTCGCGTTCCTCGTCCTGCTCGAGAGCCTGTCGCCCGAGCAGCGCGCCGCGTTCCTGCTGCGCGAGGTGTTCGACGAGCCCTACGACCGGATCGCCGAGATCGTCGGCACGAGCGAGCAGAACGCCCGCCAGCTCGCCGCCCGCGCCCGCCGCCACGTGCGGGAGCGCCGCCCCCGGTTCGAGGCCTCGCGCGAGCAGCAGGAGGAGCTCGCGACCCGCTTCTTCGCGGCCGCCGAGGAGGGCGATCTGCAAGGGCTGGAGGAGCTGCTGGCCCACGACGTGGTGCTCCGCGGCGACGGCGGCGGCAAGGCACCCGCCCTCAAACGAGCGATCCACGGCCGCGCCAGGGTCGCGCGCACGCTCATCGGGGGGCTGCGCGCCGCCACCCGCTTCGGCATCACCACGCGCCGCGAAGAGATCAACGGGCAACCCGGCGCGCTGGTCGTCGACCGCGAGGGCAGGCTGATCGCCGTGATGAGCCTCGACGTCGCGGACGGCGAGATCCAGGGCGTGAGCTCGATCGTCAACCCGGACAAGCTGCGACACCTGGGACCGCTCGCCGACCTGCGCGCGCTGCTGCGCGAGCGCAGCTAGATCTTTCCGCTCGCGGCTCGATCCGGATCGCGACGCTTGCCCATCGTCAGCACGGGCGCGGAAACGCCTCCTTCACATCGCGTCAGCGGACTCTCGGCGGCGGGGTCAACGGATGCCCTAGACCTCGCGCGCCGGATCGAAGTCTTCGCCGGCGAGCGCAGCGGCTCGCCGACTGCCCGCCGGCGAGTGAGTGAGAAGCGCCAGACGCCTCAGCGAGCCGCGAGGCGCTGGCGCCGCTGGATCTCCGCTTCGGTCGGCTCGTCGAATTCCATCGACCCTGGCTCGATGTCACCCGTTCGCTCGTAGGTGCTGATGATGACGCCGGTACTCGAGACCTTGCTGTCGACGAGCTTCAGCGCGGACGGGGTCGTGCCGTCGCCGAAGAAGCGCTTGCCGGTGCGGAGCACCACCGGGAAGATCCACAGCCGGTACTCGTCGATGAGGTCATGCTCGAGCAGCGTCTGGATGAGGCCCGGGCTGCCATGGACCTGAATCTCTGGGCCGTCCCGGCGCTTGAGTTCTGCGACGTATTCCGCGACGTCGCCGGTGATCAGGGCGGAGTTGTTCCACTCCACCCGCTCGAGCGTCGTCGAGGCGACGTGCTTGCGGGTGCTGTTGAGGTGGTCGGCGATCGGGCCCTCGTCGTAGGGCCAGTGCGCGGCGAAGATCTCGTAGGTGCCGCGGCCGAGCAGCAACTCGTACGGGCCCGACTCCGCCACCCGCCCCATCATCTCGTCGTCGAAGTAGTTGACGGCCCAGCCGCCGAGCGTGAACCCGCCGGTGGGATCTTCCTCGGGGCCGCCGGGCGCCTGCATCACGCCATCGAGCGACATGAACGTGTTGACAGCGAGGATTCTCATTGGTCTCCCTGGTAGTGGGCCGTCTCACATCTACAACGAGGATCCGCGGGAAACTCATCGCTCGTCGGGGAGCGCCGGCGGTAGCCCGAACGCCGGAAGCAGTCCGGGGAACACAACAGGAAGGTCGCCTGGACGAGATCCACCGAGTCCTCGAACGAGCCGGGCATGGCGGTCAAGGCTAAGCCGAGCGGCGGTGGGCGCGCCGCTCGGCCTCCGTGCTGACGCTCTGGAGGGAGCGTTCGACGGTCTGCTCCCAAGACGGCGCGACGACGGCGCCCCAGATGCCGCCGAGCGCCCACAGATCCGTGCCGAGCTCGCCGCGGTACTCGAACGCGGTGCCGGTTCGGCTCGGGCGCAGCTCGTAGTGTTCGAGCACGTGCGGCACCGGCCCCTTGACGAGCCGGAACGAGATGCGATGCGGCGGCTCGAACCGCACCGTCTCCACCGTCGTCACGGTAAGCCCGGGTGCGATGCGCGTGAAGTGCGCCGCCAGGACCAGATCGGCGCCGCGTTCGATCACGTCGAGCTTGCCCCGCAGCGCACGCGGCGTGCGGCCGAGGTAGGGGGCGGCGACGACGTCGAACACAACCTCGGGCGGCGCGGCGATGTCGAGCGCGATCGGGCCGAGCGGCCGGATCCGGCGGCCGATGCCGATGTCGAGCGTGAGACCGGCGCGCGCAACGAGGGTGGCGCCACCAACGAGCAGCGATCCGGCGAGCGCGGCGCGCAGCGGAGGGTTCATCGTTTCGTTCTACAGGGCTGGGATACTGCGCGCGTGGCGGCGCGCGACAGCTTGCCCGCGGCGACCCGGTCGATCTGCCCGCACTGCGGTATCGGGCTCGACGCGCAGTTGATCGATCGCGGCGGCCGCGTGATCCTGCGTCGCGAGTGTCCCGAGCACGGTTCGATCGAGGCGCTCGCCTACGGCGACACCGCGCGCTGGTTCGACGCGCAACGCTACGAGCGGCCAGGAGGGGCGCCCGTGCTGCGCCAGACGGCGACCGACCGGGGCTGTCCCAGCGACTGCGGCATCTGCCCCGAGCACGCCCAGCACACCTGCCTCGGGATCATCGAGGTCAACACCGGCTGCAACCTCGACTGCCCGGTCTGCTTCGCGGATTCAGGCACCGGGCACCAGCCCGACGGGTACTCGCTCACGCTCGCGCAAGTGGAGTCGATGCTGGACGCGTTCGTCGCAGCGGAGGGGCAACCGGAGGCCGTGCAGCTATCAGGCGGCGAGCCCTCGATCCACCCCGAGATCCTCGACATGCTCGGCGCCGCGAAGGCGCGCGGGATTCCCCTGGTGATGCTCAACACGAACGGCATCCGGCTTGCGCGCGACCCGCGCTTCGCGCCGGCGCTCGCGGCGCTCGGGATCCATGTGTACCTCCAGTTCGACGGATTCGACGACGCCACGCACCTGGCGATCCGGGGCCGGCGGCTCCAGGAGATCAAGCAGCGGGCGCTCGACCGCTGCGCCGCGGCCGGCGTCGGCGTCTCCCTGGCTGCGGCGGTCGAGCGCGACATCAACGAGCACGAGCTCGGCGCGATCGTACGCTTCGGCGTCGAGCATCCGGCCGTGAACGGCGTGTTCTTCCAGCCGGTCACGCACACCGGACGGCATCCGGCGTTCGACCCGCTCGACCGCCTTACCAACGTCGAGGTGATCCGTGCCCTGTGCGAGCAGCTGCCCGAATGGTTCCGCGAGGACGACTTCGTCGCGGTCCCGTGCTGCTCGCCGACCTGCCGGTCGGCGACATACGCGCTGTATGACGGCGAGGACCTGGTCCCGTTGCCGCGGCTCGTGGACATCGACCGCTACCTGGGTTTCGTCACCAACCGCGCGGTGCCCGACCTCGACGTGGCGGAGGCGCTCAGCGGGCTGTTCTCCGCTTCGGCCGCCGGCGGGACCGAGCGCACCGCCGGGCGGCTGGAATGCGTCGCGTGCGGCGTCGGGCTGCCCGACGAGCTGCGGCAGGTCGCCGCGCGCGGGTTCATGATCGTCGCCCAGGACTTCCAGGACGAGTGGACGCTCGACGTCGGCAAGCTGCGCAAGTGCTGCGTCGGCGAGATCGTCCCCGACGGCCGGATCATCCCGTTCTGCGCATACAACGCCGCGGGCTACCGCGCGCAGATCCGCGCCGAGCTGGGCGCCGTGAAGACGTGACGCGCTCGCTGCCCGATCTGTCGCCGCTCGACCTCGAGACCGACCCGAAGGGCTGCTGCGCGCGGCTCTACGAGAGCGACGCAGTGCGCTGGCTGCTCGATGGCGAGCTGCATCCCGGCGGTGACCGGCTCACGCACCGGCTCGCCGGCCTCGCCGGGATCGAGCGCGGCCAACGCGTGCTCGACATCGCGTGCGGCAGCGGTGCCACGGCACTCCTGCTTGCGCGCGAGCTGGAGTGCGAGGTCGTCGGCGTCGACCTCGGCACCCGGGCGATCGAGCAGGCCGTCGCTGCCGCCAGCGCGGCCGCGCTGGAGGGCCGCGTGCGTTTCGTAGTCGGCGACGCGGAGGAACTCCGTTTCGCGGATGCCGGCTTCGACGTTGCGCTCTCGGAGTGCTCGCTGTGCACGTTCCCGGACAAGCGGCGCGCGATCGCCGAGATGACGCGTGTCGTGCGGCCGGCCGGCACAGTCGCGATCGCCGACGTCACCGCCGACCTCAACGCCCTCCCCGCACAGCTGCGCAGTGCCGCGGCTCGCGTCGCCTGCGTCGCCGACGCCCGCAGCGCGGACGAGTACGCGTCGCTGCTGCGCGACGCCGGCTGGGAGAACGTCGCGATCGAGACGCACGACGACGACCTGCAGGGGATGGTCGACCGCGTCGAGGCGCGGTTGCGTGTCGCACGCATGCTGGCCCCGCCCGGCGAGCAGCGCGACCGTGCCGCTGAAGCCTTGTTGCTCGCGCGCATGGCGCTCGACGCGATCGTGCGCGGCGATCTCGGCTATGCGCTGATCGCCGCGCGCCGCACCGGCTGCTGAGCGGAAACGAGCTGCACCCAGCTGATCCAGGCATAGACCGGGTGCGGCATGAGCGCGTCGAGTCGGGCGAGGTCGTAGCCCGGCCCCGCGACGACGGCGCCTTTTCGGGGGCGTGCGGGCACTGCACGCAAGCCGGTAGACCCCGGGGCGGCGAGCGGGATCAGCAGGATCGTCTCCGGATCGATCACGCGAGGAGGTCGGGGCAGGCGGCCTCAACACGCTCCGTTCGTGACGCGGAGCGGCAAAGCTGGGATCCGAGCGGTAGACCTCGCTCAGCGCCGGCGCGAGATCCAGGTGCTCGGCGGCGCGCTCGATCGTCCCGGTTTCGATCGGTCCGCCGTCGGTGCGCGGGTGTTCGGGCGAAGGCCAGGTTGTCGCGATCGAGGATGCCCGTGTCGAGGCTCGCCTGGATCTGGCGGCTGCAGCGCACGGGCTGGCGGCGTTCACTAGGCCGCAGCGGTCGGCGATGATCGTGCGCATCGTCCGCCGGGCACGGGCGAGCCGCTGACGCTGGGCGGCCAGCGTGATGCCGCAGATCTCAGCCGCCACGGTGTCTGGCATGCCCCTTGCGTCGCCGAGGATGTAGGAGGCACGCAGTGGCCGCGTCAGGCACAGCAGCATCCCGTAGGAGCAGCTGATTCGGACCTCGGCGCACACGGACCCCGCGCAATTCGGATGGTCGCGCAGCAGCCGACGAATGTCCGTCTTAAACGGCTCAAGCACGCCCGCCCGCTGCGCCCGGCGATAGCTCGGCGGGCGCTCGCTACTGAGCGCCCGCCGGACCGTGTTACGCGCGACGGATGAGTCGCGCTCGGTTGGCTGGGTCGGCGATGACGGCGAGTCCGTCGGGCACGAGTCGGGGCGCAAGATCGTCACGACCCACTCAAGGGCCGCTGACTCTCGAGTGCGGGGTGGGCGCCGGCGCTAGTGCGCCGCCGCGACGCGCTGCGCCGCTTCGAGGGGATCGACGTCGAGTAGCGTCGCGCCCACGGCTGTCGCGAGCTCGCCATCGGGTCCCGGACCCGCGAGCCAGAGCCGGAAGGCATCTCCGAGCGTCGCCAGTGTGGACTGGTCGTCGTGGAGACGGGTCGCGGTCGTCGCCGCGATCACCACGGCGTTCGGCCGCAGCGCCTCCGCGATCTCCGCGATCGTGTCGAGCGGCGTGTCCGGGCCGAGATAGGTGACCCTCCAGCTCCGGTTTCGCAGCGCCAGCCCGAATGCGATCAGTCCAAGCTCGTGCTGCTCACCGGGCGCGCACGCGAGCATCGCGTGCGCGCCGGTTCCCTGGCCCCATCCGCGCGCCAGGCCGAGCAGCCGGCCGCGCAGGATGCCGCTGGCGAAGTGCTCCTGGCCGATGGTGATCTCGCCGCGCTCCCAACGCTGTCCGAGTTCGCGCAGGTAAGGCAGCACCGCCTCCCGCAGCACGGTCTCCACCGACAGCTCGGCGAGCAGCCGATCGAACGCCGTGTGAGCGCCCGCCTCGTCGAGCCCGTCGAGCGACGCCCGCAGCTGCTCGACGCCCCGGGGGAGCACGGGTGTCGCGGGCGCCGGCGCCCCGTAGCGACTCTCGTCGAGCGCGAGCCGAGCCGCCTCAGCGGCCGACAGGCCGCCCTCGAGGTGCGCGCGCATCGCCGCCACCCGCCGCTCGTCCTCTGGCGAGTAGAGCCGGTACCCCCCCTGCGTGCGCGCCGGCTGCAGCAGCCCGTACCGCCGCTCCCAGGCCCGGAGCAGCTCGTTGCTCACGCCGGTGCGCCGGCTGAGTTCGCCGATCCGGAGGTGTGCCGCAGCCTGAGCCATGCCGGAACGACACTATACATAGTCGGAACAAACACTTGACACGCGAGCGCATAGTTGGGACCATCCTTGGACAGACCATAAACAAGCGGTGGCGTACATCCGATCACCGCGTGAACAGGAGGGAAATGCGTATGTCGAAGTTGCTGAAAGTCGCCGTGCTCGCCTCGGGTGCCGCCCTGGCGAGCGCTACGGCAACCACCGCCGCACCCGCGCCGCGCGCCGGCGCCACCGCGACCGACATGAACATCGTCGAGACGGCAGTGGCAGCGGGGGACTTCACGAAGCTCGTTGCGCTCGTCGAGAAGGCGGGCCTGGCCGACGCCCTTTCCGGCGGCGACAAGCTGACGGTGTTCGCCCCGACCGATGAGGCGTTCAGCAAGGTCCCGAAGGCCACGCTCCAGAAGCTTGCCCGCAAGCCGAAGAAGCTGCGCCGCGTGCTCAAGTACCACGTCGTCGCCGGCGACCTGAAGGCCGCGGACGTCGTCGAGCGCCGCTCGCTGCGGACGCTCGCCGGCGCGAAGATCAAGGTCCGGGTCCGCGATGGCAAGGTCCGTTTGAACCGCTCGGCCAAGGTCGTCCAGGCTGACATCGGGGCCACCAACGGGACCATCCACGTGATCGACCGCGTGCTGCTCCCCCCGCGTCGGCGCTAGCGACGACGACCGCGATCCGGGCCTCGCGCGCGAGGCCCGGGTCCGCGCCGAGCGTTTCGCCGGATGGCCGACGCTGGGCGCCGTTCACACCCTGGTTTCAACGAAAGGAGGCCGCCATGGCCGAAGTGCAGGCAACGATCGACATCACCGCTCCAATCCGGCGCGAACACGGCGGCAGTCGCTTCCCATCCACGACCGAGTTCAAGCTTCCGGCGGCCGGCACATCGTTCCCGCGCCCGAAGCAGCTGGCCGAGGGCTGAAGCGGATGGACCGCCACCGCTTGGGCGTCTGGCTGTTCCTGCTCGCGGCGCTCGCATCGTTCCTGCTTTCGATCGCGCTCTGGTTCACCGACAACCGTGAGGAGGGCTTGTTCGTGGGGTTGTGGGTCCCGTCGATTCTCGCGGCCGCCGGCTTCTGGATGACGGCAGCGAGGACACGATGAGCGGTCTCGAAGTACTCGTCGCCCTCGCGGGGCTCGGTGTGACGCTGCTCGTTGTCGCCGCGATGATCCTCATCACGCCGCGCGGCCAGGTTCGCCTCGATGCTGAGAAGGCCGACCCGCAAGGCTCGGAGTTGAGCCGCAGCGGAGCGCCGAAGCCGAGCGTCACCAGCTCGCCGAGCTCGACCGCGCACGGGTAGCGGCGAACGGCGCGCGCTGCGACAGTTCGAGGGCCACCGACTTCGCTGACCATTCACATCCGCCCCCGGCTCAGACGAGGTGGAGTTGCCTGGACAGGTTTCGCACGTGTCAGTGACCGCACACTCCCGGCGTCAGCAGCGGTTCGACGTCGCCCAGGGTACGGTTTGGGCACCCGAGGATGCCGGAGCGTTCGGTGCGCGGTCACGTCCCGGGACTTGACTGGAGCACCTCGCGCTGGCGCTCGAGCTCGCGGCTCGCGCGGTTGGTGCTCCAGCGCGTGCAGATCGTCCTGGGCGGCACCCGGGAGAGCTGCGGTGGAGTGACCGTCTCACCGCCTTCCTCGCCCATCGGGGCGTGCGGCCCCGAGCGCTGTCGCGGTTGAGCTTTACCCGAGTGGGTAGTCCCTGCAGATGGGTTACGTAGTCGCCGGCGCCGTGCTGGTGCTGATCCTCGTCATCGGGATCACCTTGCTCACGGTCAACGCGAAGCGCCACGGGCGCGAAGGGAAGCGCGCGGCCGCCGACTCCGACTACGGCGGCGGCGTTCCCGGCAGCGACATGGCGATCATCGCCGAGGACCGCGACGCGCCGCTCGGCGACACGACCGAGCACGCGGGCGAGCAGCAGGACGGCACCACCGTGGCCGACCAGGACGCCGACCGCTCGGGCGGCACCGGCGCTCCCGCCGACGGCAGCTACGCCGGAACCGCCGCGATCGGCGACGACGCGCGTCCCATGGGCGGCGCCCGCGTCGCGCCGTCGACCGTCGGTGGCGAGGGCGAGGGGCGCCGCCGCATCTAAGACCCCGCGCGCTCCACCAGGAACTCGCCAGGACGGGGCGAGCGGGAGCGCCGGAGTAGCTGTCCATGCGCTCGTAGCCGGCAGAGTGACCCGGCACCCGCCGGCCAGTACCTCGCCGCGGGACTGCTCGACGAACTGCACCTCCACTCGTCGCGATCGTGCTCGGCGCGGGTCGATGGCTCTTCGTGGACGTCGGCGACCCGACGCTGCAGCGAAAATCGCGCGACTTGGGGCCAGCCGAGTTGCGTGCGCGGGCCGGTGCCGACGGGCTGGGGGGAGGGGCGCGGCCGCGTGCGTCGCCCGCCGGCTGTTGCCGGAGTCAGAGCACGGTCTGCGGCAGAAGCGCGGTCTCGGTGTTGCGTTGCCATTCGAGCAGCACGGCTGTGGCGTCGTCGCGCAGCTCGGCCGCCTCGCGCCCTATCACGGCGTGGCGCAGCCGGCGCAGCGTTTCGGGCGCCGTCTGGCCCGCGGCTGCCTCGCGTTCGATGAACTGGCCGAGCCGCTCGATCGTGAACATCTCGCCGTCCGGGTCGCGCGCCTCGGTCAGCCCGTCGGTGTAGAGCAGCAGCAGATCGCCGGGCTCGAGCGACTCCCCAGCGACGCTCGGCGCGCCGCCGGGCGCGTCCACGCCGAGCGGCGGCGCCGGGGTGGTCTTGAGCGTGCGGGCGCGCCGCCCGCCGCGGATGAGCAGGGGAGGAGGGTGACCGGCGCTGATCCAGCTCAGCCGGCCTGTGTCGAGCTCGAGCTGGGCGATCAGCGCCGTGACGAAGCGGCTGTCGGGGAACTGCCGTCCGACCGCCTCGTGCATGGCGGCATACGTCTCGAGCAGGTCACTGGCGCTGCGCCGGCTGGACCGATAGGCAGACAGCGCGAACGCGGCGACGCCCGCCGCGGCAAGGCCGTGGCCCATCGCGTCGAAGACGGCGACATGCAGCATGCGGTCGTTGACCGCGTAGTCCAGCGCGTCGCCGCCGTTGTCGTAGCACGGCTCGAGCATCGCACCGAGGACGAGCCCGTCGGTGGCGAACACGAGCGGCGGAGCGAGCGCCCACACGAGCTCCGAGGCGATCGTCATCGGCTGCCGCCGCCGGGCCACCTCGAAGGCGTCCCCGTACGCAGCCTTGGTGACGACGAGCACGGCGACGAGATGCGCGTAGCGCTCGCACGCCGCGACGATCCGGTCCGAAAGCGCCTGCTCGTCGAACGACATCCCCATCACGCCCAACCGCTCCGTACCATCGAGCAGCGGCAGCCACACGCGCAACTGCCCCGGCGCCTCGCCCTGGCCCCGCAGGATGGTCGTGCTGGCGAACGCGCGACCGGCGACGGTCCCGGGCACCGACAGCGGCGCGCCGGAGCGCGCAGCGCCGCCCGGTACCGGCACCAGCACGCTCAGGTCGTAATCGATCAGGTAGATCGCCACGTCGCGCGCGCCGATGCACCGCGCCTGATCGGCGATCACCGCCGGCACGTCCGACGGAGTGCTCAGGTGCGTGCGACGCAGCAGTCCGTGAAGCAAGCCCAGGACGGCGTCGTCGCCCGGCGGCAAGGCCAGCGAAGCATCGGCGTCGGCCGGCACGCCCTCGACATACCCGGTCGCAGCAGCTGCAAGCACCGAGCCGCCGGGTGCCGCCATCATCTCCGACGGTTGGCCGTTCAGTCCTTCAACACGGCGGTGATACCACTCAGGTCGAGAATGCGCCGGACGGGATCGGAAACGTTGACCAGAGTCATATCGATCCCGAGGCTCTTCGTCCGCTCACGGATCGACAGCAGCGCTCCCAACCCCGCCGAGTCGATGAACCCGACATCGGCGACGTCCAACACGAGCCGGCGCACCGCATGCCCGGCGAGCAGGCGATCGACCTCGGGCTCGATCCTGAACGTCGCGGCCATATCGAGGTCGCCCGCCAGCGCAAGCTCCAGCGAGTCCTCATCTGATCGTGAGACCAGCCCGAAGCGGGATGTAGCGGCGGTTTTGCGATCCGGCGGCAAGTCACGAATGGGATGCCCAGGACCGCGGGTCTACATGCGTCCGGCGTCTGCGCAAGCCGGGTGTGCGGCGGTGGCTCGAACGCGTGTTTGGCGCCGTGGGAGGGTTGGGTAGCCCTGTCGTCAGGACGCGCCCGGCGTTGCCGCGCGTCCTTTCTGTTTGCTGGGAACGACTCGCTCGCCGTATTGCGGAGTTCGAGAGACGGCCCGGCTAATCACCCGCGATTCCCTTGGAGGAACCATGAGCGCAGTTCGCACCCCCGCACGGGCCGACGGCCTCGAGCGCAACGGCCACACGGAGGCTAACCGGGCGCGCCGTCTGAGCACCGAGACGAAGGCGTCGTTCAAGACGACCGAGTTCTTCGCCTTCCTCGCCGTCCTGGCCGGGATCCTGATCTCGGCCGGCGTGGTCGACGAGGCCAACAACGGCGGCTTCGGCGCCAAGCAGGCATGGCTGTACGCGACGATCCTGACCGTCGGCTACATGGTCAGCCGCGGCCTCGCCAAGGCCGGCAGCCGCCAGCCCTATGACGAGGACCGCTCCTAACGAGTGGCCCCGCGCCGCCGGCCCCGTGGCCGGCGGCGCACCCTCTCGGCTTACCCTTCCCTCGCAGGGAGCACCGTTGATTAGCTTCGGCTTGGGACGCCAGGCGGTCGTCCGGGCCGAGGGAAACTCGGCGCCCGCTCTCGCCTGGATTGCAGTCGTCTCCGTCGACGTCTATGAGGCGCCCGCGGGGGGACGACGAAGCGCGAGCATCCACGCTGGTGTGGGTCAGATTCTCGCTTCGCACGGAGCGCGGGCGTCGCGCGACCTCGGTCTTCATCGCGATCGCGACGAGCGGCCATGTCCCTGGCGAGCTGTTCGAGAAGCGCGCGAGGTCCGTCGAATCGTCGTGTGCCTTAGTGACGATAGGTAGTCACGCGCAGCAAGGCGGCCGGCAAGCTCGTCGGGAGTGATCTGTATACGCGTGGGCGGCAACGCCGCTGCTCCAGGCGATAGCGCGTCGCCCGCTTGCGAGCCAGCCGGCTCGTGCGAGCATCCGCCCGTGATCGAGTACTCATCGAGCAGGACGCCGCGGCCGGCCGACGTGCTGCGGCTGCTCCGCCAGACGGCATGGGGCGCCGGCCGAACCGAGGCAGACGTCGCGACGGCGCTTCGAGCTGCGCCCGTCCACGTCGGCGCGTGGTCTGACGGCCGGCTGGTCGGATTCGCGCGAGCGATCACCGACGGCGTCTATCGCAGCTTCATCGAGGACGTCGTCGTGGAGGACTCGGTACGCGGCCAGGGCGTCGGACGCCGCCTCGTCCGCGAACTGCTAGCGCTCTCCCCAAATGTGGAGCTGGTCGCCCTGGATTGCCCCAGAGAGCTGGTCCCGTTCTACACCGCACTGGGCTTCGAGCCGAGCGCGAACACCCGCATGGAGATCGTGCGACCCGGACGCGGCTGAACCCGGACAGCGGGTGTCTCGCCTCAGGCTCGTGGAGCAGATCTCGCGCTCAGCGCTAGTCGATGATCGTGCCGACGGGCTGCTCCTGTCACGCGATTGCGAAAGCGGAGGCCGTGACGGGGAACGCGGCGCGGCTGGTCAGAGCGTCCACGCTGTGCCTATGCAAGGGCCGGGAGAGGAGGGACCTGGCGGCGCGGATGCTCCTCGTCCTTCGCGAGCGCGAGCTGGATGCCGGTTGAGACTGCCGCAAGCAGGCGAGAGGAGCCGGGTGCTGATGCGGGCGCCAGACCGCGCCGTGGCGCCGCCGCACTGGACGCGTCGCGAGCTCCTCGTCCGCCGGCCGTTCTCGGCCGCCGCGGAGCTGCCCATCCTGCCCGCCGTCGCCCTGCTCGTCTGCACCGCGATTGGCACCACGAGCTTCGACGGCTTCTCGATCCACTCGCACTGGACCGGCATCGCTCAAATGCTGCAGGACGCCCTTGAGGGCCTCGGACTGTCCATCCGAACCGCCCTGCGGGCCTTCACCATCGGCCCGTAGCCGTCGTGCTCGTCGTCTACGGGTTCTACCGGCTCGACATCGCCGGCCTGCGCACCGTCACCCACGAGGGCTCCAGCGGCGAGCTCGCGGGGACGTTCGCGCACCCGCTGATCCCGATCGCCCTCGCCCACTACTTCGGTCTGCTCGCCTACCAGGGCGAGGCGCTCTTAGTACCTCGCGTCCGACCGGCTCGGCGACGGCTCCGACCTCTTCGGCACCGCCAACGCCGCGATCGACTACACCTGGGTCAGCGCCACCGCCGTCTGGTACGTGCAGGTCGTCATGCTCGTCGTCGGCCACGCCATCGCGCTCGCGCTGGCCCACGGCCGCGCCCCCGCCCTGTTCGGTGCCACCAAGACCGCTGTGCGGTCCCAGTACTGGATGCTGGCCGTGATGGTCGGCTTCACCCCCCTCGCGCTCTGGCTGCTGTCCGAGCAGAGCTAGGCTTCAGGGACGTAGACGGACCGTTCGTAGGGAGGAGTCGCTCATGGCGTCGGATCGCGGCACCGGTGGGATCACGCTCGGCGGGATCATCGTGATCGCCGGCATCGTCGTGATGATCGTCTGGAGCTTCTGGATCGGGCTCATCATCGCGCTTGTCGGCCTCATCGGGTTTGGAGGCTTCGCCCGCGGCAAGTGGTACTGAGCGCCGGTCCTGCACTGCGGACGGCGCGCTCGCTCATCCGGCGGCCGCGTCGCCCGCATGCGTGCGCGGTCGCAGTATCAGCCACGAGAGCCAGATCCCGACCGCGAACAGCGGGATCCCCATCGCGATCCGTGCGACGCCGAGCGCGGTCAGCGCGCTCGCGAGGTAGAGCGGCAGCTGCACGGCGAGCCGGAGCGAGAACAGCGCTACCCAGACCCAGCTGGCGCGGCTGTAGGAGCGCACCGCGGCGGGGTCCTTGCGCCAGCTCATGTCGCCGCCGCGCAGCGTCGCGACGATCACGCCGAGCAGCGGCCAGCGGACGAGGATCGAGATCGCGTAGGCGAGCGCGTAGCCGGCGTTCGCGAGCAGGCCGGGGAGGAAGAAGTCCTCCGCCTTGCCGGTCTTGGACACGACGTACGCGGACAGCGCCAGCCCGCCCAGTCCGGCGAGCGCGTACTGGACCGTCTGGCCGCGCACGATCCGCGCGAGCGCGAACACCACCCCCAGCGCGACGGCGGCGATCACGGCGGCGCGCGTGTCCTGGCCGCTGATCGTGTACGTGAGCACGAACGCCGCCGCGGGCAGAGCCGACTCCGCGATCCCGAGCGGCCCGCCGACGGCAGCCGTGAGCGAGGGCGGTGTCGCGGACGTCATGGCCGCGGTCGGATCGCGCGTATCGGTCACTCCGACCAAGGCTAGTCCCGTCATCCGGCGCCGTCGACGCACGCGAGCAGCTCGCTCGCGAGGGCGGCATCAGCCGCGGCCACGTGCCAGCGCCGCTCGACCCGCGCCGCTCCCCCGGCCTCGACCACCAGCAGCGCGCCGGGGTGCCAGTCCCACGGCTCGACGTCGGCCTGGACCCAGCCGTGCAGGCGCCCGGCCGCGACCCAGGCGAGCTCGAGCGTGCCGCAGCCGACGGCGCGCAGGGCGCCGACCGAGCGCACGAGCCGCTCGGTGCCCGCCGCGATCTGGCCGTCGCGGCGGCGGACGTCGACGAACGTGGCGGCGACCGCGTCGATCAGCGCCGGCGCCGCGCCGAGCCTCAGCGGCGCGCCGTTCACCGTCGCTCCCGCACCGCGTGCGGCGCTGAACAGCTCGCCGGCGACCGGATCGAGCACGGCGCAGGCGAGCGGCCCGCCGCCGTCGAGCACGACGGCCGCGGAGCACCACGCGGGCAGCCCACGCGCGTAGTTCAGCGTCCCGTCGACGGGATCGAGCAGCCAGCGGCGCTCGCCGCCCGCCACGGCCGCTCCCTCCTCCCCGAGCACGCCGTCGCCCGGCCGCTCGGCCCGCAGCAGCTCGAGCAGCGCCGCCTCGGCGCGCGTGTCGGCCTCCGTGACGACGTCGGTCGCCGCGCCCTTGACGTCCGCGGCGCCGCCGCGCAGCTCGAGCGCGATCCCGCCCGCCAGCCGCACGAGCCGCTCGGCCAGCGCGCGGTCGCTCATCCGCCGGCGTCGGCGGCCATCAGGGCGACCTCGTCGCCCTCGGCGAGCGGCTCGAGCGGGTCGCGCGCGATCTGGTCGCCGTTGAGCGCGGCGAGCACGTGGTCGTCCAGCGTCACGTCGACGGCGCCCGCCGCAGCGCCGAGCGTCGCAGCGCGCAGCTCGACCGGCGGGCGCTTGAGCGGGCCGAAGCAGCGCACGCGCACGAGCGGCTCCGGCTCGGCCAGCGCGGCCGCGTAGTCGGCGCGCGCGTTGAGGTTGCGGATGCTCTCGGGATGCGGCAGCTGCTCGAGCCAGCGCGTCTCGCAGCGTTCGTACAGGAACGCGGGCTTCATCCGGTCCGCCTCGACGAGCTCCGCGACCAGCGGAGCCAGCGTCGGCCGGTAGGCCGCCGCGAGCGGCTGGCGGAAGCCGCCCACGTGCGGCACGGCCACGTCGGCGCCCACGGCGCCGCGGCAGACGGCCGCGACGAATTGCGGGTGCAGCAGCGGCAGGTCGACCGACGCCACGAACGCGATCTCGGCATCAACCGCCTGCAGGCCGGCGAGGATGCCCTGGAGCGGGCCACGGCCCTCGCGCGCGTCTTCCACCACGCGCACGCCGTCCGGAAGCTCGGGCAGCTCCTGCGCCGGCGCCCGGACGACCACGACCGGCCCGCTGACGCCGCGTGCGACGATTCCGCAGACGCGGCGCAGCAGCGTCGAGCCGTGCCATTCCAGCCACGCCTTCGGCGTTCCCATGCGGCTCGAGCGGCCGCCCGCGAGCACGATCCCGGCGGGCATGTCCCGAGCGTACAAGGGGTAGTCGACCGGCATGGAGGTCGAGACCCCGGCGCTGCCGGACTTCGCGCGCTATCGCGTCGAGCCGGGCGAGCCGTTCTCGCTCGCCGCGCACGACCCGGCCGACACCGGCGGGCTTTCCGGCCCTGACGAGGTCACGCGCGAGTACGAGCTGCTGCACGACCGGATCGCCGACCTCCAGGACCGCCTCTACGCCGAGGAGAAGCAGTCGCTGCTGATCGTGCTCCAGGGCATCGACGCGGCCGGCAAGGACGGCACCGTCAAGCACGTGCTCCGCGGCACCAACCCCGCCGGCGTGCGCGTCTACTCGTTCAAGGAGCCGTCCAACGAGGAGCTCGCGCACGACTTCCTCTGGCGCTACCACCACGCGACGCCGGGCGACGGGATGATCGGTGTCTTCAACCGCTCCCATTACGAGGACGTGCTCGTCGTCCGCGTCAAGGATCTCGCGCCCGAGGAGCTCTGGCGCTCGCGCTACGACTCGATCAACGACTTCGAGCGCATGCTCGTCCGCGAGGGCACGACGATCCTGAAGTTCCTGCTGCACATCTCCAAGGACGAGCAACTGGAGAAGTTCCGCGAGCGGCTCGAGCGGACCGACAAGTACTGGAAGTGGTCGCCCAACGACATCAAGGAGCGCGACCGTTGGGACGACTACCACGAGGCCTACGAGGCGGCGGTCACTGCGACGAGCACGCGCTGGGCGCCGTGGTACGTGATCCCGGCGGATCACCGCTGGTACCGCAACTACGTGATCGCGCGCGTGCTCGCCGGGATGCTCGCGGCGATGGACCCGCGCTACCCCGAACCGCCTGAGGATGTCAGGCGGTTCGCGGAGCGCGAGCTAGCCGCCGGTCGCTAGGCGGAGGTCGTCGGCGCCGGCGCCGGCGCGGTCTCCGGCTCGCGCACGAACCGCTCCTGCTGCGGCTCGGGCTCGGGCTCGGGCGCCGTCGCGGCCTGCGCGAGCAGCCGCGGGCCGGCGAAGGCGGCGCCGAGCGCGGCCAGCGCCCACAGCGGTCCCGACTTCTCGGTTCCGAGGGCGCGGTCGACGGACCACGGGCCGGGGCCGGTGTCGGCAAGCGCGAGCGCCGCGGCGCTGAGCGCGAGGTTGAACTCGTAGCCGCCGTTCGCGCTGAAGAAGCCCTTGTCCCAGTGCACCAAGCGAACCGCCTGGTGCATCACCGACATGACCGCCGCGGCGCCGAGCGGGGTGAGGAAGCCGGTCGCCAGCAGGGCGCCACCACCCGTCTCGGCGGCTCCCGCGATCAACGCGTGGCGCTTGCCGGGCTTGAGTCCCATCTGCTCCAACCCCTGGCCCAT
>Ga0307415_100000159_pt1 | contig 29697 bp, 33 predicted proteins | sample DK1Cmetagenome_FD_204524 | JGI IMG/M metagenome (GOLD analysis project Ga0307415, IMG submission 204524) | Maize rhizosphere microbial communities from greenhouse at UC Davis, California, United States - DK15-C-2 | ecosystem: Host-associated > Plants > Roots > Rhizosphere > Soil | place: USA... | reverse complement strand
GAGCAGGACCATGACCAGCTCGGATGCAATTGGGTTGTAGCGTACTTCCTCAGGAGCTAGCTGCTCCGCCTCCAGGAGTGTCGCGACCGCAGCCGGGTCATCAGCTCGGTGGGCGTGGCCACGGGCAACGTCGATCAGCAGATGTGTACGCCGCTCAAGCAGATACGGCGGAAGGCGAGTCGGCTCAACGAATCGTGCTCGCCGCAGGACCTCTCGGCCGTCACCAAGCTCGGCCGCCACCTGGACGCCCTGGATCGCCAGGCTAGTCGGCCCGAAGATTGTGTGAAGGTCCGCGTGGTCAGTCCCAAGCCGGCGGGCTGCTGCTTTGGCCTCGCCCACCAGCTCCCAGGCCTCACCGCCGTCGCCCTGGCGGGCCGCGGCGACAGCAGCGGTCAGTATCAGGCCACCCCATGTTGCGAGGTGCGCTGGTGAGGCGTCCAGACGGCGTTCCAGCCCTTCAGCGGCAGACAGCGCAACCTCCTTGGCTTCTACGATTCGGCCAGCTGGCAGGAAGGTGTTGGCGAGCCGATATGCAGAGGCGGCCAAGAGAAGCGGCTCGTTCACCATCCGTGCCGTCTGAACGGCTCGATCGGCGGCGATCATGGCTAGACCGTCATCGCCGAACCTCCGCAACAGCGACGAGGCAGTGTTGTAGCTGTGGGCAAGGAATGCGAAGGCCAGGGCTTGATGGTCGCCGGTCAGTTCCTGGCTGGCGAGATGCGCGTCAGCGAGTAGCCCAGGAAGCGCCTGGCCTAGCTCCACATACTGGGAGCCCTGGCGAAGCCTCCAAGCCGTGTGCACCCGGTGATCGAGTGCCTTCACATCAAGCGGGTGGTGCTGCTCTGACCCAGCCTCATGTGCTCCAAGTCCCAACATGACGCGCCGGATGGCGGCCACGATCTCGCGCTCGACCTGGCCCACGGGCGCCGCGTGCACAGTGACAGGGGAAGCGCCGGCCGACGTCGTCGTCCCGGACATGGAGACAACTGGATCTGCCGCGAGCGCGGCAGCGAGTGCCGCCGATCTGGCGAGAAGCTGACGACGGTTCATGTCCTCATGAGACCGGACAGCTACGATCGGGGCAATCCCTGCGTTGGTCCTCGCGGCGAGGAGGGCGACGGCCGCCTCATCGCTGAACAGCTCGAAGCGATGCCTTCCGGTCGCCCGGCTCAGTAGGTCTCGGCAGAAGTCGTCGGGCTGCTGATGGTTGTTGACCCATCGATTGATCAGCCGAATGAGGCTCTCGGTCTTGGGGAGGACGACGCCATCGATGGCGGCCTGGCGGCGCAGCTCTGCGATCAGCCTGGTGTAGGACCAGCCCAGCTCCTTGAGGACCATGGCTAGGCAGTTGATGCTGGTTCCTGCCAATCCGTGCTCCTCCCGCGTGCGCTCCTCAGCGGGAATCTGTAGCAGCCGCCCCTAACAGCCTGTCCATGAACTCGGCTGCCTGGCGATCCTGGGCTTGCTGGAAGTGGGCGTAGGTGCCGAGGGTCATGTGGCCGTCGGCGTGGCCGGCTCGGCCCGAGACGGTGCGCCAGTCGACGCCGCCTGCGACGAGCTGGGTGACCATGAAGTGCCGTAGATCGTGTAGGCGGGCACGTACGCCGAGACGGGCGGCGAGTTGCTGGAAGCGATGTGTGACCCCGTCGGGGCTGGCCGGCTTGCTGCCGTCTGCCTTCTGGGAGAAGACATAAGCGTCAGGGGGCAGGCTGGCCCCGACGGCGAGTGCGGCTTGGACCTGCCGCAGGCGATACAACTTGATGAGCTCCACAGTGTCGGTACCGATGGCCACTCGGCGCTTGGCATGGGTCTTGGTGTCCTTGTAGATCAGCGGCCGGCCGGCGACTCGGACCACGCCGCTGGCGATGAAGATCTCGCCATTGTCCAGGTCGACATCTCGCCATTTGAGGCCGCAGAGCTCTCCCCGGCGCGCACCGAGGACCACGGCCAAACGCAGGAAGAGGCCGAGTTCAGGATCCTCGTCCCTTGCCGCCTCAAGTAGTCGGGCGACACCTTGAGCGTCGGGCGGCGAGACTCCGGCCGAGCCGGTGGATGGTGCAGTGGCTTGCTTGACTGGGTTGTGGGTGATCCAGCCCCATACCAGCGCCTGTTTGAAGGCTCCGGACAGGACGCTGTGGACCTCGCGGACCGCCGATGCCGACAGCGGCCAGCCGTTGACGCAGTCCAGCTTGTGCACCACTTCGTCGGCGCCGGGCCGGGGTCGATACCGCTCACCAACCCGCAACGGCGGGATGCCCCGCCGAGCCCGATGCCAGCAATGCCGGCATTTGCCGCCACGGGCCCGCACGTGCTCGTACAGCGCGTCGATGGTGGAGGCATCGACCTGCTGGACCTTGGCTCGGCCGAGGTTCGGCAGGATGTACCGGTCGATGGCGCCGCGATAGTTGGCGACGGTGACGGGTGAGATCGGCCGGACCTGTTGGCGCCAGCCGAGCCAGCGCTCGATTAGCTCGGCGACGGTCCTGGACGAGCTCCCGCGGTGTTGTCCACGGTCCACCTGCTCCAAGAGTTCGGCCTCGATTTTCTTGGCTTCCCGGTAGGACCGCTTGGTCTGTCCAGGGACCTGGCGGCTGACCCATCGTTTGCGGCCGGTGAGCGGGTCGCGGCCGGCGTAGACCTGCACCTGCAGGCCGTTGCGGCGCTTGCGGATCACGGGGGCATCCTTGGCTGGTCAGTCCGGTATCACCGCAGAAGAATGACCACGGAATGACCGCAGAGCAAGCAAAGCAAGGATCAGATGGCCTCTGACCTGCGGCTTCTGGTGCCCCTGGCAGGACTCGAACCTGCAACCTGCTGTTTAGGAGACAGCTGCTCTGTCCCTTGAGCTACAGGGGCTGACGCGGCGCAGGATACCGGAACGGGTCCGACACACACCCACTGGGGTGCGGGCCGGACCGGGTGACGCTCAGAGGACGAACAACCCCTGGACTGCCAGGACTGGCCGTCGACGGCCGGGCCGCTGAGCACGGTGACGGAGCCGGTGGGACGCCGGGGTGAAGTCGACCGTGGACAGGGTGCCGGTGGTGGTGGCGTAGACGAGGCGGCCGGAGGCCATGGTCATGCCGCTGTCGCTTGTCCAGTTGCGGCCGTCGCCGGCGCCGCTGGCGACGAAGGTGTCGGCGCCGAGGGCGCCGCTCTCCGGGGTGAACCAGCGGCAGTAGAGGCGGGCGTCGCCGCTGAGGGTGTAGTAGAGGCGGCCGTTCCAGAAGAGCATGCCGGTGATGCGGCTGATCGGGAACTGGGTGCTGGTCAGGCCGGTGGTGACCGTGAACGATCACCCATCGCGGGTATCGGGCCCTCCCGCAGACGCGCGCCGGGGCGCTTCGAGATGTGCAAGCCGGGCGGCAGTGGGATGCTCCGGGCATGCCGGAGCTGCCGGAGGCCGAGCGGGCCCGTGAGGCTCTGGAGCGCCACGCCCTCGGGCGGGTGGTGGCCGACGCCGACGACTCGGATCCCTACGTTTGCCGGCCCTGGCCGGCCGGCGGGATCCGCGAGGCGCTGGTTGGCCACAAGGTGACCGGGGTCGAGCGGGTGGGCAAGCAGCTGCTGGTCGAGACCGACGGGCCGGTGCTCGGCGTCCACCTGGGCATGAGCGGCAGCCTGCGCTTCGACGAGGACCCGGCCATGCGCTTCAAGCGGTTCGCGCTGGTCTTCACCGACGGCGGCTCGATGGTCCTGCGCGACCCGCGGCGCCTTGGCCGGGTGACCCTCGACCCGGCCCGGGGGCGGCTCGGCCCGGACGCGATGGAAGTGTCCCTGGCGCGGTTCCGGGACCTGGTCGGGCGCAGCCGGGCCCCGGTCAAGGCCCGCCTGCTCAACCAGCAGGCCCTGGCCGGGGTGGGCAACCTGCTGGCCGACGAGGCCCTGTGGCGGGCCGGGATCGACCCGCGCCGCCGCGGCGTCGACCTCGACCCCGAGGAGCTGGCCCGCCTGCGCCGGGCCGTCCGGGCGGCCATCCGGGCCGCGCTCAGGGCCGGCGGCACCGGCCGCACCGCCTTCGCCCGCTCCCGCGGCCGGGGGGTCTGTCCCCGCGACGGCTCGCCGCTGGCCACCGCCAGCGTGGGCGGCCGCACCACCCGCTGGTGCCCGCTGGACCAGCGCTAGCGGGCGACCGGCCGGGCGGCGCCGGGTTAGCATGAGAGCCCTCCCCGGCTCCGGAGCGACGCCATGCCCAGCGACCTCGAGCTCCTCGGCCGGCTGCTGCTGGCGGCCGTGCTCGGCGGCGCCATTGGCGCCGAGCGGGAGCTGAACGACCAGGCGGCCGGGCTGCGCACGCACATGCTGCTGACCATCGGGGCCTGCCTGTTCACCCTGGTCTCGGCCTACGGGTTCGGGGCCGGCCCCCGCGACCCGAGCCGGCTCGCGGCCCAGATCGTCACCGGGATCGGGTTCCTCGGCGGCGGCGCCATCGTCCGCCACGGCCTGACGGTCAAGGGCCTGACCACGGCGGCCAGCATCTGGGCGACGGCCTCGGTCGGGGTCGCCGTCGGCGCCGGCCAGTACGTGCTCGGCGTCGGCGGGGCCGTGCTGGTGTCGGTCACCCTCCTCGGGCTACGCAGGGTGGACGCCCTGCTGCAGCGGTGGGGGGTGTCACGCGAGGCGCTGGTGCTCACCACCCGACCGGGGTTCGACGTCCAGCGGATCGTGGAGACCATCCGGGACGAGCGGGCCGAGGTGCGCGGCCTGGACCGCCAGGAGGGCGACGGCGAGGACCGGATCGCGCTGGTGGTCAAGCTGCGGCCGCGCTACCGGACCGAGCAGCTGCTCGACGTCCTCGGCCGCCTGGACGGCGTGCGCCAGGTCGAGTGGGAGCGCTGATCAGCGCAGGCCCAGGCGCTCCGGGAGCTCGGCCGGGTCGCAGGTGAGGCCGACCAGGAACGGGCCGAAGCGACCGTAGGCGGCGGTCACCTCGTCGAAGCGCATGTCGTAGACGACCTCCTTGATGGCGCTCAGGTCGTCGGCCAGCAGGGTCACGCCCCACTCGAAGTCGTCCAGGCCGGTCGAGCCGGTTACCAGCTGGAGGACCCGGCCGGTGTAGCGCCGTCCCACCTTGCCGTGGCCGTGCATCAGCTCGCGCCGCTGCTCGAACGGCAGCCGGTACCAGTTCGCGCCCGGGTCGCGGGCCTTGCTCATCGGGTAGAAGGCGAGCACCGCCTTGGCCGGCAGGCGCGGGTGCAGCCGGTCCTGGCGCTGGCCGGCCAGCCGCTCCAGCGCCTTGGCCACCCGGTCCTCCAGGTCCTCGACCCCCTGGGCCTCCAGGCGGGCCCGGACGTCGTCCTCGGACTCCATGTACTCCGAGACCTCGGTGAGCGACAGGAACGAGTAGGCCGGCTCCAGCGGGCTGACCGCCCGCAGGGCCCGGGCCAGGATCTCGTGGCGGACCAGGTCGGGGCCGATGGCCATGACCCCGAGGTCGGCCTTGAGGCCGAGCACCGAGGCGCACAGCACCTGGTGGTCGGGCTCGGACGCGAAGGCCTCCAGGGCGGCCACCAGCTCCTTGCCGGCCTGGGCGGGGTCGGGGGAGCGGCTGGGATGGACCCGGAAGTACAGGTGCGTGACTCCCCAGCCGGTCGACGGGACGACGGGTTCCATGCGCTCGCTGCCTCCTTATAGGCGCCGGCGGTATGCAGCCGGGCACCCCCATCGTGCCTGATCGCAGTCAACCGGCCCGCCCGGCCCACCGGCCCGGCGGGCCGGGTCCCGTTTGACCGGGGGCTAACGCCTTCGGCTACATGAGCCCCCGGACCCCGCCCTAGCTCCTGGACCCCCCGGGGTGGTCGCGCAGGTACCGCTCGACCTCGGCGACCAGCTCCTCGGGCGGGACGTCGGCCAGGCCGGGGGACCCCTCCTCGTCCTCGTCCTCGGGCTCGTCCTCGTCGTTGTCCGCCTCCAGCCGCTCGATGTAGCCGGCCAGCTCCGGGTTCTCATCCACCAGCTCGGTCACGGCGGCGTCGAAGGCCTCGGTCTGGCCGGCCAGGGCGCTGGTGTCCACGGCCATCGGCAGCAGCCGCCCCAGCTCCCGGATCAGGGCCATGGCCCCCCACGGGTTGGGGGCCAGGTTGAGGTAGTGGGGAAGCGCGGCCCAGAGGCCGATGGTGGGGATGCCCTCGCTGGTGGCCACGTCGCCGAGGACGCCGAGGATGCCGGTCGGCCCCTCGTAGCGGGAGACGGTCAGGCCGAGGCGCTCGGCCAGGTCCCGGTCGCCAGCCGAGCTGACCACCTGGACCGGCCGGGTGTGGGGCACGTCGGCCAGCAGGGCGCCGACCGTGACCACCATCTCGACCCCGAGGCTGGAGGCGACCTGGACGATCTCGGACGCGAAGGTCCGCCAGCGCAGGTTCGGCTCGTGGCCCCGGACCACGATCAGGTCGTGGTCGGCGCCCGGCAGGCGGGCGGCGCGCAGCTCTACCGCCGGCCATTCGATCCGGCGGCGGCCGCCGACCAGCCGCACCGTCGGCCGGGTGGCCTGGAAGTCGTAGAACTCCTCGGGGTCGATGGTGGCGAAGGTCTCGGCCGCCAGCCCGTCCCCGACCGCGTCGAGGGCGGTGGTGGCGGCCTCGCCGGCGTCGTTCCAGCCATCGAAGGCGGCCACGAGCACAGGTCCCCGGAGCCGGGGCCGCCGGATCAGCGTCGTGTGGTCCATGGCTCCACGATGCCATGGAAGGCAAGGGTGGCGCAGGTTGAGCCTACGTAGCATGGGCTACGACATCTCGGGCATTCGGGTCCGTCGATGGGGCGATCTTGCTCGCAACAGAGCCGTCGTCCCCCTCCGGCACAACACGCGTGGCGAAAACGGCGTACTATGCCCCCTGCGGCCCCTCGCGCTGTCTTGGCCCCCCCGGATGGCGCGGGGGCCCTTTTTGCGCCCGACCCCGGCACCGGGCCGCAGCCGGGGTCGGGCCTACATCGACCGGCTTACAGATCGCCCAGGTCAACGGCCTGATCGGCCAGGCGGGCGAGGTCGACCGGCCGGCCGCGCCGGATGACCTCGCGCACCGGGTCCTCGGCGTCCGAGTCGTTGACGATCAGGGCCGCCCGGGGGACGCCGTCGCGCATGTACCAGGCGACGAACTTGGGCTCGGCGACCTCCTGGCTGCCCCGAACGACCAGATCGTCCCATTCACGGACGTAGCCTAGATACGACAGCGACAGGTCGAACTGGTCGGAGAAGAAGAAGGGCACCCGGTCGTAGCGCTCGCCTGCCCCGGCCAGGTTGCGGCCGGCCAGCATCCCCTGGTTGAGGGCCTCGGCCCAGTGCTCGATGCGGATCCGCCCGAACAGCGTGTTCTCGGCGTTGGCCACGTCGCCGGCCGCCCAGACGCCGTCGGCCGCCCGCAGCTGCTGGTCGACCAGGACGCCGTTGTCGACCGGCAGGCCGGCGCGGGTGGCCAGGTCGGTGTCGGGGTGGACGCCGACCCCGATGACCACCAGGTCGGCATGGAGCCGGCTGCCGTCGGGCAGCACCACCGCCTCGACCTGCTCGCCGCCCTCCAGCCGCTCGGCCTTGGTGCGGGTGCGGACGTGGACGCCCCGGTCGCGCAGGAAGGCCTCGAAGAAGCGGCCCATCTCGGGCCCGACGGCCCGGGTCCAGATGGTGTCGCCCCGCTCGAGGAGGGTGACCCGGGTGTCCATCTGGGTGGCGCTGGCCGCCACCTCGGCGCCGATGAAGCCGCCGCCGAGGATGACCATGCTCTCGGCCCTGGAGATGGCCGCCCGCAGCCGCTCGGAGTCGTCCACGGTGCGCAGGTAGTAGACGCCGTCCAGATCCTCACCGGGCAGCTCCAGGCGGTTCGGCTGGGCGCCGGTGGCCAGCACCAGGCCGCCGCCGTAGTGGAGCTGGTCGCCGACCTCGGTGGTGACCGTCCGGGTGGCCGGGTCCAGGGTGCTGGCCCTGGTGGCCAGCAGGAGCTCGACGTCGTGGTCGCGGTACCAGGCCTCGTCGTGGGTGCGGGTCTCCTCGCGGCCGGCCTCGCCGCGGAGGAACTCCTTGGACAGCGGCGGCCGCTCGTAGGGGAGCTCGGGCTCGGCGGTCAGCACCACCGCGGCGCCCTCGCCGCCGGCGGCTCTCAGCCCCTCGGCCGCCTTGGCGGCGGCGACGCCGCCGCCGACGATCACGAACTCCACCTCGCGGACGGCCATGGGAGCCACCTCTCGCGGTCGGGGCGTCGGGAGGGAAGCCTAGCTTTCCGTGCCCCCTTCAGACAGTTAGCGTCTCCAGGGCCCGGATCCTTACCAGGTAGGCGTCGCCGGGGTCATACGCGCCGGTCCGCTCGACCCCGCGGGCGACCGCGGCCGGCAGCAGGTCGCCGAGGGGCTGACCGCGGGCGGCGGCGGCCCGGGCCTGGGTGGCGGACCGCTCCGGCACCCACGCCGGGGTGGGCAGGGGTGTCGCCCGCAGGGGCAGGTCGGGGACGGGGTGGCCGGCCCGGTCGGCGACCAGCAGGGTGGCCGCCCGGTCGAGGCGCCCGATGGCCGCGGCCGGGTCCTCGTACCAGTGGGGCTCGACCAGCTGGGCCGCCTTGTCGGTCCCGACCAGCAGGGCGACCTCGCCGCCGGTGGCCCGCCCCAGGGCCTCGGCCATGTCCACCAGCAGCGGGGAGCTGGCCGCGGCCACCACCGCCCACGGGCGCCGCCGCGCCCAGGCCGCCACCCAGTCCAGCCGGTCCACCGGGTGGGCCCGCTCCACCCCCTCCTTGGCCAGGCTGACCGGCGCCATCGCCAGCACCACCACCGCACACCCGGCCCGACGCCCGGCCACCGCCAGCGCGGCATGCGCCCGCGTGAGCGGGTTGAAGGTCCCCGCCAGCAACCCGGCCCTGCCCACCCGGGGAAGCGGCCCCGCGACCGGCTCCAGCCGCGCCGGCCCGGGTTGCCGGGCGCGGGCCAGGGCAGCCGCCAGCGGCGCCAGCCGCCGCCGCTCCGTCGCCGTGAGCGCACCCTCCATCGGCCGAGCATGCCACGGCTGGTCAGGCCGCTCGACCCCCTCGGCGACGGTGTCGAGGTGGAGGGTGGTGGCCAAGCACAGCGCCACCAGGGCCGCGATCCGCAGGAACTCGCCCTGGCCGGGCCGCCGGGCTAGTCGCCGAGGACGATGTCGAAGCGGGCCCGGAGCAGCGGCGGGTCCGACCCGGAGACCGGCTCCGGGCGGGTGACCGCGCCCGGTGGGTCGGGTGGGAGCTGGGGGTCGCCCTCGAACAGCAGCTCGGTCAGCAGCCCGTCGGCGTCCGGGTGCCGCACCTCGAAGTGGATGTGGGCCGGTGGCGGTTGCGGCTCGCCCTTGTAGTGGCCCGGTTTGACGGTTTCGAACTGATAGCGGCCGCGCTCGTCGGTACGCAGGGCCGCCGCCAGGTAGCAGCATCGCTCGTCGCCGCTGCCCTGCCCGGGCCCGTACTCTCCCTCGGCGTTGGTCTGCCACACCTCGATCGAGGCCCCGGCCAGCGGGGTCGCGCAGTCGGCCCGGTACACCGTTCCCGAGACGACCAGCCGCTGCCCGCCGCGGCCCTTGGCGACCGTCTCGGCCGTCCGCGCCACCTCCATGCCCGGCCCCAGCCGGGCCGTCGAGGGCGCGTCCGCGGGCACCTCCCCGGTCCCCTGGGCGGCCTCGCCCCGGGTGGGCGCGCAGGCCGCCCCGCCCCCGGCGGCGGCCGGGGCCGAGGTGGAGGCGCTGGTCTCCTCGCCACGGGGCGCCGGGTCGCAGCCGACCAGCCCCAGCATCCCCACGCCGACCAGCAGGACCGCCCCTAGGCGGCGGACGGGGCTCATGGCGCCGACTGCCAGCGGGCGCCGCTGGTGAGGAGCATGCCGACCCGCAGGCAGGTCGAGCCCGACCCACTGGCCCGGATGACGTGGAGGTTGCCGTCGCGGACGAAGCTGAGGCGGGCGCCATCGGCCGACCAGGCCGGGGCGGCATCCTTGCGGCCGCGGGTCAGCCGGCGGTCGCCGGAGCCGTCGGCCCCCAGGGTGAACAGGTGCTCCTCGTCGGCCGAGGTGATGGCGGTGAACAGCAGCCGGCCGCCGCCGGGTGGCCGCCCCCGCCTCGGCAGGGCGGGCCCTGGGGGCGGCCCGGGTCCTCGTCGGGGCCGGCCCGGGCCTGGGGGACGGCTGTGGCCCGGCGCAGGGTGCTGACCGGGGCGGCCAGGGCGGCCCCCTTGCGGACCAGGGTCAGCTCCAGCTCGACCACCCCGGTGTCCTCGATCCGGTAGCCGACCAGGTTGGGGACCTCCAGGCCGAAGTCGGCCCGGCGGATCCGGGCGCTCCCGGCCGCCTGGATCGAGGGTCCGTCCCAGCGGGCCTGGACCGGGAACTCCAGTGGCTTGGCGACCCCGTGGAGGGTGAGGGTCCCGGGCAGCCGCAGCTCGACCACCCGGGCGCCGGAGACGTCGCCCAGGGGACCGGCCTGTCCAGGCGGAAGCTGGCCCGTGGGGAAGCGGAGCGTCTCCAGGCCCTCCTCGCGCATGCGCCCGTCCCGCGGCTCGACGTCGGTCCGCAGCCGGGTGATGTCCACGGTCACCTGGGCGGCGCCGAGGACGCCGCCGGCGATGGTGGCGGTGCCGCTGACGGCGGGGGAGCGGCCGACGACGTCGTTCGGGACCGAGATCGACCCCAGCCGCTCGCGCACCCGGTAGCCGACGAAGCCGTCGCCGCCGGTGGCCACCACCCAGTCGCCGTCGGGCCGGCCGCTGCCCCCTGGGCCGGCGCCAGGGCGCAGGCGGGCCGAGGGCGGGGCCTCGCGGGTGGCCAGGAACAGCCACCCGCCCCCGGCCAGCACGGCCAGCGCCGCGGCGACGGCCAGCGCGCGTCTCGGCAGGGGCCCCATGCCCCTGCTACACCGGCGGCCGGACCCCGGTTCCCGATGAGGGAGCGCTAATGCTCCAGCTCGACCGGGACCACGGTCAGCTCCAGCAGCTCGCCGCCGCGGAAGGCGCGGACGGTCAGCGGCCGGCCGATGCGCTCGCCCACCATCAGCCGCTGGAGGTCGCCGGCGTCGGCCACGGCCACGCCGCCGACGTCGATGATCAGGTCCTCGTTGCGCAGCCCGGCCCGGGCCGCTGGGCTGCCGGTGACCACCTGGACGACCTCGACCCCGGCGTCGCGGTCCAGCACCTGGGCGACCCGCGGGGGCAGGGGCCGGCGGCCGCCGGCGATGCCGATGAACGCCCGCCGGAAGCGGCCGTCGCGCATCAGGGCGGCGATGATCCGCCGGGTGGTGGCGTTGATGGGCACGGCCAGGCCGAGGCCGATCCCGGCGACGGCGGTGTTGACCCCGACCATGCGGCCGCGCCCGTCGACCAGGGCGCCACCGGAGTTGCCGGGGTTGAGGGCGGCGTCGGTCTGGATCACGTTCTCCACCAGCCGGCTGGCCCGCCCGTCGGTGGTCGGGAAGGAGCGGCCGAGGGCGCTGACCACCCCGGCGGTGACCGAGCCGGCCAGCCCCATCGGGTTGCCCACGGCCACGACGAGCTGGCCGACCCGGAGCCGGTCGGCGTTCCCCAGGGACACCGGCTCCAGGTCGGCCCCGCTCGCCCGGATCACCGCCAGGTCGGACAGCGCGTCGCGGCCGACGACCTCGAAGCGCAGCTCGCGGCCGTCGGCCATCGAGGCCCGGCCCTTGGCGACCCCCTCGACCACGTGGGCCGAGGTGACCAGGAAGCCGTCCGGGGTGATCGCGGCCGCCGAGCCGGAGCCCTGGGCCTGGCGCCCGCCGGGCAGCCGGCGGCTGATCCGCAGGCTGGCCACCGAGCCGATCACCCGCTCGGCCACACCCGAGACGACCTGGGAGTAGGCGTCGAGGGCCTCGTCGTCGGAGGGTCCGGGCGCGGCCCGCTGGTCGCGGTCGGCGTCCGCCAGCAGCGCGTCGACGAATTGGATGGAGCTCACCGTCGCCACCTCCCCAGGTCGATCCGCAGACATCGTAATCCTGTAATCAACGTTTCGCCGCCGGCGCGGAGCCGGCAGCGCGGATGTCCGCCTTGGCAGACGGTTGCGCCATACTGTTGCGCCATGCCGGTCGATCCAGAGCTGCTCGCCGGCCTGCGGGCCGCGGTCGAGGCCGTGCCCGACAACCTGGCCCTGCGCCTGCACGTGGCCGCCCTGCTGCTGGAGGCGGGCCGCCCGGCCGAGTCGCTGGAGCACAGCTCGGCCGTGCTCGCCCTCGCCCCCGGCCAGCGCGACGCCGCCGCGCTAGCCGAGCGGGCCACCGGCGCCCTGCCCCACAGCCCCTTCCCGGTCGCCGGCCCCTACCCGGCCGTCGCCCCCGAGCCCCAGCACCGGGGCGCCTCGGTCGACCAGTGGGTGCTGGGCGAGGTCGAGGAGCCCCGGACGACCCTGGCCGACGTCGGCGGCATGCCGGCGCTCAAGCGCTGGCTGCGGACGGCCTTCCTGTCGTCGCTGCGCGACCCGCAGATGCGCCGGCTGTTCGGCCGCTCGCTCCGCGGCGGCCTGCTCATGTACGGGCCCCCCGGCTGCGGTAAGACCTTCCTGGCCAGGGCGGTGGCCGGGGAGCTTCAGGCCAGCTTCCTCCGCATCGACCTGGCGCACGTGGTCGACATGTGGCTCGGCTACAGCCGCCGCAGCATCCACGAGATCTTCGAGACGGGCCGGGCCAGCGCGCCCTGCCTGCTGTACCTCGACCAGCTGGACGCCATCGGCCCGCGCCGGGCCGGCCGCCGCCACTCGATCGGCCGCGGCGTGGTCGACCAGCTGGTCGCCGAGCTCTACAGCGCCAGCGAGGAGCACGAGGGGGTCTTCGTGATCGCCGCCACCGAGCACCCCTGGGACGTCGACGCCCTGCTGCGCAGGCCCGGCCGGCTCGACCACCGCCTGTTGGTGCTGCCGCCCGACCTGGAGGCCCGCGAGGCCATCATCCGGGGCGTGCTGGCCGGCCGCCCGCTCGCCGACGACCTGGACCTGGGCGCCCTGGCCGCCCGCACCGACAAGTACAGCGCCGCCGACCTGGCCCAGCTGTGCGAGTCGGCGGCCGCGGCCGCCCTGGAGGCCTCGATCGTCAGCAACAGCTCGCGGCCGATCGCCCTGGCCGACTTCACCCGCGGCCTGCACGAGATCCGCCCCAGCACCCCGTCCTGGTTCGACCTGGCCCGGGACTACGCCCGCTTCGCCGCCGAGCCCGGGTCCTACGACGACCTGGTCACCTACCTCCGGGCCCACGGCTAGGACGAAGGGAGGCTGCTCATCGTGGGCCCGACCCGGCTCGAGCACCTGGTGTCGGGGATCGAGGCCTAGCGGGCCGCGTCCAGGATCGCCTCGGCCTCGATCTCGACCCGCCAGCGCGGGTCCAGCAGGGCGGCCACCACCACCATGGTCGCGGCCGGGCGGACCTCGGCGAACACGGCCCCGTGGGCCCGGCCGACCGCCTCCCAGTCGCCCGGGTCGACCAGGTACATCCGCGTGCGGACCACGTGCTCGGGGCCGGCGCCGGCCTCGGCCAGGGCGGCCAGGATGATCTCCAGGCAGCGGGCCGCCTGGACCTCGGGGTCGGGGTCGCAGGAGCCGTCCGGCCAGATGGGGGCGGTGCCCGAGACCAGCACCCGGCCGCCGACCCGCAGCGCCCGGCTGAAGCCGACCACCGGCTCGTAGGGCGAGCCGGAGGCGATCCGCCGGCGCCCGCTCGGGTCTGCCATGGCCGTACCCTACCAGGCTGCAAACGCTTTCCCCTTGACCGGCCAGGCTGGGCCAGTTCATGCTCGGACATATCTGAGAGAGCGCTCTCACAACCTTGAAGGGATCGGCCAGCATGACCACCGAGACGCGCTTCCCGGCCGGCTTCGTCTGGGGCGCCGCCACCTCTGCCTACCAGATCGAGGGGGCGGCCCGCGAGGGCGGGCGCGGCCCCTCGATCTGGGACACCTTCGCCCGCACCCCCGGCCGGGTCGCCGGCGGCGACACCGGCGAGGTGGCCGCCGACCACTACCACCGCTACCGCCAGGACGCCGCCCTCATGGCCGACCTGGGGCTGCGCGCCTACCGGTTCTCGGTCGCCTGGCCGCGGGTCCAGCCCGACGGCCGCGGGCCGGTCAACCAGGCCGGCCTCGACTTCTACCGGCGGCTGGCCGACAGCCTGCTGGAGCGCGGGGTGGAGCCGTGGGTCACCCTCTACCACTGGGACCTCCCCCAGGCCCTCCAGGACACCGGCGGCTGGGCCAGCCGCGAGGTGGTCGAGCGCTTCGCCGAGTACGCGGCCGCGGTCTACGGGGCGCTGGCCGACCGGGTGGGCAACTGGACGACCCTCAACGAGCCATGGTGCGCGGCCTTCCTGGGCCACGCCGCCGGCGTGCACGCCCCCGGGGTCCAGGACCCGGCCACGGCCGCGCGGGCCGTCCACCACCTGCTGCTGGCCCACGGCCAGGCGACCCGGGCGATGCGGGCCCTGGACGCCCGTCCCCGCCTCGGCATCAACCTCAACCTGGACCCGGTCACCCCGGCCTCGGCCACGCCGGCCGACGTCGACGCGGCCCGGCGCATCGACGGCTTCTACAACCGGCTGTTCCTCGACCCGCTGTTCCGCGGCCGCTACCCCGACGACGTGCTCGAGGACCTGGCCGGCCTGGGCGGCCTGGACCGGGTGGCCGAGGCCGACCTGGCCGCGGTGGCGGCGCCCCTCGACCTGCTCGGCGTCAACTACTACCGGCGCTGGGTGGTGGCCGCCCGGCCGGAGCGGCCCCGGTTCGGCGGCCCGCCGTCGCCCTGGGTCGGGGCCGGAGACGTCGAGTTCGTGGCCAGCGACCGGCCCCGCACCGCCCTCGGCTGGGAGATCGACCCCTCCGGCCTGGACGAGCTGCTGCGGCGGCTGCACCGCGACTACCCGTCCCTGCCGCTGTACGTGACCGAGAACGGGGCCGCCTTCGAGGACGTCCCCGACGCCCGCGGGCTGGTCCCGGACCAGGCCCGGATCCGGTTCCTGGACGGGCACCTGCGGGCCGCCCACCGGGCCATCCAGGGCGGGGTCGACCTGCGCGGCTACTTCGTCTGGTCGCTGCTGGACAACTTCGAGTGGGCCGAGGGCTACGCCAAGCGGTTCGGGATCGTCTACGTGGACTTCCCGACCCAGCGCCGGCTGCCCAAGGACAGCGCCCTCTGGTACCGGGGCGCGATCGCCCGCGGCGGCCTGGACGGGCTGCCGGCCGCGCCCAACGGGAAGGGGCCGTGACCTCCCCGCCGACCCTAGAGCAGGTGGCGGCGCTGGCCGGGGTGTCGCGGGCCACCGTCTCCCGGGTGGTCAACGGCTCGCCCAAGGTCAGCCCGGTCGTCCGGGCCCAGGTCGAGCGGGCCGTGGCCAAGCTCGGCTACGTGCCCAACCGGGCCGCCCGCAGCCTGGTCACCCGGCGGGCCGACTCGGTGGCCCTGGTCGTGTCCGAGCCGCGCGCCCGCTTCTTCTCCGAGCCCTTCTTCGCCGGCATGGTCCGGGGTGTCAGCGCCGCCCTGGCCGAGACCGGCGTCCAGCTGCTGCTGCTGATCGCCCGGGACCTCCCGGATCGCCGGCGGCTGCGGCGGTACGTGGTCGGCGGCCACGTCGACGGGGTGCTGCTGGCCTCCCTGCACGGCGACGACCCCTTGCCCGGCGCCCTGGAGCGGGCCGGGGTGCCGGCGGTGCTGGTCGGCCGGCCGGCCGACCGGGCGGTCAATCAGGGGATGCCGGCCAGCTACGTGGACGCCGACAACCGCGGGGGCGCCGCCAAGGCGGTCGAGCACCTGGCCCGCCGGGGCCGCCGCCGGATCGCCACCATCACCGGCCCGCTCGACATGGGGGTCGGCCTGGACCGCCTGGAGGGGTACCGGAACGGGCTGGCCGCGGCCGGGCTGGCGGCCGAGGAGGAGCTGGTCGAGACGGGCGACTTCACCGAGGAGGGCGGGGCCGCGGCCATGGCCCGGCTGCTGGCCCGGCCCGGGCCGCCGGTCGACGCCGTGTTCGCCGCCTCCGACCTGATGGCCGCGGGCGCCCTGCGCGCCCTGCGGGCGGCCAGCCGGCGGGTCCCCGAGGACGTGGCTGTGGTCGGCTTCGAGGACTCGGCGGTGGCCCGCTACGCCCAGCCGCCCCTGACCACCGTGCGCCAGCCGATCGAGGAGATGGGCCGCCAGGCCACCCGCATGCTGCTGGCCAAGATCGCCGGCGAGACCGGCGGCATGCACCTGATCCTGGACGTGGACCTGGTCGAGCGGGCCTCCACCTGAGGGTCAGCCGCGCAGGCCCGACTGGCGGATGATCGTCTCCAGCTCCTGCTCGAACAGGGCCGCGCCGTCGCCGATGGCCGGGGCCAGGTGGCCGAAGACCTCCAGCGCGACCAGGCCATGGACCCGGGCCCAGGCGCCCAGGCCGAAGGCCATGACCGGCGCCGGCAGGCCGGGGCCGCCGCGCCGCCGCTGGAAGTCCTCGACCTGGCGGGCCAGCGCCGGCGACGGCTGGCCCTCGACCCGGGCCGGGTCGAGGGCGCCGTCGGCCAGGGCCTCGGCCAGCAGCCGCCCCAGCAGGTCGGTGTAGCGCAGGCCGGCCGGGCGGGTCGCCTCGGGGGCGACGTAGCCGGGGATGGGGCTGCCGAAGATCAGCGCGAACTCGGTCGGGTGCTCCAGGCCCCAGGTCCGGAAGGCGCCGAAGGCGGCCCGCACCCGCGCGGCGTGGCCGGGGCCGGCGGCCTCCACGGCCGCCTCCATGGCGTCGGCCAGCGCGCCATAGGCGTCGGTGACCAGCGCCGTGACCAGCGCGTCGCGGGAGCCGAAGTAGCGGTACAGGGCCGGGGCGGTCATGCCCATCTCCCGGGCGATGGCCCGCAGGGTCACCCCGGCCGTGCCCTCGGCGGCCATCTGCGCCCTGGCCACCGCCTTGATCTCCTCCACGGTGGCCTGGCGGACCCGCGCCCGCCGCGACAACCGCGTCGCCGTCTCCGTCATGTTGACAGCATACGGTATAGTTAACACTATTAACAACAGTGAAGCATCATCAGGAGAGGAGATCTCATGCGCGAGAGCCGGAACGACCTGCACGTGGTGATCGGGGCCAGCGGCGCCACCGGCGGCGCCCTGGTCCGCGAGCTGGCCCGCCGCGGCCACCGGGTCCGGGCCGTCAACCGGGCCGGCGACGCCGACGTCCCCGCCGGGGTCGAGCGCCTGGCCGCCGACGTCGCCACCGCCGACGGCGCCAAGGCGGCCGCCGCCGGCGCGGGCGTCGTCTACCACTGCGCCCAGCCGCCCTACACCGACTGGCCGGCCGCCTTCCCGCCCCTCACCGACGCGATCGCCGAAGGCGCGGCGGCCGCCCGGGCCAAGCTGGTCTTCGCCGACAACCTCTACCTGTACGGCCCCCACACCGGCCCGCTCACCGAGGACCTCCCGGCCGCCGCCACCGGCCCCAAGGGCCGCACCCGGGCCTGGATGGCCGAGCGCCTGCTGGCCGCCCACCGCGACGGCCGCCTGCGGGTCGCCATCGGCCGCGCCTCCAACTACTACGGCCCCGGCGGCCTGGCCAGCGTCACCGGCGAGCGCCTGTTCAAGGCGGCCGTGGCCGGCCGCAGCGTCCGCTGGGTCGGCCGCCTCGACCAGCCCCACACCCTCAGCTACCTCGAGGACGTGGCCGCCGCCCTGGCCACCCTGGGCGAGCGTGACCAGGCCGACGGCCAGGCCTGGCACCTCCCGGCGGCCGAGCCCCTCACCGGCCGCCAGTTCCTCGAGCGGGTCGTTGCCGCCAGCGGCGGCCGCTCCCGCATCGCCACCAACTCCGCCGCCATGACCCGCCTGGCTGGCCTCTTCTCCCCGATGATCCGCGAGGTCGGCGAGGTCCTCTACGAATTCCAGTCCCCGTACGTGGTCGACTGGTCCAAGTTCCAGCGCGCCTTCGGGCCGTTCACCCCCACGCCGCACGCCGAGGCGGTGGCCCGCACCGTGGCCTGGTTCCGGGGGGACCGGCCTCTACAATGACGGCGCTCCCCGGGCCGGCTCGGCCGGGAGCGGAGCGCAACCCCCGAAGGAGCGAGCCGTGCTCGAAGACGCTGTCGTCCGCAAGGTGCTGGGCGCCGCCCTGGCCACCGGCGGGGAGTGGGCCGAGGTGTACGCCGAGGACCGCCTGTCCCACAACATCCGGCTCGAGGACCGGCGGGTCGAGGAGCTGGTCACCGGCCGCGACCGCGGCGCCGGGGTCCGGGTGGTCAAGGGCACGGCCTCCGCGTATGCCTACACCAACCGGCTCGACACCGAGGCCCTGCTGGAGGCGGCCCGGGTGGCCGCCGCCGCCCTCCGCGAGCCGCCCGCGGCCGAGGTCCGCGACCTGCGCCGCCGCCAGCCCGAGGTGCGCCACCCGGTGGCGGTCGACCCGGCCGGCATCCAGCGGACCACCCTGGCCGAGCTGGTCCGCCGGGCCGACGACGCCGCCCGCGGCTACGACCCGGCGGTGGCCCAGGTCACGGCCGGCTACGGCGACGTCCGCCAGCAGGTCCTGATCGCCAACTCCGACGGCTTCTCGACCCTGGAGGACCGGGTCCGCACCCGCCTGGTGGTCCAGGTGGTGGCGGTCCGCGACGGCGTCGTCCAGACCGGCTTCGACGGCCCCGGCCGCTCCATGGGCTTCGAGCTTCTGGACGAGTTCCCGCCCGAGGAGGTGGCCCGCCGGGCGGCCGAGCGGGCCGTGGCCATGCTGGACAGCAAGCCCGCCCCGGCCGGGCAGATGCCGGTGGTGATCGCCTCGGGCAACGGCGGGGTGCTGTTCCACGAGTCGTCCGGGCACGGCATGGAGGCCGACCTGATCGCCAAGGAGGCGTCGGTGTACACCGGCAAGCAGGGCAAGCGGATCGGGGACGAGCGCTTCAACGGGGTCGACGACGCCACCATCGAGGGCGCCTGGGGGTCGTTCGCCTTCGACGACGAGGGCACCCCGGCCCAGCGCACGGTGCTGTTCGAGGCCGGGGTCTGCACCGACTACCTGACCGACCTGATCCGGGCCCGGCAGCTGGGCCTGCCGGCATCCGGCAACGGCCGCCGCCAGTCCTATGCCGAGGTGCCGATCCCGCGCATGACCAACACCTACGTGCTGGCCGGCGACGACGACCCCGAGGAGATCATCCGCCAGACGCCGCGGGGCCTGTACGCCAAGTCGCTCGGCGGCGGCCAGGTCAACCCGGTCACCGGCGAGTTCGTGTTCGGGGTGGTCGAGGGCTACCTGATCGAGAACGGCGAGGTGACCACCCCGGTGCGCGGGGCCAACCTGGTCGGCGACGGGCCCAGCGTGGTCGCGTCGGTCGACGCCCTCGGCGACGACTTCACCGTCAAGGAGGGGATCTGCGGCAAGGAGGGCCAGGGCGTGCCGGTCGGCAACGGCGCCCCCACCATGCGCATCTCCCAGATGACCGTCGGGGGCACAGGAGGGCCGGCATGACCGTCGAGCTGGACGCGATCGTCGAGCGGCTGGCCGCCGAGGCGGCCGGCGGCGAGGGCGTGGAGGCCTACGCCGAGCTGACCACCGAGACCTCGGTCACCGCCTTCCAGGGCGAGGTCGAGCGGCTCGCCTCTGCCTCCTCCAGCGGGGTCGGGGTCCGGGTGGTGAAGGACGGCCGCCTCGGCTACGCCTACACCGCCGACCTCTCCGACGAGGGGCTGCGCGAGTGCCTGGCCGAGGCCCGGGCCAATCTGGAGGTGTCCGGGGAGGACCCCGGCAACGTGCTCCCGGACGCCACCGCCTACGAGGCGCTGGACGGGCTGTTCGACACCCGCCAGGCCGAGGCCGACCCCGAGCGCAAGGTCGCCCTGGCCCTCGACCTGGAGGCCCGCACCCGCGCCGCCGACCCCAAGGTCACCCAGGTCGAGTCGGCCCGCTACGGCGACGTGGTCGGCGAGGTCGCCGTCGCCTCCTCGATCGGGGTGGCGGGCTCGTTCGCGGTCACTCACGCCTGGTGCTTCTCGGTCGCCCTGGCCACCGAGGACGACCAGAGCCAGATGGGCTACGCCGTCGACGCCGCCCGCGCCCTCGACGACCTCGACATCGGCCCAGTGGCCCGCGAGGCCGCCGACCGGGCCGTGCGCATGCTCGGCGCGACCAAGCCCCCGACCCGGACGGTGCCGGTGGTGTTCGACCGCATGGTCGCCCCCAGCCTCCTCGGGGTCCTGCTGGCCGGCCTGTCCGCCGAGGAGGTCCAGAAGCGCCGCAGCCTGTTCGCCGACCGCCTCGGCGAGCGGGTCGGCGCCCCCGGCCTCCGCCTGGTCGACGACGGCCGCCTGGTCGCCGGCCCCGGCGCGGCCCCGTTCGACGGCGAGGGCGTGCCCACCCGCCGGACCGTGCTGATCGACGACGGCGTGCTCCAGTGCTTCCTCCACAACACCGCCACCGCGGCCCGCGACAGCGGCGGCGCGGCCTCCACCGGCAACGCCCGCCGCGGCTCGTTCAAGAGCACCCCCGGGGTCTCGGCCAACAACCTGTTCCTGGAGCCCGGCGACCTGGATCAGGCCGGCCTCCTGGCCCGCGCCGGCGAGGGTCTCCTGGTCCAGGACGTCTCCGGCGTCCACTCGGGCGCCAACCCGATCACCGGCGACTTCTCGGTCGGGGTCAGCGGCCTGCTGTTCCGCGACGGCCAATTGGCCGAGCCCGTCCGCGAGGCCACCGTCGCCGCCCACCTCCTCGACATCCTCAAGGGCATCGACGCCGTCGGGTCCGACCTCCGCTTCACCACCGGCTCGATCGGTGGGTCGAGCCTCCTGATCGGCGAGATGACGGTCGCGGGCGCCTAATTGGTCCGCCTCGCCACCAGGACGTGGGGCGCCGGGGGGCTCGTTCCCCCGGGCCCCAGAGAACCGGGAACTCCTGGCGCCCCGGTGGTGCTGGTGCATGGGGTGACCTCGTCGTCGCGGACCTGGTGGCGGGTCGGACCGGCCCTGGCGGAGCGCGGATACCGGGTCCTGGCCGTCGACCTGCGCGGGCATGGGGCGAGCCCCCGCACCGAGGCCGGGCTGTCCATCGCCGACCTGGCCGCCGACGTCGCCGAGACGGTCGCCGCCGAGCTGGGCGTCATCCCGCCGAAATCGCGTCAGCCGACAGTGGAGCTGCTGGTCGGCCACTCCCTGGGCGCGCTGGTGACCCTCCACCTGGTGGGGGCCGACCCTGGGTTCGCGCGGGGGCTGGCGCTGGAGGAACCGCCCGGGTCGAGCTCGATCGACTGGGCCGCCCTGGCCGCCGGCATCGAGGCCGACACCCGCCTGGCCACCACCGACCCGGCCGCCCTGGGCCGCGACCTGGAAGCCAGCAACCCGACCTGGCCGCCGGGTGAGGCCGAGCGCCGCGTCGCCGACCTGGCCGACTGCGACGGCCAGGCGATCGCCGCCGCCCTCCGCGCCGGCGTCCCCTTCGACCTCCCCACCCTCCTCGCCGCCGCCCCGCTCCCGACCCTCATGCTCCTGGCCGAGGAGGCCCTCGGCTCCAACCTCACCGGCCTGGACCGCAAGGCCGCCATCGAAGCCCTTCCCCACGGCGCCACCCGCGTCCTCCCCGCCGGCCACAGCGTGCACCGCGAGGCCCTCGACGCATGGCTGGCCGCCCTCGACGCGTGGGTCGCCGCGGACGGCTAGGGCCCGATGGCGCCGGTGGCCCGGAGGCGCTCGACCCGCTCCGGTGGGATGCCCCAGGCGGTCAGGGTCTGGGCGGGGTCGTCGTCGGTGGGGGGCGGCGACGGAGGGGCATTGGGGGTGCGGCTGAAGCGGGGGGCGGGGGCGGGTTGGAGGGAGCCACCGACGTCGACGAAGGTGTGGCGGGCCTGGTTGTGGGGGTGGGCGGGGGCTTCGAGCAACGACAGGACCGGGGCCACGCAGGCGTCGGTGCCCTCCAGGAGGGCGCACCACTGGTCGCGGGTGCGGGTGCGGAACACGGCGGCCAGCCGCTCCCGGAGCAGCGGCCAGCCGGCGCGGTCGAGCTGGGCCGGGAGGTCGTCGGCGTCGAGGCCGACCCGCTCCAGCAGCTCGGCGTAGAAGCGGGTCTCCAGGACGCCGACGGCCAGGTGGCGGCCGTCGGCGGTCTCGTAGACGGCGTAGAAGGGGGCGGCGCCGTCGAGCAGGTTGGCGCCGCGGCGGTCGGTCCAGAGGCCGGCGGCCAGCAGCTCGTGGAGCTGGGTGGTGAGCAGGGCCGCGCCGTCGACCATGGCCGCGTCGACCACCTGGCCCTGGCCGGACCGGGCCGCCTCGAGCAGGGCCGCGACCACCCCGAGGGCGAGCAGCATCCCGCCGCCGCCGAAGTCGCCGAGCAGGTTCAGTGGCGGCACCGGCGGACCCTCGGCCGGGCCGACCGGGTGCAGGGCACCGGCCAGGGCGATGTAGTCGATGTCGTGGCCGGCCGAGCCGGCCAGGGGGCCGTCCTGGCCCCAGCCGGTCACCCGCCCGTAGACCAGGCGCGGGTTGCGGGCCAGGCAGGCGTCCGGGCCGACCCCGAGCCGCTCGGCCACGCCCGGGCGGAACCCCTCGACCAGGGCGTCGGCCTCGGCGACCAGGTCGAGGACCACGCCCGGGCCGTCGGGGTGCTTGAGGTCGACGGCGACCCGGCGCCGTCCACGGGCGAACAGCCGCGGCCAGCCGGGCTGCTCGGGCGCAGACCGATCCACGGCCAGGACCTCGGCGCCGAGGTCGGCCAGCAGCATGGCGCAGAACGGCCCCGGCCCGATGCTCGCCAGCTCGACCACGCGGACTCCCTGGAGCGGACCCATGCCCGTATCGTAGGTCCGGCGGCGGCACAGAGGAGGCGAGCATGGGCGAGATCCGCTTCGACGGCAGGGTGGCGATCGTGACCGGCGCGGGCGCTGGCCTGGGCCGCGAGCACGCCCTGCTGCTGGCCTCCAGGGGAGCCAGGATGGTCGTCAACGACCTCGGCGGCGCCACCGACGGCACCGGCGCCTCGTCCGGCCCGGCCGAGCGGACGGTCAAGGAGATCGCGGACCTGGGCGGGGAGGCGGTGGCCGACACCAGCACCGTGGCCACCGTCGAGGGCGGCCAGGCCATCGTCGACACCGCCCTGGAGGCGTTCGGCCGCGTCGACATCGTCATCAGCAACGCCGGCATCCTGCGCGACAAGGCGTTCCACAACATGACCCCGGAGCTGCTCGACCCGGTGCTGGACGTGCACCTCAAGGCCGCCTTCCATGTCATCCGGCCCGCCTGGGTGAAGATGCGCCAGGCCGGCTACGGCCGGGTGCTGGTCACTACCTCCAACTCCGGCATCCTGGGCAACTTCGGCCAGAGCAACTACGGCGCGGCCAAGATGGGCCTGGTCGGCCTGGCCCGGGTGCTCGCCCAGGAGGGCGCCCGCCACAACATCAAGATATATGTCAAGCTGTCCGTGTCCGATAACCACAGATCAGGGGTCGAACATGGACATCGGGTACGCCCGAGTCTCCACTCGCGACCAAAACCCCCAGCTCCAGATCGACGCACTGGAGCGGGCCGGATGCTGGCCGATCGTCGAGGAGAAGGTCTCCGGCGTGGCCAAGAAGCGGCCCGTCCGCGACGAGGCCCTTCGGCAGCTTGGCCCCGGGGACACGCTCACTGTCTGGAAGCTGGACAGGCTCGGGAGATCGGTCTCTGAGCTGCTCGACATCGTTGGGGACCTGGAGGCCCGCGGCGTCCGGTTCCGGTGCCTGACTCAGCCCGTGGACACGTCCTCCGCATCGGGTCGGATGTTCCTTACCCTCCTGGCTGCCTTCGCCGAGTTCGAGCGCGAGCTGAATCGGGAGCGGGTCACGGCCGGCAAGGCACGCATGATCGCCGAGGGCAAGCATCCGGGAGGACCGTCCATGTTCGGGTACGCACCCGATCACGAGACCGTCCTGGAGGACGAGGCCGAGCAGCTCCGCGAAGCCGTTCGCCGGCTGCTGGAGGACGGCGAGCCCGTGTCCCGAGTGATCGACGACTGGAACGCCCGGGGCGCCCTCCGGCCCCGGCGGTCCGATCGGTGGCGGGTGACCCAGCTCCGACGGGTGCTGCTCAATCCCAGGGTGGCCCCGATCATCGGCGAGGACGCCCATGGCCGGCTGGTCCGGATGTTCACCGGCCGCAACCGCCAGCAGCTCGGCCGGCCGGCTGAGCACTTGCTCTCGGGCATTCTCAGGTGTGGCCGCGAGCACTGCGGCCAACCGCTGTACGGCGCCCACAAGGGCGGCCAGGGCCAGCCGCCGCAGCTCGTGTACCGCTGCAAGAAACTCGCGGGCTCAGGCGGCCGGTTCCGTGGCTGCGGCTCGACGGTCGTATCCATGGCCCGCGCCGACGCCTGGGTCGAGGAGGCGTTCATCGCCGCGGTGTGCGCCGAGGAGTTCACCGAGGCGCTGAACCGCCGCCGCGCCGAGCTGCTGGCCGGTGAGGTGACCGTCGCTCAGGTCGAGGAGTGGCGCGAGGAGATCGAGGAGCTGGAGCAGGTGCTCCCGACCCGGTTCGCCGCCGACGTCCACCGCCAGCGGCATGCCGAGCTGCAACGGCTAGTCCGGCAGGCAACCGCTGGGCTCATGCAGCGCCCGGGCCTGCAAGCCCTCCTGGACCTGCCGAAGTCCGAGGGGAAGCTGCGGGCCGCATGGGCGGGCTGGACGATCAGGGAGCGGCGGCTGTGGCTCAAGCGCGTACTGGAGCACGTCACTGTCCTGCCGGCCCCGCCGGGGACTCACCACCGCGGCTCGGACGTGGGGGCGCGGCTCGATCCCAAGTGGCGGATCTGACCTGCTCGAATGCGTGCTCGCCGCCTAGGCCGAACCCCCGATAGAATGGGCCCGTCCCCAGGCGGCAGGAAGCCGCGAAGTCAGGCAGACGCGCGGGACGTGCGGGGCGGCCGGCGGGCCGCGAAGCCGGGTACGAGCGACCGGGACGGTCTGGCGGTCCGGCGGTTGAGTGCGGGATGCACCCCCGGGCCTGGTGGTTGGAGCGCGTGATGCACCCGCAGGGCTCTGGCACTCATGCCGGGAGCGTGCATCGTGCCCATGTCCCATGCCGAGGCTGGCCGCCTGGGCGGCCTCAAGCGTCAGGCCGGCCTCACCCCCGAGCAGCGGTCCGCGCTGGTCCGAAAGGCGTCGCTGGCCGCCGCGGTCAAGACCCTCACCAACCGCGCCGGTGAACTGTCCGAGCTGGAGCGCCAGCGTCTTGCGGCCCTCTTTGCTGCGCCTAGAGGTGATGAGGCCCGATGACCCTGGCCGAGATCCGCGCCCAGGTCGTCGACAGCCGCCGCGCTCAGGGCCTTCCCGATCACGTCACCGCCGAGACGTTCCTTGACCAGCTCGCCAGGGAGGTCTTGGCCGTCCGCCCCGAATACAACGACGCCCCGGGGACACGGGTTCCGGGGCGCCGTGACCATCCCGCCGCCGCCAAGCAACAGAAAGGTCGGGGTGATGGTACGCCATGAGCCCGACGCCGACGGCTGGGAAGCGGCCCCATGAGCGGGCCACTGGCTTCCTGGGTCGGCAAGCACAGTGAGGGAGGCTGGCGGGCGGTGCTCGTGGTCAAGGAGCTGGCGCTGGACTGCCGCCCGGACGGGCGCCCGTTCCGGCCTGTGACGCGCGACCAGCTTTGTACCCGTACCCGCGTGCACATGACTACCATCCGCGAAGGGCTCCGCGAAGCCCGGGAGCTGGGCCAGGCCGGCAAGCGCGGCGGCGTGGTGGTGCTCCAGCAGGGCGGCGGGCGAGGCTGGGCATCGCTGTACCGCGTGCTGGTCGAGCAGGACCGGCTCTGCGCGGTCGAGGCCGACTGCCGGGAGTGCAATGAGCTGCGCTCGGTGCTGCGCCCGGATCGTCCGGAAGAAACGGGGCGCCAGGCGCCCCGTTCGCGTAAGCGCATGGCAGCAAACAGGGCGCCACGCAACACAAACAGGGCGCGTGGCGGCAGAAAGAGGGCGCCTGGCGCCCCACAGACGGAGACGGGTGACGGTTCTCCCCTTCAGGGGGAACCGTCACTCACCCTGAGTCCGCCGCCTCGCCTGCGCCGTCGCATAGCTCCGGCTCGGCCGCGGAGCCCGGGATGTCCAGCCCTAAACTCACGGAAAGCATGCGACTCGCCAAACTGGCGGCCACAACGCGCCCGAGCGAAGCGAGGGCGGCGCCGCAGGCACAACCACCGGAGGGAAAAGCAGCCTTGAGCGAACAGACGAAGCGGGAGATCGAAGCCGCCAAGGCAGAGCTACGCAAAGGCGGGGTGGCCACGGCGCTGCAACAGCATGAAGGGCGTCTAGGCGCCGTCCTCGGTGACGCGCCTTAGACGCCCCGCCGCTCCCTCAGGCAGCCGGCTAGGGGCGGCTAGACCTGTCCATCCTTCAGGGCTGTGACTACCCCCAGGTACGATATCTGTGCTACGTCAGCACGTCCGCCACATCGGGTGTGCGGGAGGGTAAACGTGGGGCGGTCCGGTCCACCCTTGCGTCCCGATTCGGCCAGCATCGCGGCCCTCGGGACCGATGCGCTCAGCGAGCCGATCGTTGCCACCATCCCTCGGGCCGCCGGCATGCTCCGGCTCGACCCCTCCCGCCTCCAAGCGGCGGTGGCTGCCGCTGGTGTACCTACCTGGGGGGCGCACGCCGACGGCAGCCCCGTCTACCGCTGGCCGGAGCTCGTGGCCGCCGTCCGTGACCACTTGGGCATGCCCATCCCCGCCACCCGGCCCACCCTGCGCGAGCACCAGACCAAGCAGGCCGTTCGGCGCCAGCGCAACCAGCAGCAGCGAAAGCGCAAGTCATGAAGTCCAGGGCCACCGTCCAACCTTCTGCCGCGCCGCGGTTGTTGTTGCCGCGCAAGGTCGTGCCTCTGCCGGCGCCGCCTCCTGCTGGGGCGCCGCCAAGCCGTCCTCGGCGGGGGGGTGCCGGGTGGGGCGGCCCTGGCCCATCAGTCCCGGGCCACCACCGACTCGCGGCGGGACGGCCCGGGCCGCAACCACCAGGGAGGTAGCCATGCGCAAGGTTGGCTGGACGACCAACTACACCACGGGGCAGGACCGACTGCCCGTCAGCCAGCACACCTCCGGCATGCTCCGGCCGCCCCGGCGCCGTCCGCGTGCCGGCAACGAGCTGCGCCGGCTTCGGCCCCGGATGCGGAGGCGGTAGACGATGACGAGTCCTCTGCTCGACAACCACCGCCGCCGTTACCAGCGGCAAGCTGATCAGGTCCGCCAGCGGCTCACTGACGCCGAGCGGCAACAGCTCGCCAACCCCGCGCTCTCCCACGCCCAGCGCCGCCGCAACATTCGTCACCTCCGCCAGCTGGCCACCAGCCAGCTCGCCCAGCTTCACCGCCAGTATCAAGAGAGCCTGCCCGGCCTCATGCGCAGCCTCATCAATCCACTGTTCAAGCTCGATGACTTCCCCCTGTCCGATCTGAGCTGGCGGGACGCCATGAGGACCGTTGGCGAGATCACCGACCAAGACCAAGCCATGCAGCTCTGGCGGGTATCGGTCATGGCCGGCGATCACATGCTCATCAAGGCCCTCGCCTACCACGCCCACCCCAACCCCGAAAGCGATGCCCCGCCGCGCTGGCCACGCATCCTCATGGCTTGGGGGGAGTACAACCCGGCAGCCGCACGAGTCATGGAGCAGGTCAACGACATCTGGCAGGAAACCAACAGCAAGGATGCTCCGTTTGAGGCCTCGACCATGTTCCGGCTCCCACCTGAGCAGCAGCCCGACCCGCCAGCCTCCGACCGTGAGCGTGGCAACGATGCGCTCCCCCAGCTGCCACCGCCCCAAGCCGTCTGATGGAACGGCAGCCCCACCCCGACGCCATAAAAGCGCAGGCCAAGACGGTCTACCAGGCGCACGGCGCCAAGCGGGCCGCCGAACTGACACACGTTGCCATCCGCACTGTCAGGTATTGGGCGCGCCGGGAAGGATGGCGGCAACCGGCCACGGCAACCGGCAAGCCGCCTGACCTGCGCGTTGCAACCGTTGCGGACGCGAATCCGGCGCAGCCAAAAGGCAGCGTTGCCGGGTTCGCTGGCTACCAGCCGGCCCGGCTGCTGGAGCGGGTGACGGCTGAGCTGTGGGCGCAACTGGACACCCTGGCCAAGCTGCGGGAGGCCGGCCGAGCTCGGGACAGCCGGGAAACGGCGGTGGTGGTCGGCATCCTGATTCAGCGGGCCGCCGAGCTGGCCAAGCAGGCTGGCATGGACCGTGGCCAGCTGGACCCGGCGGTCGCGCTGGCCCGGTTGGATGCCCTGATGGATTCGATCGAGCAGGGGGCGGCCGGTGCCTGACCGGGCCGAGGTGCTGGCCTTCGCCCAGGAGCACGGGGCGGCCGCCGCAGCCGCCAAGTTCGGTGTGAGCGCCGGCACCATCCGGTCTTGGCGCTCCCGAGCCCGCAAGCGAGCCGGCCGGCAGGCGGCGGCATCCTCCCCGGGGCCGGACACCCCTGCCGGTCGGTTCACCCAAGAGGCCCAGCGAATCGTGGAATGGGCAGCCAGCGGCCACCGCCTCTGCCTGCAATGCGGCGGCGCCGGCCGTGTCACCGTGCCCGCCAGCCAGCGCCACGGGCAGGCCATCCGCCCGGAGCACAGCATCCCCTGCCCGAGCTGCGGCGGCACCGACCGGGGCCGCATCATCGTCACCGAGCATCCCGCCACCGTTGACGGCGCATGGGCAGCGGGCATGGCGCTGTTCGGCGATCTGACTCGCAACCTGCGCGAGCGGGACGCGGCCCGGCTGCTCGCCTGGCGTCCCCCCAACCCGATGCCCGAGCAGGGCTCCGGGGGCCGGTCCCCGTTCCAGGCTCCGGGTCCGGGTGGCCGCTACTCGCCGATGGCCGGGTTGGCGCAGCGGGCGGCCGAGCAGCGCGCCGACGCCGAGCAGCGGGAGGGGCAGCAGCGGGCGCAGCGGCGAGGCGGGCATCGGCCGTGAGCGCCGACGCCAATCAGCTCACCCTGTTCTGCCGGGGCTGCTGCGGCTCGGACGCCGTGGTGATCACCCAGGCGGACCGCCACGGTGAGCCCGTCCAGGTGCCGGCGCCGTGCCCGGCCTGCCGGCCCCGGGCCAGCTCCCGCGAGGTGTGGCTGGCCACCGTTCGCCTGGTTGAGCGGCTGACCGCCGCGGCGCAGCGGTGACCGCCACGGGCGCCCGGCACGCCTACCGCGACAGGGAACGGGCTGAGCGCCGAGCCCGCAAGCGGGCCAAGCGGGAGCGGCGCCGGTCCGAGCCCCGCCGCCAACAGGCCACCGACGGCCCGCTGAGCGGCCCAGGACGGCCGAATAGCCGTTCTGGGTAGGGGAGGGCCCGGAAGCTTCCTGGGCCTTCACGACCTCGACCGAAGCCCTCTACTCGCGACTTAGGCAGGCGGGTTCCTCGTCCCCCAGTGAGACGATGACATCGCTCGACGGGAGCCGGATGCTTCGCTGGGCGTCCGCATCATAGAAGACGGTAATCCCGTTTGATTGCCCCAAATACAGCAGATCGTCACCCAGGTCCAGGCCGCTTGGCGGCGTACCGCTGGACCACACGACTGTTGCTCGCCGGGCTTCCATGGCGGTAATGGGCATTCCTCCGAAGGTGGAGCACCATGCCTCACCGCGCAGCACCTTGGCGGAGCCAAGCCGGGCGTCCTCGACAAGAGTGAAGACCACCAGCGCCAGGGTAAGCCGGGATCCACCGAGGATCATTGATGTTGACCCCTTGAAACGGGGAACAAGTGCCCGCTGACCTGGGAGAATGGCGTTGCTCACACGACCGTTCGACCCAGCCAGGAGGACACCTGT
>Ga0307415_100000158_pt1 | contig 29731 bp, 23 predicted proteins | sample DK1Cmetagenome_FD_204524 | JGI IMG/M metagenome (GOLD analysis project Ga0307415, IMG submission 204524) | Maize rhizosphere microbial communities from greenhouse at UC Davis, California, United States - DK15-C-2 | ecosystem: Host-associated > Plants > Roots > Rhizosphere > Soil | place: USA... | reverse complement strand
GCCGAGCAGGTGCTGGTCTGCTCGACCGGGGTGATGGGCGTGCCGCTGGACGTGGGGCGGGGCGTGGAGGGGGGGGGCAAGGCGGCCGCCGGCCTGGACCGGTCGGGGTCGGGGGGGCTGGCGGCGGCGGAGGCCATCCTCACCACCGACACGGCGGTCAAGCAGGCGGGGACGCGGGTGGTTGGGGGGGCGACCGTCGGGGGCATGGCCAAGGGGGCGGCGATGCTGGCCCCGGAGCTGGCATTGCCCCACGCGACCATGCTGGCCGTGGTCAGCACCGACGCGGTCGTCGAGCCGGAGGTGCTGCGGACGGCGCTGGCGGCTGCCGCCGAGGCGACCTTCAACCGGATCACCGTGGACGGGGCCCAGTCGACCAACGACACCGTGCTGCTGCTGGCCTCGGGGGCGTCGGGGGCGCGGCCCGACCCGGGAGACCTGGCCGCCGCCGTGCAGGCGGTCTGCCGTGACCTGGCCGGGCAGATGCTGGCCGACGCCGAAGGCGGGACCAAGGTGGTCAGCGTGCAGGTCGGGGGGGCCGGTGAGGTGGCGGCGGCGCAGGCGGTGGCCCGGCGGGTCGCGGACAGCCCGCTGGTCAAGACGGCCGTGTACGGAGGGGACCCCAACTGGGGGCGGGTGCTGCAGGCGGCGGGCACGGCCGGGGTCGGGTTCGACCCGGGCCTGGTCCGCCTCGAGGTGGCCGGGGGGCCGGGGATGGCCGGGATCGAGGCCCCGGCCGGGCCGCCGGAGCGGGTGCTGCTGGTCGACCGGGGGCGGCCCACCGGGGCCGACGCCGGCGCGGCCATGGCCTGCCGGGAGATCGAGCTCCGGCTCCACCTGGGCGGGGCCGGGCCCTGGGCCGAGGTCCGCACCAGCGACCTGACCCCCGAGTACGTGCGGCTCAACTCGGAGTACACCACATGACAAAGGCCCAGCCGGCAGGGAGCGCGGTGCCGCGGCGTCCGGGGGGGCCCGGGCAACCCGCGGCCGCCTCCCTCGACGACCTCCAGGCCAAGGCGGCGGCGGTCCACGAGGCCCTGCCCTGGATCAAGCGGCTGTCGGGCCGCACGGTGGTGGTCAAGTACGGCGGGGCGGCCATGGGCACGGCCGGGTTCGACGCCTTCGTCGACGACGTGGTCCTGCTCCGCTACGTGGGCGTGGACGTGATCGTGGTCCACGGCGGCGGTCCCGAGGTCAGCCAGCTGATGGCCCGCTTCGGCAAGGAGCCGGTGTTCGTGGACGGCCACCGGGTCACCGACGCCGAGACCATGGACCTGGCCCGCATGGTGCTGGTCGGGCGGGTCAACAAGACCCTGGTGGGCCGCATCAACACCCACGGCCGCCTGGCCGTCGGCCTGTCCGGCGAGGACGGGCTGCTGCTCCAGGCCAGGCCGCGGGTCGACCCGGGCGGCCGGGACCTCGGCTACGTCGGCGACATCGAGGCGGTCGACCCCACGGCCATGCGCGCCCTGACCGACAAGGGGCTGGTCCCGGTGGTGGCGACCGTGGCCGCCGGCCCCGACGGGAAGCCCTACAACGTCAACGCCGACGCCGCCGCCGGGTCGCTAGCCGCCGCCCTCGGGGCCGAGAAGCTGGTCTACCTGACCGACGTCGAGGGGCTGTACGCCGACCTGGACGACCCCGGGTCGCTGCTCGAGCAGCTGACCGTGGCCGAGGTCGAGGCCATCCTGGCCTCCGGCAAGGTCGCGGCCGGGATGGTGCCCAAGCTCACCGGGATCGTGACCGCCCTGCGCGGTGGCGTCCGCCGGGCCCACATCCTCGACGGCCGGCGTGAGCACGCCCTGCTGCTGGAGCTGTTCACCGATACCGGCGTCGGGACCATGGTGTCGTCGGAGCAGGAGGAGGTGGAGGCGTGAGCAGCCTGCCCGAGCGGGAGGCGGCCGTGCTGTGGCCGACCTACGCCCGCCCCCAGGTCGAGTTCGTCCGCGGCCAGGGGGTCAAGCTGTGGGACGCCCGCGGCCGCGAGTACCTGGACTTCCTGGGCGGGATCGCGGTGGTGGCGGCCGGCCACGCCCATCCCCGGGTCGTGGAGGCGGTGACCGCCCAGCTCGGCACCCTCGGCCACACCTCCAACCTCTACTTCACCGGCCCCCAGGTGGAGCTGGCCGAGCGGCTGGTCGGCCACGTCGGCGGCGACGCCAAGGTGTTCCTGTCCAACTCCGGGGCCGAGGCCAACGAGGCCGCCATCAAGGTGGCCCGGCGCTGGGGCCGGGCCAACCGGGGCGAGCAGGCCACCGGGATCGTGGCCACCCTGGGCGGGTTCCACGGCCGCACCCTGGCCACCCTGGCCGCCACCGGCAAGCCTGCCATGCACGCCCCGTTCCAACCGCTGCCCCCCGGCTTCTCCCACGTGCCCTTCGGGGACGTCGACGCCCTGGCCGCGGCCATCGGCCCCGACACCGCGGCCGTGCTGGTGGAGCCGATCCAGGGCGAGGCCGGGATCCGGGTCCCACCCCCCGGCTACCTGCGGGCCGTCCGCGAGGTCACCGCCCGGGCCGGGGTGCTGCTGATCGTGGACGAGATCCAGGCCGGGATGGGCCGCACCGGCCGCTTCTTCGCCCACCAGCACGACGACATCCGGCCCGACGTGGTCACCATGGCCAAGGCGCTCGGCTCCGGCTACCCGATCGGGGCCACCATCGCCCGGACCGAGGTGGCCGACGCCATGCAGCGCGGCGACCACGGCACCACCTTCGGCGGCAACCCGGTCGCCTGCGCCGCCGCCCTGGCCACCCTGGACGTGATCGAGCCGCTGCTCGGCGGGCACGTCGACAAGGTCTCGACCCGGCTGGCCGACGGCCTCCAGGAGCTGCGGGGCCGCCTCACCGGCCGCTCCACCTGGGCCCCGCCGAGCGCCGACGACGCCGACGAGGGGCTGCCCGGAGCCGAGGTCCGCGGGGCCGGCCTGTGGTTCGCGCTCGACTTCGGCCCCGAGGCCCCGGCCGACGCCCGGCAGGCCGCCCTGGCCGCGCTCGGCCGCGGCCTGGTCGTCAACCCGGTCACCGACACCGCCCTGCGGCTGGCCCCGCCGCTGGTGGTGACCGAGGACGAGGTCGACGAGGGCCTGGCCCGGTTGGGCGCGGCCCTCGAGGAGGCCGGCCTGTGTCGCTGAAGACGGCCCGCCAGCAGGCCCTCGCGGCCCTGCTGCGGACCCGCCAGGTGTCCAGCCAGGCGCTGGTCCTCGAGCACCTGCGGGCCCAGGGCTTCGACGCCACCCAGGCCACCATCTCCCGGGACCTCGACGACCTCGGCGCGGTCAAGGTCCGGGGGCCGGACGGCCGCCTGGTCTACGCCCTGCCCGAGCCGGGCAGCGACCGCGGCGCCGACCACGACGAGGTGCGGCGCATGCTGGGGGCGTCGCTGCTGGCCGTGGTGCCCAGCGGCAACCTGGTGGTGCTGCGCACCCCGCCCGGCCACGCCGCCGCCCTGGCCTCCTCCCTCGACCGCGCCGGCATCGACGGGGTCGCCGGCACGGTCGCCGGCGACGACACCATCCTGGTCGTCTGCACCGAGCGCACCCCCGGCCGGGTGATGGCCCGCCAGCTGGCCGCCCTCGCCGTCACGCCCCCCTCCCTCTCCCAACCCTACCGAGGAGCGACCGCATGACCCGACCCTCCGCCGACCTCGTGGTGCTCGCCTACTCGGGCGGGCTGGACACCACCGTGACCGTGCACCGGCTGGTCCACGAGCAGGGGCGCGCCGTGGTCGCCCTGCTGGCCGACGTCGGCCAGGGCGAGGACCTGCCGGCGCTGGCCGAGCGGGCCCTGGCCGCCGGGGCCAGGGACGCCGTGGTGGTGGACGGCCGGGAGCGCTTCGCGGCCGAGTTCCTGGTCCCGGCCGTCCGGGCCAACGCCCTCTACGAGGGCCGCTACCCGCTGGTGTCGGCCCTGTCGCGGCCCCTGATCGCCCAGTTGCTGGTCGAGGAGACGCGGCGCCGGGGGGCCGGGGCGGTGGCCCACGGCTGCACCGGCAAGGGCAACGACCAGGTCCGCTTCGAGGTCAGCGTCGGCGCCCTGGCCCCCGAGCTGGAGATCCTGGCCCCGGTCCGGGACGCGGCCATGAGCCGGTCCGAGGCGATCGCCTACGCCGAGAAGCACGGCCTCGACCTGGGCGGGATCACCGAGGCCAAGCCGTACTCGGTCGACCAGAACCTGTGGGGCCGGACCATCGAGGCCGGGGCGCTGGAGGACCCCTGGCAGGCGCCGCCGGAGGAGGCCTTCGAGTGGACGGGCTCGCCGGCCGCCGCCTCCGGGGCCCGCGAGGTGGTGGTCGGCTTCGAGGCCGGTGTGCCGGTGGGCGTGAACGGCGACCAGGTCGGGCTGGCCGGGGTGGTGGCCGCCCTCAACCGGGCCGGGGGCGAGGCCGGGTTCGGACGGGTCGACATGATCGAGAACCGGCGGGTCGGCATCAAGAGCCGCGAGGTCTACGAGGTCCCGGGCGCCCTGGCGGTGATCGCCGCCCACCGCGACCTGGAGGACCTGACCCTGGACCGGGACGTGCTGCACGAGAAGGCCCGCCTCGACATCCGCTACGCCGAGCTGGTCTACGACGGCCTCTGGTTCTCGCCGCTCAAGGCGGCCCTGGACGCGTTCGTGGCCGAGACCCAGCCGGCCGTCACCGGCGAGGTCCGCCTGGAGCTGTCGCCGGGCCGCTGCCAGCCCACCGGCCGGCGGGCCGAGCGGGCCCTCTACCGGCCCGACCTGGCCACCTACGAGACCGGCGACGCCTTCGACCACGACGCCGGCCGGGGGTTCGTGTCCCTGTGGGGCCTGCCCGCCCGGACCTGGGCCCGGGTCCACGGGGATGGGTGACCCCCCGGGGAGCGCGGGCCCCCTCTGGGCTGGTGGGTTCGCCGAGGGCCCCGACCCGGGCATGTGGGCCTACACCTCCTCGCTGGCCGTCGACCGGCGGCTGTGGCGCCAGGACATCGCCGGCAGCCGGGCGCATGCGCGCGGCCTGGTCGGGGCCGGGGTCCTGGAGGTGGCCGAGGGCAAGCTCCTGCTCGACGGGCTGGCCAAGGTGGCCGGGGAGCTGGACGCGGGCGCGTTCGCCTTCCTGGAGGGCGACGAGGACGTCCACAGCGCGGTCGAGCGGCGCCTGACCGAGCTGGTCGGCCCGGTGGGGGGCAAGCTCCACACCGGCCGCAGCCGCAACGACCAGGTCGCCACCGACCTGCGCCTGTGGCTCAAGCAGGCCTGCGCCGACGCCGCCGAGGCCCTGGCCGGGCTGATCGACGCCCTGGTCGGAGCCGGCCGGGCCGCCGGGCCGGAGGCGGTGGTGCCCGGGCTCACCCACCTCCAGCCGGCCCAGCCGGTGCTGTGGGCCTTCCAGCTCGCCGCCCACGGCTTCGCCCTGGCCAGGGACATCGGCCGCTTCCAGGACGCCGGCCGGCGGGCCGACGTCAGCCCGCTCGGGGCGGGGGCGATCGCCGGCTCGTCGTTCCCGCTCGACCCGGCGGCCACCGCCACCGCCCTCGGCTTCGCCGCCGCCTTCGACAACGCCATGGACGCCACCGCCGACCGCGACGCGGTGGCCGAGCTGCTGGCCGCGGCCGGGATCGCCATGGTCCACGCCTCCCGGCTGGCCGAGGACGTCGCCCTGTGGGCCGGCCGGGGTTGGGTGCGGCTGCCCGACGCGTGGGCGACCGGCTCCAGCATGCTGCCCCAGAAGCGCAACCCCGACGTGGCCGAGCTGGTCCGCGGCCGGGCCGGCACGGTCCTGGGCCGGCTGGCCGGGTTCCTGGCCACCCTCAAGGGCCTGCCCCTGGCCTATGCCCGCGACCTCCAGGAGGACAAGGCGGCCGCCTTCGAGGCCGCCGACACCCTGATCGCCTCGATGGCCGCCCTGGCCGGCCTGGTCGCCGGCCTGGAGCCCGACCCCGCGGCCATGCGCCACGACGCCGAGGCCACCGAGACCACCGCCATCGACCTGGCCGAGGCCCTGGTCCGCGACGGTCTCCCGTTCCGCGAGGCCCACGCCGCCGTGGCCGCCGCCGTCCGCCTGGCCAGCTCCCGCGGCACCCGCCTGGCCGACCTCTCCTCCGACGACCTGGCCGCCATCCACCCCGCCCTGGCCGCCGCCGACCGCTCGGTCCTCGACATCGACGGCAGCCTCACCGTCAAGTCCACCCCCGGCTCCACCAACCCCTCCCGGGTCGGCGACCAGCTGGCCGTGCTGGAGGTCGCCGCCTCAGCCGCCAGAAGCTGGGCCACCGGGTTCCGCCCGGTCCTCGACCTCGGGCTCGACTGACCGGAGGGACCAACGGGCCGGGCTGGAACGGTCAGCGCATCGACTCGGCGATGCGGATGGCCTCCTCCTTGGGCAGCTGGCCCTCCAGGCGCAGGGTCAGGTCGCCGCGCTGCCAGATGAGGGTGTTGCCGGCCAGGCGGGTCCGCTCCTCGCGGAACTGGCCGGCGGCGTCCACGTAGGTGAAGAAGTGGGGCTCGCCGCTGAACCAGTAGCCGGGCTCGCCGCCGACGGTGACCTCCTCGACCAGCCCGGCGACGGCGACCTTCTTGAGGAACTCCGGGGTCGGCTGGCCCTGGAACTCGGTGATCAGCAGGCCGGCGTCGGTGAACGACGAGGCGGGCAGGCCCGGGCGGGCCCGGTAGACGAGGTCGACCCGGCCGCCGGCCGGCACGGCCGGGTTGACGAAGACGGCGTCGGGCCGCTGGAAGCCGGGGGCGGTCGGGACCAGGACGGGGAAGTCGACCCGGCGGCGGGCCTCCTCCAGGGTGGTCTGCGGCCCCAGGCCGAGGTCGAGGCGGGCCCCCGGGGTGGTGGTGGCCGTCGGCGGCGGGGGACCGCCGATCTGGACCCCGATGCCGCGCAGGCCCAGCCGCCGGGCCACCGCCTCCCAGGTCCCGGGCGAGGCGACCAGCACGGCCGCGGCCAGCAGGACCGCGGCCAGCCCGGCCACGGCCAGCCGCCGCCAGCCGACCAGGCCGGCCGGCCACCGGCGGCGCCGGGCCGGGGTGGGCGCCGGGGCCTGCTCGAGGCGGGCGCCGACGGCCGTGGCCAGGTCGGGGGTGGGCGGGAACTCCAGCGAGGCGGCCAGGTCGGCCAGGGCCCGCTCCAGGTCGAGCTCGCGCTGGCTCATCGGTCACCTCCCTGCAGCCCGGGCATGGCCAGCGGTCCCGCGCCCTGCTCGGCCAGGACGGCCCGCAGCCGGTCGAGGGCCCGCGACAGCCGCGACTTGACCGTCCCCGGCCGGCAGCCGAGGGCGGCGGCCATCTCGGCCTCGGACAGCTCCAGGAAGTAGCGGCAGGCGATCACCTGGCGGTCCGTCTCGCCCAGCCGGCCGACGGCGGCCAGCAGCAGCCGCCGCTGCTCGGTGGCCAGCGCCGCCGCCTCGGGGGACGGGGCCGCGTCCCCCGAGGGGCGGTCCTCGGCGACCCGCAGGGCCAGGTCGTCCCGCCGCCGGCCGCTCCGGCGGCGGTTGCGGGCCTCGTTGGCCACGATCGCCAGCAGCCACGGCCGGAACGGCGACCCGGCCCGGAACCGTGGCAGCGCGTACCAGGCCTTCACGAACCCCTCCTGGGCGGCGTCCTCGGCGTCGGCCGACCCTCCCGCGATCACGAACGCCGTCCGGAAGGCGAGGTCCTGGTAGCGCCGGACCAGCGCCTCGTAGGCGCGCGCATCACCCTCTCGTGCCCGCTCGACGAGCTCCTGTTCGTCCAGTGGTCGGCCCTCCACGGACTCGGTCTCGCCAATGCATACACCACCGGGGGAGCGGAGGTTCCCTACTCCCCACCACCGCCGAGCGCCCCGGTCCCGACGCCGGCGACGGCCCCTGGAGCGTCGAGTGCGCCGTCGAGGTCACTCCTCTGGAGGCCTGAGGCCCACGACCCTTCCCTTGACGGCGTCGGCGGCGGCGGTGGGCAGGGCGGCCAGGGCGGCTGGAAGCAGGCGGTAGCGGGCCGGGGCGACGTAGCGGGCCGAGGGGTGGTCGGCGGTGGCGGCGCGGACGACCGCGCGGGCGGCCGCGGCCGGGCCGGGGGAGAGGCGGTAGAGGCGCCCCCAGGCCGCGTCCGTGCGGGCCAGGGCGGCCGCGTACGGCGAGCCGGGATCCCGGTACGGGTCGAGGGCGGCCAGGGCCCTGGCCGCGAACCCGGTCCGGACCGCTCCCGGCTCGACCAGCACCACGGTGATCCCGAAGGGGGCCAGCTCCATCCGGAGCGCGTCGTTGAGGGCGACCACGGCGTGCTTGCTGGCGGTGTAGGCGCCCAGCAGCGGCGCGGTGACCCGGCCCATGACGCTGCCGACGTTGACCACCCGACCCTGGCCGCGCTCGCGCATCCCCGGCAGGAACGCCCTGGTCACCGCCAGCAGCCCGAACACGTTGGTGTCGAACAGCTCGCGCAGGTCCCGCTCGGCCAGCGCCTCCAGCGGCCCCGGCAGGGCGTAGCCGGCGCTGTTGACCAGCACGTCCGGCCCGCGGCCGCCGGTCCGGCGCTCCACCAGCGCCCGGGCCGCCGCCACCGAGCCCGGGTCGGTCACGTCCAGCGCCAGCGGCTCCACCCGGCCCTCGGCGTCGCGGGCCAGCGCGGCCAGGGCGTCGACCCGCCGCCCACCGGCCAGGACCAGGTGCCCGGCCCGGGCCAGGCGCAGGGCCGCGTCCCGGCCGATGCCCGAGGTGGCGCCGGTGATCAGGATGCTCCGCTCTGGCCGCATGCGTAGGATGCTTTCATGACCGAGCCTCGCTGGAAGCAGCGCTACCGCGCCCCCTCGCTGACCCTGCCCAGGTGGGCCCCTGACGCCCCCGAGCATCTCGTCTACGCCTCCAACCTGTCCGGGTCCTGGCAGGTCCACGCCTGGGACCGGGCCGCCGACCGCCACCGCCAGGTGTCGGACCACCCCACGGGCGTGACCGCCGGCGGCCTGACCCCGGACGGCGCCAAGCTGGTCTGGTTCGAGGACTCCAAGGGCGACGAGGTCGGCCGCTGGCTCCAGCAGCCGTTCGAGGGCGGGGAGCCGGCCCCGCTGGTCGCCGACGCCGAGCCGGCCTGGAGCGCCGGGCTGGCCCTCGGCCCCAAGGGCGTGGTGGCGGTCGGGCTGGCCAGCCGGGGCGGCTTCTCGGTGCGGGTCGGTGAGGTCGGCGGGGGCAGCGAGGAGCTGTACCGCCACGACGAGATGGTCGACGTGGCCGGCCTCAGCCGCGACGGCCGCCTGCTGGTCGTCCACCACGCCGAGCACGGCGACAACCTCCACCCGGCCCTGCGGGCCTTCGACCTGGAGGGCATGCGCGCGGTGGCCGACCTGTGGGACGGCGACGGCTTCGGGCTGTTCGTGACCTCGGCCGGGTTCTCGCCGCTGGCCGGCGACGGGCGGGTGGCCGTGCTGGCCGACCGCACCGGGCAGCTGCGCCCGGCCATCTGGGACCCGGCCACCGGCGAGCGGGTCGACCTCGAGCTGGAGCTGCCGGGCGAGGTCGACGTGGCCGACTGGTGGCCCGACGCCTCGGCCCTGCTGCTGGTCCACACCTACATGGGCCGCGACGAGCTGCACCGCCTGGACCTGCGCAGCGGCGCCCTGGAGCGGCTCGACCACCCGGCCGGCTCCATCCAGCGGGCGGCGGTCCGGCCCGACGGGACCGTCTGGTACCGGCTGTCCTCGGGGGCGACCCCGCCCGAGATCCGGGCCGTGGGCGCCGGCGAGGCCGTGCTGCGCCCGCCGGGGCCGCGGGCCCCCGCCGGCGTGGCCTACGAGAGCTGGACCTTCCCCAACCCCGAGGGCGACCAGGTCCACGGGTTCCTAGCCGCGCCGGCGGGCGCCTCGGGCCCGCACCCGACCGTGCTGATCGTCCACGGCGGCCCCACCCACCACGACAGCGACAGCTGGGACCCCGAGGTCCAGGCGTTCGTCGACCACGGCTACGCGGTCGGGCTGGTCAACTACCGCGGCTCCACCGGCTACGGCAAGGCCTGGCAGGACGTGCTCGAGGGCGACCCGGGCCGGCCCGAGATCGAGGACGTGACCGCCGGCCGCGACGACCTGGTCGCCCGCGGCCTGGCCGATCCCGAGCAGGTGGTCATCAGCGGCGCCTCCTGGGGCGGGTACGTGACCCTCCAGGCGATCGGCACCGTCCCCGACGGCTGGCGGGCGGCCATGGCCGTGGTCCCGGTGGCCGACTACCTGTCCGCCTACGCCGACGAGTCCGAGGCCCTCCAGGCCTTCGACCGCAGCCTGTTCGGCGGCGGCCCGGAGGAGAAGCGCGACCTCTACGTGGAGCGCTCGCCCATCACCCACGTCGAGAAGGTCAAGACCCCGGTGCTGCTGATGGTGGGCGACAACGACACCCGCTGCCCCCTCCAGCAGGTGCTGAACTACGCCGAGCGCCTGCGCGAGCTGGGCAAGCCGTTCGAGCTGGACCGCTTCGACGCCGGCCACGGCGCCCTGGTCGTCAACGAGCGCATCCGCCAGATGGAGGTCCTGCTGCGGTTCGCCGCCCGCCACGTCCCCGGCGGCGCCGAGCCCCAGGCCTGACCGCCGCGCTCAGGTCCGGGTGGGGGGTGCGGAGGCCAGCGGCGGGCAGTCGATCTCCCGGGTGGTGACGCGGTGAGGCCCGCCGGTGCCGTGGAGCTCGAACCGCACGCAGACGGTGGCCGAGCCGGTCGAGCGTTGGCCGGGCATACTTCTAGTAGAACACCCCCGGCTCGACCACGTTGACCAGCGGCTCCCCGTCCAGGTAGCGGCGGAGGTTGGCCACGAACAGCTCCACGATGCGCTCGTTCTCGCGGGCCGACAGGGCGACCGCGTGCGGGGTGACGAGCACGTTGTCCATGGTCCAGAGCGGGGAGTCGGCCGGGAGGGGCTCGGTGGCGAAGACGTCGAGGACGGCGCCGGCGATGCGCCGCTCGCGCAGGGCGTCGATCAGGGCCGGCTCGTCGACCACCCCGCCCCGCCCGACGTTGACGAAGATGCAGCTGGGGGGCAGGGCCTCGATCGTGGCCCGGTCGATCATGCCGGCGGTCGCCTCGGTCAGGGGCAGGCTCACCACCATGGCGTCGGCCCGGCCGGCCAGCTCGGCCAGGCGCCCGGGGCCGTGGACCTCGTCGACGCCGGCCGGGGGCGGCCCCTCGGTGCGCCGGAACCCGACCGCGCGCATGCCCAGGGCCTTGGCCAGCCGGGCCACCTCGAGCCCGATGTCGCCCAGGCCGACCAGGAACAGGGTCTCCCCCCGCAGCTCCCGCAGGGGCCGGCGGATCTCGGGCCAGGCCTTGGCCCGCTGGTCCTCGACGAACCGGGGCAGCTCCTTGGCCATCGCCAGCAGCCCGAGGATGGCGAACTCGGCCAGGGGCACCGCGTGCACGCCGCTGGAGGTGGTGATGACGACCCGCTCCAGGGCCTCGGCGGGCAGGGCGGCCTTGCGAGCCACCTCGCCGGCCCCGGCGCTGGTGGCGTGGACCCAGCGCAGCCGCGGCAGGCCGACGACCTCGGCCAGGCCCTCGGCCGAGTCGTCGGGGATGCCGAACAGCACCTCCGCCTCCTCCAGCAGGGACCGCCAGCGGGCCTCGCCGTCGGCGTCGCGGCGGAACGCCGGGTCGCCGCCGTGGTCGGCCGGGTAGCGGGCCGGCGGGAGCAGGTCCGGCTCGTAGCGAGCCTCGGCCCGGGGGTCGGCCGCCTGGATCCTCGCCGCCAACTCGGCCTCCAGCGGCGAGGCGATCAGCACCCGGGTGCGGGCCATGGCTCAGCCCGCCCGCTCGACCGGAGGGATGATGGTGGTGGCGATGCTGCCCCGCCCGGCCGGGTGGGTGAGGGTGAACTGGCCCCGCAGCTCCTCCTCGACCAGCGCCCTGACCAACCGCAGCCCGAGCCCACCCTCGGGGCCTTGGACACCCGAGAACCCGGTTCCCCCGGGGCTGTGGACAGCCGGTTGAGCACCTCGTGCCCCCCGGCTACCCTCCCGTTCGGGGACCCCAATCCCCGGGGGGAGGGGCTCCGCCGCGGACTCCAGGGGGAGGGGCTCCGCTGGAACGGATCCCGGCGTGGACCCGGGGCCGTTGTCGTGGACCTGCAGCTCGACCGGGCGGTCGTCGCCGCCGCGCAGCTCGACGGTGACCGTGCCCGGCCCGTCGCCCAGGCCGTGCTCGACGGCGTTCTGGATCAGCTCGTTCAGGATCACCGCCAGCGGGGTGGCCACGGCCGCGTCCACCCGCACCGAGGCGGTGTGCAGCTCGATGTGGACGTCCTCGCGGCCCAGCGAGCCCTCCAGCATCCTGACCACCCGCCGGGCCACGTCGGCCATGTCGACCGCGCCCTCGAACTCCTCGGTGAGGGTCTCGTGGACCAGCGCGATCGAGGTGATCCGGCGCACCGAGTCCTCCAGGGCGGCCACCGCTTGAGGGTGGTCGCCGAGCCGGCGGGCCTGGAGCCGCAGCAGGGAGGCCACCGTCTGGAGGTTGTTCTTGACCCGGTGGTGGACCTCGCGGATGGTCGCCTCGCGCCGGGAGATGACCCGGCCGAGCCGGCGCAGCTCGGTCGCCTCGCGCACCAGCACCAGCGCGCCCCGGTTCCCGGAGTCGCGCAGCAGGGGGACCACCCGGATGTCGGTGACCGCCCCGGCGGCCTCGATCTCGGACTCGACCGGGCGACCGCCGGCCATCGCCTCGGCGACCAGGATGGCCGCCCGGTGGGGGAGCGGCTGGCCGAGCGGCAGGGCGTTGGTCCCCATGCGCCGGAAGGCCGAGGTCGCGTTGGGGCTGGCGAACTCGACCCGCCCGCTGGCATCCAGCACGACCAGGCCGTCCCCGACCCGCGGCGACGCCGTCGGGTCGTGGGCTTCCACGAACGGGAAGGTGCCGGCGGCCACCATCTCCAGCAGGGCCTCGGCCGCGGCCAGATAGGACGCCTCCAGCCGGCCGGTGGGGCGGGCCGGGGTCTCCGGGGACTCGACGCTGAGCACGGCCACGATCTCGCCCTGGTGCCGGACGGGGACGGTCTCGACCCGCACCGTCTCGGCGTCGATCAGGATCGGCTCCAGCGAGCGCTGGCGCCGCCCCTCCCGCCAGGCCCGCTCGACGTACGGGTGCCAGGTCGGCTCCACCACCTCGCCGACCAGGTCGGCCGGGTGGAGGGTGCGGGCGGTGTAGGGCCGCAGCTGGCCGACGATGCGGAAGCTCTCGCTGCCCTCCACGGCCAGGAACAGCAGCAGGTCGGCGAAGGCCAGGTCGGCGATGAGCTGCCAGCCGGCCATCAGGCTGTGCAGATGCTCGATCGCGTCGTCGGACAGCCGGCGCCGCACCGGCGGGGCAACCTCGGTCATGGGATCAGCCTAGCCGCCCCGCGGCCGCGACGGCGGCTCGGGTGAATAACGCAATCACCCCGAGACGGGCGTAAGGCGGCAGGGGAGCAATCTCCCTGGAAGATCGGGCCGGATATACTACCGCGTTCACCTGCTCTTCTGATTGGAACTACGCAGAATGGGGGCCCCGGGAGGAGGGGGCGCCCCCGATAATGTCGACCGAATCGGCTCGTGACGGCATGCGTGGCGGGATCGCGGGGGGCGCACCACTCGTCGTCGTTCGCGTCCCCGCACGAACGACGAACGAGGAGGGGCGATGCTCCGCCGACGATTGGCCGCCGCGGCCCTGGCCGCTCTGACCGCGGCCGCGGGGTTCGTCGTCCAGCAGCGGCGGTCGACCGGGTAGGGCCGTTCGGGATGCCATGACCAGGGGAGCGAAGGTCCGCCGGGGGGTGGTCGTACTGAGTGTGGTGGTCGCGGGGGCGGCCGGCTGCGCAGCGGGCCGGTCGGCGGAGCGGGTGTCGCGGGTCGCGCCGCCGGCCAGCCGCTCCGCGGTCGCCGGGGCGACCACCCCGACCGCGGCCGGCCCCACCCGCACCACCGAGGTCATCAACTTCCCCGTCGGGTCGTGGCGCCGCCTGCCCCCGTCCCCGCCGGCGCGCCTGGAGATCCCGGCCATCGGCGTCTCCTCCCCCCTGATCCGGCTGGGGCTGCTCGCCGACGGGACCATGGAGGTCCCCCGCGACGACGACCTGGCCGGCTGGTTCACCGGCGGCCCCATGCCCGGCCAGCTCGGCCCGGCCGCGATCGCCGGCCACGTCGACTCCAGGACCGGCCCCGCGGTCTTCTACCGCCTGCGCGACCTCCGTCCGGGCGACGAGATCAGGGTCGTCAGGGCCGACCACCGGGTGGTCCGGTTCCAGGTCGAGTCCCTGGCCCGGTACCCGAAGCGGGAGTTCCCGGACGAGGAGGTGTTCGGCGCCACCACCAACCCGGCCCTGTGCCTGATCACCTACGCCGGCGACTTCGACCGGTCCCAGCGCAGCTATCGCGACAACCTGGTGGTGTCGGCGATCCGGGCTCGTGGCGGCGTCGGCGGCGGAAGCGGAGGAGCGGCCGGCCGATGAGCACCCGCCGCGACAACGACACCCCCCTGACGGGCGGCCGCGCCCCCTCGAGCACCCAGGCGCCAGGGCCCCGTCCGGAGCCGGGGTCCGGCGGCCCGGTGCTCTCCACCGGGCCGGAGGCGTCCTCGGCGGCGGGCTCCGGCTCCCGGGCCCGGCCGCCCGCTCCCGCGCCCACGGGCCCCACCCTGCGGGTGGTGCTGGTCTCCCGCGACAACATGCTCGCCGGCGCCCTCCGGTCCCTGATCGAGGCCCCCGGCAGCGTGCGCATGCTCGACTGGCACAGCGACGAGCTGGACAGCGCCATCCGCCACGCCGACGTGGTCGTCGTCGACATGCCCTCCAACCTCCACCAGCGGACGTTCGCGGTCATCGACGGCCGCTTCCTGGGTCGCACCGTCGTCCTCCTCCAGGAAGGAGAGCACCCCGAGGTCCTCCCCCAAGGCCCATCCCGCGCCATCCTCTACCGCCCCCTCCAGATCGGCGAGCTCTGGGGTGCCGTCACCGGCGCCCTCCCCTCGAACACCGCCCCCCGGACGCTCCCGGACGACCCGGGGGCCGCGGAGGCGGCGGCCGTGGTTCCCGACGCGGAGGAGCCGGAGGCTGCGGACACCGACCTCCCCGACCCCGACCCTGTGGACGCCAGCCCTACGGACCTCGGCCCCGCGGGCCCTGGGGAGGTGGAGGGCCAAGGGCTGCCGGTGGCCGAGTCGGGGCGGCTGATCGGGCTCAGCGGGCAGGAGCTGCAGCCGGTGATCGGGGCCGGGCAGGTCGCGCCGGGGATGGACGAGGCCACCCTGGAGCGGCTGCGGCGATGGGGGAACCGGGGCCGCCAGCCAGCCACCGGCAGGTCGGCCGGCACCGAAGCGGGCCGCGCCGGCCGTGCCACGGTGGGTCGGGCCAAGGCGGCCCAGGCTCGCCGCGAGCGGGCCCGCCAGGCAAAGGAAACCGAGGCGCGGGAGCGGCAAGCCGCCCGCGAGCAGTCCCGCCGGGCCGCGGCCGAAGCGTCCCAGCAGGCCAAGGAGGCCCGGGCGGCCGAGCGGACCGCCGCCCGGGAGGCGTCGCGGCAGGCCAAGGAGGCAAGGGCAACCGAGCAAGCTGCCGCCCGGGAGCGGATGCGCCGGGCCAAGGCGACCCAGGCAGCGGAGCGGACTGCGGCTCGCCAGGCCAAGGAGGCCCGAGAGGCGGAGCAGGCGGCCGCCCGCGAGCAGGCCCGCCTGGCCCGGCAGGCCGAGAAGGCGGCGGCCGCTGAAGTCGCCCGAGAAGCCGAGAAGGCCCGGGCGGCGGAGCAGGCAGCAGCCCGAGAGGCGGCGCGCCAGGCGAAGGCGGCCGAGGCGGCGGAGAAGGCGGCGGTCGCCGAGGCGGCCCGGGAAGCCAAGAAGGCTCGGGAGGCGGAGCTGGCGGCGGCCAAGGAGGCCGAGCGGCAGGCCAAGGCGGCGCGGGCCGCGGAGGAGGCCGCGGCTCGCGCGGCGGCGCGGGCGGCGGCGCGGCAGGCGAAGGCGGCGCGGGCGGTGGAGTTGGCGGCGGCTCGCGAAGCGGCGCGGAAGGTCCGGGCGGAGGAGGCGGCGGCGCGACGGGTGGCCCGGGCCGGTCAGGCCGAGCAGCGGCGGGTGGCTCGGGAGGAGTCCCGGCAGGCGAGGGCGGCGCGGGCCGAGGTCCGGCGGGCGGCGCGGGCGGAGGCGGCTCAGGCCAGGGCGACCCAGCGGGAGGAGTCGAAGCGGGTCCGCGCGGCCAGGGCGGAGGAGCGGCGGGCGGCGCGTGCGCAGGCGCGGCAGGAGCGGGCGGCCAGGACCCAGGCCCGCCGCGAGCAGTCTCGCCAGGAACGGGTCACGCGGGCCGAGGAGCGGCGAACCGCTCGGGAGGCGGCCGCGCAGGCCAAGGCGGCCGCCGCCGAGGCGCGCCGGGAGGAGACGCAACGTGCCCGGGCCGCCCAGGCCGAGGCGCGCAAGGAGGCCCGCGCGGAGGCCACGAGGCAGCGCGCCGCTCGGGCCGAGGCGCGAACCGCCGCCCGCGACGAGGCTCGCCAGGCCAAAGCAGCCCGCGCGGAGGCCCGGCAGGCGGCCCGCGCCGCCCAGGCCGAGCAGCGGCGGGCGGCCCGGGCCGAGGCGAGAAGGGAACGGGCCGCTCAGGCCCAGGTTCGTCGGGACGAGGCGCGGCGGGTCAGGGCGGCGCGGGCGGAGGCTCGCAAGGAGGCGAACGACGAGGCGGCCCGGCAGCGGGCGGCCCGTGCCGAGGCGCGGAAGAGCGCGCAGGAGAAGGCGTGGGCGGCGCAGGCTGCTCAGGCCGAGGCGCGGCGGCAGGCGCGGGCCGAGGCGGCTCGGGAGGAGGCGCGGCGGGCGCGTCTGGCCAAGGCGAAGGAACGGCGGGCGGGGTGGCCTGAGGCTCGGCAGGTGCCCCGGCGAGGGACCTGGGCGGGGGCGACCCACCGCCCGGCCGGCCTCGGAGCGACCCCCCTCACGGCTCACCCCCTGGCGGTGGCTGGACCCGTCCTCGTCGTCCTGGCGCTGGCGGCGGTGGGGTTGGCGGCCGCGGGATGGCGTGGGGGTGGGGGGCCGGACACCGTCGCGGGCGAGGTGGCGGTGGTGCGGGCCGCCGAGGGGAGCGACGGCGGGTTGGTGGCCCAGGACCCACGGGTGGGGCCGATCGCGCCGTTGCATGCGTTGGCGGTGGGGGCCTGGCTGCGGGTGACGGAGGCTGGGGGGTCGCTGGAGGGGGTCATCCGGGAGGCCAGGGGGCCGAGCCGGGTGGTGCTGGCGGGTGTGGTCGGGCTCACGGTGCTGCTCGTTCTGCTTCTCATGCGGGTCGGACCCGGTTCCGGTGCGGCGGCCGGGCCGGGTCCGGCCCCGCCGCGAGGGCGGCGCCGGAGGTGGCGGCTTCTGGGGGCGGCGCTGGCCGGGGCGCTGGTGGCGCTCGACCCGCTGCTGGTCCGGAGCGGGCGGGCGGCGACCGGGACGATCCTCGCCGTGGCCCTCGCCCTGGGGGCGCTGGCACTGGCCTGGGCCCTGCCGGCGAGGCCGGAGCTGCGCTGGGTGCCGCTGGTGGGGGCCGTGGGCGGGCTCGCCCTGCTGGTCACCCCGCTGGCCCTGCCGGTGCTGGCCGTGCCGGTGGTGGCCGAGCTGCTTGAGGGCCGGCACCGCGAGGCCTGGCGGGGCATGGCCGCCCTCGGGCTGGCCGTGGGCCTCTGGCTGCTCCTGCCCATCTGGGTGGCCGGCCAGGGACTGGACCCGGGCCAGGTCGGCTGGCTGCTCGGCCGGCCACCCGGGCGCGGGCCGCTGGCCGCCTCGCTGACCGGTGAACCGCTGAGCTGGCTGCTGGTCGCCGCCGGCCTGACCGCCGCACTTCTGGCCTGGCGCCTCCGGTCCGGCGCCAGGCCAGGCGCCGACCCCGGGGCGGCCCGGCTGCCCGCCTGGGCGGCCACCACGGCGGCCGGGGCCCTGGTGGCGATCGTCCTCGGGTACCCGGCCTCCCAGGCCCTGGCGTTCGCCATCCCCGCCGCGGCGGTCTCCCTCTCCCTCTCCCTGGCCCTCCTGGCCGCGACCACCGCAACGCGGGCCCCCCGGTGGATCGCCGCCGTGACCGGCGTCGCCCTCGCCGGGCTGCTGGTGGCACAGGGCCTGAGCTGGGGAGCCCGCTACGGCCAGCCGGCCGACGACGGCCTGGGGCGGCTGGTGGCCACGCTCGCCGCCCGGGTGCCGGCCTGCTCGGCGGTCAACGCCGCCGGCCCCGACGACCGCGCCCGGCTGCTGGCCGCCGGGGTCACCGTGACCGAGTTCTCCAGCGGCCCGGCCGCCCACGCCGCCGGCGTGCGCTACTTCGCCCTGACCGGCGCCACCGGCCAGGGCGGGCCGCAGACCCGGTCGCTGGCCGCCTGGGTCCGCCAGCACGGCAGCCGCCTGGCCGACCTGCCCTCGCCGAGCCTGTCCGGGATCGAGCTGTGGCGCGTCGACGCCGCCCCGCTGGACCCGGTGGCCGACATCGTGCCCATCCCGGGCGGCATCTTCTCCAACGTCACCGGCTCGGCCTGCGGCGGCTACCGGGTGGTGGACAGTCAGCTGGGGGCGTTCCACACCGGCTACCGGGCCGCCGGCGGCAAGGCCGTCCTCGGCCGCCCGCTGGGGACGGTCTGGACCAGCGCCGGCCCGGCCCTGCAGGCCTTCGAGACGATGGTCCTGGGCGCGACCCCGTCGGCCAGCGGCCGCCCGGACGTCAAGCCCATCGAGCTCCCCCCGCTGCTGGCCAAGCTGGACGTGGAGGCGGTGGCCGACGCCGACATCCCGCTGCCGTCGACCCGGCCGCCGGTCACCGACCGCCAGGCCCGGGCCCTGCTCGACGACCGGCTGATCGCGCGCGCCTACCTGGGCACAAGCCCGGGGTCGGCCTCCGCCGAGGACTGGCGGCGGGCCCGCGAGCGGTTCGGCCGGCCGCTGGGGCGGGCCCAGGCCATGCCGGACGGGGCGGTCCGCCAGCCGTTCGAGCGGGCGGTGCTGGAGCTGCCGGCCGACGGCGGGCCGGTCCGGCCGGCCGCGCTGGGCCGCCTGGCCGTGCGCCTCGGCCTGGTCCCCAGGCAGGCCATGCGGCCGGAGGCGGTGCCCGGCCTGCCCGCCCGGCCGGCCGAGGTCCGGCTCGACCCGGGCCCGCTGCTGCGGCCGCTGGGCGTCGCGCTGGTCCTCCTGGCGGCGGCCGCCGCGGCCGGGGCCGTGGCCGCCCGCCGGTCACGGGGCGGCCGGGCCGAAACCGCCCGTACCGGACGCTGAAAGTGCCCGTACCGGACGCTGAAGCCGCCGGTCACGGCGGGTGTTGACGCCCCGGAGCCACCTCCGTACGCTCATGGCTCGAAGAGCAACGGCGCTCGCCCCAGGCGGCGCCGTTTTTCGTGTCCCTGGACATCGATGTCCTCCGGGGTCCGGCCGCCGCCCCCAGCAATGCGTTCGGAGGCGAGATGGCGGACCACCTCCTGTACGACCGGCGCCGCGACGAGCGCGACGCCTGCGGCATCGGCTTCGTGGCCGACGTCCAAGGCCGGGCCAGCCGCTCCGTGCTCGACGCGGCCCTGGGCGGGCTGGAGCGCCTCCGGCACCGCGGCGCGGTCGCCGCCGACGCCAAGACCGGCGACGGCGCGGGCGTCCTGCTCCCGCTGTCCCAGGAGTTCTTCGCCGGCCCCGACGCCCCGTACCCGCCCGGCCGGCTCGGGCTGGCCATGGCCTTCCTGCCCCGCGACCCGGTGGCGGCCAAGGAGGCCCGCCGGCTGGTCGAGCAGGCGCTGGTCGCCGAGGGGCTGGAGCTGCTGCGCTGGCGGCCGGTCCCGGTCGACCACGCCGCCCTGGGCGGGCTGGCCATGGCGACCGCTCCGGTCATCGAGCAGGCGATCTTCCAGGTCGACGCCGACAGCGAGGAGGCCGAGCGGCGCTGCTTCCGGGCCGGGCGGCTGGCCACCATGGCCGCCCGGACCGCCGGGGTCCCGCTGTACCTCGCCTCCTGCTCCACCCGCACCGTGACCTACAAGGCGCTGTGCGCGGCCGATCAGCTGGCCGCCTTCTATCCCGATCTGGCCGACCCGCGCCTGGCCGTGTCCTTCGCCGTGTTCCACCAGCGCTACTCGACCAACACCACGCCCTCCTGGGAGCGGGCCCAGCCGTTCCGCTTCCTGTGCCATAACGGCGAGATCAACACCCTCGACGGCAACGTGGCCTGGATGCGGGCCCGGGAGGGGCACCTGGGGGCGGGCGAGCTGGACGAGGACCTGCTGCGGCCGGTGCTCGACCCCGACGGCTCCGACTCGGCCAAGCTCGACAACGCCGTGGAGCTGCTGGTCCGGGGCGGCCGCGACCTCCGCCACGCCCTGGCCATGCTCGTCCCGGCGGTCGAGCCCGCCGCCGACGACCCCCAGCGCCAGGACCTGCGCGACTTCTACCGCTACCACGCCTGCCTGACCGAGCCCTGGGACGGCCCGGCCGGCCTGGTCTTCACCGACGGGCACCTGGTCGGGGCGGCCCTGGACCGCAACGGGCTGCGGCCGATGCGCTGGGAGGCCTGCGAGGACGGCCTGGTCGTCTGCGCGTCGGAGGCCGGGGCGGTCGACACCGCCGGGCGGGGCCGGGTGCGGCGGGGACGGCTGGGGCCCGGGCAGATGCTCTGCGTCGACCCCGAGCGCGGGCTGCTCACCGACGACCAGATCAAGGGCGAGCTGGCCGCCAGCCGCCCATGGAGCGAGTGGGTGGCCAAGCACCTGCGGCGGGTGGAGGTCGGCCGGCCGGTCGACCCGCCGGCCGACGAGCGCGCCCTGGCCGCCGCCCAGGCCACCTTCGGCTTCACCCGGGAGCTGGTGACCACCGTGCTGCGGCCGATGGCCACCGCCGGCAAGGAGCCGACCGCCTCCATGGGCGACGACACCCCGCCGGCGGTGCTCGGGCTCACCACCCGGCCGGTCGGCCACTTCCTGCGCCAGCGGTTCGCCCAGGTCACCAACCCGCCCATCGACCACCTGCGCGAGCGGCACGTGCTGTCGAGCCGGACGCTGCTCGGCTGCCGCCACCCGCTGCTCGGCGAGGAGCCGGAGGCGGCCGACATGGTCGAGCTGGCCGGCTTCGTCCTCACCCCGGACGGGCTGGCGGGGCTGACCGACCCGGAGGGGTCCGGGGAACCCCAGGGGGGTGCCCCGGTGGATAGGCCCCTGGGGCTGTGCGCGCGGGTGCTCGACGCCACCTGGCCGGTGGCCGAGGGGCCGGGCGGGCTGCGCGCCGCCTGCCTGCGCCTGGGCGACGAGGCGGTCGCCGCCCTGCGCGACGGGACCTGCCTGCTGGTCGTCTCCGACGCGGCCGCGGACCGCAACGGGACCCGCGTGCCGGTGCCGTCGCTGCTGGCCGTGGGGGCGGTGCAGCAGCGGCTGCTCCGGGAGGGCCTGGCCACCACGACCAGCCTTGTCGCCGACACCGGGGAGCCGGTCGACTCCCATCAGGCGGCCGCCCTGCTCGGCTACGGGGCCGACGCCATCTGCCCCCGGCTGACCCTGGCCACGGTGGCCGGCCTCGGTCCCGCCGACGCCGCCGCGGCCACCCAGGCCAGCTACCGGGACGCCCTCACCGAGGGCGTGTTCAAGGTCATGTCGAAGATGGGCATCTCGGTCCTGGACGCCTACCGGGGAGCGCAGATCTTCGAGGCCGTCGGCCTCGACGACGAGGTCGTCGACCTCTGCTTCGCCGGCACCCCGTCCCCGCTGGGCGGCATCGGCCTGGACGAGCTGGCCTGCGACGCCCTCCACCGCCACCAGGCCGGCCAGGCCGAGGTGGCCCGGCTGGAGAACCCGGGCTGGTTCAAGCACCGCCCCGGCGGGGAGTACCACGCCACCAACCCCGAGGTCATGCAGGCCCTCCACTTCACGGTCCGCGAGGGGGCCGAGATGAAGGGCTCCAAGCGCGGCGCCCACCTGCTCCAGCAGGCGGTCAAGGGGGGCGGGTTCGAGCGCTACCGGCACTTCGCCAAGCTGGTCAACGAGCGCCCACCGGCCGCCCTGCGTGACCTGCTGGCGGTCGGCCCGGCCGGCCCGTCGGTGCCCCTGGAGGAGGTCGAGCCGGCGGCCGACATCCTGGCCCGCTTCTCGACCGCGGCCATGAGCCTGGGCTCGCTGTCCCCGGAGGCCCACGAGACGCTGGCCATCGCCCTCAACCGGGTCGGCGGCCGCTCCAACTCCGGCGAGGGCGGCGAGGACCCGGCCCGCTTCGGCACCGAGCGCAGCTCGGCCATCAAGCAGGTCGCCTCCGGCCGCTTCGGGGTCACCCCGGCGTACCTGGCCAACGCCGTCGAGCTGCAGATCAAGATGGCCCAGGGCTCCAAGCCGGGCGAGGGCGGCCAGCTGCCCGGCCACAAGGTCTCGGGCGAGATCGCCCGCCTGCGCCACACCCAGCCCGGGGTGGCCCTGATCTCGCCCCCGCCCCACCACGACATCTACTCGATCGAGGACCTGGCCCAGCTGGTGTTCGACCTGAAGCAGGCCAACCCCGACGCCGAGGTGTCGGTCAAGCTGGTCGCCGAGGCCGGGGTGGGCACGATCGCCGCCGGGGTGGTCAAGTCGCTGGCCGACGTGGTCATGATCTCGGGGGCCGACGGGGGCACCGGGGCCAGCCCGCTGTCGTCGATCAAGCACGGCGGCGGCCCCTGGGAGCTCGGCCTGGCCGAGACCCAGCAGGCCCTGGTGGCCAACGACCTGCGCAGCCGCTGCAAGGTCCGGGTCGACGGCGGCCTCAAGTCCGGCCGCGACGTGCTGCTGGCGGCCCTGCTCGGGGCCGACGAGTTCGGCTTCGGCACGGCCGCTCTGCTGGCCGAGGGCTGCCTGATGGTCCGCACCTGCCACCAGGACAACTGCCCGGTCGGCATCGCCACCCAGCGCCCGGACCTCCGGGCCAAGTTCACCGGCACCCCCGACATGGTCGTCCACTACCTGGAGTACGTGGCCGAGGAGGTCAGGGAGCTGCTGGCCTCCCTCGGGCTGCGCCGCCTGGACGACGCCGTCGGCCGGGTCGACCTGCTGGCCCAGCGCGTCACCGGCGACCGCCGCGCCGACAGCCTCGACCTGTCGCCGCTGCTGGCCGGCGGGGCTCCCGAGGATGGACCCGAGCCGGCAACCCGGTTCGTGGCCTCCGACCCGATCCAGCGGCCCCGCTCCGAGCTCGGCGACCGGGTCTTCGACGACGCCTGGCCGGGCCTGCGCGACGGCGACCTGGTCCGCCTCAGCTACCCGATCGCCAACACCGAGCGGGCGGTCGGGGCCCGCCTCGGGGTCGCCGTCGGCAAGGCGTTCGGCTCGCGGCAGCCGGCCGGCCGGGCCCGCATCGAATTCGAGGGCACGGCCGGGCAGAGCTTCGGCGCCTTTCTGGCCCCCGGGATCGACCTGCGCCTCACCGGGGTCTGCAACGACTACGTGGGCAAGGGCATGGGTGGCGGCCGCATCGTGGTGCGCCCGCCGACCGACGACGCCGGCAGCCCGGTCCTGATCGGCAACACCGCGCTGTACGGGGCGACCCGGGGCGAGCTGTTCTGCGCCGGGCGGGCCGGGGAGCGGTTCGCGGTCCGCAACTCGGGCGCCACCGCGGTGGTCGAGGGCGTCGGCGACCACGGCGGCGAGTACATGACCGGCGGATCGGTGATCGTGCTCGGGCCGGTCGGCCGCAACCTCGGGGCCGGCATGACCGGCGGCGAGCTGTTCCTCTACGACCCCGACGACCAGGCCCTCGACCAGCTCAACGACGAGCTGGTGCAGCCGGTGCGGCCGGACGAGTTCGAGCTCATCTTCCTGCGCGAGCTGATCGAGGCCCACGCCGAGCTGACCGGGTCGGCGGTGGCCACCGGGATCCTGGAGGACTGGGGGCGGTCCTCGGCCGCCTTCTGGCGGGTCGCCCCCCGGGCCGAGGTCGCGGCCATCGAGCAGGCCCACGAGGGCACCGCATGACGCGCCAGCCCGCTTCCGGGCTACGATGCCTACCCGACGCATCTGGCGGAAGGAGCAGGATGGCGCGCGTGCTCGTGGCCGAGGACGAGGTCCTGATCCGGGTGGACATCGTCGAGACCCTCACCGAGGGCGGGCACACCGTGGTCGGCGAGGCCGGGGACGGCGAGCAGGCGATCCGCCTGGCCCGTGAGCTGGGCCCCGATCTGGTGGTCATGGACGTGAAGATGCCCAAGGTGGACGGGCTGGCCGCGGCCCGGCAGATCACCGCCGAGGGCCCGGCCGTGCTCGTCCTCACCGCCTTCTCCGACAAGGAGCTGGTCGAGGAGGCGGCCGACGCCGGCACCATCGGCTACCTGGTCAAGCCGTTCCAGCCGGCCCAGCTGCTGGCCGGGGTGAGCGTGGCCCTGGCCAGGGCGGCCGACCGCCGCGACCTCCAGGGCACGGTCGAGGACCTCAAGTCCAGGCTGGCCGCCCGCAAGGTGATCGAGCGGGCCAAGGGCCGGCTCATGGAGCAGTTCGGCCTCACCGAGGACCAGGCCTACACCCGCATGCGCCGCGCCGCCATGGACCGCCAGCTGCCCCTGGCCGAGATCGCCCAGAGGGTCCTCGACGCCCAGCCGGAGAGTCCCCCCACCGGCTAGGACTTCGCCGCCACCATGATGCTGAAGCGGGAGAAGCTCGTCTCCTCGGCCAGCTCCAGCCCCGCCTCCTGGCAGCGGGCCCGCAGGGTGGCGGCGCCGTCGACCACGTTGCCCCAGGTGAGCTCGTACCACTGGGCCAGGGCGGCGAAGCGGGTCGGCATGGTCTGCATGGCCTCGTCGGTCTCGGGATAGGCCTCGTCGAAGATCAGGAAGTAGCCGCCGGGCTTCAGCGCCCGGGCCACCGCCGCGAACGCCGCCGGCTTCAGGGCCGGGGCCAGCTCGTGCACCACCAGGAAGCTGGTGACCACGTCGTAGGCGCGTCCTCGCCGAGCCCGTCCACGCTGTGCAGGCGGGCCTGGCAGCGGTCGGCCAGGCCGCGCTCGGCGATCAGCCGCTGGGCGAGCTCGACCGAGTAGGGCTCCAGGTCGATCCCGACGCAGGTCGTCTAGGGGAACCGCTCGGCGATCTGCACCATCCCCCAGCCGGCCCCGCAGCCCACGTCCAGCAGCCGGGCGCCGCCCTGGAGCCGCTCCAGCAGGCCGGGCAGCCGCGGCAGGATCAGGTCGAGGAAGATGCGCGGCAGCGTCTACAGGGCCGCGGCCACCTCGCGCATGAACGCCTCGTCGTGCTCCTGGTAGGAGCGGGTGGTCCCGGCCCGGAAGTGCCCGACGTAGTCGCGGTAGTCGTCGCCGATCACCATGTGGACCTTGGGGCCAGGGCCAGGTAGAAGCTCGACTCCGGGTCGCCCAGGATCTGGTCGAAGTGCGGCCCCATGCGCCAGCCCTCGCCGTCGCGGGCCAGCAGCCCGAACGAGAACGCCGTGCGGCAGAGCACGTCGGTGTAGAACGCGTCGGTGCCCAGGCGCCCGGCCAGCTCGGCCGAGCTGAGGCCGGGCCGCTCGGTCAGCGCCTCCCATACCCCGAGCTCGCGGGCGATCTCCAGCAGGTGGGTGGTGTGGAACCCGGCGATCAGGTCGTAGAGCTTGCTGACCTGGTCGGCCAGGGTCGGCGCGCCGTCGGGAGCCACGGCCGGAGCTTACAACCGGCCATCGGGGATGTCCCCGATCCGACCCCTGACCCGGCTCCGGCGAGCTTCGGGCCGATACCCGATGCGGTTGCTGGGGAATCCCCCTAGCGTGGGCGGGGAGACATCGCAATGCATGGAGGACTCGCAGCAATGGAAGCGTTTCGCCGTCAGGGGCTCGTCCGCCCCCGTCAGGGAAGGATCCTGGGCGGGGTCTGCGCCGGCCTGGCCCGCCGCTTCGGGATCAGCCCGACGATGATGAGGATCCTGTTCGTCGTCACCCTGATCGTGATCCCGGGCAGCCAGATCATCGTCTACCCGATTCTGTGGATCCTGATGCCGTCGGAGTAGGCCGTCGGCCGGCGGCGGCGCCGGTCCGGTCGGCCGCGGCCGGGACCGCCTTGGCGGCGGCCGCCAGCTCCGCCGCCATGACCCGGCCGGGCCCGGTGAGCCGGTACAGGTGCCGCGGTGGCCGCCCGGCCGGGGCCTGGGCCTCCCAGGAGGTCTCCAGCAGCCCGCGGTCGGCCAGCCGCATCAGGATCGGGTACATCGACCCCGCCTTGAGCTGTAGCTGCTGGCACAGCTCGTAGCCGTAGCGCCAGGCGGCCGGTGCCTCGGCGAGGGCCAGAACGACCGCGGTGGTCTGCGCCGACGGGCGCCGGGATCGGGTCATGAACCCAACTCTGTATAGCTAGAGTTTGGTTGTCAAGGCGCTTCCGCTAGGCGACCAGCTCGCGCTCCAGGGGGGTGCGGAAGCGGGGGGTGACCCGGAGGGGGCCGAGCCAGTCGGCCAGGCGGGCGGCCTCGGTCTCGATGGCGGTGGTGGCGTCGGCGCCGACGTCCTCCAGGAGGCGGAGGACGACCTCGCCGTCGCGGCGCTGGGCCCAGCCGCCGACCACGCGGCCGTCCCACCAGATGGTGGGGCCGGCGTTGCCGTTGCGGTCGAACAGGGCCTGGCGGTGGGGGCCGAGGTAGAAGTCGCGGCCGGCCCAGCCCATGGTGGTGGGGTCGAGGGCGGGGAGCAGGGCCGCCCAGGGGTCGGGAGGCGGCACCGGGTCGAGGTCGTCGGGCAGGGCCAGGCCAGGGGTGCCGTCCAGGTCGACCTCGACCGCGCCGGCGCTGGCCACGGCCCGGCGGACCTGGCCCATGGGCAGGCCCGTCCACCACTTGAGGTCGGCGATCGGAGCCGGGCCGAACGAGGCCAGCCAGCGGCGGACCAGCTCGGCCTGGGCCTCGTCGAGCTTCCAGCCCGGGACGCCGCCGGGCAGCCAGTCGCCGATCACCGACCAGCGGTACTGGCCGCTCAGCCAGGAGCCACGCGGGCGGCCGCGGACGATCCGGCCCTCGGCCGCCAGCAGCAGCAGGACGCGGGTGACCACGCTCTGGCGGCCCTCGTACGGCTTGCCCTCGGCGACCACCATCTGCTGGGCCAGGCGGGGGTCGGCCTTGGCCACCTCGGTGGCGGTGGCCCCGCCCAGGTCCTCCAGCGCCGCGACCGCGACCGCCTCCACCTCCTCGATCCAGGCCGGCGGGTCGTCGGCCAGGCCGGCCCGGCCCACCATGTCGACCAGCAGGCGCCGCTGTTGGACGGCGATGGCGTCGGTGCAGGCGGCCTGGATCACCGGCATGAGCTCGACCGGCACGACGAACATGGTCCGGCGCATGCCCAGGATCCGGACCAGCTCGCGGTCGTCGTACAGGGCCCGCTCGACGGCCGCCGGGTCGGGGTCGGCCATGCGGGCCCGGGCGGCCAGGTGGACGGTGGCCGGGTCGGTGCCGTGCAGGCCGACCAGGTCGCGGGCGACCTCGACCACGCCGGCCTTGGCCGACGCCGCCAGGTGGTGACGCCGGCCCAGCCGGGCCCGCCGCTCGGAGACCCCGAACCGTCGCATCGGGCCACTACAGCAGTCGGCCCCGACAGCCGACAACTTCCAGACGGGTCCGGTGTCACCGAATTGACAGCATCTGCGCGGATCTGGATGGAACCTGGGACCTGGCTGTGGCGTCTTCTAGGTACGTGCCTACGTGGCTGGGCGGTGGTGGAGATGAGCGCGAGTCGGTCGCAGGCCCCGGTGGCCGGGGATCGGTCGGGGACCCCGCCGCGGCTGGTCGCCGTCCCCGGCGGCGGGAACGGCCGGCCCCGGCCCGCTCCCGACCGGGTGGTGGTGTTCCTCGGGGTGGCCGACGACGCCCGCAGCCGGGTGGCCGCGGCCCTGCTGGCCCACCGCTCCAAGGGCCGGGTCCGGGCCGTCTCGGCCAGCCAGCTCGCCGTCGAGCCCGACCCGGCGGTCGCCGCCGCCCTGGCCGAGGTCGGCGTCGACCTGGCCCGGGTCGTCACCCGGCCGCCCTCGCCGGCGCTGCTGGAGGTGGCCGAGCTGGTCGTGGTGATGGGCTACGACGGCCGCGCCCCGACCGACGGCCCGCCCACCGAGGACTGGTGGATCGACGACCCCCGCAAGGACGCCCACGCCGTCCGCTACCTCCGCGACGCCCTCGACCGTCGCGTCCAGCGCCTCCTCATCCGCATGGGCGTCGCCCTCCCCACCCGCCCCCGCTGACCCGGGGCCGCCCCGGCGGGCAAAGATCGGGTGGCGCGGGGAGAATGGCGGGCATGCGTCCTCTCATGCGACTTCGCGGCGCCGCCGCGCTGCTGGCGCTCGCCCTCCTCGCCGGGGCCTGCTCGGGCGGTGACGACGACCCGTCGGCCGCCCCGGCGAGCACGGCCGCGCCGAGCACCGCCGAGCCCTCGACCAGCGAGGCGCCCTCGACCACGGCCGTGAGCGACCAGGCGGCGTCCGCGGCCCAGTTCCGGGCGGCCCAGGTGCGGCTGGTCCCGGTGGCCCGGCTGGAGCAGCCGGTGGCCATGGCCACCCGGCCCGGGGAGCGGACCCTGTACCTGGTCGAGCAGGTGGGGCGGGTGCGGGCCATCCGGGGCGGCCAGCTGGACCCGACCCCGGTGGTCGACATCTCCGACCGGGTCACCGCCGGCGGCGAGCAGGGGCTGCTGGGGCTGGCCTTCTCGCCCGACGGCCGCTTCCTGTACCTGGCCTACACCGACCGCGACGGCGACCACCAGGTCTCCGAGCTGACCATGAGCGGCCAGCGGGCCGACCCCGGCTCCGAGCGCTCGATCCTCCACTTCGACGACCCGTTCGCCAACCACAACGGCGGCCAGCTGGCCTTCGGCCCCGACCGGCGGCTCTACGTCGCCTTCGGCGACGGCGGCGGCGGGGGCGACCCCGAGGGCAACGGGCAGTCGCTGGACAGCCTGCTGGGCAAGATCCTCCGGATCGACCCGCGGCCCGGCGGCGGCCGCCCCTACCGGGTCCCGCCCGACAACCCGTTCGTGGGCCGCGACGGCGCCCGGCCCGAGATCTGGGCCTACGGGCTGCGCAACCCGTGGCGCTTCTCGTTCGACGCCGCCACCGGCGACCTGTGGATCGGCGATGTCGGCCAGAACGCCTACGAGGAGATCGACCACCAGCCGGCCGGGGAGGGCGGGCGCAACTACGGCTGGAACCGCCGCGAGGGGCTGCACTCCTTCAACGGCGGCGACCGGCCCGACGGCGCCGTCGACCCGGTGATCGAGTACGGCCGGGAGGGCGGGGCCTGCACCGTGATCGGCGGGTTCGTCTACCGCGGCCAGCGCATCCGCGGGCTGCGGGGCGCCTACCTGTACGGCGACTACTGCGCCGGCTGGATCCGGGCCGCCCGGGCCGACGATGGCAGGGTGGCCGAGCAGCGCGACCTCGGCCTGGCGGTGCCCAGCCTGAGCTCGTTCGGGACCGACGCCGCCGGGGAGCTGTACGCCCTCTCCCTCAACGGCGAGGTCTACCGCCTGGCCGCCGCCTGACCGTCGTCCAGGAGCAGGGTCGCGCCCATCGCGCCGGCGTAGTCGCCGAGCTCGCCCGGGCGGACCACCACCTGGGCGGGCGGCAGGAACAGGTGGGGGGCCATGGCGGCCTCGATGCGGCGGACGAACGGCTCGCCCAGCTTGTCGCCGAGGCCGCCGCCGATCAGCACGGCCTGGACGTCGACCAGGTTGACCGCGGAGGCGATGGCCGCGCCCAGGGCCTCGACGGCCCGGTCGATCAGCTCGTGGGCCAGCGGGTCGCCGGCGTCGAGGGCCGCCTTCCAGACCCCGCTGGTCATCCGGGGCCGGCCCCGGCGCTCCTGGATGGTCAGCAGCTGGGTCGGTCGGCCGGCGGCCGCGGCCGCCCGGGCCGCCCGCTCCAGGGCG
>Ga0307415_100000157_pt1 | contig 29978 bp, 25 predicted proteins | sample DK1Cmetagenome_FD_204524 | JGI IMG/M metagenome (GOLD analysis project Ga0307415, IMG submission 204524) | Maize rhizosphere microbial communities from greenhouse at UC Davis, California, United States - DK15-C-2 | ecosystem: Host-associated > Plants > Roots > Rhizosphere > Soil | place: USA... | reverse complement strand
CAAGATAAGGTCTCCCACCCCACGAGGGTTAAGGCCCCCAGCCAGAACACTGGGTAGATAGGCCAGAAGTGTAAGCCTGGCAACAGGTTCAGCCGACTGGTACTAACAGGCCGAGGACTTGACCACAAACACGCCGCGTCCACTGTGCAACTCCCGAACAACGGACAACCGTTCCGTACAGTTCAATAGAGTTACGGCGGCCATAGCGGAGGGGAAACGCCCGGACCCATTCCGAACCCGGAAGCTAAGCCCTCCAGCGCCGATGGTACTGCACCGGAGACAGTGTGGGAGAGTAGGACGCCGCCGGACAACAACCCGAAAAGGGCCACGCATACCGTGGCCCTTTTCGCGTCTCCGGACCCCCGCACGTCCACCGTTTTCCCGGGCGTGCGGCCCGAAATGCGACGATGATGGGTGCACGGCGGCCCGGGCGGTCAAGATGTGCGGGCGCGGCTGGAGTCGGACGGGCGTTCCGTAGACTCGCACCGTGACCGCGACACGTGCATCGGGCCCGAAACCGGGCCGCGGCAAGGGCGCCGGCCCGGCCCAGCCGAGGAAATCCGCGACCGCGAAAACGGCGAAAGCCACAAAGGCCGCGAAGACCGCGGATGGCCCGGTGCGCGCCGGGGCGGGCGCCGACGCCGCGATGCTGTCCGCCCAGTACGCGCCGGGCGAGGTCGAGACGCGACGGTACGGCCTCTGGGTCGATGGCGGCCACTTCACGGCCGACGTGGACAGCGACCGCCCCCCGTACTGCATCGTCCTGCCGCCGCCCAACGTGACCGGTGTTCTGCACATCGGCCACGCGCTCGACCACACCATCCAGGACGCGTTGGTGCGGCGCCGGCGGATGCAGGGGTACGAGGTCCTGTGGCTGCCGGGGATGGATCACGCCGGCATCGCGACACAGAACGTGGTCGAGAAGCAGCTGGCCCGCGAGGGGCTGTCGCGGCACGATCTGGGCCGGGAGAAGTTCGTCGAGCGGGTCTGGCAGTGGAAGGCCGAGTCCGGCGGCGCGATCCTGGGCCAGATGCGGCGGCTGGGCGACTCGGTGGACTGGACCCGGGAGCGGTTCACCATGGACCCGGGGCTGTCCCGGGCCGTACTCACGATCTTCAAGCAGCTTTTTGACGACGGCCTGATCTACCGCGGCGAGCGGATCATCAACTGGTGCCCGCGCTGCCTCACCGCGATCTCCGACATCGAGGTGGAGCACGCCGAACAGGAAGGTGAGCTGATCTCGATCCGGTACGGGGACGGCGACGACGCGATCGTCGTGGCCACGACCCGGGCCGAGACCATGCTCGGCGACACGGCCGTCGCGGTGCATCCGGACGACGACCGCTACCGGCACCTGGTCGGCCGCGAGGTCGAGCTGCCGCTCACCGGCCGCCGGATTCCGATCATCGCCGACGCCCATGTGGATCCCTCGTTCGGCACCGGCGCCGTCAAGGTCACGCCGGCCCACGATCCGAACGACTTCGAGATCGGCCAACGCCATGATCTCGTGAACCTGACCATCATGGACGAGCGGGCCGTGATCACCGCGCGGGGGCCGTTCCAGGGACTGGACCGCTTCGAGGCGCGGCCGTCGATCGTCGCGGCGCTGCGGGAACAGGGCCGCATCGTGGCCGAGAAGCGCCCGTACGTGCACGCCGTCGGCCATTGCTCCAAGTGCGACACGGTGGTGGAGCCGCGACTGAGCCTGCAGTGGTTCGTCAAGACGGGACCGCTGGCCAAGGCCGCCGGCGACGCCGTTCGCGACGGGCGCGTCCGCGTCGAGCCGCCCGAGCAGGAGAAGCGCTTCTTCGCCTGGGTCGACAACATGCGGGACTGGTGCATATCACGCCAGCTGTGGTGGGGGCATCGCATTCCGGTGTGGTACGGCCCGAACGGCGAGACCGTGTGCGTCGGGCCGGACGACCAGCCGCCGACCGGGGACGGTTGGCGCCAGGACGAGGACATGCTCGACACCTGGTTCTCGTCGGCGCTATGGCCGTTCTCCACGCTCGGCTGGCCGGACCAGTCCCGCGACCTCGAGCGCTTCTACCCCACCAGCGTGCTGGTCACCGGGTACGACATCCTGTTCTTCTGGGTGGCCCGGATGGCCATGTTCGGCCTGTACGCGATGCGTGACCAACCGGCGGAGCGGGCGCACCCGTTCGACGTGGTGTTCCTCCACGGCATGGTGCGCGACGCCCAGGGCAAGAAGATGTCCAAGTCGTTCGGCAACATCGTCGATCCGCTGGACTGGATCGAGCGGTTCGGCGCCGACGCGACGCGGTTCACGCTGGCCCGCGGGGCCAATCCCGGCGCGGACGTCCCGATCAGCGAGGAGTGGTGCCAGGGCTCCCGCAACTTCTGCAACAAGCTCTGGAACGCCACCCGGTTCGCCCTGCTGAACGGGGCCACGACCAACGGCGCTCTGCCCAAGGCGGCCCAACTGTCCACGGTGGATCGATGGATCCTCTCCCGATTGCAGCACGTCATCGGCGAGGTCGACCGGCAGTTCGACGACTTCGAGTTCGCCAAGGTGTGCGACATCCTGTACCACTTCGCCTGGGACGACGTGTGCGACTGGTACCTCGAGCTGTCCAAGCCCGTCCTGGCCGCCGGCGGCCGGCCGGCCGACACCACCCGGCGCGTGCTCGGGCACGTGCTCGACCAGCTCCTCCGCCTGCTGCACCCGATCGTGCCGTTCATCACCGACGAGCTCTGGTCGGCGCTGACCGGGGAGGAGACGATGGTCACCGGCGAGTGGCCCGGCGCGGATGGGTCCTATGTGGATGACCCGGCCGAACGCCTCCTGCTGACGTTGCAACGGGTGGTCACCGAGGTCCGCCGGTTCCGGTCCGACCAGGGCCTGCGTCCCGGCCAGAACGTCGCCGCCCAGCTCACGGGCCTGGAGCCGGCAGGGCTGGCCGAGCTCGAGACGCTCGTGCGGTCGCTGGCCCGACTCGATGAACCCACGGGCGCGTTCCAGGCCACCGCGACGCTCGCACTGACCGGCGGGGTCGGCGTGGCCCTCGACACGCGTGGCTCGATCGACGTCGCGGCCGAGCGGGCCCGGCTCGAGAAGGACCGCGCGGTAGCGGAGCGGGAGGCCGCGCAGTGTCGGGCCAAGCTCGACAACCCGTCCTTCACCGATAAGGCGCCGGAAGCGGTCGTTGCCAAGATCCGGGAACGCCTCGCGGTCGCCGAAGCGGATCTGGTCCGCATCGCCGCCGGGCTCGAGGCCCTGCCGGTTTGATGACTTCCGAGGGCCTGCCGCCCATCGAGCAGGCGATCGACGGCGGCGCCGAGACCTGGGCCGTGGTCAACGCCGACCTGGCGGCCGGCCGGATCTCCGAAGACGAATGGTTCGCCCGGCACGAGCGGGTGCTCACGGCGGCCTACCTGACCCGCGACGATCCGCGGGCCCAGTCGGGCCACTCGGGCGACGAGCCGAGGTGGGAGGCCGCGCGCCGGCCGACGATCGCCGCCGTGGACGCCGATGGCGACTTCCTGGACGTGGGTTGCGCCAACGGCTACCTGATGGAGTCCGTCCACCGCTGGGCGGCCGAGGACGGGTTCGCCATCGAGCCGTACGGTGTGGACATCTCGGCCGGGTTGGCCGATCTGGCCCGGCGCCGGCTTCCACAGTGGGCGGACCGGATCTGGGTCGGCAACGCCCTGTACTGGCAGCCGCCGCGCCGGTTCGACTACGTCCGCACCGGTCTGGAGTACGTCCCGGCCGGACGCGCGGTCGACCTGGTCAACCACCTGATGGAGGTGGCGGTCGGTCGCAAGCTCATCATCGGCGTGATGAACGAGGCCCGGGACCGGCCATGGCGCGCGCAGGAGCTGGTCGAGGCCGGGTACACGATCGCCGGTCGTCGGGAGTGGCTCAAGCCGGACGACCCGCGGGTGGTGCGACGCGTCTGCTGGATCGGTCGAACATGAGTGAATTCGCGCAGGTGCAGGCCGAGCTGACCGCCCGCGGCTATTCCCGGATGGTGTTCGACCTCTCCCGCATCGCCGAGGTGCTCGACCTTCTGGGCAGCCCGCAACGGACGTACCCGTCGATCCACATCGCCGGGACGAACGGCAAGACCACGACGGCCCGGATCGTCGACTCGCTGCTGAGGGCCCATGGCCTTCGATCGGGTTGCTTCACCAGCCCGGCGCTGGCCGACGTCCGGGATCAGATCTGCCTGAACGGATCACCGCTGAGCGAGGAGCGGTTCGTGGAGGTGTACCGCGAGATCGCCCCGGTGGTGCGGCTGTGGGAGGAGCGGGAGGGGAACGAGCCGCTGACGCCGTTCGAGCTGACCACCGCGATGGCGATGGCCGCGTTCGCCGACGCTCCGGTCGATGTCGCCGTCGTCGAGGCCGGGCTCGGCGGCACCGACGACGCCACCAACGTTCTCCGGGCCGGGACGGCGGTGCTGACGCCGGTCGGTCTCGACCACATGGAGTGGCTCGGGGACACGATCGAGGACATCGCGGACGCGAAGGCCGGCATCGTCCACGATGGAGCGACGGTGATCTGCGCCCAGCAACCCGCCGAGGCCATGCCGCCGATCGTGCGGCGCTGCCTGGAGACCGGGGCGACGCTTGCGGTGCAGGGTCGCGACATCGATCTTCGGCAGCGCATCCTGGCCGTGGGCGGACAGGTCCTCACGATCCGTGGGCTCGGTGGCCTGTACGAGGACCTGTTCATCCCGCTGCACGGATACCACCAGGCCCAGAACGCGACGGTGGGCCTGGCCGCGGTGGAGGCGTTCCTCGGCATCTGGGACGGCTCACGCCGGCTCGACCTCGACGTGGTCCGGGCCGGCCTGGCCGACGCCCGGTCGCCCGGCCGGATGGAGCGGGTGGGCACGGCGCCGACCATACTCCTCGACGTGGCCCACAACGTGCCGGCCATGGCCGCCGTGGTCACCACGCTGCGTGAGGAGTTCGTGTTCTCCCGCCTGATCGGTGTCGTCGCCATCCTGTCCGACAAGGACGCGGCCGGCCTGATTGAGTTGCTGGACCCGGTCGTCGACCTGCTCATCTGCACCCGCAACAGCTCGCCGCGGACGCGTTCGGCCGACGAACTCGGCGATATCGCGGTCGGCATCCTGGGTCACGAGCGGGTGCGTGTCGAGCCGTCCGTGGCCAAGGCCCTGACCCTGGCCCGAGCCGAGGCGGCGGCGGATGAGGGCGGCGGGGTACTGGTCACGGGTTCCGTCGCGACGGTCGGCGACGCCCGCCCTCGGCTGTTCACGAGCGGGTGAGATCGCTCCAGCGGTCCAGGTCGGTTCCCACGAGGCGTTGCGCGGCCCGGGCCATGGCCGACCAGGCCCGCGCCATCGCCGGATGCTCGGGGTTGAAGCAGTCCGACGACAGTTCGACCTGCACCGCCCGTAGCCCGCGCCGCTGCATCTGCGCCGTGATGGTCCGCGGGTTGGCGCCGTAGGGCCAGTTGATCGATGTCCGGAGCCCGGCCTGAACCGCCTCGGCGATCAGGGCCTCCCAGAGCCCGCTGGCCCGGGTCGGCGTCGGGCCGAGACCGATGCATATCTCCACGCCGCGGGGCCGCATCATATGAATATCGATGACAGGCGATTCACCGGCCAGGGTGGTGAGGCGGTTGATGTATGGGCTGCCGGCGTCCCAGTTCGGGTCGCCGACCTGACCATCCACGGTGGCGATCGCGCCGCCGCCCAGACGGCGGGCCAGCCCGAAGGCCAGCGCGGCGGTGTCGCGCTCGGCCCGTTTGCTCGATCCGTCGCGGACGTGCGTGGCCTCGTGCGGTGCCGAGAACACGAGCCCGATGCCCTCGAGGATCTCCCACGGCCCGGCCGGGCTGTCCTCCGCTATCCGTGGCTGGCCCGCGAGTCGACGCAGTTCCTCGGTCTCTTCGCCGCGGTTGCGCTCATCCGGAAAGAGGGCCGTCACGTCTTCGAGCGTCGTTTCCAGGTTCACCACCCACGCAGGATAGACCACGGTTGTCGGCCCTGACCGGGTCCGCGATGCGGACCACCCGGGATGCCCTCGGCCGAGTGGCCGCCGGCCGGGCCGACCCGGTGCGACGATGGGTCGTGGTGGCGCCGCGCGTCACCGACGCGTCCATTTTGGACATGAGTCGTTCGACACCCTGGCCCGGCGGCGGTCCCCGCCGGGCGCCGATGGGCCGCTGGTCGTCGGAGGTGTCGGTAGGGGATCCGGCACTACAGAGAGGCCAGGATGATTTCGCGGGCCAGGTCCCGGTCGGCGTGGGGCTGCATGCTCGTGAAGTCCGGGCACGCGTTCACCTCGAGGATGCGCGGGCCGTCGGCCGTGCGCAGGATGTCGACGCCGGCGTGGCCCAGGCCGAGAGCTTCGATCGAGCGGGTGACCAGGCCCAGCTCCTCGTCGGTGATGTCGGTCGGGTGCTGGCTCGCCCCCTGGTTGATGTTGCTACGCCATTCGTCCCCGGTCGCCACGCGCTCGGCGGCGACCAGCGGGCGGCCGCCGGTCACGACGACCCGGATGCTGCGACCGCGGCACTCGACCACTTCCGGCTGGATCACCATCGCGCCCGGCCCCTCCGGCGTGAGCTGGTCGAAGGCGGCGGCCAGGGCCGCGCCGTCGGCGGCGCGCCGGACCCACCGGCCTTGGGCGCCGTGGGTCCGCTTCAGGACCACGGGATAGCCGAGTCGGTCGGCGGCGGCCAGAACCTCGGCGAGGTCGGGCGGCACCACATGCGTGGGTACCTGCGGCACCTTGGCCGTGGCGAGCAGGTGGGCCGTGGTGGCCTTGTCGTCGGCGGTGAGGATGGCGTCCACGGAGTTCTGGGTGATCGCCCGACGGGTGATGACACGGTACGCGTGGGCGGCCGCCGGAAAGCCGTAGAGCAGGAACGGCGTCACGGCATCCACCTCGATCGGGCCGTCGCGGTCGAACGCGCCCGCGCCGCCGTCCGAGCCGATCTCGGCCCGGACGGTGGCCAGGTCGATGACGCGGACGTCGACGGGCAGGTGGCGCGCCGCGGCGATCAGCGCCGCCGGGGCGTTGCTCTCGAACGGATTGCGGGTCACGCCCAGCCTCATCGCGAGCCGGCGCCCCTTCGCGCGGCGATCGCCCGGTCGAGGACGGCCCCGGCCACGTCGACTCCCGTACACGCGGTGATGTGCGCGAACCCCGCCCAGGCGTCCACCTCGAGCACCCGGATGACACCGTCGTCGTCCTCGATGAGGTCGACGCCGCCGTAGTCGAGGTCGCAGGCCCGCAGGGCGGCCGCGGCGGTGCCGGCGGCCGGCTGGTCGAGGTCGAGCGGCTCGGCCGCCGCGCCGAGATCCATGTTGGCCCGGAACTCGCCCTTCTTGGCCCGCCGCCGCATGAGCGCGACGCAGGCGTCGCCCACGACGTAGGCGCGCAGGTCGGCGCCACCGCCCCCGATCAGCGGTTGAGCCAGGTAGTGCTCCCGCGCGACGTGGTAACCCCCGAGGGTCTGGCGGTGGCTGCGGTCATCGCGCAGCGACCAGGCCCGCGTCAGCGCCTCCGCGTCGGTGAAGGCCTCGATCCCCTCGCCACGCACGCCGTGCGCGGGCTTGAGGATGAGGTCGCGCGAACCCAGGCCGCGTAGCGTGTCCGGGTCCGGCTCGTCGAAGACCACGGTGTCCACGACGGGTATCCCGGCCGCGCGCAACGCCAACGTCGTCAACACCTTGTCGCGGGCCCGAAACGAGGCGTCCACGTCGTTGAGCACGGTCGTCCCGGTCGCGGTCCATATCCGCGCCGCCGCCCTCAGCAGGCCCGGGAACGGCGAGACCGTCCGGTGGAGCAGGCGCTCGGGTCGCACCGGCCGTCCGTCGTAGTGGGTGGCGATGGCCGCGCCCGTGATGACGAGGCCGATGCGGTGCGGTTCCCAGCTCGTCAGGCGCAGACCCATGGCCCGGGCCGCCCGGCGCAGCAGGTCCCAGTTGGCGGCACGCTGGCTGGCGTAGTGCACCACCACCACATCGTTCACGTCGAGATGATACAGATGTGCGGTCCGGCTACCGGGTCCCGGAACCCCGCTGCCACCCCTCGACGAGCTGGATCGCGTGGCCGTCGGGGTCGTGCAGCTTCGCCGTACGCAGGTCCAGCCTTTCACCCACCCGGATCCAGCCCGGCCGTTGGGCGAACTCCACACCCTGCGCCTTCAAGCGCCGGTACGCGGCGTCGACGTCGGGCACGGAGATCTGTACCACGATCAGCCGGCGGTCCACCGGCGCCATGTCGGTCAGGCGCTGGAGGACGATCCGTCCCCCGCCGTGGGAGAGCACCGCGCCGCCCGACGTCTGTCCCTCGACGGTGAAGCCCAGCATGTCCCGGTAGAACTCCACCGAACGATCGACGTTCGACACGACCAGCAGGACGCTCATGGCCTCGACCGGCGCCCGGGGGGCGGGTGGCCGCGTCGCCCAGGCCGAGGCCGGTGCGGCCGTATCTGTTTGCACTCGCTCCGCCCCGTCCACTCGCCCCGCCCCCGCGACCCTGCCGCTTGGCGCTCGCTCCGCTCGCACGGGCCCGGGGACGGACGCCCCCGGCGTCCGCCGGGGCAGTGGCGGGCCGCCGCCGAGCACGTCGAACCCGGCGGCCCGGGCCCGCTCCTCCGGGGTGGCGGTGTCCGCCCCGGTACCCTCTCGGACCTCCGTCACATCGACCGTACGGATCTGCGTGTCCGTACGGTCGGTGTGGTAGATGCGCGGCTCCGCGGCCCCTGGGCCGCCCCCGCCGCCGTCATCAAGTCCGGTGTGGAGGGTGGTGGCCGTGGTCACGAACGGTTCGTCCGGCTGGGCCTGGTCCGCGGGCGGCTCCCCCCGGAACGAATCGTCGCGGAACGACTCCTCCATGAACGAGTCATCGAAGTACGGCTCGGCGACGGACACCTGGATCGGCTCGTCGAGGATCGGACCGGCCGACGGTGCGGGGGCGTCGTCGTCCAGCCAGATATCCGACGGCGCCGGCTCACCGCCGTCGCCGTCGCCGTCGCCGTCGGCGTCGAACGCCCCGTCCCGGTACTCGGTGTAGAAGTCCTCAGCGTCGTCGTCGGTGTAGAGGGGCTGGTTGTAGCCCTCCACCGGCTCGAACGTCGGCTCCAGGGCCGGCTCGAACGTCGACGCGGTCGCCGGGCTGCGGCCGGCGACGTGCTGCCACCGGACGTTGACCTGTCCGCGGGCGGACAGCTGGACCGGCAGGCGCATGCCCGCGCGAGGCCACCGGGTCACGTCCACCTGGCGGCGCAGCTTCACCCGTGTCGGGCCGCGGCCCGGCACGTCCACCATGAGCACCATGTCGCACCGGCCCACCACTCCCCGCGGCGGCGGCGGCGATGCCGACAGGACCTCGGCCATGCTGTGCACCATCGCCCGGCTGCCGTACCGCAGGCCCAGCATGAAGATGGCCAGGCCCGCCCCGACGAGCAGGAACAACGCGACCAGGGCCAGCTCGGGCCGTCCCCATCCCCACGCCATCGCGCCGAGGAACATCGCGAGGACGAGCACGCCGATCATCAGGAGGCGCTGGAGAACGGTGAGCTGCCATCGGCCGTAGTCCCGCACCGTCCCGGTCCCTCCGCGTCTGCTCACCCTCACGGCAGGCTACGGCGAGTGGTGTCCGGGCGCCAACCGGGAGCCGGGCCCCGGGCCGTGCCTCCCGACGACCGCTCGTTACCCTGGCCGGGTGGAGCGGACGCTGGTGCTTATCAAGCCCGACGCGGTACGTCGTGGCCTTGTCGGTGAGGTGATCGACCGACTGGAACGCAAGGGCCTGTCGATCGAGGCGCTCGAGCTGCGCCGGATGGACGCCGACCTGGCCGACCGGCACTACGCCGAGCATGTTGACAAGGCGTTCTATCCATCGCTGAAGGAGTTCATGACCGACGGCCCGCTGGTCGCCCTGATTGTCGCCGGTGACCAGGCCGTTGAGGTCGTGCGCGGCCTGGTCGGCGCGACCGATGGGCGCAAGGCGGCGCCCGGCACGATCCGCGGCGACCTGTCGATCTCCAACCAGCGCAACCTCGTACACGCGTCGGACTCCACCGACAGTGCCAAGCGCGAGCTCGCGCTCTGGTTCCCCGGGGGGTGATGGGTTGAGGTGGGCGGCGTTCGCCAGCCAGTGTCCGGAGCTGGCCGACCTGGCCCGGCAGTGGATCGCCGACCGGCACATCCTGCTCCTGGGCACGCTCCGGCCGGACGGCTCACCCCGGATCAGCGCGGTCGAATGCGACCTCGTCGGCGACGATCTGATCTCCGGAATGATCTGGCAGTCCACAAAAGCCCTGGATCTCGAGCGCGATCCGCGGATGACCGTGCACAGCCTCCCGCCGGGTCTGTCCAATCCTGACGGGGACATCAAGCTGTACGGCGTGGCCGTGGCCGTCGACGCGGCGGTCAAACGCGAGTACGAGAAGATCCTCCACGCCCGCATCGAGTGGAGTCCGTCCGAGCCGTACCACTGCTTCGCCTACGACATCACCTCGGCCGCGCTGGTCCGGTTCAAGGACGGCGGCCGTGAGGCGTGGCGGTGGCGCGCCGGCTCGTCGCTGAGCAAGACCTTCAAGCCGAACGTCGCCTGACGCGTAAACCCGATCGAAGATCGGACCGATGATCGGGTACCCTGGCACCAACGGCATTGACCCGGCTATCACCGGTGAGCCTCCGGAAGAACAGGCGCCATCCGGCGCCCCAGTAGAACCGGACGGGTTTGGCCCGTCACAGCCGACCAACGAGCGGGTCGGGCGCGCCCCGGCCAAGCGAGGTGGTACCGCGGGTGACGCGGGCGCGCCGATGGCGTACTCGCCGAGCTCGTCCTCGCGGCCGGACCGTGACCAACGCGAGGAGAGCGACCCGCCATGGGATACCCGAAGACCGCCCGGAAGGCCGGCGTCCCGGCGAGCCCGAGCCTGCCCGAGGTCGAGCGGACCGTGCTCGACTACTGGGCCGGCGACAAGACGTTCCAGGCGTCGGTCGAGGCCCGGGAGGCCGGCGTCGATGGCGCCAACGAGTACGTGTTCTACGACGGTCCGCCGTTCGCCAACGGGCTTCCGCACTACGGTCACCTGCTCACCGGCTACGTCAAGGACGTCGTGCCGCGGTACCAGACCATGCGCGGCCGCCGGGTGGAGCGCCGCTTCGGCTGGGACTGCCACGGGCTGCCGGCCGAGGTGGAAGCCGAGAAGCAGCTCGGCATCACCAGCAAGGCCGAGATCCTCGAGCTGGGCGTCGACCGTTTCAACGAGGTGTGCCGGGAGTCGGTGCTGCGCTACACCCAGGACTGGGAGCGTTACGTCACCCGGCAGGCGCGGTGGGTCGACTTCGCCAACGACTACAAGACGCTCGACCTGTCCTACATGGAGAGCGTGCTGTGGGCGTTCAAAACCTTGTACGACAAGGGATTGGTCTACGAGGGGTTCCGCGTTCTCGCGTACTGCTGGCGCTGTGAGACGCCGCTGTCGAACACCGAGACCCGCATGGACGACGTCTACCAGGACCGGCAGGACCCGGCCCTGACGGTGTGGTTCGACCTGGTGACCGAGGAGGGCCGGCCGCGCGAACGGATAGCCGTCTGGACCACGACGCCGTGGACGCTGCCGTCCAATCTCGCCCTGGCCGTGGGCGAGGACGTCGAGTACTCCGTGTTCGAGCGCGCTGGTGAGCGGGTCTACGTCGGTGCGGCCCGGGCCGAGTACTACGCCAAGGAGCTTGAAGGTTGGGCGGCCGCGGGCACCGTCACCGGTGCCGACCTGGCCGGGCGGCGCTACGTGCCCCTGTTCGACTTCCTGGTCGACGAGGCCGGGCCGAACGCCTACCAGGTGCTCACGGCCGACTTCGTCACCACGGAGGACGGCACGGGCGTCGTCCACTGTGCACCGGCGTTCGGCGAGGAGGACCAGACGCTGTGCAACGCCCACGGCATACCGACCGTGGTCACGGTGGACGAGCACACGCGGTTCACCTCGCGGGTCCCGCCGTACGAGGGCCTGCAGGTGTTCGAGGCCAACAAGCCGATCACCCGCGACCTCAAGAAGCGGAACCTCGTGGTGCGGCACGACGTCTACACGCACTCGTACCCGCATTGCTGGCGGTGCGACACGCCATTGGTCTACAAGGCCGTGTCGTCGTGGTTCGTGGCCGTGACCCGGTTCAAGGACCGCATGGTCGAGCTCAACGAGCAGATAACCTGGGTGCCCGGTCACGTGAAGGACGGCTCGTTCGGCAAGTGGCTCAGCAACGCCCGAGACTGGTCCATCAGTCGTAACCGCTTCTGGGGCTCGCCGATACCGGTATGGAAGTCCGACGACCCGCGCTATCCGCGCGTGGACGTCTACGGCTCGCTGGCCGAGCTGGAGCGGGACTTCGGCGTCACGGTGAAGGACCTGCACCGGCCGATGGTCGACGAACTGACCCGGCCCAACCCCGACGACCCGACCGGGAAGTCGACGATGCGACGGGTACCCGAGGTGCTCGACTGCTGGTTCGAGTCCGGGTCGATGCCGTTCGCTCAGGTGCACTACCCGTTCGAGAACGCCGAGTGGTTCGAGCACCACTACCCGGGCGACTTCATCGTGGAGTACATCGGGCAGGTCCGTGGCTGGTTCTACACCATGCACGTGCTGGCCACGGCGCTGTTCGACCGGCCCGCGTTCCGCACCTGCGTCAGCCATGGCGTCCTGCTCGGCTCCGACGGGCGCAAGATGTCCAAGAGCCTGCGCAACTACCCCGACGTGTACGAGATGTTCGAGGTGTACGGATCGGACGCGATGCGATGGGCGCTGATGTCGTCGCCGGTGCTGCGCGGCGGGGACATGGCCGTCTCCGAGACCGGGATCCGGGACGCCGTGCGCCACGTGCTGCTTCCACTGTGGAACGTCTGGTACTTCTTCTCGCTCTACGCGAACGCCGAGAAGTACGAGGCGAAGCGACGGGCGGACAGCGTCCACGTGCTGGACCGGTACGTCCTGGCCAAGACCGGCGAGCTCGTCACGCAGGTCACGGACCAGATGGATGCCTACGACATCAGCGCGGCCTGCGCGGCGGTCCGGTCCTATCTGGACGCGCTCACCAACTGGTACGTGCGGCGCTCGCGCGACCGGTTCTGGGCCGGCGACCAGAATGCGTTCGACACCCTCTTCACGGTGTTGGAGACGCTGGCCCGGGTGACGGCCCCGCTGGCTCCCCTGACGGCGGAGGAGGTCTGGCGCGGCCTGACCGGTGAGCGGTCGGTCCACCTGACCGCGTGGCCGTCGGCCGACGAGTTCCCGTCCGACCCATCGCTGGCGTCCACGATGGACGCCGTCCGCGACGTGTGCTCGGCCGCCCTGTCGCTGCGCAAGACGAAGGGCCTTCGGGTCCGGCTGCCGTTGAGGCGCCTCACCGTGGCCACGGCGGCCGCGGCCGAACTCGAGGCGTTCGCCGGTCTCGTGGCCGACGAGGTGAACGTCAAGGAGGTCGTGTTCACGGCCGACCTGGCCGGCCACTGCGAGCAGGTGCTCACGGTGGTGCCCCGCGTTCTCGGCCCGCGGCTCGGTGGCAAGGTGCAGGAGGTCATCAGGGCCGTCAAGGCGGGCGACTGGTCCCTTGTGGACAGCCGACCCGTGGCCGCCGGCGAGGCGCTGGCCGACGGCGAGTACGAGTTGAAGCTCGTCGCCGCCGACGCCGAGCACTCCGCACCGCTGACCGGCGGCGCGGGCGTGGTCGTGCTGGACACCGAGGTCACCGCCGAACTGGCGGCCGAGGGGCTGGCCCGGGATGTGATCCGCGTCGTGCAGCAGGCCCGCCGCGAGGCCGGCCTCGACGTCGCCGACCGCGTCGCGCTCGTCGTGGAGGCCTCACCCGAGGTGTCCGCCGCGGTGCGGGCCCACCGCGACTTCGTCTCGGCCGAGACGCTGGCGACGGCGGTCGAGTTCGGCCCGGCCGGCGACGCCGCGTTCGCGGGGGAGGCCGGCGAGGGCGAGACGGTCCGCGTATCGGTCGCCAAGGCCCGCAAACCGCGAGCCACCAAGCGCACGCCGGCCAAGCCCCGGTCCTGAGCCGATCGCCCGCCCGGTCGGGCAGGATGATCGCGACTACGAGTACGAATGTCGAGCAGAACTGCGCGATCGTACGCGGAATCGCGATCACCGCAGCCGTGGGCGACTGTTCTGAGAGTTTTGTCGGAGCTGCTGGGGTATGGCGGTGCGGAGGGGGGGTGGTCGGGTGGCGTGGGGTCGATGGGCGGCGGGTCGTGGCTGACTGGAGTTGACACACCCGTCGGGCACAATGCATGAGGAGGCGTCTGCCAGAGGGGAGGGGTCCAGTGTCGGATTCGTACACCGTGTTCTGGACCATGGACCGCTGGCTGAGCGCCGTCGGGGCGGGACACCGCCCGCTGCCCGTGCTGTTCGGCGGTCCGCACCTGTCGGAGCCCAGTTTCCGGCGGGCCGGCGTGAAGGTCGGCGACCTGATCTACCCGGTGGCGGTGGCCAACCGCCGGATGCACGTCGTGGCGCGCATGCGGGTGCGCGAGATGATCCTGCTCGGCCAGGAGGACGGTCCGAGCCTGATCGAACAGCGGTTCGGGCAGTTCCGGGACTGGAAGTTCCTCGCCCCCACCTGCACCGACGAGGTGCTGATCGGCATGGACGGCACGGCGCCCCGGGCCGATCTGGTCGTACCCGCCGAGATGCTGACGGGTCTCACGTTCCGCTCACAGCGGGGCGAACGCCACCTCAAGCACATCAAGGCCGGCGAGCTGACCAGTTCGATCGGCTTGCAGGGCATCTACCGCCTCACGGAGGCGTCGGCCGCCGACCTCGCGGAGCTCATCGAGTCGCCACCGGCCACGGCCGGCCCGCGCATTCCACGACCCGACCGGCGGGCCATTCCGGCGCCCGAGGATGCTCTGTTCTGATGCCCTAGAGTGGTGCGAAGATCCGTATCGCCTGGGAGTGTTCGTGCCTCTGCTCTACACGATCGGCCAGTACACGGTCGGGCCCGCTATCCGGCTGGCGTTGCGGCCCATCGTCGAAGGGCTCGAGCACGTGCCCGCGCGAGGAGGCGCGGTGCTCGCCTCCAACCACCTGTCCGTGGCGGACGAGTACGTCATGGGCTCGGTGGTGCCGCGGCACATCGCGTTCTGGGCCAAGGCGGAGTACTTCAACGGAACCGGTCTGAGGGGCTGGGCGATCAAGTCGCTGCTGCAGGGCCTGGGCGCCATCGAGGTCAACCGCGACGGCGGGCGGGCGGCGCTGACGGCGCTGGACGCGGCGATCCCGGCGCTGAAGACCGGCGACCTGGTCGGCGTCTACGTCGAGGGCACCCGTTCGCCGGACGGCCGCCTCTACCGGGGCCGGACCGGGGCGGCTCGCCTGGCCTTCCTGGCCGAGGTGCCGATCATTCCCGTGGGCGTGATCGGGACGGAGAGGGTGCAGCCGATCGGATCCCTCGTGCCGCGCCTGGGCCACCGCGTCACGATCAAGTTCGGTAAGCCGATCGGACTCGCGGACCGGGAGTTCGACCGGGCCACGCTGCGGGCGGTCACGGACGAGGTCATGGCGGCGATCCAGAAGCTGACCGGCCAGGAGTACGTGCCCCGCTATTCCCCCCGCCGCCCGTCCTGACTAACCGCGGATGGCGGCCCAGATCGCCCACGCGGCCAGACCGAGGATGAGCAGACCGCCGGCCCGTCGGGTGTGCAGGAACGCCAGCGGCGCCCACCACAGCGGCCAGATGGGGTAGTCCGGTGGCGGCTGCGCCGGCCGCGGCCGCCGGTACGCGCCCAGCGTCCGCACCAGCAGGGGCAGCGCCAGCACGGTGAGCAGCGCCGGCCAGGGCAGGGCGCGTACGGCCACGAGGGCGACCACGCCGGCGTAGTAGGCGATCATCATCGCCTGCGTGACCGCCTTGGCCCGACCCTCCCCGAGCAGCACGGGCAGCGTCCGGGTGCCGGCCGGTCCGTCGTAGGGCAGCTTGTCGACGTGCTTGCCCATGAGCACGCTGGTCGGCAGCAGCGCGTAGACCGTGGCGGCGGCCAGGACCGGCCACGGCAGTGCGCCGGTACCCGCGTAGTAGACGCCGCCGACCATCAGCGGTCCCCACGTCAGCAGCACGTCAAGCTCGCCCAGCCCGATCTTCTTCAGCCGCAACGGCGGCGCCGTGTACGCCCACGACAGGAACAGACCGCCCAGTGCGAAGCCGGCGATCCACCAGTCCCGCCGCCAGATCAGCGTGAGCATGATGGCGAGATCCAGCAACTGGCAGAGGGCGATCCCGGTGAGCAACTGCCGCTTGGTCACCAGTCCGGACAGGATCGGATGCGGTGCGTACAGCGCGCGTGGGTAGTCGGCCGTGTCGTTGCCCACCTCGGTGTCGGCCAGGTCGTTCATGAGGTTGTTGGCCAGGTGGGCGATGACGATGCCGACGACGGCCAGCGTGACGTTGAGCCAGTCGACGCCGGTGGCCGTCGCCGCCAGCAGCACGGCGATCAGGCCGGACGTGAGCGTCATCGGCAGCACCCCGGCCCGGGTCACCACGAGCCACCGGGTGACGCCGTCGACGACGCCCGCCTCGGGCGGGTTGGTGGTACGGAACGCGTAGCGCCACGCGGCGAACCGGTCGGCCAGACTCAGCGGAACCGTGGTCATGTCTCGAAGCTAGCTCGGATGCGAGCCGACGACCGAGCGAGCGCCAGCGAGCGAGGCGGAGGCGAGCCATCGTCGAAATTGTCGTTGACCCACCTCGTCCCACCAGCGCATACTTGTCAAGGCCGCCCAGCCGAAGAGGCCTGACACGCAAGTGCTCACGGAGCGCTCAGCTGTGAACTGAGACCATTAAGGCTTCCTCACTCGGGCGGTCGCTCCATGTCCGGAGCGCATCCGGGGTTGTCTCACGGGGGACGACCCGTCCATCATGGGCGGTCGGGGAGGACGACCATGACCATCCGCGCGGAGCAGCGCGGCGCCGCCGAGCGGCTGCTCGATCTGGTACTCAACTCAAGCGCACACCTGTGGCACAACCGCCCGGGCGTCAACCTCGGCGGCCAGTGGCAGCCGGCCATCCAGCGCCACCGCGGTCACGGCGTGCCGGTGCGGCCGGGCCTGTTCGTCCCGGCGGCGGTGAACCTGTACTCGCAGCTCGTCGAGATCTACAAGCTGGACGCCGAGCTCGGTGCCCGCTTCGCGAGCTACGCGGCCACCGAGACCGACTGGCGCGACCTGCAGGTCGCCTGCGCGGCCCTCATGCTGGTGCAGCCGCGATCGGGCGCGCCGGTGCACGACGACGACGGCAGCGTCGCGTTCCACGACGACGACTACCGGGCCGTCGGCGAGGCGATGATCCTGCGGTACGAGAGGCGTTCGACCCGCATGATGTCGCCGAAGGCGGTGCTGCGCGTCGGCCAGATCCTGGGCACGCCGGACATCGCGACCATCAACCGGGCCGCGGGCTTCGCCGACCCGGCCGCGCGCCGGGCACCGCTGGGCCGCTGGCCGTCGGCCGTGCACCAGTGGCTGGCCTACCGGGAGCAGAACCTGCCGCTTCTGGAGGGCCTCGTGACCGCCGGCTACAAGGAGACCATCAAGCAGCTGGCCCGCCGGACCGGGTACCGGCCGAGCACCGAGCGCTTCTTCGAGGTCCTGGGTTGGGCGCAGAAGCAGACCGCGGCCGGGCACCGCCGCGTCGGCCTGGACGGGCTGGACCTGGCCCGGCGCGAGCGCTTCGACGGCCTGACCGAGGAGCAGATCTGCGAGCGGATCGTGGCCGAGCGACTGTCCTACAAGGACGCCGTGGGCCGGCTGCCGGCCGATGTCGGGCTCACGCCGGCCATCATGGTGGCGTTGCTGCCGTCCCTGTCCGACCGCGACCTGCGCATCCTGTCGCCGACGCTGGAGAGCCTGGGCCTGCTGGCCGACGCCGAGATCCGCCGGCGTTGGGAGCGCGCGCTCACCACGGCCACGGATCTGCGTTCGCTCAACGTCGCCGCCAACCTGCGCGACCTTCAGCTGCGGCAGACGCTGGAGACGGCGGCCGAGGCGGCCGTGCACGCCGCGGTCTCCGACGCGGTGGCCGACGACGACGTCCACGTCATGTTCCTGGTGGACAAGTCGGGGTCGATGGAGGGCGCCATCGAGAAGTCGAAGGAGGCCCTCGTGCGCATCCTGGCCGGCTTCCCGGACGAGCGCCTGTACGTCGCGGCGTTCGACACCATCGGCCGGGTCATCCGGCTCAAGGCGGCCAACCGGGCCGGCGTCACCCACGCGCTGAACTCCATCAGCGCCGGCGGTGGCACCACGCACGGCGCGGCACTGCGGGCCCTGCACCAGGCGGGCATCCGCCTGCCGGCCACGGCGACGCTGATCGTCATCGTGGTCGGCGACGAGGCCGGCGAGACGGGGCGGGCGTTCGCGCAGGCGTTCCGCGACTACGGCTACGGGCCGGCGGCATTGGCCCTTGTGGTCAATGTGGACCGTCCATCGTGGCGTGGCAGCACGGTGCGGGACGCGGCCGTCGAACTGGCCGTGCCGTACAGCGAGGTCGCGGTCGAGCAGTTCGAGGATCCGTACCAGGTGACCCGCGTGCTGAAGACCCTGCTGGACGCTCCGGTCCGCATGGGCGCGGCGCCGCGGTCCGGGTGGCTGGACAAGGTGCTGGCCACGCCGCTGCTGGTCAAGCCGTGACCGACTACCGGCGCTTCCTGGGCACCTCCACGGAGGAGACCTGGCCGTACTTCGGCGGGCCCTTCGTGGAGGCACCCCACCGCCGGTTGCGCCTGGCCGGGAGCGTCGAGCCCGGGTACTGGCGGTTCGCGGTGACGGGTCGGGTGGCCCGACCCGTCGACCCGGCCGAGGCGCCCGACCTGTCACACCTGCCGGCCGTGCGGGGACATGCCCTGGCCGGCTACCTCGTGGCGGCCGGAGGCGTGGCCGAACGGCTCGCGCTCGGTCCGCCCGACGAACCGCTGCCGTTCGCGCCGCTGGCGGCCCGGCGGTGGCCGAGCGGGGAGCTGCTCTTCGACGCGTGGGACTTCGAGTCCGGGGTCGAGGAGCGGGTCCGCGAGGCGTACGAGAGCGGTGGCACGCTGGCCGACGTGAAGGGCGCCCCGGCCGCGCTGCGGGCGGCCTTCGGGTACGCCGTGCTGTTGCGCACGGCCGAGGAGGAGGGCGTGCCGGCCCGGCCGGCGGAGGCGCGGGCCCATCTGGCCGCGCTGGCCGACGAGGGACGACCGGCCGCGCGCCGCGTCCTGGCCTGGCTCGCGGCCGAACGAGAACACGAAAGGCGCTTGGTCTCCGGGCCGGCGGCGCCTGGACTGACGAGCGCAGCGAGCGAAGCGAGGGGAGCGAGGAGGGAAGGCGGCGCAGAAGGGGCCCGGGGACCCGCGCGAGCGGAGCGAGCGCAGACAAGCAGGGCGGCCGAGGCGTTGCACGCCGCGCGGGCCGGTGTGCGGGGCCTGCGCTGGCTGGCCGACGGGATGCTGGAGGTCCGGTACGACCTCGAGGGAGAGCGCTTTGTGTCCATAGTGGAGGGGGCGACGCTGCGCGTGGTGGACGCCGGCATCTGCCTGTCGGGCCACGACCGCGACCTGACCCTGGAGAGCCTGCCGTCGGCGATCCGCGAGGCCGCCCGTACCGGCCAGTTGAACATCACGGCGTGGTGACGGCCATGCTCGTCGAGGTCTGCTTCCTCGTCTCCCCCGAGGGCACGGTGCTGTGGTCCGACCGCGGCACGCGCGGCGCCCTGCCGGACTCGGCCGACCGGTGGCGGGCCATCTGGCATCACCGTGACGAGCTGGCGGTGATCGCGCACACCCATCCGGGCGGGCTGCTCGCGTTCTCGCCGGAGGACCGCACGACGATGGCGGCCATCGACGCCGCCCTGGGCCGGGCGCTGCGATATGCGGTGGTGACCGACCGCGCGGTCCTCTACCGTGATCCCGACGGGTCGCTGTCCGTGGCGGCCGACGAGCCGGCGTGGGTGGCGCACCTGCGGGCGGCATCCGCCGCGGAGCACAACGGGGAGGTGGCACATGGCGATTCTCAACATCACGTACCGGGGACGCTCGGCTGACGCACCCTACGCGGTGGACGACCGGGCGGCCGACATCGACGTCCGTCGCTTCGCGGTGGAGCTGATCCGCTCGGGCGAGCTGGGCATCGTCGACCGCAACCTGGCCGGCGACACGTTCCGGCACTTCGTCGTCGACCGGTACACCGGGCCGGACGGCGTGCTGCACATCTACCTGCGGCCGAAGGTGCCATTCGGCGGGCTCGACAGGTGAGGGTGCTGTTCTGCGGCGTGGGGGCCCTCGGCTCGCACGCCGCGACCCTGTGCCGCACGCTCGGGGCCGACCTCGCACTGGTCGACTTCGACCGGGTGGAGGCCAAGAACCTGCTGTCGCAGGCGTACACCCGCCAGGCCGTCGGCAAGAACAAGGCCGAGGCGCTGCGCCTGCAACTGCGTACCTTCTTCGGCGTGGAGGCCTCGGCGTACCCGGTGCGCCTGACCGGGCAGAACATCGCCCAGGTGGCGGCTGGCGCCGATCTGCTCGTGGACTGCCTGGACAACCAGGCCGGGCGGCTGGTCGTGCTGGAGCACGCCCGGTCCTCCGGCGCGGCCTCGGTGCACGCCGGCCTGGCCGCGGACGGCACGTTCGGGCTGGTCCGTTGGGGCGAGCGGTTCAGGCCGGACGCCGAGGACAACGAGGGCCAGGCCACCTGCGAGGGCGGCGAGCATCTGCCGTTCATCGGACTCGTCGCGGCCGCCCTGGCCGGCGCGGTGCGGGACTTCGTTCGCGACGGCGCCCGCCGGGACGCCCTGGTCACCCTCGGCGGAGTCACGACGACCGCGTAGCGTGGAGGGTTGGACCGGGAGGCCATATGACCGTGACGAGCGTGTTCGACCAGCTCGAGAGACTGCTGCCCAGGGTGAGCAAGCCCATCCAGTACGTCGGCGGCGAGCTGGGCGCGATCGTCAAGGACTGGGACGCCTGCGCGGTCCGGTGGGCGCTGATGTACCCGGACGCGTATGAGGTCGGGCTGCCCAATCAGGGCGTGCAGATCCTGTACGAGATCCTCAACGAGCGGCCCGATGTGCTGGCCGAGCGCACGTACGCGGTGTGGCCGGACCTCGAGGCGCTGATGCGCGAGCACGGCGTGCCGCAGTTCACCGTCGACGCGCACCGTCCGGTCGGCGCGTTCGACCTCTTCGGCGTCTCGTTCGCGACCGAGCTCGGATACACCAATCTGCTCAATGCCCTCGATCTGGCCGGAATCCCACTGGACGCCGCCGAGCGCGGCGAGGAGCATCCGGTGGTCGTGGCCGGTGGTCACGCCGCCTTCAACCCGGAGCCGATCGCCGACTTCATCGACGCCGCCGTGCTGGGCGACGGCGAGGAGGCGGTGCTCGAGATCACCGGCATCGTGCGGGCGTGGAAGGCCGAGGGCCGCCCGGGCGGCCGGGAGGAGCTGCTGCTCCGCCTGGCCCGTACGGAGTCGATCTACGTGCCGCGCTTCTACGACGTGGACTACCTGCCCGACGGGCGCATCCACCGGGTCGTGCCCAACCGGGCCGGGGTTCCCTTCCGGGTCCGCAAGCGGACCACGATGGATCTCGACGAGTGGCCCTACCCGCGCCGGCCCCTGGTGCCGCTGGCCGAGACGGTGCATGAGCGGTACGCCGTGGAGATCTTCCGGGGCTGCACGCGCGGCTGCCGGTTCTGCCAGGCGGGGATGATCACCCGCCCGGTGCGGGAGCGGTCGATCACCACCGTCGGCCAGATGGTCCACGATGGACTGGAGTTCTCCGGCTTCTCCGAGGTCGGCCTGCTGTCCCTGTCCAGCGCCGACCATTCCGAGATCGGCGACATCTGCTCCGGCCTGGCCGACGCCTACCAGGGTACGAACGTCTCGCTGTCCCTGCCGTCGACCCGGGTGGACGCCTTCAACGTCTCGCTGGCCGAGGAGCTGTCGCGCAACGGGCGCCGCACCGGGCTGACGTTCGCCCCGGAGGGCGGCTCCGAGCGGATCCGGCGAGTGATCAACAAGATGGTGTCCGAAGAGGATCTCATCCGTACCGTGGTGACCGCCTACACGCGAGGCTGGCGCCAGGTCAAGCTGTACTTCATGTGTGGCCTGCCCACGGAGACCGACGACGACGTGGTGCAGATCGCCCGGCTGGCGCACGAGGTGATCAAGGCCGGGCGGGCGGCCACCGGGTCGCGGGACATCCGCTGCACCGTCTCCATTGGAGGGTTCGTGCCCAAGCCGCACACCCCGTTCCAGTGGGCGACGATGGCCACCCCGGAGACGATCGACCGCCGCCTGCGCCTGCTCAAGGAGGCCATCAACTCCGACCGGTCGCTCGGCCGGGCGATCGGGTACCGCTACCACGACGGGCAGCCGTCGCTCATCGAGGGGCTGCTCTCCCGCGGGGACCGGCGGGTCGGTGCCGTCATCCGCCGGGTGTGGCAGGACGGTGGCCGCTTCGACGGGTGGTCGGAGCATTTCTCGTACGCGCGCTGGGTAAGCGCCGCGGCCGAGGCGCTGCCGGCCCACGGCGTCGATCTGGACTGGTTCACCACGCGGGAGCGCGAGGAGGCCGAGGTGCTGCCGTGGGACCACCTCGACTCCGGGCTGGACAAGGAGTGGCTCTGGCAGGACTGGCAGGATTCCCTGCGCGAGTACGAGCAGGACGACTGCCGGTGGACGCCCTGCTTCGACTGCGGCGTGTGCCCGACCATGGACACGCAGATCCAGATCGGCCCCACCGGCCGCAAGCTGCTCCCGCTGACACCGGTCGGCCAGGTGTGAGCGCGCGCGAACAAGGCGGTAGGGCCAGGAAGCCGCAGCCGGACAAGAACCAGGCGCCGATCGTCCAGCGCATCCGGATCCGGTACGCCAAGCGGGGTCCGCTCCGGTTCACCTCGCACCGCGACTTCGCCCGGGCCTTCGAGCGGGCGGTGCGCCGCTCGGGCGTCCCGATCGCGTACTCGCAAGGGTTCACGCCCCATCCGAAGATCTCGTACGCGAGCGCCGCTCCGACCGGGGTGGCCAGCGAGGCCGAGTACCTGGAGATCGCCCTCCAGGCCCCGATGGACCCGGCCGAGGTACGGGCGGCCCTGGACGCGGCCCTCTCGCCCGGCCTGGACGTGCTGGAGGCGGTCGAGGCCCACGGGGAGAGCCTGGCCGACCGCATCGACGCCTCGGCGTGGCGGGTGGAGCTGCCCGACGTCGACCGGGACCGGCTGGTCGCCGCCGTGGCGGAATTCCTGGCCGCCGACGAGGTCGCCGTGGAGCGGGTCATGAAGGACGGCCGGCGCCGCCTGGACGTGCGGGCCCCCGTGGTGCGGGTGGAGGTCGCGAACCCGACGCCTCGACCCGGCGCGGCGGGTGCCGCACAGTGTGCGATACTCGACCTAGTCGTACGGCAGGTGACCCCCTCTGTACGGCCCGATGACGTACTGGCCGGTCTGCGGGTCGTCGCCGACCTCGAGCCGCCGGTGCCCCCCAGGGCGATCCGGCTGGCCCAGGGCAGGCTGACCGCGCATGGTGAGATCGTTGATCCGCTGGTCGCGGGCGACCGACCAGTCATCGGAGGACCGTCCGAGTAGGACGTATGTGCTGGGAAGACTTTCGCCGACGCCTGCGGAGGCGAACAACGTGGCAATGTGGCGCCACGCCCGCCAATTGGGCGGACACGGGCGCCCGGATAACTTGAGGCAGGCCCTGCGTGGCAGCGTGTGACGCGCCCGGGGCAGCCAGAACTGGAGAACGTTCCGTATGCCCAGGAACCAACAGGCGGGTGGCGGCACGGCGGGCGAGGAGCCCGTTGCCGGCAGCCCGGACATGACCATCCCGGCGAAGCGCACGCGCCGCCGGGCCACCAAGGCCGAGCCGTCGGCCCCCGAGGCGCACGTGGCCGAGGCCGCGCCGCCGGCCCGCTCGCGGGTCCGGAAGAAGGCCGCAGAAGCCTCTCAGTCCGGCGAGTCTCTCTCAACTACCACCGAGACCCCAGCTAAGCGGGCAAGGGCCGCTAAAGCCACTAAAGCCGCCAAGGCCGCAACGCCGGCCGTCCCGGCCGAGCCCCCCGCTGAGCCGGCCCCGGCGCCGGAACGCTCCCGGACCGGTCGCAAGCGAGCCGCCAAGGCCACCGAGCCCCTGGTCGAGCCCGTCCGGGACGAGGCCGCGCCGGCGCGGGAGTCCACCCGGGCGAAGCGAGCGCCGTCGAGCCCGGCTCCGCCGACCGCGGTGTTCTTCATCGCGCCGTCCGAAACCGCGGTAGCGCCGGCCGCGCCCGCGCGCGCGTCGCGGTCCACCCGGTCCACCCGGCCCTCGCGGTCCGAGCCCGCCCAGGAAGAGCCGGCCCGGGACGAGGCCGCCCGGGATGAGGCCGTGCCGGCCGCCGCCGCGGGCGACGAGCCCGAGTCGGGCCGGTCGCGGCGCCGTCGGAGCCGCCGGGGTGAGCCGGCCGAAGCCATACCGGCGGCCGTGGAGCCCGCCGCCCAGGAGGAGCCGACGACCCGCCGGCCGGCCGCCCAGGCCGCGCCGGACGACTCCGAGGACGACGACGACACCGAGGCCGGCCGCCGTCGCCGCCGCCGGGGCCGACGCGGTCGCGGGCGCGGCAAGGGCGGCTTCGACGAGACCGACGAGGTCGACGAGCCGACCGCGGCGGCCGAGGAGGACGCCGAACCGGACGACGACGACGGGATGACGCGCCGGCGCCGCCGCCGCCGCCGACGCGGGGCGGGCGACGCGGACGCGGCCGCCGACGACGGCGTGGTCACGGTCGTCAAGATCCGCGAGCCGCGGGCCGCCCGCGACGAGGTGCAGGGCGTGACCGGGTCCACCCGGCTGGAGGCCAAGCGCCAGCGCCGCCGGGACGGCCGCGAACAGCGCCGGACCCGGCCGCCGATCCTGTCGGAGTCGGAGTTCCTGGCTCGCCGGGAGGCGGTCGACCGGGTGATGGTGGTGCGGCAACGCGCCGACCGCACCCAGATCGCGGTGCTGGAGGACGGCATCCTGGTCGAGCACTACGTGACCCGGCAGTCGGCGTCGACGATGGCCGGCAACGTGTACCTGGGCAAGGTGCAGAACGTCCTGCCCAGCATGGAGGCGGCGTTCGTCGACATTGGACGCGGTCGCAACGCGGTGCTCTACGCCGGCGAGGTCAACTGGGACGGCAGCGGCCTGGAGGGTAGGGCCCGTTCGATCGAGCAGGCCCTCAAGTCGGGCGAGTCCGTGCTGGTGCAGGTCACCAAGGATCCGGTGGGTCACAAGGGCGCTCGGCTGACCAGCCACATCGCGCTGTCCGGACGTCATTTGGTGTACGTACCCAACGGCCACGCGTCCGGCATCTCCCGCAAACTCTCCGATGTGGAGCGTCGCCGGCTGCGCGACGTACTCAAGAACCTTGTGCCCGACGGTGCCGGCGTCATCGTGCGCACGGCCGCCGAGGGGGCGAGCGAGGACGACCTGGCCCGCGACGTCAAGCGCCTGCAGGCCCAGTGGGAGGAGATCCAGGCGCGGGCGGCCGACGGCGGCGCACCGGTGCTGCTGTCCTCCGAGCCGGACCTGGTCATCCGGGTCGTGCGGGACATGTTCAACGAGGACTTCCGTGAGCTTGTCATCCAGGGCACCGAGGCGTACGAGGAGGTCGAGGCGTACCTGGCCCAGGTCTCGCCCGATCTCGTCAAGCGCATCGGTCGCCACCCGGGCGGCTCGTCGGACGTGTTCGCCGAGTACCGGGTGGACGAGCAGATCCTCAAGGCGCTGGACCGCAAGGTGTACCTGCCCTCGGGCGGCCACCTCGTCATCGACCGCACCGAGGCGATGACCGTCATCGACGTCAACACGGGTAAGTACACCGGCGCCGGCGGCAATCTCGAGGAGACCGTCACCCGCAACAACCTCGAGGCGGCCGAGGAGATCGTGCGCCAGCTGCGCCTGCGCGACTTCGGCGGCATTATTGTGATCGACTTCATTGACATGGTGCTGGAGTCCAATCGCGACCTCGTGCTCCGGCGACTCACCGAGTGCCTGGGCCGGGACCGCACCAAGCACCAGGTCACCGAGATCACCTCACTGGGCCTGGTCCAGATGACGCGCAAGCGCATCGGCCAGGGCCTGCTGGAGGCGTTCAGCGAGGTGTGCGAGCACTGCAAGGGTCGGGGCCTGCTCATCCACACCGAGCCGGTGGCCGAGAAGTCCCGCGGTGGCGTCGCCGAGAAGGTACGCGCGGTGGCGGCGTCCGTCCGCAACGCGGCGGCCGAGCCGGCGGCGGATGCCGAGCCGGAACTACCCGAGCCGGGATCGGACCTCGACGACCTGGTCGGGGCGGACGACGACGCAGCGGGCTCGACGGCTCGCCGCCGCGTCCGGCGTGGCAGTACCCGTCGCCGCACCCGCCCGTGACCCATTGAGGCGCCGATCATGGACTTAAGTCCATGATCGGCGGGCCGCGGTGGCGTTGACCTCATGATCGCGCCCGGTGCGCGGCGTTGGGTGGCAGTTTGGAGAGGTCACGGTCGGGTTACCGATTGGCCATGAATCGGACATACGGCGTGCCTCGGCTCGGCGGGCCGCATACGCTCGCGACGTTCCCGGATGGGATGGGGGAGGGCTTTCGATGCGCCGTGCGCTGGCGGTTCTCGTCGCCATCGTGGTGACCGCCCTGGCGGGGACTGCCGTGACCGGCTGCGCCACCGACCCGGGTCTGGCCGCGCCTCGGGCCGGCAGCGCGCGGCTGACCGGCCCGGCGACCGGCGCACCGGCCGATCCACGGGTGACCCGGCAGATCTGTTCGAGCGCGGTCGACGCCGCGGGCGATGTCCTGAAGGTCTTCAACGAGCAGCTCGCGACCCTCGAGAGAGCCGCGGCGCGGGGCGACGAGCACAGCATGGTCGAGGCCGCCGAGGTGATCATCGATCGGGTCACCGAGATGTCGGCGGCGCTGCGGGCGTTCGCCCAGAAGGCCGTGACCCCGCGCGTGCGGATGGCGCTCAGCCGCGCCTCGGCGACGCTCGCGGAGATAGCGTCCGCGTCGTACACGGGCTCGCCGTGGGACATCCGGAAGACGCTGAGCGGCCTCGGATCGTCGATCGCCAAGGCGTGCGGCTGACCCGGTTTGGGGCGCCAACCTCCGATGACGTACGCTTGTAGATCGGCGCACGGCGTGCGCCCGGATTCGTGTGTGCGCGCCGATGGGCACACCCCAACACGGCGCCCCAAGCAGACCTAGTCCAGACAGGAGTCCGCGTCCGATGTACGCGATCGTCAAGACCGGCGGCAAGCAGTACCGGGTCGCCGAGGGCGACGTGATCGAGGTCGAGAAGCTGGACGGCGCCCCCGGTGACGCCGTCACCCTTCCCGCGGTGCTTCTCGTCGACGGCGAAACGCTGGTCACCGAGGCCTCCCGGCTCGCCGACGTCGCCGTCACCGGCGAGCTCGTCGAGCACACCAAGGGTCCGAAGATCCGGATCCACAAGTTCAAGAACAAGACCGGGTACCACAAGCGCCAGGGTCATCGGCAACCGCTGACCCGGGTGAAGGTCACCGGCATCTCCAGTGGGAAGTAGGCGCGCAGACCATGGCTCACAAGAAGGGTGCCTCCAGCTCCCGCAACGGCCGTGACTCGGCGGCCCAGCGGCTCGGTGTGAAGCGGTTCGGTGGCCAGTACGTCAACGCCGGCGAGATCCTGGTCCGTCAGCGCGGCACGAAGTTCCACCCCGGCCACCTGGTCGGGCGGGGTGACGACGACACGCTCTTCGCCCTGGCGACCGGCTCGGTGGAGTTCGGAACCCGGCGGGGACGCAAGGTCGTCAACATCGTCCCGGCCGCCGAGGCTGTGTCGGTCGGCTCCGCCGACGGGGCTGTGTCGGTCGGCTCCGCCGACGGGGCCTGAAGCATTCGACGTCACGGCGGGCGGGGCTGGCGCCTCGCCCGCCGTTCTGCGTCCGGGCCGGCCTTCGTTGATCATGAGGTTAGGGGCGCCCAGTGACGTTGACCATGAACCTAGGTTCATGATCAACGCGTAGGGGTTAGGTAGGAGGTTAGGACGTGACGGCGTTCGTCGACCGGGTGGTGCTGCACGTGCAGGCCGGCAACGGCGGGCACGGCTGCGTCTCCATCCTGCGCGAGAAGTTCAGGCCCCTCGGCGGGCCGGACGGCGGCAACGGCGGCCACGGTGGCAGCGTGCGGCTCGTCGTGGACGCTGGCGTGCACACCCTGCTCGACTTCCACTTCCGGCCCCACGTGAAGGCGGACAACGGCCGGCCGGGCGCCGGGCGCAACCGCGACGGCGCGAACGGTCAGGACATGGTCCTGCGTGTCCCGGACGGGACGGTCGTGCAGACCCTCGACGGCGAGATCCTGGCCGACCTGGTCGCGGTCGGCACCGAGTACGAGTTGGCCCAGGGTGGGCGCGGCGGCCGGGGCAACGCGGCGCTGGCCAACACCCGGCGGCGAGCGCCCGGCTTCGCCGAGCTGGGCGAGCCGGGCGAGCAGCTCGACGTCGTGCTCGAGTTGAAGAGCGTGGCCGACGTCGGCTTGGTCGGTTTCCCGTCGGCCGGCAAGTCGTCGTTGATCTCGGTGCTCTCGGCGGCCCGGCCGAAGATAGCGGACTATCCGTTCACGACTCTCGTGCCCAACCTCGGCGTCGTCCGGGCCGGAGACGGCGAGTTCGTGGTGGCCGACGTGCCCGGTCTGGTGCCCGGCGCCGCCACCGGCAAGGGGCTCGGGCTGGAGTTCCTGCGCCACATCGAGCGGTGCTCGGTGCTGGTGCACGTCGTGGACTGCGCCACGCTCGAGCCGGGGCGCGACCCGGTGGCCGACATCGAGGCGATCGAGGCCGAGCTGGCCGCGTACGGTGGGCTGGCCGATCGTCCGCGCGCCGTGGTGCTCAACAAGATCGACGTTCCCGACGGGCGGGAGATGGCCGACCTGGTGCGGCCGGACGTCGCCGAACGAGGGTGGCCCACGTTCGCCGTCAGCGCGGTGACCCGGGAGGGTCTGCGCGAGCTGACGTACGCGCTGGCCGACATCGTGGCGCGGCACCGCGAATCCGTACCGGTCGCCGAGCCGGCCCGCATCGTGCTGCGACCGCGGGCCGTCGACGATGCCGGCTTCACCGTCGAGGCGGTGGGCGACGGGAACTTCGTCGTGCGCGGGACCAAGCCGGAGCGGTGGGTGCGCCAGACCAATTTCGACAACGACGAGGCGATCGGGTATCTGGCCGACCGCCTGGCCCGGCTGGGGGTCGAGGACGCGCTGGCCAAGGCCGGGGCGGAGCCCGGCTGCGTGGTCCGCATCGGGTCGTACGAGTTCGACTGGGAGCCGACGGTGTACGCCGGCACTCAATTCACGCCCGGTCAGCGGGGCAGCGACTACCGGCTGGATACGGCGTCGACCCGGGCCACGGCCGGGCAGCGGCTGGCCGCCCGCAAGGCCCGCCGCGTCCCCACCGACCTCTCCGCGCCGGACGGGCCGGTCGGCGGCTCGTAGCGACGGTCACGGGCGGTCGGCGCTCCGTAACCGGGGCGAAGGTCTCGCCGGCATGCACTAACCTCGCGGGGCATGGGACTGTTGCGCCGAGGTTCCCGGCGGGACCGGTTCGCCAAGCAGGTGCTCGATGCGGTGCTCGCCACCGGACGCGTGGCCCGCGCGTGGTACGAGCCGGAGGCATTCGCGGTGCGCTTCCAACGGGCCGGGGAGGGTGACGCCGGCTGGATCTACCTGCACAACACCTTCCATGAGACGGCCGACGCCAGCCGGGCCGAGCGAACGGAACGCGTCCGCCGCCTCGTCGCGGCCGTGGTCTCGGAGTCGCGCGTCGACCAGGGCTGGGACGCGGTTCGGCCGCGACTTCGACCGGTGTTGCGGGGTGCCGCATTCGGCCAGGGAATGTCCAATGGGGACGGAACCCTGCTGTCGCGCCCGGCCATGCCGTACCTCGTCGAGCTCGTGGTCGTGGACGAGCCGACCTCCATGGCGTACGTGTTCGAGCACCACGCCCGCG
>Ga0307415_100000156_pt1 | contig 30129 bp, 30 predicted proteins | sample DK1Cmetagenome_FD_204524 | JGI IMG/M metagenome (GOLD analysis project Ga0307415, IMG submission 204524) | Maize rhizosphere microbial communities from greenhouse at UC Davis, California, United States - DK15-C-2 | ecosystem: Host-associated > Plants > Roots > Rhizosphere > Soil | place: USA... | reverse complement strand
GTAGGCCTCGAGGATGGCTCCGTGGACACCCTCGGACTCCTCGGCCGGCAGGGTTACGTCGCGCTCGAGCCGGTCGGCGGGGACGTTGTAGCCGCTCGCCGAGAGGTAGTGCAGAAACGAGTCGTAGAGCGAGCGCCGCCCGAGCGCGGCCTCGATGCGCCGGTACGAATCGCCTCCCTCCTCATAGGCGCGGAGCACCTTCCGCTCGCGCCGGCCGAGGGCCGCCTCGAGCTCCCGGAACTGCGCCGACTGGAAGCCGCTCGCAGATTCGAGCCGGTCGCGGAAGTTCAGGAACTGGACCGGGGTCAGCGTCTCGATCACGTCGATCTGCGCCACGACGAGCTTCAGGATCGTGAGGATTCGCTTGAACGTGTTGAGCGCCTGCGGGCCGCGTCCGTCCTCGAGGAGTCGCTGGAGGTGCGCGAGCTCGTGGAGCAGCTCCTTGAACCAGAGCTCGTAGACCTGGTGGACGACGATGAAGAGGATCTCGTCGTGCTCGTCGGAACGCGGCCGCTGCGCACCGAGGAGCTCGTCGAGCGCAAGGTACGACGTGTAGGTCAGCGCCTTCGACTCTTTCGGCTGCTCGCTCATAGGCCAATCCTTGGCCTATGAGCGTGGGGAGGGGGTGTGGGGGAACCGGGAGGTTCCTCCACTGCGTCGAAGAAGGGGGCTCGTGGGAACGCTGGCGCGTCCAGAAAGACACGGGGAGCGAGCCGAAGGCGAGCGACGGTCAAACCGTCTCCCTGAAGAGCTCGCGCGCGATGATCTCGCGTTGCACCTCCGACGCGCCCTCATAGATGCGGGGCGCACGCACCTCGCGGTAAAGATGCTCCAGCAGGTGTCCCTTCTCCAGCGCCCGCGCCCCGTGAACCTGGATCGCCACGTCCACGGCGTGTTGCGCCGTCTCGGTCGCGAACAGCTTCGCCATCGCGGACGCCTGCCGGACAGGGCGGACGCCCGCGTCATAGGCGGCGGCGGCATCGTGAACGAGGAGGCGCGCCGCCTGGACGTTCACGGCCACGTCGGCCAACTGGTGCGCGACGGCCTGAAACTCCGACAGCGGGTGGCCAAAAGCTTCTCGGCGCGCGGCGTACGACACCGCGGCGTCGAGCGCGGCCTGGGCCATGCCGACTGCGAAGGCGCCGACGCTTGGACGGAAGAGATCGAGCGTCTCCATGGCGACGCTGAAGCCCTTGTCGACCTCACCGAGCACCTGCTCCGTGCCGACGAGGACGCCGTCGAATTCGAGCCGCCCGATCGGATGGGGGGAGAGGAGCTCGAGCGCCTCCCCCGAGACACCCTCGCTCTCGCGAGGGACCGCGAACGCTGTCACCCCGCGGGCGCCCGCACCCTCCGTCGTTCGCGCGAAGACTGTGTAGACGTCAGCCTCGGGCGCGTTCGAAATCCAGATCTTCGTGCCCGTCAGACGAAAGCCGTCGCCGTCGCGTTCGGCGCGCAGCGCGAGCGCGGCTGCGTCCGAGCCGGCTTGCGGCTCGCTGAGCGCGAACGCTGCGACGGCTTCGCCCGCGGCGAGTCGCGAGATCCACGCCTCGCGGATCTCGAGCCGCGCCGCGCGGAGGATCGGGTAGCCGCCGAGCCCCTGGAGCGCGAGCGCGGTCTCGGCCTCGGTGCATCCGTGCGCGAGACCCTCACGTAAGAGGCAGAGGTCGACTGCTGAGCCCTCCCCCTCGCTCGGGAGGACCCGTTCGAGCAGTCCCTGCTCGCCGAGAGCGCGCACGAGCGGCCGGTTGATCCGGCCGGGCTCGCCCTTCTCCGCGAGCGGCTCAAAGACCTCGCGCGCGAGCTCACGGGCGTGCGCGAGTAGCTCGCGCTGGGTCTCGGACAGATGGCTGTACTCAGTCATCGGGAACGACCGCGACGCCCATCAGCTCGACCCGAGCCAGCGGGTCGAGCAGCGCCGAAACCCCGACGAGCGCCATCGCCGGGTAGCGGCGCCCGAAATGGTGGCGCCACACCTCTCCGAGATCGCTCAGCGAGGCGCGGTACTCGTCGAGTTTGGTCGCGTAGACCACCAGGGACACGAGGTCGCCCGGTTCTCCGCCCGCGGCACGGAGCGCGGCGACGAGATTCGCCGCTGCGGCATCGAATTGTTCGACGATGGTCTCCCCGGCGCCGACTTGTCCGCCGAGATAGACGGTCCGCCCCGGCGCGGCGACAACCGCGTGCGCATAGCCGACCGGCTCGGGCAGCCCCGGCACGTCGACGATCCGGTGCCCGGCGCTCACCGGCCAGTCCAGGCTGGCCGGCGCCCGTCCGACCAGGCGGCGTAGAACTCGCGGTGATCCTCGCTCTGCATCATGAGAGCCTGGCCGAGGGCCTCAAGCTCGATTGCGCCGGCGAGATCGAGGTCGAGCTCCCGCGTGAGCAGGACCTTCGTCGTCGAGTAGGCGAACGCGGGCCCGTCGGCGAGGCGGCGGGACAGCGCTTCGGCCGCGGCGGGAAGGTCCCCGTCGTCGACGACCTGCGTCGCCAGGCCGATCTCGAGGGCGCGCTCCGCCGAAAGATCGTCGCCGAGGGCCAGCAGCTCCATTGCGCGGCCGAAGCCGACGAGGCGCGGCAGGAGATACGCGGAGCCCATGTCGGCCCCGGCGAGCCCGACCCTCGTGAAGAGAAACGCGAACGATGCCGAGCGCGCCAGCAACCGCAAGTCGCTCGCGAGCGCGAGCACGGAACCGGCTCCAGCAGCGATGCCGTTGACGGCGGCGATTATCGGCAGCGGACAGTCGCGCATCGCCCTGACGACGCCGCCGCTCATCCGGGTGAAGGCAAGCAGGTCGGCCGCCGGCATGCGCTGGAGTTCGCCGATGATCGCGTCCACGTCGCCACCGGAGCAGAAGCCTCGCCCCTCTCCCGTGAGGACGAGGACGCGTGCGTCTCCACGGTGGGGTAACTCGCCGAGCAGGTCGCGCAGGTCGGCATAGATCTCAAAAGTCAGCGCGTTCAGCTTTTCCGGTCTCGAGAGCGTCACCGTCGCCACGGCGTCCGCGACGGCGAAGTCGAAGTTGTCCCAGCGCTCCGTGAAGCCCGCCGACGCCCTGAAGGGACTCATGACTGGATCCCTCCGCCGTCGAGCACGAGTGTCTGCCCGTTGATCGCGCTCGCCTCGGGGTCGGCGAGGAACGCGACCGCGAAGGCGACCTCTTCGGGCTCGAGCAGCCGACCGAGCGGCGAGGTTGCCACGAGCGCAGCCTCGGCCTCCTTCACGCTGCGATCGGTGGCGGCGACGATGCGCGCAATCGAGCGGCTCGTCATCTCCGTCCGCACGTATGCCGGGCAGACGGCGTTCGCGGTGACTCCCGTGCCGGCGACCTCGGCGGCGACTGCGCGCATCAGGCCGACCGCGGCATGTTTCGACGCGGTGTATGCAGCCGTGTAGCGAGCGCCGGCGAGGCCGGCGGTCGAGGCGACGGTCACGATGCGTCCATTCCCGCGCGCGATCATGCCGCCGACCGCCGCCCGCGTGCAAAGGAACGTGCCTGTCGCGTTGACGTCCAGATGCATGCGCCACTCGTCGAGTGTTGTCCGCTCGAGGGGAGCACTGGTCGCAACGCCGGCGTTGTTGACCAACACATCGACCGTGCCGAGGCGCTCGAAGAGCGCGGCCACCTCGTCTTCGTCCGTCACGTCGCAGACCTCGACCTCCGCGGCCTCGGCCGCCTCGAGCGCGTTCCGGTCGCGGCCGACCGCGACGACTTGATCGCCGGCCGCGGCGAAGCGGGCGACGACCGCCCGCCCGATGCCCTTCCCGCCGCCCGTGACGACGACCGCGCGGGGCTGCGCCGTCATGCAACCGCCTCGAGCTCGGCGCGTAACGCCAGGCGGTCGATCTTGCCCGAGGGCGTCTTCGGGAGCTCCGCTACGAAGCGGACGTCGCGCGGGTACTTGTGGGGAGAGAGCTGGGTGCGGGCGTGATCTTGCAGCGCACGAGCAAGCTCCTCTGATCCGGCGACGCCGGCACGTAGGACGACGTGAGCCCGACTCAGGGTCAGCCCCTCCTCTTCGTAGCCGACGACCGCGCATTCGACGACGTCCGCATGCGTGATCAGGCAGTGCTCGATCTCGGCAGGCGCGACCCAGATCCCGCCGACCTTGATCAGCTCGTCGCTCCGCCCTCGATACCAGTAGAAGCCCTCGGAGTCACGGACAAAGAGATCGCCCGTGTTCACGAGGTCGCCCTGGAACGTTTGCTTCGTCTTCTCGTGCTCGTTCCAGTACAGAAGCGCAGCCGTGTCTCCCTCGATCCAGAGGGTGCCGACCTCGCCGTCGGGGACCTCCTGCCGTTGCTCGTCGAGAACGCGGGCGCTATACCCGGGCACGACCTCGCCGACGCTGCCCGGGCGAACGCGTCCGGGACGGTTCGAGATGTAGATGTGATACGCCTCCGACGAGCCGATTCCGTCGAGGACCTCGACGCCGAAGGCCGCTCGCCAGCGCTCGTACAGCTCACGTGGGAGCGCCTCGCCGGCGGAAGTGCAGAGGCGCAGGCAAGAAAGATCCTGGCGCGCGGCTTCGGGGTGAGCCGTCATGGCGGCCATCATCGTCGGTACCTGGACGAGGATGCTCGGGCGGTGTTGCGCGACGAGCTCGAAGATCCGCTCCGGCGTCGTCCGCTCGGGGTAGACGATCCCCGCGGCTCCGACGCCGAACGGGTACAGGGCGGTCAGATCGCGCGCGTAGCCGAAGAAGAGCTTCGGGACCGGGAGCACGACGTCTTCCTCCCGGAGGTCCAGCACGCCCCGCGCGTACCAGTCGAAGCTGAGCAGCGCGCTGTGTGCAGGGTGAACCGCCGCCTTCGGGAGGCCGGTGCTGCCGGTCGTGAACTTCCAGATCGCAATGTCATCCCTGGTGGTCGGAGCCGGCTCGAGCTCCTCCGGCGCATCGGCGGCAAGAGCGTCGAAGGAGCCCTCTCCGGCCTGGAGCTCCACGTCCGCGCCGACGACGAGCACCCGACGCAGCCACCGACTCGAGACCGCCGCTTCGCGCACCCGCTCGAGCGTCGTCGCATCGGCGACCACGACGCTCGCGCGCGTGTAGTCGAGGTAGTAGGCATAGTCCTTCGGCTGGAGGAACGTGTACGCCTCCGCCGTCACGGCGCCGATCTTCTGCGCCCCGTACCAGAGCGCCACGAACTCAACGCTGTCCGCCAGGACGAGCAGGACGCGCTCCTCGGCGCGAACGCCGACCTCGCCGAGGACGTTGCCACTCCGGTTCGTCAGCGTCGCAAGTTCGGCGTATGTGGTTGCGCCGCCCGGCCCGATGAGCGCGGTGTGGCCGCCGCGGCCCTCCTCGACGTTGCGGTCGACGAAGTAGCTCGCCAGGTTGAAACCGCGTGGGATGTCCTCGTAGGTCAGCACGTCGCCACCTCGCGGATGAGATCGACGAGGAGCGTTGTGAGAATCTCGAACGTCCGCTCGCCCTCCTCGGCCGTCGCCTCTGCGGGCGACCCGCAGTACGCGTGGTCCATTCCCATGGCGATGAAATCCGTCTGCCCGGCGGCGATCGCCGCCGGCATGTCGATCATCTTCGATTCGAGGCCCTCCATGCGCTCGCGGTGGACGAGCGACGGCTCGTCTGCGAGGACGAGCGACGTCTCGTAGCTGCCGGCGTGGCCCGAGCCGGAGCGGAATTCGTCCGTGAGCTGCTCTGCGGTCTGCTTTCGCGTCACATCGAACAGGCGGACGGCGGCGCCCAGCTCCTCGGTGGCCTTTCGCAGCGTCTGCACCTGCTCGGGCTCGAGGTGGTTGTTCACGAGCACGATCCTTCCGAAGCCCTGCACGGAGAGCGAGCCGCAGATCTCGACGACGAGCGCGCGCAGCGTCGCCTCCCCGATCGACAGGACGCCCGGGAAGGCAGCGCCATAACGCGTCACGCCGTAGGCGAGCGGCGGCAAGACGAGCGCGCGGACGTCCGGATCGTCCTCGAGTCGTTCTGCGGCCCGCCTGCAGATGCCGAGCGAGATGAGCGTGTCCGTCTTGAGCGGGGCGTGTGGCCCGTGCGGCTCCGTCGCCCCGAGCGGGAAAACGAGCACTGTCGCGCGCTCGTCCTCCCGGAGGGTCTCGACGTCGGGATAGGCGAGGTCTGCGAATTCCGTCACGACGGGACAACAGCGCGCTCGGCCGGGCTCGAGGCCTGAGCGAGCTCGCTCTCGAGGTCGGATGGAGGAAGGTCGAGTATGCACAGGTCGGCTCGACCGGCGCCGACGATCGTGTTCACATCGTCCAGAGTGGTCAGGTGGCCGCCGACGAGCGTCGGGACTCGTGCCTCCGTGCGAACGCGATCGCTGAGCGCGGTCAGGAACCCGCGACGGTACTCGGGCCGGTCCTCGGCGATCGTCTGTCCGGCGACCGTGTGCACCAGGTCGCAGCCGTGCTCGACCACCGCGCGGGAGATCGCGATGCCCTCATCCACTGACACTCCGTCGCGGGCCCAGTCGGTGACGGACAGGCGAACGGCCAGGACGCCGTCCCAGACCCGGCGGATGTCCTCCAGGACCTCGATTGGGAAGCGCAGCCGGTCGCGGCCGTAGGCGTCGGTCCGGCGGTTGGTGAGTGGCGAGAGGAAGCTCGCGAGCAGGTAACCGTGGGCGAAGTCGAGCTCGAGGATGTCGACGCCGAGCGCGGCCGCCCGCCCCGCCGCTGCAACGAAATCGGTCCGCACGGCAGCCATCCCTTGCTCATCCAGCTCACGAGGGACGGCGCTGAACGGGCCGTAGGGAAGAGCGGACGCCGACACGAGCTCCCACCCCTCGCGCAGCGGGATGTCTACGCCGACCGATCGAGAGCAGCAGGCCCCTCGCCGTCCCGCATGCCCAAGCTGTAGGGCAACAGGACGAGCTGCCGGCGTCCAGTCGTCGATCGTCGGCGTCTCGGGCGTGACTCGGCCCTCCCGAGAGACGGCCACGAAACCGCTGAGGACGAGTCCGGCTCCAGCGGAGGGTGAGCTCGGTCCGATGACGGCGCGGTTTTCCAGCGTGAGCCCCCGCAGCTCGAGCGGCGCGAACATGGGCGGCGGCGCGACGACGGCCGCAGTACGCCCGAACCAGCTGTCGAGGGCACGCGTGAAGGCCGGGTCGCGAACGGTCAGGCCTGCGTGGCTGATGCGACCGCTCCGCGTCAGGAGGTTGAAGGCGAATTGAATCGGCTCGAACTCCCGGTAGCCGGCGACACGCGCGAAGTAGGCCGCGCTTTCGCTCGCCGCTTGCTGCGTGCGCTCGACGACCGGTTGGCGCTCGAGCTCGTAGTCGACGAGCGCGGCTTCGATGTCCCAGGCGCGGCGGACGAGTGCATCCCTGAGAGCGATCGCGTCGTCCATTGCGAGCTTGGTTCCAGAGCCGATCGAAAAATGTGCGGTGTGGGCGGCATCGCCCAGGAGCACGGTCCGGCCCTCGTGCCAGACCTTGTTCGTGACCTTCGGAAAGTCGAGCCAGAGCGAACGGTTTGAGTAGAGCTCGCGGCCCCTCAGGTCGCGCGCGAAGAGTTGTTCGCAGAACGCCAGGCTTTCCTCCTCGCTCAGCTCGTGCAGGCCGGCGCGGCGCCAGGTTGGCTCCGGGCATTCGACGATGAACGTGCTCGTCTGCTCGTCGAATGGGTAGGCGTGCACCTGGAAGAGCCCGTGCTCGGTCTCGCGGAAGATGAACGTAAAGGCGTCGAAGACCAGGTCGGTGCCGAACCAGACGTACTTGCAGCCTTCGGGCACGACGGACGTGCCGAACTGCGCCTCGTCAGCGCGACGGACGAAGCTGTTCGCGCCGTCCGCTCCGACGACGAGGTCGGCGCCTGCGGGAACGTCGTCGACCTCGACGCCGAACGCAAGGTCGACGCCGAGCGAGAAGCACCGGCGCTGGAGAATCTCCAGCAGCCGCTTCCGCGCGATAGCCGAGAATGAGTGGCCGTGCGACTTGAGGATGCGCCCGCGGTAGTGGATGTCGACGCGATCCCAGCGGGCAAAGGTGTCCGTGATCTCGAGGTACGTCTCGTGGTCTGCGTCGCGAAGGGCGCCCAGCGTCTCCTCGCTGAAGACGACACCCCAGCCGAAGGTTGCATCCGGAGAGTTCCGCTCGACGAGGCGCACGTCGATGCCGGCGTCCGCCTTCTTGAGGAGGATCGCGAGGTAGAGCCCGGCCGGCCCCCCGCCGATGATCGAGACGGTCATGCGGCGACGACCTCGGCCAGGCGATCGAGCTCGGCAGCGTCCGCGGTCGTGGGAAAGAGGACGAGCTCGTCGCAGCCCGCCTCCTCGTAGCCGCGAAGGAAGTCCTTGACCGCCCTTGCGCTCGTCAGGTTGGCGGCCACGACCCGCTCGGCGAAGGGGCCGGTGAAGGCGTAGTAGTCCCGGAGGTAGGCGTTGCCGCGCTCCACGTCTCCGAGCGCGAAGTACCCCTGGCCCCAGAGGCGCGGCCGGCCCGGACGGCCCAGATCACGCCACGCGGCGCGCGCGCGCGCTGCCGCACCGGCGAAGGCTCGCGGCGGCCCGCCACCGTGCGCGTAGCCGTCGGCATAGCGAGCCATCCTGGAAAAGGCCTGACCGCTTGCACCCCCGACGAGCAGCTCGATCCCCTCCCGTGCCGGGCCGACCCGGTCTTCGTCGATCCCGCCGCGCAGGTACGCGAGCTGCTCGGAAAGCCGCCCTCCCCGGCCGCGGTGGTCGATGCCCGCCGCCTGGTAGTCCTCGATGCGGGCCCCGATAGCGAGGCCGAGCGTGAGCCGCCTGCTTGAGAGCGCGTGAACCGAAGCGGCTTGCTTCGCGAGGAGCGCCGTGGCGCGTAGGGGGCCGATCGCGATCATCGTCGCGAGCCGAACGCGAGCAGTCACGGCGGCGGCGGCGGCGAGCGCTGCGAACGGGTCGAGGCAGTCGTACACCACGCGGTCGAGCACGGCCAGGCTCGAGAAGGGCCCCGCGTCCGCGCGACGCGCCCACTCGAGCACCATCGCACCGTCCGTACCCGGCGTCGTCGTGGGGAGCCCGACGCCGACGTTCATGGGTTCGCCTGGATCCGCGTGGCGAAAGGTTTACACTTCACCGAGGTGATGTGTCAAACAATCTTGACGCTCCGCGACGATGGATAACTCGGACGCTGCGCCTACGCATCTGCTCGAGGTCTCGCCCTTCGATCGCCACTACGGGCTCGAGATCTTAAACTCGAGCGACGAGCTCGTGCGGGGCCGGGTATCCGTGCGCGAGCACCTGACGCAACCGATCGGCGTCGTCCACGGCGGCGTCTTCGCCGCGATCGCAGAGGGGCTCGCGTCGCTGGGCACGAACCACGGGGTGGCTGCCGAGGGCAAGCTTGGGCTCGGGATGTCGAACCAGTCTTCGTTCCTGCGTCCCGTCGGGAGCGGGACGATCAACGCGACTGCGCGGCGTCGCCACCGTGGCCGAACAACTTGGGTCTGGGACGTCGAGCTGACCGACGACGAGGGTCGGCTGTGCGCGCTCAGCAGGGTCACCGTCGCGGTTCGCGCGGTCCCTTGACCGGCGAGCACCCAGTGTCCCTCGAGCGCCGGCCGCAGAGCCTTGTGATCACCCTCCTGGGCTCTTATGTCCACCCGGAGAAGCGCACCGTCTGGTCAGGCGGCCTCGTGAAGCTTCTCGCCGAGCTCGGCTTCTCGGCGGGCGCTGCCCGCGCGGCGTTGGTGCGACTGACACGACGCGATCTGCTCGAGCGCGTACGGGACGGGCGGCTTGTCCATTACCGGCTAACCGGCCGCGCGGCGGCGCTCCTCGACGAGGGTGATCGGCGAATTTTCTCGCTCGGCCGCGACGCGCGCGACGCGGAGGCGTGGACGATTCTCTGGCACGCCGCTCCTGAGGAGCGGCGGCTCGAGCGCGGACGGCTTGCGCGACGCTTGCGTTTCCTCGGTTTCGGGTCCGTGCAGGACGGCGTCTGGGTCTCGCCCCACGATCACGAGCGCGAGGCGGCCGCGCTGCTCGAGGAGCTGGGCTTGACGCGCTACGCGGCCGTTCTCGTCGGGCGCCCAGCAAGCGGGAGCGATTTCGCCGCTTTCGTCGACCGCGCTTGGGACGTCGAGCAGTTGACGAGGCGCTACCGGGCCTTTGTGACCGCTTTCGGACGTTACGCACCCTCCAGGCGCAACGGCCTTGACGATCGCAAGGCGTTTCTCGTCAGGACGCGCCTCGTGCACGACTTCCGGCAGTTTCCGTTTCTCGACCCGGGACTGCCCGAGGACGTCGTCCCGACCCGCGGTCAGCGGGCCCGGGCAGTCGACCTCTTCCATGAGCTCTACGGGTCGCTCGCCGAGCCGGCCCATCGGCACTTCGACGCGACCATCGTTCCGCCCCGGCGACGACCGCACTAGACCCAGGGCGCGAGGAAGTTCGCGTGGCGAATGTATACATTCGAGGACGATGAGGCGCGTACGCATCGAAGTCGAGGACCGGCCGCTCTGGGGAGCTCCTGAAGGCGCAGCGATCGAGCTCGAGGACGGGACGACAGTGTCTGAGGCGGAAGCGCGCTATTTGTCCCCCGTCGAGCCGCAGACGATCTTCGCGACGCATCTCACCTACCGAAGCCGGGCAGAGGAATACCGCATGGAGCGGCTTCCATCCTTCCCCTCGTACTTCCTGAAGCCGCCGAGCTCGATTTCGGCCCACCGCGCCCCGGTCGCGCGACCCGCCGGCTGCCGGTTCCTCAACTACGAGGGCGAGATCGCCGTGGTCATCGGGGAGCGCTGTCTCGGCGCCTCGCTGGACGATGCCCTTCGCTACGTCGCGGGCTACACGGTCGCCAACGATTGGGGCGTACACGACTTCCGCCATGCGGATCGTGGCTCGATGCTTCGCGTCAAAGGGCAGGACGGCTTCTGCCCGCTCGGCCCCGCGCTCGTAGAGGCCGAGGACGTGGACCCGGACGACCTGACGATCCGCACGTACGTGAACGGTGACCTCGTCCAGGAAGGACACACGGGCCGCGATCTCCTCTTCTCGTTCGCGTACCAGATCGCCGATCTCTCCCGGCTGATCACGCTCGAGCCGGGCGACGTCCTCCTTACGGGCACCCCCGCCAACTCCCGCCCGGTCGAGCCCGGCGACGTCGTCGCCGTCGAGGTGGGCGGGATCGGCCGGCTCGAAAACACCGTCGTCGAGCTCGAGCGCGAGCTCGAGCCGGTCGGGGAGCAGCCCGCCGTGACCGGAAACACGCTCCACGTGGCTCTGGCAATCCCCGAGGATGAGGCCGGGCGCCGCGCCGACGAGGAATGAGAACGGAGCCCCAAATCGAGATCCGAAGTGTTGTGGATCAGGTCCACGGCGCGCTCCTGGAGCGAATCGTCGCGGGCGAGCTTCCGCCGGGCTCGCGCCTCCGTCAGGAAGCTCTGGCCGACGAGCTCGGCGTGTCGCGCACGCCGCTCCGAGAGGCACTCGTGCGCCTGGCGAGCGAGGGCCTGGTCGAGTTCACGCCGAACCGCGGCGCGACGGTCGCAGAGCGCGACTTCACCGACATGGAGCAGGCGTGGGGCGCCCGACTCGTGATCGAGCCGGGTGCCGCGCGCCTCGCGGCCGAGCGCCGCGATCCCGACGCCGTCGAGCGTCTGCGCGAGTGCGTCCGGCGCCAGCGCGCGGTCGCCGGGGACGTCACGACGAGCTTTGCGCTCAACCGCGAGTTCCACCTCACGCTCGTCCATGCCTCCGGCAATGTCCACCTCGGACAGTTCGCCGAGCTCCTCTGGCTCACGCGTATCGGGGTTCCGATCTTCGCGCGGCAGGCTCGCAGCCGGGAGCAGATCCTCCTCTGGGCAAACGAGCACGCCACGATCATGGAGGCCGTCGCGGGTGGCAAGGGTGCGCTGGCCGAACGCCTGACCCGCGACCACATCGCCGCCTACCCGCCGCCGCAGCCGTAGGAGAGCTTGGCGAGACGGTTGTGGCGCGGCCTTAGCAGAGCAGAGTGAGCTCAGCTCCTTACCACGTCGGCCATCACTTCACCGGACGAAGTTGAATCCTCCCGAGTGCCTGGCAGAACCGTTGCTAGCCCGTGTCACGATCTCACGTCCCTCGTTCAGCGCCCACTCAAAGATCTCCTCCAACATCCAGACCGGTCCCATGCTCAGGCGCTGCCGTGGCTGAGGCATCTGCTCGGCCCTCACCAGCTGCGAGATTCGGGCCGGGGTTAACCCCAAGAGCAAAGAGATCTCAGAATCACCCGCCAACATTGGCAGCTCTTCTGCCAGTTCGGGTCTCGCCAAGACAGACATCTACGACTCCTAACGCTTGCGTTCCGCGCGACAAAGAGGGTCGGCGCGCTACGCCGGCCAAGTGTCGGAGCCGGAGGTGCCCCGCCAAGGGCTGGGGCAAGGCATTTGCACTCTAACCGAGTCGGGCCGCGCAGGCATTCGGATTCGTCGCCTTCTATTCGCGCGCAGATAGGTCCCCGCGTATTTCCTAGGGTCGCTCGCGCCGCACCGAATTCCGCAGCGTCCCGACCCCCTCGACCCAGACCTCGACGATGTCGCCCTCCTCGAGATAGCGAGGGGGCGTCCGCGAGTCGCCGACCCCTCCAGGAGTGCCAGTCGCGATCACGTCACCGGCCTCGAGCGTGAGACCTTTCGAGAGGTAGACGATGAGATCGGTGAGCCCGAAGACGAGATCGTTCGTCCACGCTTCCTGCATGACCTCGCCGGACACCGTGGTCCTGAGGCCGATCCGCTCGAGGTCGACCGTGTCCGGGGACGCAACAGCCGGACCGAGAGGCGCGAACGTGTCGAAGCTCTTGCCGAGCGTGAACTGGCGCAGCGGAGTCTCGAGCTGAGCACGCCGTCCGGAGACGTCGTGGATGGCGGTGATGCCGCCGATCGCGCTCCTCGCCTCGTCGTCCGTGGCGCGGTAGACCCGTTTCCCGAGCACGATGGCTACCTCTCCCTCGAAATCGGGGCGCGTCTCCTCGAGCGGCACCACGATGTCCTCGCCGGGTCCGATGAGGGCAGAAGCCCACTTCGCGAACACGACCGGCACTTGCGGGACGTCGAGCTCGGACTCGTCGGCGTGCGAGCGGTAGTTGACGCCGATCGCGAGGATCTTCTCCGGTACGACCGGATGCAGGAGCCTGATGTCGGCAAGGTCGTATTCGGGGCCCGCGGCCGTGCCGAGCGCCGCCCAGGCCTCGGGGGTCGGGACGAACCCCTGGGGGCCGGCCGGGCCGGCATCGCGCACCCGCGCGTCCTCCAGCGCCCCAATGCGCGCCTCGCCACGCGAATCGATGAATCGAACAGCCTTCATGCGGCTGCCTCCTGCTCCTCGCGCAGCACCTTGAGCGCGTTGATGGCGCGCGGGAAACCGGCATACGGCGCCGTCTGCAGGATCGCCTCCTCGATCTCGGCGAACGAGACGTCGATCGCGCGGAGCGCACGAACGTGAGCCCGAACCTGTGGGTCTGCGCTCCCGAGGGTGGTCAGCACGGCCACGATGATGAGCTCGCGCTCGCGCGCGTCCAGGTCAGGCCGGGCATGGACGTCGCCGAAGACGAAGTCGACGATCCACTCGCCCAGGTCGCCCATCCGGGCGAGAAACTCTTCGCCGCCAGGCTCGTCGCCGAGCTCCGCGAGCCGCGCCAGCCCGCGTTTTCGCCGCTCCACGTCGGTCACGCGTCCTCCTTGCACTCGGTCACGAAAACGGGATATTGTATGCAACCGATGGCGCCGACGCGCGAATGGCGCTCGCCCGGGACGAGCGGATGCTAGCTCTCCGCCGGATCGACCACGTCTGTCTGCGGGTGGCGGATCTCCAGGAGGCGGTGTTGCGCTGGTGCATCCAGTTCGGCTTCACCGAGAGTGAGCGAGAGGAGGGCCGCGCCTTCCTCCGCTGTGGCTACGAGCCGTACTCGCTCGAGCTCGTTGAGGACGAGTCTCCCGGCTTCGACCACCACGCGTGGGAGCTCGCCCGTGGGCTCACCCTCGAGGAGGCGGCCGCCCACCTCGAGCGGTCGGCAGTCGGCTTCGAGGCCCGCAAGGACGCCCTCCATTTCGACGATCCCGAGGGCAACGGTGTGGAGCTGGTTCCGTACCGGCCGGCCGACGATCCGCGGCCGGACGTCGGCCGCTTTACGAGCGAGCTTCCTGGCTTTCGCCCGCGCAAGCTCGGGCACACGAACTTCCTGACCGCGGAGCTCGAGAAGCAGACCGCCTTCTACACCGAAGTGCTCGGGATGCGCGTGACCGACCGCCTCGGCGACGCGGGCATCTGGCTCCACGTCAACGCCGACCACCACGCCATCGCCTTTGTCGACAAGGGTTTCGCACACCTTCACCATTTCGCCCTCGAGCTCGTCGACTGGGGCGAGCTCAGGGTCGCTTTCGACCACCTCGCCCAGCACGGCCGCTGGCTCGCCTGGGGGCCACTCCGCCACGGTCTCGGCCGTAACCTGAGCGGTTATGTACGCGTGCCGGAGGAGGATTGCTTCGTCGAGGTCTTCTGCGACGTCGAGCAGCTCGAGCCCGACCACGAACCGCGCGAATGGCCCGACGACGCGCATTCGTCCAACGTGTGGGGGATCTTGCCGCCGCGCTCCTATTTCCGCTTCGATCCTGAGGCGATCGAGTCGGAGCGGCAGGGCCTCGAGGCGCTCGGAATCCCGCTGACAGAGAGAGAGGCTTGATGGCCACGGTGCCAACCGAAGAGAGACGTACAGGTCCCGAGATCGCGGCGCGCACCGGGGAGCAATTCCTCGAGGGCCTGCGCGGCGACGCGCGCGAGATCTGGCTGAACGGGGAGCGGATCACCCACCCACTGGAACACGAGGAGCTGCGCGCCGCCGCCGAGTCGATGGGGCGCGTCTTCGACCTCCAGCACGAGCACGCGAACGAGATGCTCGCTCCTTCGCCCGACGACGGGCGCCTAGTGAACGTGACACACCTGATCCCGCGCTCGCAGGGCGACCTCGAGCGCCGCAGGCACGCGATCGAGCTGACCGCATCTCTGTCGGCCGGGATGATGGGCCGAACGCCCGACTACCTCAATGTCACATTCGCCTGCTTCGCCGGTCGTGCAGACGTCTGGGCGCGGCGGGGGAACGAGCAGGGCGCCGAGAACTTGGTCGCCTACCAGAAGCTCATGCGCGACGGCGACCTCTCGACGACGCACGCGCTCATGAATCCGCAGGTCGACCGCTCGAAGCCCGAGGCGGATCAGGCCGCCGGCGAGATCGCCCTGCACAAGATCGGAGAGTCGGACGACGCGATCGTCGTTCGCGGCGCCCGGATGCTCGCGACGCTCGCGCCCTTCGCCGACGAGCTCCTCATCTACCCGGGCTCCGATATCCGGCCCCAGGACGGCCGCTACGCGCTCTCGTTCGCCATCCCGATCGCCACTCCGGGTCTCAAGCTGATCTGCCGAGACAGCTACTCGAAGCAGCGACCCGCGTTCGACTACCCGCTGTCCTCGCGCTTCGACGAGATGGATTGCGTGGTCATCTTCGACGACGTCGTGGTGCCGAAGGAGCGAGTCTTCCTCGACGGCGACACGGTTGGCTACTCCGAGGTCATCACGGACACGGGCTGGCGCGGCCACATCATGCACCAGGCCTTCACGCGGGCCTACGTCAAGCTCTGCTTCGCGTTCGGGCTCGGACACTTGATCGCGAACACGATCGGCGTCGTCCGCTTCGACCACATCCAGGAGAAGCTCGGCCAGATCTGGAACATGTGCGAGCTGACGCGGTCGGCGATCGTCTCCGGGGAGGCGGGCTCCTACCTGGACGAGGGCGGCGTCTGGTACCCGGACGACAGGCCGTTCCTCGCGCTTCGCGGGGAGATGCCGAAATGGCTCCCGCGAGCGAACGAGCTTCTTCAGCTGATCGGCGGCGGCGGCTACATGGCCACGCCGTCGCAGGCGGACATGGACGGTCCGTTGCGCCCGCTGATCGACCGCTTTTACCAGGCTGCCGGAGCCGATGCCGAGCGGCGAATCCGACTCTTCCGTCTCGCCTGGGACTACCTGGGCTCCGACCTCGGCGGGCGCGGCGAGCTCTACGAGCGCTTCTACCTGTCCGATTCCTGGCGCATGACGGCGCTCGCCTACTCGATCGCCGACAAGTCGTTCGCCGAGTCCCTCGTCGAGCAGTTCCTCCACGACTGATGGTGCGCGGCTATTCCGTCCCCCGGTCGCCCGAAGGTCGCTCCTCGCTCGTGCCGGCGCCACCCTGGCACTACGTCGGCGACTTCCTCGTGATCGAGTACTGGGCGGAGCCCGCCGCGGTCGAGGCCGTCCTTCCTCCCGGCCTCGAGCCGCATCCCGATCCGGGCCGCTGCGCGGCGCTCTTCATCGACTGGCAGTCGTGCTCTGACTCGCGCGAAGAGCTCGACGACCCCGTCCGCAGCCAGTATCGCGAGTTCTTCGTCGTCGTCAACGCGCTGCTGGACGGCGAGCCCGTGACGACGTGCCCCTACATCTGGGTCGACCGCGACTTCGCCCTGGCGCGCGGCTGGGTCCAGGGATTTCCGAAGAAGCTGGGCACGATCCACACGACGCGCAACTTCCCTCTCCGCTCGAACGCTGCGCCAGATCTGGCGGCCGGCGCCCGTTTCGCCGGCACGCTCGCGGCCGGCGATCGCCGTCTCGCGTTCGGAGCGGTGACGCTCGAGGGCGAGAGCTCCGAGGGGCCGACGCACAACGATCCTCCTCTCGTCAACGTGCGCCACTTCCCCCGCCTCGCCGCCGGGCGGCACGACGAGCCAGCCGTCCACGAGCTCGTGCGCGCGCGAAGCCGCGACCGCTCTATCTCTCCAATCTGGGAAGGAACAAGCGAGCTCGAGCTCTATCCGGCGCCGAACGAGGAGCTTGCCGCCCTCGCGCCGGTCCGGACCGGCAAGGGGTTCCGCTTTACCTTCGCGTACACGGTCGACGATCTCGAGACCGTGCGTGACTACACGCGGACCGAGGTCGCAGCGGCCACGGAGCCATGACCCGCGGAGCCATCGTCACCGGCGGCGGGACCGGTATCGGGGCCGCGATCGCGCGCCGTCTCGCCGCGGACGGGTTCGCCGTTGCCGTCACGGGCAGGCGCCGGGAACCCCTCGACGAAGTAGCCGCGGAGACCGGTGCGCTCCCCTTCGTCGCGGACACGGGTAACCCGACTGACGCCCAGAAAGCTGTCGAGGCCGCGAAGAGCGCCTTCGGCCGGCTCGACCTCCTCGTCTGCAACGCCGGCATTGGCCTGGGCGGGACCGTGGAAGAGCAGACGCCGGAGGGTTGGGACGAGGTGCTGCGCACCAACGTCACCGGGGCGTTTCTCGCCTGCCGCGCGGCGCTGCCCGAGCTCGTGCAGACGAAGGGCTCGATCGTGACTATCTCCTCAGACGCCGGCCTGCGGGCAGGACCCCGCTCGGCCGCTTACTGCACCGCCAAGGCGGGGCTCATCATGCTCACCCAGTGCATCGCGCTCGACTACGGGCCGCAGGGGGTGCGCGCGAACTGCATCTGCCCCGGATGGGTTCGCACCCCGATGGCTGACGCGGAGATGGACGAGCTCGGCGAGCTCCGGGGCGCGGACCGCGAGGGCGCCTACGAGCTCGTCTCTTCCCGCGTGCCGCTTCGTCGTCCCGGCAATCCAGAGGAGATCGCCGCAGCCGTCGCGTGGCTTGCGTCCGACGGGGCGGGTTTCACGACCGGCGCAGTGATGGCGATCGACGGGGGCAACAGCGTCGTCGACTCGAGCTCGATGGAGTTCGCGGTATGAGCGTCGCCGGCGTCGCCGTTTCGCCGGACCATTTCATCGGCGGCAGGCGCGTGGCGAGCGACGCCCGTTTCGAGGATCGCTCCCCGATCGACGAGCAGGTACTCGCCGAGGTCGCGCGGGGAAGCGCCCGGGAGGTGGAGCTTGCCGTCGAGGCAGCGTGTGCGGCTTTCCCGGACTGGGCCGCGCTCGGAGTCGCTGTTCGCGCCGAGCACCTCCGCCGCCTCGCCGATTTGATCGACGCCAGCGTCGACCGCATCGCGGCGGTCGAGTGCCTGGACATGGCCATGCTCGAGCGCTCGCTCCGCGCCCGCGTCATCCCGCGGGGAGCCCGGAACTTCCGAGCCTATGCCGAGCTCGCCGAGAGCCACAGGGAGCGGGTCTGGGACTCGAACGGGACCTCGAATCGGGTTGTGCGCATGCCGGCGGGCGCGGTCGGGGTGATCACCCCGTGGAACGCGCCCTTCATGCTCTCGACGTGGAAGACCGCACCGGCCCTCGCCGCAGGGTGCACCGTCGTGCTCAAGCCGCCTGAATGGGCGCCCCTTTCCTGCTCACTCTTGGCGGACCTGACTGAGGAGGCGGGCATCCCACCCGGTGTCTTCAACGTCGTGCAGGGCATCGGCGAGGAGGCAGGCGCGGATCTGGTCGCGGACGGGCGGCTGCGGCGTGTGAGCTTCACGGGCTCTTCGCAGACGGGTCAGCTGGTAGCGACCTCGGCCGCACGGAATCTCGTGCCCTTCACGGCCGAGCTGGGCGGCAAGAGCCCGCTCGTCGTCTTCGCCGACGCCGACCTCGACGCGGCCGCGCAGAAGGGCGCCCTCCAGTACGACGACTCCGGGCAGAACTGCATGGCGGGCACGCGTCTGCTCGTCGAGGAGCCGGTGGCGGGCGAGTTCCTCGAGCGCTTTCACCGCTTCGTCGACGCCCACGTGCTCGGCGACCCCCGGGAGGAGGCGACGACGATCTCGCCGCTCATCCATCGCGACCATCTCGCGCGTGTGGAGGGGTTCGTCGACCGGGCGCGGGCGACCGGCGATCGCATCGTGCGCGGGGGTCGCGTGGCTGAGATCGGCGGGCTCTGGTACGAGCCGACGCTCGTCGAACCGCGCTCGAACGACTCCGAGATCGTCCAGCAGGAAGTGTTCGGACCGGTCCTGACCTTCCAGACTTTCGCGACCGAGGAGGAGGCCGTGCGGCTCGCCAACTCGACCAGGTATGGCCTCGCGGCGACCGTTTACACGTCGTCGGCCGAGCGGGCCGAGCGGGTCGGACGGTCGATTCGGGCCGGGACGGTATGGGTCAATTGCTTTCTCGTACGCGACCTCACGGCCCCGTTCGGCGGGATCGGCATCTCGGGAATCGGGCGCGAAGGCGGGGACTACGCGCTCGACTTCTACTCCGATCTGAAGACGCTTCAGATCCGGGAGGACTCGACTCGATGACCGTGCTCGACCGCGGCCCGCGACTCGAGGACGTTAGCCTCGAGAACGACGATTTCGCCGAGCGCGTCCCACACGAGACGTTCGCCCTCCTGCGCCGGGAGGCGCCCGTCTGGTGGTACGACTGGCCGCTCGGCCGGGGTTACTGGTGCGTGACGAAGCACGCCGACGTGGTCGCCGTCTCCCGCGACACGAAGACGTTCACCTCCGAGCAGGGGGCGAACCTCGAGGATCTCGACGAAGAGCAGCGAGCGGCGCGGCAGTCCATGCTGGAAACCGACCCGCCGCGCCACGCGCGGCTGCGCGGGCTCGTCGGCCCACCCTTCACGCCGCGGGCGATCAAGGCCTACGAACTTGTCCTCCGCGAGCTGACGGCTGCCGTGCTCGACCGTGCCTTGCCCCTCCGCGAGTTCGACTTCATCGAAGAGGTCGCCAAGCAGCTCCCGATCCGTGTGCTCGCTCGTCTACTGGGAGCGCCCGACGAGGACAACGACCGGCTGATCGACTGGGGCGACCGCATGATCGGCAACACCGACCCGGAGCTCGCCGACGTGCTCTCCGACACCCCCGAGAGCGATCAGTACCGGATGCTTCCGTTCCGGAGCCCAGCCTCAGTCGAGCTCTTCGAGTACGCCCACAGGATCGCCGACGCGCGGCGCGCCGCGCCGACCGACGACCTTGTCAGCAAGCTGGTCAACGCCGAGATCGACGGTGAGCGTCTCACCGAGCGCGAGTTCGACACGATGTTCCTGCTCCTCGTCGTGGCCGGGAACGAGACGACGCGCCAGGCGATCGCCCACGGCATGCTGGCGCTGGCGGAGAACCGCGACCAGTGGCAATGCCTCACCGATGATCCGGAGCTCGTCTGGACCGCAGGAGCGGACGAGATCCTGCGTTGGTCGTCCCCGGTCCTCCATTTCCGGCGTACGGCGACCCGTGACGTCGAGGTCGGCGGACAGACGATCAGGGCCGGCGACAAGGTGGTCATCTGGTACGTGTCAGCGAACTTCGACGAGGGGGTGTTCGCCGATCCCCTGCGCTTCGACGTCGGCCGGCGGCCGAACCCCCATGTCACCTTCGGAGGCGGCGGCCCGCATTTCTGCCTCGGCGCCCATCTCGCGAAGCTCGAGGTGCAGGTGATGTTCGACGCGCTTCTGCCGCGGCTCGCCGACATGGAACCTGTCGGGCCCGTGGAGAGGATGCGAACAAACTTCACCAACGCGCTCAAGCGGATGCCGGTGCGCGTAACGGAGGCATAGGAGAGCGCGTCGATGTCGGAGGCGCTCGTCAGCGCGTTCCGTGGCTGCGTCGGCGAGTTCGCCACAGGGGTCACCGTCGTCACGGCCGAGCACGAGGGGCTCCCGGCCGGTATGACCCTCAACTCGTTCACGTCGGTCTCGCTCGAGCCACTGCTCGTCCTCGTTTCCCTCGGAAGCGGCTCGCGCACCCTCCACGCGACGAGCGCGAGCGGACGATTCGCGGTCAGCATCCTCAGCCGCGGGCAGCGGGACGTCGCGCTCGACTTTTCGGAGGCCGGCGCACCGTTCCCCGCCATGCACGTGGCTCGCGACCGCGAAGGGTTCCTGCCCGTTTCCGGCGCCGCGGCCGTCCTGCGCTGCCACGTCGAGCGGATCGAGCGCGCGGGCGACCACGCTCTCGTGATCGGCGAGGTCGTCTCGATCGCGCACGGAGGCGGCGAGCCCTTGATCTTCCACCGGGGCCGGTTTGGAGGCATCGAGCTCGACGCCGTCGTGCCGGCGGGGCACCCGATCGCGATCGACGAGGGAGCGGGGTGGTGAGCTTCGAGAGCGATGTCCGCCCGTTGTTTCGGCCGGACGACGCCGAATCGATGTCGTGGGCCTTCGACCTCGCGTCCTACGAAGACGTCAAGGAGAACGCCGAGGCCATCTACGAGCGTCTCGCCGACGGCTCAATGCCCTGCGACGAGCCGTGGCCGGACGAGCACGTGCAGGTCTTCCGGGACTGGATCGACGCCGGAATGCCGCCCTAGGCTGGGAGGGCTTGACGAAACATCATCTGTGCCGCCGGAGGCGCGCCGCTCGCCCCAACGCATCCGCGTTCAAAATGACGGGTCGCCCCCAACGCATCCGCGTTCAGAATGACACGGGGCTCCTGCGTCCTTGCCTCGGAACGACCAGCGCGTCCCGGCAACGAGTGACTCCCGCCAAACCCTCCTAGCCGCTCGCGGCGGCGAACGCATCCAGAGCCGCCAGCGTGGCCTCGACCTGCTCGGGTATGAGAGGAATCTGTCTCACGAGCGGCGGGAAGAGGACCCAGACCACCGAGCCGCCCATGTGGCGAATGACGGCCCGTCCGTCCGGGTCGACCCGAATGCGCTCGAAGTGGACGAGGCCAAGCCGCTCGGCGAGGCGAGTGTCCGAGCCGAGACGTTCCGCGAGCTGTCTGCCCGCGGCATCCTGGCGCTTCGCCCGAAAACGCACGCCCCGCATTCGGACGAGGCCCTTCCCGCGTGCGGACAGCCCTCGAGTCCGGGGAAGCACCGGATCGTCGGTCGAGATCTCGAGCGCGTAGTTTCCGCCCAGGATCTTCCCTTCCTGCGACATTCGGAGGCGTACGGGCGACCCGCCGGTCGCCGAGCGAAGCCGGGCCTGGAGCGGGCTCAGACGCTCGGCTTCTGGGTACCCGGCCCTGCCGAACCGATCGATTGCGTCATCGAGTACGGAGACCGCACGCTGGCGCGCCGGTCCCTGGAACTGCGTCCACGGGCTACTCATCAGACGATGGTCTAGAGCGCGTCGGCGTACTCGCGCAGCTCCCAGTCGGTCACGGCGAGCCGGAAGCGCCGCCACTCGTTGCGCTTGATCGTCACGAAGGCCTGGACGAACTGCTCACCAAGCGCCGCACGCGTGAACGAATCGGCCTCGAGTGCATCGAGGGCCTCACCCAGCGAAAGCGGCACTGTCTCCCGCTCGACCGGCGGCTCGTACACGCGCTCGGTGGGAGGGCCCGGATCGAGCCGCGTCTCGACTCCATCGACGCCCGCGAAGATGTGGACGGCGGACGCGAGGTACGCGCTCGCGCTGCCGTCGGCGAGTCGCGACTCCAGCCGCGCCGCCTCGCCTCGCTCGGCGGGAATGCGCACGCAGACCGACCGGTTGTCCGTGCCCCAATCCACGAAATAGGGTCCGAGCTCCCGCGCCACGAAGCGCTTGTATGCGTTCACGGTGGGGGCGCAGACGGCCGTCATGGCCCGAGCGTGCCCGAGGAGGCCGCCGAGAAACGCGTGGGCGTTGTCGGAGAGGCCCAGCTTGCCTTGCGGATCGTCGAAGACGTTCCTGCCTTCGTCCCAGGCGGAGAAGTGGAGGTGGTAGCCCGAGGTCCCACCTCCCTCCGTCGGGCGGCCGATGAAGGTCGCGACGAGGCCGTGGATCGCAGCGGTCTCCTTGATGGCGAGTTTCAGCAGGTGCGCCTCGTCGGCGGCTGTGAGCGCATCCGCAAAACGTGTGTTGATCTCCCACTGCGAGGGGTCGTACTCATGGTTCACGCAGACGAACGGGAGCCCGAGCCCGCGGATGTTGTCCTCCATCTGACGGACGACGCCGCCGGGATCGGTCCGCGCGTCCATCCGATAGACGAGCCCGGGCGTCGGCTGGTACGGCTCCAGCCGGCCTTCTGGAGTCCAGCGCAGCAGGAAGAACTCGAGCTCGTGGCCGACGGAGATGCTGAGGCCCTTGTCCTCGGCTGCGGCGATCCCCCTGCGCAGGATGTTCCGGGGGTCGGCTTCGAGGGGCTTCCCGTCTAGGCGGCAATCAGCGAGGCAGATGGCCGTCTCTCGCTCCCATGGGACGGTCCGGAGAGTCTCCAGGTCGGGAATGACCTGCATGTCGCGAAAGTTGACCTCGTCCCGAATCCCGGTCCCGTCGGGCATGACTCCCGCATGATCGATGGCGAAGACCGACACGCAGAAGTTGAGCCCTTCCTCACACACTCGCTCCAGCACGTCCAGCGGAATGACTTTGGCCCGCGTCGTGCCGATCAGATCGGCGTAGTGAACGCGGACGCGAGTGACGCCCGCCTTCGCGAGTTCGCGAAGCCGGTCGTCGGCCATCAGCGCAGGTCGTCGGGTAGGTGCGGCCCGCCAGGCTCGACCGGCGGCGGGAGCTCCTCCTCGATCTTCTCCGTCTCACGGTGGATTTCGGCGAGCGACACCGGCCTAAACATCGCTCCGAGGCTCTTGTATGCGTACAGGTTGTAGACGAGCGAGAACGCCGCGGCTACTACCAGGAAGATCAGCCACCTGTAGTAGATCGAGTTGGACTCGACGCCGGGCGGAGCGATCTTGTAGGCCGCCAGGGCGAGCAGGCCGGCACCCAGGATTTGCGGTATCGGCACGAATGGCGAGCGGTACGGGCGAGCCGCATTCGGCTCGCGCCAGCGCAGCATCAGTACCGAGAGGTGGATCAGGAAGTACGCGGTCACCCAGCCGAGCACGCCGGCGAGGATGAGCTTGAGGAAACCGGCTCCTTCGGCGGCGCCGAACGCGTTCATCAGGATCGGGATGAGCGAGATGACGACGATCCCCACCCACGGCGCGCGGGTCGCCGGGATCAGCCAGGCGAAGGGCGACGGGAGCTGCCTCGTCAGAGCCATGCCGTAGAGGATCCGGGGAACGCCTGCGACCACGGCGTTGAGCGTACCGATCGACGCTCCGATGACGACCAGGCCGAGCCACCATTTGCCGGCCTCTCCGAAGATGGCGGTGCCGACGTCGACCGGGAGCGTCGGGGCAAGCGTCCCGAGCACATCTCCCGGCACGTAGCGCGCCGCGCCGAGGCCGTAGAGCACGACGGGGACTGCGATCAGCCCGAGTCCGATGAAGATGCCGAACGGGATGTCCCGCGCCGGGTTCTTCAGCTCCTCGGCGAGCGGGCAGGTGTACTCCACGCCGACGAAGGTGAAGATCGCAATGCCGAGCAGAGCCGAGAGGAGGCTCCAGGTGAGGTCGAAGTCGGGCAGCGCACTGCCGATCGGGTCGGTCGTGCCGGCCCCGGCGAGCCCGACGACGCCGACCACGAGGAGCGAAGCCGCCACTGCGAAGGTAAGGAAGATCTCGACGGCCGCGAACGGCCTGATCCCCAGCAGGTTGATCGCCGCGATGAAGACCATGTAGATCGCCGCCCAGATCTTGTAGTCCCCGGGCGCCCCCAGAACGTCTGCGGTTACGAGGCTGGAAACGAAGTTCTCGGCGGTTCCGGGAAAGAGCTGAACCGCGACGTACCCGACTCCGACTGTAATCGTGGCGAAGAAGGGCCCGAGTCCGGCCCGGACGTACTCGTTCATCGAGCCCGCCTTCGGGATCATGGTCGCGAGCTCCGAGAAGCTCATGCTCGCGAAGATCATCGTGATGAAGCCGATCGCGAGCGCGATCAGCCAGACCCAGCTCGCGAAGAAGCCGCCGGCAACCGTCGCCAGCACGCTCGACGCGACAATCAGGCTGAACGTCGTTCCAATCGCGGTCGGTAGACCGACAGCCCGACGTTCCAGCGTGATCTCAGGTGCCCGCGCTGCCATGTGCCCTCCAGTGTCCGTTGGACCGACCCACCGTTTCTGCCGAGTCCTGCCGCCTCATTTCGGGTACGAGGTGGAGAATCCGCACGTCCGGTCGCAGATCGTCGCCATTTGCGCCACAGGCCTTCTTGTATTCAAAATGCAGATCGCCAGTATGAGGCCACGGACCCGGAGATTTCAAGCGACGTGCACCCGCGGCCGCGAGTGAGAAGCCACGGCCTCCACCGCTGAGGCGCACAGGTGGACCCGCCACTTCCACTCGCCGGCCAGACGGCTCTCGTGACCGGCGCCGCGCAGGGTCTCGGCTATGCAGCCGCCGCCCGTCTCGCCGCCGACGGGGCGAGCGTCGCTCTTCTCGACCGCGACGGGGAGAGGCTCGGGGCCGCAGCCGACGCGCTCAGCGCCCAGGGTTTGACCGTTCTTCCGCATACGGTCGACCTCACGGACGAGGAGGGGATCGGGGCGGCGGTCGCAGCCGTCCTCTCCACCGAGGGCCGGATCGACGTGCTCGTGAACAACGTCGGCATCTATCCGCACCGCCCGTTCGAGGAGCTGACGTACGCCGCATGGCGCCACGTCTTCGCAGTCAACCTCGACAGCGTCTTCCTCTGTACGCACGCCGTCTATCCGGCCATGCGCGAGCGCGGCTACGGACGCATCGTCAACGTCTCCTCGTCCACGTTCTTCATCGGCTATCCCGGGCTGGCGGCCTACATCGCGAGCAAGGGCGGCATCATCGGCTTCACGCGCGCTCTCGCGAGCGAGGCAGGGCCCCACGGCATTACGGTCAACGCTGTGACTCCGGGCCTGATCGCGACCGAGGGCGTCCTCGGCGGAGAGGAAGCCGGCCTCTTCGACGAGATCGTTCCCCAGCAGGCGCTCCCGCGCCGGGGCGAGCCCGAAGACATCGCCGAGTGCATCGCCTACCTCGCCAGCCCGGCGGCAGGCTTCATCACAGGACAGACGATCAACGTCGACGGCGGACACCGCTTTCACTGAGTGGCCGCGCGACACTAAGGAGAGACGTGACCGAGAACGAGAAACCAGTCGCCCCCTACATCGCGGTCGGGCTCTCGACCGTCGTCCACGGGGTCGGCGAGCGCAAGCACATCAGGCGCAACCTGGCCGTGATCGAGGACGGGATCCACGCGGCGATGTCCGTGATCGGGATCAACATGCCGGTGCGGGTGATCGCGCTCGCCGAGGGAGCCCTGACCGGCTTCACGGACGAGGCTTTCGACGTCCCTCACGTCACGGCCGCGCGAGACCTTTTCATCGACATCCCCGGGGAGGAGACGGAGGTGCTCGCCGGGCTCGCCCGCCGGTACGACGTCTATCTCCTCGTTCAGTGCAAGGCGCGCTGGCCCGAGGTGATGGCGGACCGCTATTTCAACATGCTCTTCGTCATCTCGCCGCAAGGCGAAGTCGTGCACCGCGCGGCCAAGAACCACCTCTGGTGCCGCGAGCGCTCCTGCACGCCCCACGACGTCTACGACCGCTGGGTCGAGCTCTTCGGCGACGGCATCGACGCCTTCTACCCGGTCCTGCGAACCGACGACATCGGCAACCTCGGGACGATCTGCTGCTCGGACGGCGAGTACCCCGAGGCCGTGCGCGCGCTCGCCATGAACGGCGCCGAGGTCGTCTACCGGCCGAGCGAGGCGGTGCCGATGACCGGCGTCGGCTATCCGGGCGGCGGGACCTGGATGCTCCAGAACCGCGCCCACGCCCACTTCAACAGCGTCTACATGCTCTGCCCCAACGTTGGCCCCGTCTATCTCCACCCACGCATGGAGCACCCGTACGACATCGGCGGCGGCAACTCGCACATCGTCGACTACCTGGGCAACGTCGTCGCCTACAGCGCCTCCGGCTACAACACCTTCGTCTCGGCGATCGTCGACATCGAGGCGCTGCGTCAGTTCCGCGTCATGAACCTGAACTCGAACTGGCTCAAGGACCTGCGCACCGAGGTCTTCCGGCGCATGTACGAGGAGCCGATCCACCCGGCGAACCTCTGGCTCGAGCAGGACCCGCTTCCGCACGCCGAGGTGGACGAGATCTACCGCGCGAATATCCGCGGCCTCGTCGAGCGGGGTGTCTACACGCGCCCGGCCCAGTCGTTTCCCGGCGCCCGCTACATCCCCGCAGGCGACGAGCCGCCGGCCGAGGCCTGGGAGAACGCTCGTCATCTGTGGGACGAGGCCGACTGATGGCCGAGGGCTACGACGTCGTCGTCGTCGGTGGAGGGCACAACGGCCTCGCCTGCGCCGGCTATCTCGCGAAAGCGGGTAAGCGTGTCCTTGTGCTCGAGGCCCGCGGCGTCGCGGGCGGCGGCTGTGCGACCGAGGAGGTCGCGGCGCCCGGCTTTCGGCACAACTTCCACTCGAACTTCCACGGGATCATCCACATGGGTCCCGTCTACCGGGACCTCGAGCTGGAGCGGTATGGGGCCCGCTACGTCTGGCCGGAGAGCCAGTTCGCTCACGTCTTTCCGGATGGACGCGCGATCATCTGCAGCCGGAGCGTCGAGCGAACGGCCGCGAGCATCGCGCGCTTCTCGCGAGCAGACGCCAAGACATTTCGAGACCTTGCCCAGGTCTACCGCGACGTGCTCGAGCAGGCCTTCATCCCGGCGATGTTCTCGCCGCCCGTTGCGCCCTCGCGGGAGATCGCGCCGCTCGAGGAAACGACGGAGGGGCTCACGCTGCTGCGTCAGTTCCTCTCGAGCCCGAACCACGTCGCGCGCGATCTCTTCGAGTCGCCCGAGGTACAGACGTGGCTCGGCTTCTGGGTCGCCCAGCTCGCCGGCACGGGGGACGTCTTCGGGCTCGGCGCCAATTACCCCGTGATGCTCGCCGGCTCGCTCGAGCCCTACGGCTGGGCGATCTGCGTCGGCGGCTCGAACGTCCTCGCGCAGGCGATGGTGCGCTTCCTCGAAGGCCATGGCGGCGAGGTTCGCGTGGGCGCGCCGGTCGTTCGCATCGAGGTCGAGGGTGGACTCGCACGCGCGGTCGAGCTCGCAGACGGCACGCGCATCCCGGTGCCGGGGATCCTCGTCTCGAACCTCGATCCGAGGCACACCTTTCTCGAGCTCGTCGGCGAGGAGGAGCTCGCGGAGGACTTCGCCCGCACCTGCCGGCGCTGGCGCTACGACGAGCTGTCGATGTTCTGTGTCTATCTCGCCCTCGAGGCACCCGTCCGCTGGAAGGCCGCCGAGTGGGACGAAGGCGTCGACCAGTGCTTCGCCGTCTCGCTCTGCGAATCGCTCGACGTCCTCGACGACAACGCATCCGACTGCCGCCTGGGGATTCCGCCTCGTCAGCCAGGCCTCTTCACCGTTCATCCCTCGCTCTTCGAGCCGAGCCTCTGTCCGCCGGGAAAGGCGGCCTCCTTCTGTGAGCAGATCGCGCCCTACGAGCTACGCGACGGCGGCTCCGGCGCGTGGGAGGAGGGAAAGGGGGCGTACGCCGACACCGTCCTCGAACGCTGGCGGGATTACGTCGCGCCGGGCAGCCTCGAATCCGAGCGGATCGTCGGCCGCTACGTTGCGAGTCCGCTCGACATCGAGTTGAGGATGCCGAGCATGAAGCACGGCGACTGGAACCACGGTGAGATGACCCAGGACCAGCTCGGCGTGTTCCGGCCCTTCCACGAGTACCCGCCGTATCGCACTGCCTTCGAGAACATCTATCTGTGCGGCTCGTCCACGCACCCGGGCGGGTCGATCGGCGGTGCCTGCGGCCACAACGCAGCCGGCGCGATCGCCCAGGATCTCGGGCTCGACGCGTGGTGGCGCCGTGCAGAGGCTGCGGTTGGCTAAAGCTCGTTTCGAAATGAAGCACTGTGCCGCCGGGCGGGGCTGGACGGCGCGAGCCGACGTCCTCAGTCGCGCCCGTATCCTCCGGATACGCACGCTCCCTGCGTCCTTGGCTCGCATCCGCCCATCACCCCCCGGCGACGAGTCGTCATTCCGAAATGAGCTCTAAGACTCGTGAGCTCGTCCCGCAGGTTGCGCTCGCCGAAGCCGAGGAAGCGGATCGGCGGGAGCGCTTCCCCGTGGGCGCTGCGATCGAGTTCCCCGACCTGGAGGAGCACGGGCGCGCGGCGGCGCTCGACCGGCTCCGCGAGACCGAGCCGGTCTCCTGGGTGCCGGCACTCGGTGGCTGGCTCGTAACGTCGCATCCGCTGGGCCGGAACGTCCTCGCGAGGACCAGCGACTTCACCGTCTGGGCGGAGCCGAACCTCGTTCGAGCCTCGCTCGGGGTGATGATGCTGACGAGCGACCCGCCGGACCACGCACGCCAGCGACAGCCGTTCGACGAGCCCTTTCGCATGCGCGCCGTGCGAGAGCGCTTCGAGGAGAGGGTGTCCGCTCGGGCCGAGCGACTGCTCGACTCGCTCGCGCCGCGCGGGTCGTGTGAGCTGGTCGGCGATTTTGCCGCGCCGTTCTCGATCGGCGTCGCCGGCGACATCCTCGGCCTCTCGCTCGACGACGTGCCGAAGATCCAGGGCTTCTACGAGGCGTTCGCGGGCGCCATGACCTACGACGGCGATCCCGAGCCGCAGCGCCGCGCCGATGCCGCGCGTGAAGCCTTCAGCCAGATTCTCCTCCGCGAAGTGGCGCGGGTCCGTGAACGGCCGGACGATTCGATCACTGCGGCCGTCACGAACGATCCGGAGACAGAGCTCTCGGACGATGCGATCGTCGCGCAGTTGCGCGTCATCCTCTTCGGGGCGATCGAGACGGTCGAGTCGATGGTGGTGAACGCCGTCCTGCTCCTGCTCGAGCATCCGGCAGAGCTGGGAGCGGTGCAAGCGGAGCCGAGCCGGGTCCCGAACGCCGTGGAAGAGGCCATGCGGCTGATCCCGCCCGTCGCCTTCATCGAGCGCTGGACCGCGGCGCCGACGAAGCTGGGGGATGTGGAGCTCGGCGAGGGCGAGTTCGTTGGCGTGTCGACGCTCGCCGCCAACCGCGATCCAGAGGCCTTCAAGGACCCGCTCCGCTTCGACGTGCGCCGCGAGAATGCGAGGCACCATCTCGCTTTCAGCTTCGGCGTCCACCACTGCCTTGGGTTCAACATGGCGCGGCTTCAGGGGCCGATCGCCGTCCAGGCGATCCTCGACCGCCTGTCGGGCCTCGAGCTCGTCGAGGCGCCCGAGCCGCGCGGCTTCGCGTTCCGGCGGCCGCCCGAGCTCCGCCTTCGCTGGGCGAGCTAGCTCTGCCAGACGCGGTCCGCGACCCGCGCGACGAGCTCGAGCTTGCGCCACTGCGTCTCCTCGTCGATCTCGTTTCCCTCGATGACCGAGGCGAAGCCGCACTGGGTCGACAGCGCGAGCTGGTCGACCGGCAGGTACCCCGAGGCGTCGTCGAGCTTGCGCAACAAATCGTCGTCGCTCTCGAGCTCGCGGCGCTTCGAGCTGACGAGGCCCATG
>Ga0307415_100000155_pt1 | contig 30300 bp, 27 predicted proteins | sample DK1Cmetagenome_FD_204524 | JGI IMG/M metagenome (GOLD analysis project Ga0307415, IMG submission 204524) | Maize rhizosphere microbial communities from greenhouse at UC Davis, California, United States - DK15-C-2 | ecosystem: Host-associated > Plants > Roots > Rhizosphere > Soil | place: USA... | reverse complement strand
AGCACGAAGCGGGCTATCACGAGATCGCCTCGACGCAGGTGCTTTCCATAGACCATCCCCTGGCCGATGCCGTAGGCGGTGTAGAGGCGCTCGAGCTCGTGGCGCGTCCGCCAGTCGTGATGCCAGACGACGAAGTCCGGTTCGTACAGGACCCTTCGTCCTGCACGGAGCCAGCGGAACGAGAGGTCGTTGTCCTCGGCGGAAGGGCTGACACGTCCGTCGAAGCCGCCGAAGTCGAGAACCGCCGTGCGACGAAGCGCCATGCACTGTGTGTAGAGAACGAAGTCAGGCCTGCCCACGTGCTCGCGCGCAGCCGGGTCGTCGATCGTCGAAGGCACGACATCGGGATGACCCTGCGGCCGCACGCGCCCGCTGACGATCGCGTCGGCGTTCTCCGAAACGTGGCCAAACCCAGACGCGACCCACGAGGGTTCGACCGTGCAGTCGTCGTTCGTCAGGAGGACGATGTCGTGCTTCGCGGCGCGGAGTCCGAGGTTGAACGCGTTCCCCAGGCCCGGTTCCGGGCACCGGATCGTGCGCGCGCCAACTTCGACGAAAGCGGTCACCACGTTTTCCACGGCGTCGTCTTCGCTCGAGTCGACGACGAGAATCTCGTCTGCGCGCGGATCGCAGCCGGCAAGCGACTGCAGGCACGTTCTGATTAGCTCAGGACGGCCGATCGTCGGGAGGACGACCGTCACCGGCTCGACCGCCCTCGCCTCTCGTCGCCGTGCCCCGACGGCTGCGGTCGCCGGCGGCGCGCTCAACGAACGCTCACGGGAAGAACACCCGATACCGGAGGCTTCCCTTCAGTCGCCCCAGCTCCCGTCCAAGCTGCACCATAAGGGGGGCGAGATCCGACTTCGTTCGCGCTCTCGCAAGATTGACGACAAGGCGAGCCCACGATCTCGCCATCCGCGCCAGCGTCCGGCGTCGCATCCCCGCGGCGCGGTATCGCTTGTAGAGCAGCGGCGCGCAGGAGGACCCGGCGAGACCTTGCCGGTAGAGATCGAAGAGGGTGCTTCGGTAGCGAACCCGATAGACGGCATCCGGCACATAGTGAAGCTTCGTTCCGGAGAACTGCACCTCCCACGACAGCGCGATGTCGTACATGCGGTCGAATTCGATCGGAAAGCCACCGGCCGCGTCGAACACGCGGCGCTTGATTCCGATGCTGCCCCCGGCGGAAGGCAAGACGCCGAACTGGTCGACGAGCGGGTTCTCCGGATCGCGCCAGAGTAAGCCGTGCGCACCGCGTACCCACGGCGGGTTGAGCGTCTCTTGATCGAACGCCGACATCACGAAGTCATGTTCGTCCAGGGCCTCGGCCATGGCGGCGAGGTAGCCGGGAGCGATCTCGTCGTCGGCATCGATGAAGATGAGCTTCTCTCCCGAAGCGTGGTCGACGCCGATGTTGGTCGCCCAGGCGGCCCCCACTCGCTCGCGAGCGTCCACGACACGCAGATCGAGCCGGTCGTCGAAGGCTTCGACGACCGCTCGGGATTCGTCCTCGGAGCCGTTGTCCACGAGAACAACCTCCCAGGTTCCTTCGAAATCCTGGCAAGCGAGCGCCTCGAGTTGGCCGCGGATGTGCGGTGCCGCGTTCCTGAAGGGAATCACAACGGTCACGTCGACGGTGCTCGGGCGAGAGGAGATGCGGGTCAAAGGGCTTCGGTCGGCACGACGGATCGTGCAGGCTCCTCCGCCTCACGGGACCCACGAGCGGATCGGACGGCACGCGCTGCGAGCCAGGCGCACGCCGCCAGGGCGATGAGGAAGACCAGGGCCGATGCAGCCAGCCAGAGTCCGTGCTGGAAGACCGTGTAGGGGTAGACGAGCGCGTTCGCGGTCGTGGCCGCCATGACAGCGAGCCCGAGAGCGAGTTGTTCTCTTCGGCTCTCGACTAGGAGCGCGCCGGCGATCGCCCACGCGACGAGCATGAGGACGAGGTACTGCGGGCTGAAGACGCGGTTGACGAGGAGGAAGACGGCGGGCGTCGCCGCAGCGATCGCCACGGCTGCGCGTGGGCTCGCCCGCGCCCGCCAAGCCGCGACCCCGAGCGCCGCGAGAACGAGGCCTTGAACAATGACCGTTGCCGAATTCGCCCACGGCGGCACATCGGCGGGCAGCCAGAACGCGTGCAGGGGAACGTCGGCCCACCCGAAGGGCGCGAGGAGGAGGTACCACAGCGACTCGCCCGTCAGTCCCTGGCCGCCGAAGTACCGGTACGAGTACAGCGTCTCGCTCGGGCTCCAGATGAGGAAGGGGATGTGAAGGAGCGCGAAGACGACCAGGAACGAGGCGCCGTGAACCACGGCTGTTCGCCAGCGCCGATTCGCCAGCAGCCAGACGACCAAGGCGGCCATGGCAAGCCCGGGCGTCCACTTTACGGCCGCGCCGAGCCCGAGGAGAGCTCCCGACAGCAGCCACCGTTCGCGGAACGCGAAGAGCAGCCCGAGTGCGAGAAGAGCGGTCGGCACGAGATCGAAGCGAAACTCCCATGAGAACGCGTTCATCGGCCACAAAGCCACGAGGGCCGCAAACCAAGGAGTCCAACGGGTCCGCAGTGCCCACACCGCTGCCACGCTGGCGAGTTGGAACGGAATCATGACGAACGCATGGGCCGTTCTCGTCGGGCCGCCTCCGAGGAGCGCATCGAACGCGAAGAGGAGGACGGCTCCCGGCGGATACTGCGCATCGGGATAGTGGCCGTCGAGCAAGGCGTTTCCCCAACGGCGGTAGAGCACCGACGAGTCGACGCTGTGCACGCCGAGATGCAAGTGGAGCCCGATCCACGCGAGCTCGAACGCACACGACATGCCCAGCAAAGGGATGAGGCGTAGACGATCCTGCCAGCGCCAGGCGACAACAAACGCAGCCAATGAGGCTGTGCCTCCGACGAGGATCCACGCCGCCGATCGTCTCTCCACGGCTATGTACTCGGCGAGAAGTACCACGACCGTCGAGCAAGCGAGCACGAGATGCGGCTCGCGGATCCGCGTCCGTACCCCGTTCGACTCTGCGTTACGGGAGCGGGAGCCCGGGGATCCCACCCGGCTGTCGAGCGTCATGAAACGGGGGAACTCGTTTCGCCGTGAACCGGCAGGGGCCCGCGCCAATCCACTGCTCGTTCAACCTCCGGACCGCGTCCAACGATCCGCGAAACGATGTACAGGGGACGTTGCAGAGACTGCTCGTGAACGCGCGCGAGGTAGCGCCCGAGGATGCCGACACTGATCAGCTGCACACCGCCGAGGAAGAGAACGGAAGCGAGAATCCACAGCTCCAGACTCGTGTCGACGACGCCCGCCAGAGTGAGGCCGAGGATGACAAAGGCGCCGAGGCCGCTCAGGAGCGCGATGAGGACGCCGAAGTACGTGGCGAGCCTGAGCGGCACGTCCGAGAATGAGACGATCGCCTCGAACGCCAGGCGAAAAAGCGCGGGGTAGGAAGCCCCACGTCCGCTTGTTCTCCCCGCCCGCCGGTAGTCGATTGCCACTTGCTTCAATCCCACCCATGCGACCATGCCGCGAAGGAAGCGGCGGCGCTCGGGCATGCGGCGGATTGTTTCCACGACTCGGCGCGACACGAGCCGGAAGTCGCCTGCCTGTCCCTGATAGGGCACACGGGCAATCCGGCCCATGAGCGTGTAGAAGACGCCGGCGAGTCGGTGCTTCAAGGCGCTCTCGTCGCTCCCAATTCGGCGGGCGTAGACGACATCCGCATCCTCCGTTCGGGCGAGCGTGAGCATCTCGGGGATCAGCTCCGGCGGATCCTGCAGATCGGCATGCATGACGACGACGTAGTCACCGCGTGCGTAGTCGATCCCTGCCGTCATGGCGATCTCCATCCCGAAGTTGCGGGACAGCTGGACGAGGACGCAGCGATCGTTTTCGGCCGCCCACGACTCGATCACCGCCGCGGAACGATCGGTCGAGCCGTCGTCTACGTAGACGACCTCGTATCCGCCGTCAAGATCGGCGAGGGTCTCGCCGAGCCGACGCCCGAGCTCGAGTAAACCGTCCTCTTCGTTGTGGACCGGGATGACGACGGAAACGAGCGGGTCAATCACCGCGAATAGACCTCAAACCTTCGGACGGATGCAACCCAGGGCGACTCGCCGTGTGACATCCCCTAGGTCCTGCGTCTCCCTTTGGCCGCAGATTTCACATTTTAAGGACGTGCGTGATGCGTTCAAGGCGGATCTGCGGGGGTCGGCCGGGGCCGACCCGGGGGGACATCGCCTCGAAACAGTTGGAATGGCAGGAAGGGCTCGAAAATCTTCATCTGTTCCAGCGCGGCCTCGGCCCGCCCGCCCCACCGTCGGTTGGCAATGAAGGGCGGAAAGAAGCCGAATCGCTGCAGCGAGATGTTCTCGAGCCCGGCGTCGCGCATCGCCCCGAACGCGGTCTGGGGGCGCATGTTGAGGATTCCCTTATCGCCGCGCCAGCTCATCCCGGGCACGACAAACATCTGAATGTAGTAGAGGGCATTGAAGGGGTTCGGCTCCAGAAATACGATCCGCCCGCCGGGCCTTGCGAGAGCTCGCATGGCCGCGAAGGAGGGGGCGAGATCGTGCAGGTGGTGAAGCGTGAAGAAGCCCACGACGGCATCGAAGCTGCCCTTGAGCTCCTCCGGCATGTCGAGGATGTCGGCGCGGTGCAGGGGAATGTTGTAGCGTCCGGCGTCGAAAGCGCGAAAGCGCTCGAGCAGACTCTCCGAGAGATCGACGCCCTCCACCTCGACGCCCCGATCGGCCAAGGCGAAGGTATACCGACCCATTCCGCAGCCCACGTCGAGGACGCGCTCGCCCGGCGAGAGGCCTGCGAAGGCAAAGAGCCGATCCACCTGCCGCTGCACATACGGCGTCGCGGCCGGCTGCATGGCATGCTTGCCGGCCCGCTCGAAGTACTCGATCTGGGCACGGTTATGGGCTTCCAGGCCGGCGCGGTTCGATGTCGTCATTTCCGCCGCCTCATGGCCTGCTCGTACGCTCGGTTCAGCCCTTCCGCCTGACTCTCGAGCGTGAAAGTGCCTCGGGTTCGGGCCCGGCCGCCGGTCGCGAGGCGTGCCCGCAGATCGCGATCGTCGTGCAAGCGTCTGATCCAGCCCGCTACGGCTGCAGCGTCGTCAGGTGGAACGAGAATTCCGTGCTCGAGATGCACGATTTGCTCCGGAATGCCGCCAACCCTCGTTGCGATCACCGGCACGCCGGACGCCATTGCTTCCAGCGTACTGAGAGGGAAGGCTTCCTGGCGCGACGAAAGCACGAAAGCACTCCACCGCGCGTATGCGTCGCCAGCGGGCTGATGACCGAGCATCGTCACCGAGTCTCGCAAGACTGGAGAGTTTGCCATTGCTTCGACCTCGTCCTCGTATTCGTCGTCTCCCCAGGGCCGGGTCGGCCCGACATGCTCAAAGCGGATATCTGGATGTGTCTCCAGCGCAAGGGACGCCGCCCTGAGAAAGACGTCAGTGCCCTTCGTCCGGCTGACATGGCCGATCGTGCCTACGATGAACGTTCCCTTGGGTGCCGGGCGGGCGTCAACTCTCGGGACGCCGTTTTGGATCATCAGCACCGGGGTGTCTCGCGCGTGTACGGCGAGCATGTCGGCCACCGGTTGGGAGACCCCCACAAGGACATCTGCGATCGCCGCCGCCCAGCGCAGGGTGAGGTCACGCTTGAGTCCCGGCGATGGGATCTCGTGCACTTGCAGCACGACGGGAAAAACGAGTCTGCGTGCGATCGTCGCTTCCGGAAGCATCTGGAGAGAGTTGACGTGCACGACGTCGGGGTGCTCCTGCTGGAGCCAGCGCTTGAAGGCGCCGAGGTAGGCCGGCGTGCGTCTCAGCCGCTGTGCTACGCCCGGCTCCCGTCTCCAGCCGCGCAAGCTGAAGGCAATGGGTTTCGACGCGTAGCCGCGGTTCTCGAGCACAGCCGCACTCCCCGCCGGTAGGGGTCCCGTGCCCGGGAACCAGCCGCTGCTCTTCCAGCCATGCGAGCGGAGGCATTCGGCCGCCCGGAGAACCGAAACGCCCGCTCCGAGGATCGCGGACTCGTGGAAGAGGATGCAGATGCGGCGTTCCTCTTGGGTGGGCACCAAAGCCGTCATTCCAGGCCCCGAGCGTCGCGGCAAGGCTGGAAATACGAACGGCCGAGGATTAGAGTTGAAGGAAGCATGCGGCTGCGGTCCGCCCTCGTGGGGACCGTCGAAACGAGGGGAGACTGCGGACAACAATGCGCGCCCTGAACGTGCTCGTCACGACTTCTTACTACTGGCCTGAAGCGGCGGGAAGCGGGCCGCTGCTCACCAATGTCGCCGAATATCTCAGCGAAGCCGGCCATGACGTCATGGTCGTGACAGGCTTCGCCCACTATCCCGATTGGAGATCCTCCGCCGCCAGAAGACTGTCCGCTACAGAAGAGCGGGCGGGAGTCACCGTGCGGCGGCGGTGGCATTACGTCCCGCGCTCGCAGTCGGCCGCGCAGAGGGCATTTTACGAGCTCTCGCTCTTCGCCTTCGGTCTGACGGCGCTTCCACGCCGTTGGCGACCAGACGTCGTCCTCGGGACCTGCCCCAGCCTCGCGGGAGGAGCGCATGCCGCGGCCGCGTCCAGGCTCTACGGCGTCCCATACGGCCTCGTCTTCCAGGATCTGATGGGTTTGGCGGCCGAGCAAAGCGGGGTGGCCGGCGGCAAGCGGGTGGCAGGCGTCGTTCGTAGAGCCGAGCTTGCGCTCGCCCGGGGAGCGGGCCGCGTCGGCATCGTCGCCGAGGGGTTCAGACGCTATCTCGAGGCCGGAGGAGTTCCGTCGGAAAAGATCGAGCGACTGCGAAACTGCGCGCGACGCGTCGAACCGGCCGAGACTGTCGCCGAAACGCGGCGCCGCCTGGGCTGGATGCCGGATGAGTTCGTCGCTCTGCATGGTGGAAACATGGGCCACAAACAGGGTCTCGACAACCTGCTCGACACCGCTGCCCTCCTGCGCGGCGCAGGCGTTCACATCGTCCTCGCCGGCGACGGCAACGATCACAACCGCCTTGAGCGGCGTGCTCGCGAGCTCGCGCTTACAAATCTCGATTTCATCGAGCTCCAACCGCCGGGTCGCTGGGAAGCTGTGATGCAAGCGGCCGATGTGCTTCTCGTCAATCAGCGGGCCTCCGTCACGGACATGTCGCTTCCCTCCAAGCTGACGTCGTACTTCGGCGCCGGCCGCGCGGTCGTGGCCGCGGCCTCGGCCGACAGCGAAACGGCCCGAGAAATCGGCGCCGCACAAGCCGGCATTGTCGTTCCACCCGGCGACGCACGCGCCCTTCGCGACGCGATCCTCGCGATGAAGACCGATCCGGCTCACGCAGACGCGCTTGGGCAAGCCGGAAGGGCCTATGCGGACAGCGTGCTCTCGCCGTCGAAGATTCTCACCGAGTACGAATCGTTCGTCTACGACCTCGCGGATCGAAGGCGACGCGTCGGCCAACGCCAACGACCAACGGTGGCGGTACGAGCGGTCGATTGCCCACGTTCTCGTACTCGACGCCGAACGCGAGGACGCTACTCGCGTCGGATCTGAAGTCCAGGCGCGCGTCGGCCGAGCGGCTAAGATAGCTCTGAGGTTCGCGATGCGCTCCGTGGCCGCCACGGAGCTGGCTCACGAGGTGCTGTATCGGGCGCAGCTTGTGGTTCGCTGCGCTCTGGATCCCGGCGTGTGCGTCACATCCCGGTCAAGCGGGACACCCGGGAGCACTATGTACGCGGAGCGAGGAGAAGAGGCCCGCGCGATCCCCCAGACGAGCGTCGACGGCCAAACAGCAACGAAACATCTCATGTGGCCTCCTCGTCCGCGTCCGAAGCGACCGGATATCCAGACTTCTTCGGATTGCACAAGCCCGCTTCCCGATGGTTCGATCGTGATACCCCGGCCGCTGGACAGACGGGGGGCCGCATAGGAACTGCAGAAGTACGTTCCCGGTTTCGCTCACACGGCCGCAGCCCCCGTCTGCAGGAACATGATCTCACTGCCCCACTAAGAACGCCGCGCCGATATCCACGACGCCTTCGTCAAGATCGCCGCCTGCCTGATCTGCCTGAAGCTCCTCCGGCCGAGCGCTCTCTACTGTGAAGAGGGCAGGCACGCCACAAGCCTCGCGAGCCACCAGACGGCAAATTTAGCCTTGCCCAGGGAGCCGCTTCGTTGATGATGAGCGGCCCGTTTCCTCGAACGCGGGCCAAGGCGGTCGCCGGCCCAGCACGTCGCAGAGACGGTCGACGTCCGGCCGGTAAAGCTCGACAAGCCGCTGCCGCAGATCCGGCTCGAGCGGCGGCTTTTCGACAGCAGTCACGAGATGGCGGCGGCCGACGGCGCGGAGCGAGCGGGGGAGCAGCTTGCGAGAGACTGTGCGGGCCGTACCGCTGCCGAGCAGCCGGCGGCTCAGAACGTTGCGCGGAAGTGCGAATGGATTACGCGATTCGGACTCGATCCGTGTCGCCCATGCAGGGTCGACGTTTAGGAACGTGAACAGTCGCTCGAGCGTGCGAGGCGCGTCGGCGACGAGTTCCTCGAAAAAGAGCACGATTGCGTTTGCACGGAACCGCTCGAGGTATCGCGTCACAGGTGCGGAATAACGACCGCATTCGACGTAGAGCGAAGAAACACCCCAACGCCCCGGAGGACCCTCGAGCTCCTCTGAGATCGCCTGCCCGAACGGGCGCCGTTCGATGCCCTCGCGGACGTCGTTCCAGTAGTGGGAGTACGCACGGTCGACGGGGTCGCGGAGGATCATGACGATCTTCGCACCCGGGCATGTCCTCCAGATGCGGTCGGCGACGGCCGGGTCTGTGAGGTAGGACGTACTCGCTTCGCCGCGCATCTGTTGGTCGCGAGCTCCGGCGAAAAGCGAGAGGTAGGCCCCTTTGTCCCTCACGTGCGGGAAGAACGGCTGGAGCTCGGGAGTCGGCTCGATCCGGGAGAAGAAGTGTGGCTCCTTCATAGGTGACATGAATATCTCCGGATGCTGCGCGAGGTAGTGGTTGACGGACGTCGTGCCCGCCTTCGCCGCCCCGACCACGAAGAGGTTGGGCCACCGCGAGTCTCTCATGCGCGCGACCCACGTCGCCGGGCGGAGCGAGTCTCTCTCGAGGACATCCCCACATGATTGCTCCCGCCCTTACTCTCGGACGTCAACGCGGGCAGCGAGTCTCGGACGGCGGCGCGGGGCGGCAACGGTCGTCCTCAGAACCGAGTTTCGCGGTGGGCAGTCGGCACCCCGTCGATGCACGCGGCGCCGCCGGGCCTGGAACGGTCTTCCGTGGCAACGCAGCGACGTACGGACCCTGACGGCGACACGACTGTCATGGTCCGCACCCGCGCTACGCGCTCCTTGCGTTCGGGCCGAGCGCAGAGCGCCGGCCGCCCGCTCATTCAGCCCGCCGGGCCTTTCTCGAGCCGCTCGGCCGCCGGCGCCAGCGCTGGCGATTCGCCTCGTAGATTTCCTCGAGGATACGGCAGACGTCGTACCCGAGCTTCCATTCCGGATAGTGAGCCTCGAAGCGCCCGTTGTCGCCGATCCACCAGATGTGATCCCCGATTCGGTTCGCTTCCTCATACGTCCAGGAAAGCTCCACGCCCGCGATTTCCTCGCTTAGTCGAATGGCCTCGATAACCGAAACGTTGCTGAAGCGACCGCCGCCGATGTTGTAGACCTCCGCGACGCGCGGCGCGCGGAAGAACGCGTCGAAGGCTTTGATGAGGTCCTGGCTGTGAATGGCGTCGCGGACCTGCTTGCCCTGGTAGCCGAAGACCGTGTACGGCCGCCCGATCATGGCGCAGCGCATGACATAGGCCAGAAAACCATGCAGCTCGGCGGCTGAGTGGTGAGGGCCTGTAAGCGTGCCGCCCCGGAAGCACGCCGTCTTCATCCCGAAGTACCGTCCGTACTCCTGCACGAGCACGTCGGCGGCGACCTTCGATGCGCCGAACAAGCTGTGCAGGCAGTCGTCGATCGGCATGTCTTCGGGGATGCCCTTCCAGTAAGGGTGATCACGTTCGATCTCCCAGCGGGTCTCGAACTCGACGAGCGGGAGCGCATTCGGCCTGTCGCCGTAGACCTTGTTCGTTGACGTGAAAATGAACGCCGCCTCACGGGCGTGCAGCCGCGTTGCTTCGAGCACGTTCAACGTCCCTACGGCGTTGATGTCGAAGTCCGTGAATGGCTCCCGCGCCGCCCAGTCATGCGACGGTTGCGCCGCTGTATGCACGACGAGCTCGATCGCTTTCCCGTAGCGCGCGAAGATTCCGTCGATCTCGGAGCGATCGCGGACGTCGACGTCGTAGTGCACATAGCCCTGGCCCAATGCCGTCTCGAGGCGCGCCTTGTTCGCGGACGTCGAGCCGTCCACGCCAAAGAAGACCCCCCGCATGTTGTTGTCGATCCCGACGATCTCGAGCCCGAGCGTCCCGAAATGCAGGGTCGCTTCGGAGCCGATCAGGCCGTTCGAGCCGGTGATGATGGCGACGCTCATGGGTTCTCGGTCAACTTACGGTTTTCGCAGCACACGTGCGAACCGTCGCTTAGTCGCTCCTGCGGAGGCCCGACGATGGGTGAGCGCGCGATCGTATGCCTCGAGGTGGATGCGCGCGCATTCCTCGACCGAGCAGAGAGCAATCGCCCGTTCTCGGCCGAGCGCACCCATCCTCGCCTGGGAACCGGGATCATCGGCCATGCGGAGTATCGCTTGGGAGAGCGCCCCCGGGTCGAGCGGCGGCACGAGGACGCCGGTGACGCCGTTCTCGATGAGCTCGGAGACCGCTCCTACGTCCGCGGCGACGATTGGGCGCGTCATCATCATCGCCTCTTCGACTGACGTCGGCGCTCCCTCCGAGCGAGGCACCGAAGAGAGGACGAAGACGTCCATCGCCGCGAGGGCGGGGCGCACGTCCTCGAGCGAGCCCGCGAAGACGACGTCTTCGCCAATCTTGAGGCCAAGCCGGCCCACCAAGCGCTGGAGCTTGCGCTCGTAGGCGAGGTGCGTCTCGTGCGACGAGCCGACGATCAGAACCTTCAGGCGCGGCTGGGTCCCACGGGCGAAAGCCGCCGCTTGCAACAGGAACTCGTGTCCCTTCTGCGGATTGAGATTGCCGATTGTGCCGATGACGAGATGGTCCGGCTCGAAGCCGAAGCTCGTCCTGGCCGATTCCCGGTCGGCCGAGTCGGGATCGAATCGTTCTGGATCGACCGGGGGGAAGAAGGTGAGCAGCCGCTCGCCGCTCCGGGTTGCCCCGGGATGGACTCTCGCGACTGCGTGGCCGGTGGTCATGATCGCGTCCGAAAGACGCAGGACGAGCGGCATGAAAAGCCGGCGCACCGCCATCGGCGGGCGCGTGTCGAGCAGCTGCCAGACCACAGCTGTGTCCTCGAGCCTCCCCGCGATCGCACCGTGCGGATTCACCAGACCGCCGAGCTGCACGATGTCGATCGACCGTTCGCGAATGATTCGGCGAATCGCTCGTACCTCGCCGGGCAAATGGGCGCCCAGCCCGAGCAGGGGCCCCGGGCGAAGCGTCGCCCGCGCGCGGTGCAGACGCATCGTGAGAACGTCGATCCCGGATGTGCGAAGCCTCTCAGCCGCGCTGGCGGCGCCTTCCGGGAGAACGACGGTCATCGAAACCCCCCGTCGCTTCAACTCGCGTGCGAGAAGGAGCGCTTGGTTGTGCGGACCGCCGTAGACGGGATAGTGGATGACGAAAAGGACGTTCATTGGGCGACGAGTCGGAAACAGGGGCTGGAATCGTCAGCTGACGATTCCTACGCCGTTGCAGTCCTTTCATGACGGCCGGCCATTCGGGCGAGGAGCCAATAGAGCCAGCCGCTCGTGAGCTGGATAAGGAGCTTCTCGCGAGCCCGGAGCTGGCTCTGCCATTTGTCGTCGTAGCGAAGCTCCGAGAACGTGAGTCTTGAGCTGTTTCCACCGATCAGATGAAATTCGGTCCGATCGAGAGGCGGGAGCATGGACGGCTCGTACGTCATCCCGAGAAGATCGGCCAGCCATGCGAGGGTCCGTTCGGGACGCGCCGTCATTTGCTCGTACGTGACCACGAAATATCGGCCCCGAAACGCGACGACCCCGACAATGAGGGTGAGCAGATTTTGTGTGATCCAATCGAGAACGGCTGTCCATTTCGGCTGCGCAGACGTGTACCCAAACGTCCCTTGCGCGCTCTGAGCACGCGTCGAAAAACTCTTCGAGGTCACATATCCGCGCGGGTCGCGCACGAGGTGAATGACACGCAGACGGTCGCCCCTCGGGTGTCGAGCCAACCGAGCGAGGCGGAGCGCCGCCTTCGACGAATCGATGATTGCGTGCTTGCCCGAGTGTACGGCCAACCGATCGAGCAGCCTCCATGCATTCTCCACTTCCCCCGCTTCGAGCGGATTCGTTCCGCCAGCGAGGACTCGCAACGTAGCGCTCACCTTTCGTACTTTGCCGGGCCGATTTACCGCCGATGGAGCGAGGCTGTTGGCGCTGGTGACGATGCCGCTCCAGAAAGGGCACTCGGACAGAATGCGGCCACACGTGCAATAGCCGCCGGTTTCAATCCATGATCGAAGCTCGTCGAGTTGGCCCGTGCTCAAGCCGCTCGAGTTAGCGCCGAGCATCATGTCGAGAACGGTGGAACCGCTGCGGCCCGACCCTGCGATGTAGCCAACGATATAATCGTTGTCAGGGTTCATTCGCGGACGATCGACTCGGCAGACATTGGCCGTCGGAAAGGCTTGCGCTCGAAAGACCGATGCGGAATCTCGCCGAGCCTCAATCTCGCCTCTTCCATTTCGGCAGGTCAAGGGTCCGGGAGATCGCGCTTTCGAAAGCTTGGGCCCACTGATCGGGGCTTTGCCCCTCGACGCGTAGACGCGACGCCTCGGCCATAGCCCGCCGTCTCTCGGGATCTTGAGCCAAGACCTGCATCCGCTCGCTCAAGGCGTCGCTGTCTCCGGGCGGGACGATGAACCCGTTCAAGCCGTCGACGACGCGATCGTGTATCTCGCCGCTCGCAGTCGTCGCGATGACCGGCAAGCTGCAGGCCATTGCCTCGGGAACGACCATTCCGAATGGGTCGCCAAGGGTCGGGAAGACGAACACGTCGGCGGCGGCGTAGAGAGACGGCAGGGAGTCGGCGTCATGGAAATCGGCGAACACGACGTTCGCGAGGCGCTTTTCGGCAGCCCTGGCGCGCAACAGCTCCTCGTCCACTCCATCTCCCACCAGGAGGAGGCTGACGTCGGTGGGCGTCGTTCGCTGAAGTCGTTCGAAGGCGTCCAAGAGGTACGTCAAACCCTTGCCCCTCCAAAGGCGCCCGACGTAGATGAATGTGATCCCACGAAGGCCCAGATCGGCGCGAATTCGTTCACGCTCTCGACGTGCTGATGCGCTGCGACGAGCGTAATGCTCGAAATCGACGACGTGCGGTACCACGAAGATGCGGTCCGACGGCGCGCCGTAGCGCAGGGCGAACTCGCGGCCATCTCGCCCAGCGGTGAAGATCGCATCGACTCTGCGAAATGCAGCGGATTTCACCGTCTCCTTCCAAGCGCGTCTCTTGACCCAGCTGTCGAACGTCACTTCGACCCAGAAGACGGTGCGCGCACCACGTGCGGATGCAAGCGCTGAGCCGAGCAGAAAAACCGGCGCGGCGTAGAGGCTGACGAACACGTCAGGCATCGAGCCACGCACGAGAGGCGCGGGGATTGCTAGCGGGTAGGTTCCCCGGTTGACCGACGGGAGATAGACGTGACGAAACTCCCACGAACTCTCGTCGACCTTCCAGCTCCGGCCCGCCTTAGTCCGCGCAGAGAACCATGCCTCGAAGTCGAGGTTACCCCGTCGTGCAACGGCATTGAACCGCTCCACCATGTAGGGAGCGGGGATGTTGTTCCAGTAGACGACTCGCGGCCTCAACCGGCCGCTCGTGGCCGGGGGGACATGGTTTCCGCCCCCTGGGCGCGAGCAGAGCTCCGCGCAAGGCGGAATAGAACCCAGAGCGGGACGACTATGAACGCGGCGCGCATCAGCGTGTCGACGGGGCTGTCGCGCAGGCCAATGACGACGAACCAGAGCGCGAGCGCGTAGAACACCTGCACGGAGAGGTGCTCGGGGTGACGGAGGAAGTACTCGTAGAGCCACCGCGCCGCGACCCCGTAGGCCACGAGCCCGACGACAACGCCCAGCAGATCGAAGTCCCAGTAGAAGTAGAGGAGCGCCGAGAACTCGGGATTGAGGGCGCCGTTCGCGTATTCGCGGGGCCAGAGGACGGCCTTGAGCTCGTTGCGAGGCACTTCTGGCTTGCCGCTCCAGAGCGGACGCGGAATCGGTCGGACGAGGAGGTCTCTGAAGATGGTCGTGCCATACGTGTGCGGGAGTCGCTCGGGTATAACCGTCAGCGCGGCGGCGAGCGTGGCGGCCATCTCCGTGTCCGGTCCCTTGAGGACGGAGTCCGCGACGCGGGAAGGAGAGGCAGCGCGCACGACCGTCTCACCAACCGGCTCATTGCGGTCGGTGCGCCCACGTAGATCGGAGAGCAAAGCCGAGCCGAAGAGCGCCAACACCGCGACGGCGGTGACCGTTACGAGCGACGGGCGGGCCGACCGCTGGACGTAGCAAAGCACGAAGATGCCTCCAAGGAACGGGAGCAGCGCCATTCGGTCGCCGAACGGAATCGCGCGCAAAAGAACGAGCAGCGCGAGAAGCGCGAAAGCGACGAAGAGCAGCTTGGTACGCGTTCGGAGCGCGACGGCGAGGAACACCATCGCCGCGGGAACCAGGAACAGGTACGACATCCACCCATATCTGTAGGTCTCGACGGCTTCACCTATGTCGGCGTTGAGGCTTCTTCCTGAGCGGAAGATCGCCTCGAGCGTTTGGAGCCCGTCCAGTGAGGCGAGGATGGCGAGAAAAGCAGCGAGTCCAATGCCCGCGAGCAACGCGGCAAGAAAGAGCAGCCGCCGGGTGTCGGTCGCTTCCTGCGGTCGGGGCCAATGCGCTGCAAGCTTCTTTCCCAGACCCAGGGAGTAGCCGATGACGAAAGCGACGGCGCCGAGCAGGGCGATCAGGAGCATCTCGGTGAACGTCTCCGAGACGTCGAGTTCACGAGCGGGCCCCGCGTATACGAGCGAGCCAGAGGCAAGCATCGCCGCCGGCCGCACCACGAACATGACGCCGTATGCGACGACGAAGAGCGTGTACGGCTCGAAGGGGTCGAACCGCCCAGTCATCGCCCGAAAAGCAAGCGGCCCGAGGAGCGTGACAGCGATGGCCGCCACGAGTGACGCGTCGGTCAAGGTTGTCACCTTCGCCCGCCGTTGCCGGCGGCTGCAGCGGGTGCCCACGGCGGACGGGGGCCGTTGCCCCTAAGGAAGACAGTGGCCAAGGAGTTCTCGAACGCCTGTGGCGAGAAGCGAGACGCGAAACGGCCGAGGTTGTCCGCGTACTCGGCGTTGTCTGTCTCGACCAGCGCGAGGACCGCCCGCCGGAAGGCGCCCGCGTCATGGCAGTCGACGGCGCGGCCGAGGCCGTGGCGCCGGACGAGGTAGCCAAGAAGCCCGCGATCCTGGACGACGACGGGTGTGCCGACGGAGCAGGCCTCGACGAGCACTCGGGACATGCCGTCATGCAGTGGATACGGCAGGACTGCGCACTTCGCTCGAGCGAGCGCTCGGAGACCCTCCGTCTCGCTGTGGCGGTACGCGCGAACGTCGACGGTCGCCCCGGCCCGGCGCATCTCGTCGACGAGCTCCCCCAACCGGGGAAGGAATGAGGCCTTCGGCTCCCCGGCGATCGTGACCTCGACCGAGACAGGAGCCGCCGCCAGGGCGGCCGCTAGAAGGTCGATGCCCTTTCGCTCTGCGAGCGCGCCGTAGACGATGCACCCCGCTCGCGGCGAGTCGCCGGGGGCAGCGTCCAACAAGGGGACAGGTGGCTCTGGGATCCAATGCGCCGTGGCTCCACGGCCCAAGCGCCAGCGTCGCGCTGCCTCCTCGTCGAGCGTGAGCACGGCGTGCGCGTCCTTGCGCCGCCGCCACGCCGAGACAAACGCCTCCTTCGCTGTGGCCCGCAGCCGCTCCCCCGGCCGGAGCGGCGTCTGGAAAGCAGTGGGATAATGCGCCCGCGGATAGAAGAGGAGCAGGCTGAGGGACGCCTTGAGCTGCGGGGCGCGGACGAGGTAGGGAAGAACCGAGTCGGCGTAAAGGTGCACGAGGTAGTCGGGCCGCGACTCATCGGCGACGCTTTCGATGAGTGAGATCTCGTCTCGGACGACCCTTCGCGCGGCAGACATGAGCCGGCGCCGAGGAGGCATCGGTGGGCGCGGGCGGCCGAGGGAGAGGGTGGCGAACGAACCGTCGGCTACGTCGGCGAGCGTCTCGTCGGGCGCAGCGACGATCACCTCCGCGTCCGATCGGAGTACCTCGGCGAAGCGACGTACATAGATCGGATGGTGGCCGCCTGCGACCCAGTCGAACAACGTGATTCTCATCGCATCACGGGTCGATGGCTGGTGCCGTCCTCATGTGCCTCATGGCGATCGCGGAGAACGAATTTCGTCTGCCTGCGCGTGGTGAACTGGCTGGCCTCTCGAAGCACGAGCGCGAGCAGAAGAATCAGCCCAAAGCTGAGGCCCTTGTCCTCCAGGGGGTTGGTGAGCAGGGTCAATATGGCCACCACCGCGAAGTAGCCGATGAGCGCGAGCTGTGCCACAGTTGCCTCCCCGCGGCGAGCGAGCGTCCGTATGAAGGACCAGTACGTCGCGACGAGGATTAGAGCCGTGGCAAGGCCGAGGAGCCCAAATTTCGCAGGGAATGAAGCCGGGGTATCGAGGACTGAGCTCGAGCTCGGTGGTAACCCCCGCGGTTTCCACTCGAACTCGACGCCCGGGCCGGCTCCGAACAACGCATTCGCCTTGAATGTGTCCCAGGCAACGCCCGCCTGCGTCATCCGATCGTCGTAGCTCGCGTCCTCACGCTCATCTCCGGTTGACTTGAAGATCTCGAGCCGTTTCGTAAGGACCTCTTGATTGGCGCCCGTGGCCACGAGTACGCCCTGGGTAAGCGCGAGAGTCAGAATGACCGCGATCGGAGTAGCGACGAGCAGCCGCAGCATGCGTGGCGTTAGGTTCCGGCGGATGCCGATTGCTATCGCGAGCGGAGCGACGGCGAGCGCGAGCGTCGAGCGTGTGCTCGTGGCGAGTAGCATCGCCAGGAGCAAGGGGGCGAGGAGCAGCCAGCGCACGCGGCCTATGCCGCGCTGGAGAGCAGCGCTCATCGCGTATGCGAAGAGCGCTGCGGGAAGGAACAGCGTCGCCACCCCAAGCCGTGCGATCGGCAGATGGCTGATTCCGCGCCGCTGGAGCCATTGCACGGAGAAGGCCGCCGTCGTCAGGCCGCCAGCCGCGAGAAGAAGCCGAACCAGTGTCTTCGGGCCCACAGCCGCTTGTGCGTCTACCGCGAAAACGGGCGCGGCCGCAAAGAGAAGGTAGGGGGCGATGTCCCGAAGCCAGGTCTTCTGCGGGACTCCGTGCGTGTACGCCACGGCTAGGGAAACGGCCGCCAGCCCCACGAGAACGAATGACGCTGCAAAGAGCGGTCGCGCGAGCCAGTAGGCGTATGTCCTGCGAAGTTTCTTGACGTTCAGCAGCGCCCCGACGAAGGCGACGAGTACTCCGGCGAGGAATGCCACCTTCGCGTTGTCGAGCTCCCCTGACCTCTGCAGGACGAGCATCCCGCCGAAGAGAACGAAAACAAGGCGCGCTGGACCGTGAACGAGCAAGAGGACACCGACGAGGGCGGCAAGAGGGAGGAAGGCGAACGTGGGCCTCGACGCGATCGCTGCCCCCACGAAGACGCTGAGCAGCATGACCGCGAGCGGCGTCCCGAACTCGTGCGGGGCACGAGTCGTCGTCGCAGCCGCGTTTACGGTGCGGAGAATCACGGGCGGCCTTCACTACGGGGCGGGAAGAACGGAGCCGTCCAGCGGGGAAGCTTCCCGCGGCGACCGCCAGCCGAAATCCCTTCCGTCTCGTGTTCCTTGGCGGGAACGGTCCGGTTGGGTAGGAGGCCCGCCACAACGAGCGACGCAACGAAGAGCGCCTGCCGAAGCACGTACCCCGCGCCCGCGGCGACGGTCCCAGAGAATACTTGGCCTCCAAGAATTGCGGCAGTCCCCCCGAGCGCGACCGCTGCAAGAGTGAACGTCAGTCCCCTCCTTTCGCGGCGGCTCGAATACAGGTGTGCAAGCAGGGCGTTTGAGGCGAACACGAATGGGATCACGACAAGCATCACCTGGACGATCGGCACCGCCTCGCGGTAGTCACTTCCGAAGACGAATGGGACGAGGGAGGGGGCGAGCGGAATACCGACCCCGGCGAGAGCGGTGCCGGCGAGGGTGAAGAGGATTACCACCCGCCACCCAGCGTTCGAGTCGTTCGCCTCCCTCGCGAGGAAGGGAAAGAGCGCCCCGCTCGCGAGGACTGGCACGATGAGCGCAGGGCCGACGATCCGGTCGCCCAACGCGAAATACCCCGCGGCAGCCGGGGAAAGGAGGGCGAGCAGAAACGCGTCCAGTCGGGGGACGACGTTGAGGGAAGCACGGTTTGCGGCGAACGGCGTCGAAGCCGCCAGAACCGCGCGAATGTCGGCGAGGGTCGGCTTTGACAGCACGAGTTGACTCCGCGCGAGGACGATGGCTCCGACGTCGTAGAAGAGCCGAGCCACTCCACCCGAGAGGTAGGCCAGCGCGATCGCCGTGATCCCGAAGCCGCCTATGACGAAGAGAGCAACGAGAACGACGATGACCATCTTGTCGAGCAGCGTCGCGGCAAGCACGCGTCTCAGCTTCCGTTGCGAGCGAAAAAAGGTCTCCAGGGCCCCGCAGGTCGAGATGAGCGCCGTGTAGCCGACGAGCGCGACGACCGCGAGCTGCAGCCCTGGCTCGAGACCGAGAAACATCGCGGTGACGGCGGTTGCAGCCACGAACACGCCACCGATGGACGCGCTGAGGGACGACCCACCCACGAGCATTTGACCGGCCCGAGTCCTCGCAAAGGTCGAATGCTGCTCGCTTGCCGAAAGCTCGGAGAGCTCGCGCATCAGCCAGGTCCCCACTCCGAACTCGGAGAACACGGCGAGCGCAACGCTTAGGGCCAGGAATCCGGAAAAGATCCCCCACTCGTGGGGCGTGAGGCTCCTAGCGATCAGGATCGCCAGGGTGGAGGTTGCCGCGATGACGGCGAGCTGGGAGAAGAGAAGGAGCCCGCTGTCTGCGGCCCACGGGCGGATCCACGGGGGCAGTGACGCGAACGCGCGCGTCACGAGGGCCGACCTAGAGGCGAGCTCGTCCTGCGGGTCCGCCTGAATGACGAACCCGCCTTAGACAACCGTCTTCCGGGCCGTATACCCGTACGTGAGATACCCGTAACCGGTCTCCGCTTCCGCCCCGGTGACAACCAAGCCGAGCTTCGCTCCCGGATACATGTCGAGAATGCGTTCGAGGTCATCGAGCATCGCACTGCGAACGGCGTTGAGGCGCGCGACGACCAGCACGCCGTCGATCGCCGAAGCGACCGTCATCGCGTCGCCCGTACGGAGGAGTGGAGGCCCATCAATGAGGATGAGATCACTTCGTCCCTGCAGCTCGGCGAGCATAGACTCCAGCGGCAGGCGGGCAACGAGCTCGCCAGCGCTCGCGAGCGGAGTCCCGGATGGAAGAAGCTCGAGGCTGCCCGCCGCCGGCAGGCGATGGTCGCCGTTTCGCGTGACGACCGGCAGCTGGGTCGTGTCGACGCGCACCAGCGTGTCCGTGACTGCAGCGTTTCCCAGCGCCACGTCGGTCAGTCCTGGGATACGGTCAACGCGGAAGAAGCGGTGCAGCATCGCGCTGCGGAGATCGAGGTCGATCAGCGTGACACGTCGACCGGCGAGCGAGAACGCAAGAGCGAGATTGGCGACCGTCGTCGACTTGCCCTCCCGCTCGACCGCGCTGGTCACCATGATCCTTGGCGCGTGCTTCTCCGGCGCGCCCTGGCCGATTGTTAGCTCCAGGTTCGCCTGCAGGATACGGAACGCCTCGGCATGCGGTCCGTGTGGGTCCGCGAACATGACCAGCTGATCGTCCTTTCGCAAGCGCCGCGGCGGCCGAGGAAGTCTGGCAAGCATCGGAAGATGGAGCCGGCCGCTCACCTGCTCGGCCGACCGCACGCGCGAGTCGAGCGCCTCCCAGAGGAACGCAAGCCCGAGCCCGACGAAGAGTCCGAGCCCGAGGCCGACGATCACGTTGCGCTCTGGCTTGGGCTGGATCTGCCCGGCTCCCGTGGCCGGGCGAAACAGCGTCGCGCGCGAGGTCTGGAGCGTCTCGAGCGTCTTGAGCCGCAGCGCGCTCTCGACTAGGCTCTCATAAAGCGCTGACCCTGTCTCACCGGCCGCCTTGAGAGCTTTGATCTCGTCTTCCGCAGCCTTGCGCGCCGTCTCGAGTTCCTGCGTATCCAGCTCGCTGCGGTAGAGAGTGAACTGGCGCGCATACTCTGTGGCCAGCTCAGCCGCGACCTCCGGGTCAGCATTGTTGGCGGAGAAGGTGAGAACGTCGCTGTTTTCGCCGACCGTGACCGCGGACGTCCCTAGCAGGTGCGAGGGTGCCCATCCTCTTAGGCCGAGGGCCTCGATCGTCCTTCTCGCCACTTCTGGCGAGCGCGCGAGCTCGGCTTGCGTCTGAAGAACGCGAGGCGCGTTGGACTGGCTGGGATCCGGGATGCCCTCGAGGTTCGCCGGCAGGTTTTGGACATCGATGAGGACTCCGGCAGACGCTTGGTAGAGGGCTGGTTGTCGAAGCGACATGATCACCGCCACCAGCGGGACTAGCACGATCGCTTGGAGGACGATCCATTTCCGTCGCCAGACGATGTTGAGGTAATCCCGTAGCGTCGCGGGCCGCTCGTGTTCCACTGGATATACCCGTCTTTCCCCGGGGAGCTCACGCAGGTTATCCACACACTAGCGGACAGAACTACGCCTTGAAAGCGGGCAATCTCCGGTCGCCAGCAGGGAATCTCTCGATTCGGCTCGGCGCCCGGAGCCCGCGGGATCAGCCTGTCCCCTGGCGGCGCGAGGGGACCCCGAGGGTCCGGTTCAGCGCCGGCGGGAGAACGTCGGGTCGACGGAGGGAACCGTCCGTTCATCGCGTCGCGGAGCCAGACCTAGGAGTCGATCACCTCGAAACCAACCTCGTGGAGGCGCTCGATCATCTCGGAAAGGAGTGCTGGCCCTCAAATAGTGCGGCAATCGACAGCTCGGTTTGACGACCGATAGCCGCGGGAGAGTCTCCCTCGCCCCCAAAACATCGACTTCAAGCGCGACCAACTCTCGAATCTCCGCGTGCCCCGTCCCGGTGAAACTGAATCTGGGCTCGCGCGATGTTCCTCGCTCGCGGCTAGGAAGGACAGCTCGCGTACTTCGAGGCCACCTTAGAACTGGGTGCCCGTCCTCGTCCGTGAGGCCAAGATTGACGCCTCCCAGTTTGGATCGCGGCTCGCTTGGCGAGCAGGCTCGGCGAACGCAGCCGCGAGTTGGTCGAATGAGAGGATCAGGCGACAGCACCCGAATTTCGGATCTCACGCGGACGCTGCACTACGTTCGCGCCTATGTCGAGAACCGTGAGGATCCCCATACCGCTCGTCGAAGCCCGGCCGGACGGTACGGGTTGATCTCGATCCCTAGCCGCTGGGCGAGGATCTTCACCACGTGCCTCACGGGCATGCCACGGAACAGGAGCTAGGCGTGATTCCCGATCACGTCCTCCAAAAGGCGGCGGACGGTCGCGCCCGAGAGCTCCCAGTTGAGCCGTCGGCGGTACTCCTCGAAGGAGGAGAGGGCAAGCTCGCGGTAGCGCCCCGGTGTCGTCAGGACTTCGAGGACATAGGCGCAATACTCCTCCGCCCCGGCGTGGCTATCGAAGAGCTTGCCGTTTACGTCTTCGTGGACAGCAGTTGGAATTCCGCCAACCCGGGTGGCGAGCGAGGGGACGGCATGCGCGCTCGCCTCACTGAGAACGACCGGAGAGCAATCAGCGCGCGTGGGGAAGACGAGGAAGTGCGAGCTCAGGAACAGGTGATGAAGAGCCTTCCGTCCGTCGGCGCACGTCTTGTCTAGGAACCCGTGCCGAATGACGAAGGAGGGGAGTGAAGGTTTACCAGGGTATCGGCCAACGAGGTTTAGCTCGGTTTCGAGTCCTGCCGCGTTTAGCGCCGCGGCAATGTCGATCGCGAGCGGTCCGCCCTTTCGCTCCCAGTCGGCTCCCACGAAGAGCAGCCGGCAGATCCCCGTCGGGCGAGCAGCGACCGCAGCATCCGCGTCTGCGGCGGTCATCTCGATGTCTATGTTGGGGCCGAACGGAACGATCGCGAGCTTCGAGCGATCGATCCCGTAGTGGGACGTCGCGCTCTCGGCCGCCCACTCGGACGAGTAGATGATGAGTCGTGACCGGCTAAGAGCCGCCGCCTCCATGGCGTGGCCGTTTCGCAGCGTCCCGGCCGAGAGGTTGGTGAACTCGGGATAGAAGTCGACCAGCGCGGCGAAGGTCGCATCCGTCCACACGACAATCGGCTGGCTGCAGTCGAGATACGAGATCGGAATCGTCCCCACGCCGAAAACGAGCTCGTGCTCCCGCGAGAGGCTCCGCTCGATCTGGCGGGCATAATGCTTCGCGACAATCGGCTCGCGATCGCGAAGATATCGTTTGCGAAGCAGGTTCTGATAGACGGCTTCCTTTGCCTTGAGTGGGACCGCGTACTTCTTTGCGAGTGGGCCGATGCGGTCCAGCGAGATCGACTGCGCCTCGAGTGCCCTCGCGACGTAGTACAAGGTCCCTGCCCAACGTCTGACGTCCGAAGGGTCAGCCGTCGTGACATACGCCGCGTTCATTGAACTTTGGCGGCGAGGAGCACCAAGCATTGCGCGGGGGTTCGAGAAAGAGCTCAGTACCTACGCCGGGCCTGGATCGCCTCGAGGACGGGTCTGCATAGCGTCCATCGCTCCTGACGAGGGCCTTCCGTGTCGGCCCCGTCGGTCGGGGCGCGTCGCATTGCCGGGCGATCGAAAGGTGGCCAGCATGATCCAGTGCTCACGTGCACAGCGGAACCTTGCGCTCGCGGCACGCGAGGCGACCGGCTGAACGCGGACCTCGAGCACCACGCCCACAAGAGGGGCTTTCGAGTTCCGAACTCGGCGCCTAAAACCAGAGCCTGCCGATGTAATCGAGCATGTATCACGGAAGCGGGAGCGTAACGTGTCGCCCCACGGGTAGTCGAGTCGCGGGGAAGCGATGCCGAAGCATGCCGGCTTGAACAACGCGATCGGGCAGGTATTCGTCTGCCGTGCTCGCTCTGCTCGGTCCACTTCGTGCGCGAGAGGCGCTGGGCTACGCCCGCCGCGAACGCTAGCGATGCTGGACGCTTGGTTCGCGCGTTCTTCGGCGCCGGCTCCGTTGAGCAGGTCGCGCGACCTCGCCCGCAAGGCGCTCGCCCGCCCGCGCAAGCCGCGGGCCAAGGTGGCAGCGCTGCTCCGAGAGGCCGAGGGGGGACCCTCATCATCGGCCCGTCCCCGGCCGACTAAGAGAGAGGAGGCGGGTGAGTGAGAGCCGACGGTCAAGCCGACGACTTACACCACGTCCTGGGACTTGACTGCCTCCCGGCTAATCGACAAGCAATTAACCAGACCTTTACGGATTCCGCACAGATTGCATATGGCCGCATGTTTCGCTTCCCTCGTATCTCGGTGACACGGCCCCCCTCACTGAGACCCCGGCCGAGTCCATCGCTGTGGGCCGGGTTCGTTTCGTTTGTGCTGGTCGTCGCCGCCATGGCGGGACCAGCAGCATCGGAGGCGCTGGCCGCTACGCGAAGCATCTCCATCGTGAGGCCGGTGGCGGGGGCGACGGTCTCAGGAACAGTCCGGTGGAAAGCGAGGGCGCGCCCCCGCCCGCTTCGCGTCGAGTTTCGCGTCGACGGAAGACTGCTTCGGGTCGACCGAACATACCCGTACGTTTACCGGTGGGATACCAGGCGTGTGAGCAACGGCCGTCACCGCCTCTCTGCGCGGGCCGTCTGGCGGGTACGGACCCTTTCCGGGGCGGCGACCACCTCCCTAACTGCGAAGCGTCGGGTAAAGGTCCGCAATTTCCCCTCCTCCTACTACACAGGCCCGGCGGGGACTCACAACATCTTGCCGCCGCGGAGGACAGGCGCGTTCCTCGGTATATGGGACACGGGGCTGGCACAGGCGTTCGATCGGGAGGTGACGTTCGGGCGCCGGTTCGACGTCCTGGGCGCGACGTACAGCGCGCCCCGAGGCGGCTGCTACACGACGGTCCCCTTCTCGGACGGGAAGCCGCAGGCGATCGTCGCGCACGGGGCGATCCCCGTCATCCGCTACCGGCCCGGCTTCACCCTCGACGAAATCAACGCGGGCCAGGCCGACAGCTGTTTCCGCGACCTCGGCCGGCGCGTACGCGACTTCGGGCATCGGGTGTTCCTGCGCCTCTACCACGAGTTCAACGGCACCTGGATGGTCTACTCCGGTTGCGGATCGAAGTTCATCAGCGCCTGGAGGCGCACCGTCTCGCTCGTCCGGGGCGAGGGCGCGACGAACGGGGTCTGGATCTGGAACCCGGGTGAGGGGCACCGAACTTGTGCGTTCGAGAGCTATCCCGGCAACGGATGGGTCGATTGGGTCGCCGTTGACGGGTACAACTTCGCCAAGCCAGACTCTTGGTGCGGCATGACGCAAGGTTGGTGTGAGTTTTGGCAGATCTTCCGCCACACGCCCAGCGTCTCCCTTCACGACGTGTACGGCCCGAGCAAGCCGTTCATGATCGGGGAGACGGGCTCCGTTGAGGATCCATCCATGCCAGGGCGCAAGGGGCGGTGGCACCTAAACGCGCTCGCCTCGATCAAGAACGACTTCCCTCACCTGAAAGCGTTCATCTACTCCGACTTCGACACGGGCGGGTCCGAAGGTACGAACTGGCGGCTGGATACCTCACAGTCCTCGCTCGACGGCTTCCGCACCCTCGCCCGCGACCCCTATTTCAACACGCGGTAGCGCGTCATGCTGCCACCGTCACACGGCGCGCGTGCCGCTCAGATCCGGTGGTCATGACAAGGACAGTGGTTCCTGACCGCCGCCGAGTTGGCTCCCGGCGTACTGAACCAGGCGGGGGTGGCCCAACCTCTTCATCGTCCGGACGGCGAAGGCAGGCACGACCTCGCTCCACGAGTCCTGGATCACCTGGATCAGCATCTGGGTACATGTCCCGCGTAAAGACGCCCACCCTTCTTCGGTATCGAACCGACTCCCGAGCTTGAGCCATTCCAGGTGAGCGACGAAGGGGCCTACATCTCGACGGCTCCATCAGCCTGCCGAACCCCCAGCACACTCGGCGCGGCACTGACAAGGACGCGACTCACGAACCGACCGGCGCTCCTGTCCGCTGGCACCTGCACCCACACCAAATTGACAAACGAGCGAAAGCTAACCCGGCAGGTCGACGCCTTCATCCGACTCGTCCTCGAGCGACTCGACCACATCAGCGTGCGAATCGCTTCTTCAGCCAGCGGCGCGTCCGCAGCATCGCCACTCGCATCCCCGCAAGACGCGGCACCTCTACCCGACCATCCCGAACCAGCGCCGGATCGACGGTGGCTGACCATGCCGCGGCGAACTCCTCCTCACCGCGATCGCCTAGGAGGGGTCGAAGGCGCCGGTAGGCGTAACCGACGTCGCGGGCCAATCGCGGATACGCGAGCACGATCAACGGCAACTCGTAGCGCGCTGCAACTTCAAACAGACCGTAGGTCATCTCGGCAAGCCGCTGCCGCTGCTTGCCAGGTCGTGCTGTTCCGATGAGCCCGCCGGGTGCATGGACTTCACGCGAGTTGGTGGTGATTGCCACGCGAGATCCGGCTGCGGCTTCGAGGTTCCGTAGGGGCACGATGAGCCATTCGATGTCTTCACGGTTGACCTGCCCGCTGTCGAGGAGCGGACCGAGCCGCCAGGTCAGATCCGGGTCCTTCACGACGTAGCTGGCTGATGGGTCGAGGATGTCGGTTTCTAGGCCTGCGCGGGCATCCTCGAAGTAGTCGAGCGAGACCTTGCCGATGTCGAACCCGAGCCGGCCGAAGAGCTTGACGAGCAGCGTGGTCCCGGAGCGTCCCGGTCCGGCGATCACGAGATGGCCCATACGGGTGGAGTATCACGGAGGGACCCTCGTGGGATACGGGCGGTTATGTTCAGTCTGCAATCGTTGCAGCGCCGTTAAGCCGGTTCGGACGACTCTAAAGATCTACGCAACTCCGATGATCTACGCAGCGACGGCTGGTCGGGCCCGTTCGCTGGTCGCTCTCCCGTGAGCCGAGCTGCAGGCCGAGCAGGACCATGAAGCCCTCGAGCGCGATCGTCGCGACGACGAGCACGCTTCGGCCGGCGCCTCGTACGGCGCGGAGCTTCAGCGAGATCGCGTCGGGCAAGCAGGAAACGACGTCGTGCACGGCGAGGCGTCGCTCGCACCGGGCCGCCCGCGCTCGCGCGCCTGCTCGAAGATCCGCACGCAGATCCGCGAGACGGTCGACTTCGACACAGTTGGCCCGTCGAATCGCTCGTCGAGCGCAGCCGCCACCTCACACAGCGCGAGGCCGCGCAGCAACAACGCGAGCACGAGCGCCCCCGAGCGCGTGCGTGCGCACGAGACCTTCACTGACGAGCCGGCCCCCCGAACTCGAGCCGCGAGCGGTTGCGCAGGCACGGTCGGTGGCGCTCGGCGGCTCCGTGCCGGCTTTACCGTCACCTGCTCATAGCCGCTTGGGCACCAAACCGGCTCGCCGCTCGCGCTCAAGGATCCCGCCGCGCCGACTACCAGATAAACGGAGAGGCCACGCCCGATTCATTTCCCCCGGCTCATGGGACGCGACCTCTCGGGCGGTGCGCAGGTGTGTAGCTCCTCATTGGGGCCGGTGCCGGCGGCAGTTACTGTCGGCGCGCCTTCAGCCGAAGCGATTGAGCGATGTCTCTGCGGGCTCGCCGCGCGGACCGAATCTCCTCCATCCGGTGATCAGCCCGACGATGATTCCATAAGGAAGCGCACGCCTCGCATCCGGCCATTCACGACGTCCATGAACGATCCGTGACGCGATCCCGCGTGCAGCGCGTCGGGCGTCGCGGACGAGGAAGCGGACGACGCCAAAATCCTTGCGGCGGAGGTGCTTTGCGTAGAAGATCCCCTGGCTGCGCGCGTAGCCTCGGAACTGGCGTTTGAGTTCCCGCGGGCTGCGCCAGGCGTGGTGCCAGACGAGGAGCGAGGGATCGTAGTGAAGCCGCTGCCCCGCCCGCAGCCATCGATAGCAGAGGTCGTTGTCCTCGACGAGCTGCACGCGGTAGTCGAAGCCGCCGAGCGCCAGGACGCGCGACCGCGGACACGCCATGTTGCACCCGAAAAGGACGTCGTCGTGGATTTGCCCTGTGTAATCGCGCGGCTCCTCGAGCCCCACGAGGGAGGCGATCCCCGCCGCGTCTCCGACGGGAAGTACGCGTCCGGTCGCTATGGTCTCCGGATCTGCGGAGAGGTGAATCCAAGCAGCTTCCACCCAATTTGGGTCCACACTGCAGTCGTCATCTGTCAAGAGAACGATCTCGTGCGCGGCCTCTTTCATCCCGAGATTCACCGCTGGACTCTTGCCGCGTATCGGTGAGGTGAGCAGCCTCGCGCCGGCGGGCCCGAAGCCCGCGACCACCGCATGTACGGCGTCGTCATTACTCTGATCGACAACGATGATCTCGGCTGGCCGCGGGTTGCAGTGCGAAATCGACGTTAGGCAGGCCGCGATGCGGTTCGCGGGACCGACAGTGGCAATGACAACCGAGACCGGAACCACATCGCCTGCTGAGATCCTGTTCAAAAAACGAGTCTAACGCGCAAGCTTGCGGGACAGCACGATCCGGAGCAGATCACCCCGCCGCTTCCCGGAGGCTCTGCAGCAAAAGCTCCCACGCCCGCCAAACAAGGAGATCCGCCGCTGCACCGATGTCGCTGGGATCTCTCCCACGACGGCCGGGCGTCGGGCTCGGTGCTGTGCTTGCGGGGAGTGGTGGTCTTCAGTTCCCGGAAGTAGCTTCGGCTCGTAATGCACCCCCGCCGAGACTCAGTCGAAGTCGTACCCGAACAACTCGACGTCCTCTCTGTAGTGAGAGTGGATCCATTCACGCGAGGGATCGTCGAAATACTTGCGGTAGTGACGGTGCCTCGATCGATTCCGATGCGGTAGGCGGCACCGAATGCCGAGTCGCTCAAAGACCACTTGCGCATCGTGCTTGAGATTCTCGAATCGTCCGACAAAATCGACCAGCGGTGCCCGATTCTCATCATGCAGGAATTCGACCTGGCGTTCCCACTGGACATGACCGTGCCGCTCGGTGAGCTGCAAATACTCCGACAACGATGCGCCGGGGGCCATGCCGATCAGCTCCCGCAGATCCGCGCGATCACCCATCGACGCAAACTGTGAGACCGCTTTGTCCCACGGATTTCTCACGAAAGTGAACTTGAAGTAGCTGTCGAATACCTCGGCACCTACTTCCTCCCGAATTTGTCGTGCGAGCAGATGTTGTAGGCCTCCAGTTTGATATCTGTTGCGGTAGCGCGAGGTGAACCCCATCCACAGATCGGCCTCGGTCCTCTCCCCCGGCCAGATCACGTCCTCGATGCTCGAGCCCCCGGTCTTGGGGATATGGACGAAGATACAGCGGTGCTTGTGCGAGATCATCCTGCGCTGTGCGAGTGTCCCGCGCACGCGTGAACGCGGGCCGAGCCCGCGCGGGCCGACATCGTCGTTAGATCCTAGCTTGCCGGCCCTTGCAAGCGGGCTGAAACGCGAGTCGACCTGGCTTGGATCGCCTAGCCTGGACCGTCACCGAGTTGTGCCGATAGTTGCGCTGATCTCGTCTTGACCTTGGTAGCGCCCTAGAGATGTCGGCGGGATGCGGCTGCGGGTGAGGCGGCCGTAGGGCCGGTCGTGGTTGCAGTCGTCGAGGTAGTGGTAGACCGACGGTTCGGTGACGTCTCCTCGAGCTCTATCGAGCCGATGTGGATCGGCTATCCGACGTGCTCGTTCGGCGACCCCCTTGGCCCGGGTTCGAAGGCGGTGCGGGCCCGAGGTCGTCGCCGAAAGATCCTTCCACGGCGAGCTAAGATCCATTCATCTGGGTTTCCCGAGTCCCATGAGCGACTGCGAGCACTCGTGCAGGCCATCATTGAACGAGAGACCAGCAGCTTGAGTCACGGAGCCCGGAGGATGGGGCTCTAACCAGTCGCCATTTCGATTGAGACTCGCCTACCTGATTTCGGCGTACAAGAACCTGGACCAGACGGCCCGGCTGGTCCGGCGTCTTGACACCGGCGCCGTCGCGTCACTCGTGCACGTGGACAAGAAGACGGACGATTCCGAATACCTAGCGCTCACGAAGGAACTCGCCGACGTCGCTTCGGCTCACTTCTTGGAGCGCCACACTTGCCACTGGGGCGGCTTCGGGCACGTGCGCGCCACGTTGAAGGGAATCGACTGGTTAGTCGCGCGGAGTGTCTCCTTGGATTACCTCATCCTCCTGACGGGACAGGACTACCCGATCAAGTCGAATGACTTCATCGTGCGCTTCCTCGAGCAGAACCGCGGCCGCTCGTTCATGACGTTCGAGTCTTTGCCGAGACGGTCGTGGGGCGACCGGGGAGGGCTCGACAGGGTCGAGTACCGGCATCTGCGGGCATACGGTCACCATCTCCGCTTGCCGCTGAAGCGATCGTTTCCCAAGGGGCTCCGACCCTACGGCGGAGGCGCCTACTGGTGTCTTTCGCGGGAGTGCATCGAATATGTCAGCAGTTTCGTGGGCGAGCGACCCGACGTCCTCTCCTTCTTCCGGCATGTCGACATACCCGATGAAATCTTCTTCCAGACTGTGATCATGAACTCGGAGCTCGCCGATACCGTCGTGAACGACAACTTGCGCTATATCGACTGGACACGCGGAAGGAGGCCCGCGATTCTCGAGACACGCGACTTCGAGGCGCTGGCGCGCTCCCCCAAGCTGTTCGCCAGGAAGTTCGATGTCGAGCACGACGAGCAGATCATGGAGCTGATCGATCATCGACTCTTGACTCCGGAAGGAGCGGGCCCGCTGCCGCCGCCGCTTGGCCCGTTCGAGGTGTCGCGGTGATCCGAAGTAC
>Ga0307415_100000154_pt1 | contig 30474 bp, 27 predicted proteins | sample DK1Cmetagenome_FD_204524 | JGI IMG/M metagenome (GOLD analysis project Ga0307415, IMG submission 204524) | Maize rhizosphere microbial communities from greenhouse at UC Davis, California, United States - DK15-C-2 | ecosystem: Host-associated > Plants > Roots > Rhizosphere > Soil | place: USA... | reverse complement strand
TCCAGGTCGGCGATCACGGCAGGCCCCAAGGGTCGAACGTGTGTGCACACGCCGATCTTGGGCACTCTTCGCCGTTCCCGCACCTACCGAACCACCAGCCACCCAATTCACATCAACGATCTAGCCCTGTGGACAGCCCCGAGCACCTGCGTTCCGGCTCGGCTACCCTCCCGTTCGGGGCCCCGGTATCCGGGGGCGGGGGTGTGGCCCGCCCGACCTGGGCCGCTAGAGCGCGATCCCCGGGTACAGGGGGAACTGGTCCAGCAGGTCGCCGGCGCGGGAGCGGGCCTGGTCGCGGACCGAGGGGTCCAGCTCGTACTTGGCCTTGGAATCGGGCACGGCGCTGGTGGCTTCCAGCACCGTATGGACGATGGAGGCAATCTCGCGCATCTCGTCGGCGCCCATGCCCAGGGTGGTCACGGCCGGGGTGCCGAGGCGCAGGCCGCTGGTGTACCAGCTGCCGTTGGGGTCGAAGGGGATGACGTTGCGGTTGAGGGTGATGCCGGCCTCGCGCAGGGCGGTCTCGGCCTGGCGGCCGGTGAGCCCGTAGGGCCGGGCGTCGACCAGCAGCAGGTGGTTGTCGGTGCCGCCGGTGAGCACGGTCGCCCCCTGCTGCTGGAGGGCGTCGGCCAGGGCGGCGGCGTTGTCGGCGATCCGCTGGGCGTAGCCGGCGAACTCCGGCCGGGCGGCCTCGGTCAGGGCGACCGCCTTGGCCGCCATGATGTGGCCCAGCGGCCCCCCCAGGACCAGCGGGCAGCCGCGGTCCACGGTGGCCGCGAACTCCTCGGAGCACAGCACCATCCCGCCCCGTGGCCCGCGCAGCGTCTTGTGGGTGGTGGTGGTGACCACCTGGGCGTGGGCCACCGGGTCGAGGTCGCCGGTGAACACCTTGCCGGCGACCAGCCCGGCGAAGTGGGCCATGTCGACCATCAGCACGGCCCCGACCTCATCGGCGATCTCCCGGAAGATGCGGAAGTTGATCTTGCGCGGATAGGAGCTGTAACCGGCCAGCAGGACCAGCGGCCGGAAGCTCTCGGCCTGCTTGCGAACCTCGTCGTAGTCGAGCAGCCCGGTGGTGGGGTCGACGGTGTAGCGGGCGATCTCGAACAGCTTGCCGGACACGTTGGGCCGGAAGCCGTGGGTCAGGTGGCCGCCCGAGTCCAGGGCCATGCCCAGCAGGCGCTGGTTGCCCAGGTCGCGGCGGAGCGACTCCCAGTCGGCGTCGGCGAGGGCGTTGAGGTCCTTGGCCCCGGCCCGCTCCAGCACCGGGCCCTCGACCCGCTTGGTCAGGATGGCCCAGAAGGCGACCAGATTGGCGTCGATGCCGCTGTGGGGCTGGACGTAGGCGTGGTCGGCCCCGAACAGGCCCTTGGCCAGCTCCACGGCCCGGCTCTCGATGGTGTCGACGTTGTCGCAGCCGGCGTAGAAGCGGTGCCCGGGGGAGCCCTCGGCGTACTTGTCCGACAGCCAGTTGCCCATGGCCAGCAGGGTGGCCGGGGAGGCGAAGTTCTCGGAGGCGATCAGCTTGAGGTTGGCCCGCTGGTCGGCCAGCTCGCTGGCGATGGCCCCGGCGATCTCGGGCGCCACCTCGCCGACCACGTCCATGGCGGCGGCGAAGGCCAGCGCCTCGGCGCTGACCCCGCTGAGGTCGGCGTCGGGGCAGACGTTGCGGAGGTAGGACGCGAGGGTCGAGTCGGCGTTCATGGTTCCTCTCCCTGGTTCAGGTGGCGGCCGCCAGCCGCATCCTACTCGGTGCCGACAGTCCGGGGTCGATCTGCCGGTTCGTCCTATACTGCGCGTTACAACCAGGGAGGCTCGCCTCCTCCACCCCGCCGCGAAGGGAGGAGGTGAAAGAGCATGACGCACCTCAAGTCGCGCCAGGCGCGCGTCGCCTGGGCGCTGGCCTCGCTGGCTGCGCTGGCCGCCGCCCTGGGCGCCGGCCACAGGTGGGGCTAGCCGCCCCCGGCGTAGGCGTGCAGACCTGATCTCCGGAGGCTCGACATTGCGACGGGGACGTGGTGTGCTATCGGCCCTCCTGCCGGTCTGAACGCTCCTGCGGGCTTGGGAGGACGATGGTCGCTCGCCACCGCTCGTCAGGACTGCACGCCTACGTGCTCACCGTCTCGGCGGTCGGCTTCGGCGCGCTCGCGTTCCTGGCCAGCCAGGGTGGACTGGCGACCGTGCAGCAGCTGCCGCCGGTGTTCTGGGCGCTGCTGATCTGCCTGATCGTCGTCGAGTCGTTCCCGCTGGTGCTTCCCCGACCCGGGAACGAGCTGATCACGACCGGCGAGACCTTCGCCTTCGCCATCCTGCTCGGCTGGGGCTCGGCCGCGGCCGCCTTCGCCCTGACCGTGGCCATGCTGGTCGGCGACGGGCTCCGGCGGGCGGCGCCCGAGAAGGTGATCTTCAACATCGGCCAGTACGGCCTGCTGATGGCGGTCTCCGGTGGGGTCTACGAGGTCCTCGGAGGCGGACGGCCCTTCACGGCCCGGCAGCTGCCGGCGTTCGTGGCCGCCGCCGCCGTGTTCTTCCTCGGCAACCTTCTCCTGGTGGGCGGCGTCACCACCCTCGCCTACGGGCGCGACTTCGTCGCCGACCTCAAGGACGCGCTCCGGGTCGAGGCCCGGCCGTACGCGATGGCGTTCGGCATGGCCCCGATCATGTACGTGGTGGCCGAGCAGGAGGTCAGCCTGCTGCCGCTGCTGCTGCTGCCGTTGTTCGCCGTCCGGGTGGCGCTCAGGACCGCCGTCGAGGCCGACCAGGACCGGGCCGCCGCCGAGCTGGCCGCCGGGCAGGCCGAGGCCGTGGCCGCCGAGCAGGCGCGGCTGGTCGAGGCCGAGCGCGCCCTGGTCGAGCGGCTGCGCGAGAGCGACCGGCTCAAGGACGACCTGCTGGCCGCCGTCTCCCACGAGCTGCGCACCCCCCTGGCCGGCATGCTGGGAGCGCTGGCCACCCTGAGCGCCCGCGAGGCCCAGCTCACCGACCCGCAGCGCCAGGAGCTGGTCGACATGGCCGTCCGCCAGGGTGACCGGCTCAAGGTCCAGATCGAGCAGCTGCTGCTGGCCGCCCGGCTGGAGCGCAGCGGCCACGAGCCGGCCGAGCGGCCGGTGGTGGACGCGGCCGCGGTGGCCCGCGACGCCCTGGCCGCGGCCCGGGCCGCCTACCCGGCCCGCCAGTTCCTGTTCTCGGCCCGGGAGGTCCTGCCGGTGCGGGCGGTGGCCGAGGCGATCCTCCAGGTGCTGGGCAACCTGCTCGACAACGCGGCCAAGCACGCCCCCGACAAGACCCCCATCCGCCTGGAGGCGACCCGGGTCGGGGCCCTGGCCGTGCTGGCCGTGGAGGACACCGGCCCCGGGGTCCCCGAGGCCGACCGCGAGCGCATCTTCGAGCGCTTCACCCAGCTCGATTCCGGGGCCACCCGGCAGGCCGGCGGGGTCGGCCTGGGGCTGTACATCGCCCGCCAGCTGGCCAACGCCCAGGGCGGCGAGCTGCTGCTGGTCGACCCGGCCCAGCCGGGCCAGGGCTCCCGCTTCGAGCTGCGCCTGCCCATGGCCGAGCTGGCCTACAAGCGCCCCGGCTGAGCGGCCGCCCCCCCGGGGGATCCCTGAGCCGGGTGGGGGTAGCTGGGGGATTGTTCCCGGGGCATCCCGGATGGTCGCCGGACCGGCGACGGCGCAGGCTGCTCGGGACGTCCCCGAGCCCGAGGAGCGCCCGTGAACAGCAACGGCCAGGCCGAGCCCCTGCTGGTGGCCGAGCAGGTCCGCAAGGTGTACCGGACCGGCGGCATCGAGGTGGAGGCCCTGGCCGGCCTCGACCTCACCGTCCGCCGCGGCGAGCTGGTGGCCGTGATGGGCCCCAGCGGCTCCGGCAAGACCACGCTGCTGAACTGCCTGTCGGGACTGGACGACATCGACGGCGGCCGGGTGCTGGTCGAGGGCCAGGACCTGTTCGCCCTGTCCGACGCCCGCCGCACCAGCCACCGGGCCCGGACCATGGGCTTCATCTTCCAGGCCTTCAACCTCATCCCGGTGTTCAGCGCGGCCGAGAACGTCGAGCTGCCGCTGCTGCTCAACGGCGTCCCGGCCCGCCGGGCCAGGGACAGGGCCGTGGCCATGCTGGAGCGGGTCGGGCTCGGCCACCGCACCGGCCACCGGCCCAACCAGCTGTCCGGCGGCGAGCAGCAGCGGGTCACCATCGCCCGCGCCCTGGCCGCCCGGCCGGCGATCGTCTGGGCCGACGAGCCCACCGGCAACCTCGACACCGCCATGGCCGACCAGGTCGTGGCCCTGCTGCACGAGCTGAACCGCGAGGAGGGCCAGACGATCGTGCTGGTCACCCACGACCCGGCCATCGGCAGCTCGGCCGGCCGGGTCGTCCGCATGCGCGACGGCCACCTGATCGGCGACGAGCGGCGCCCCCTGGCCGCGCTGAGGAGCTGACCATGTACCCCAACCTGACCCCGTTCCTGGTCGGGCTGGGCGGGGCCGGCCTGCTGGTGGCCGTGGCCATGGCCGCCCGCGGCCCCCTGACCCGCCGCCTGGCCCTGCGCCAGCTCAACCGCCGCCGGGCCGAGGCCGCCCTGGTCGTGGCCGGCTCGGTGCTGGGCACGGCCATCATCGTCGGCAGCCTGGTCGTCGGCGACACCCTCGACTTCTCCTTCAAGCAGGGCGCCTACCAGACCCTGGGCGTGGTCGACGAGGTGGTCAGCTCGCCCGACCCGGCCCAGGGCCAGGAGGCGGCCCGGCGGCTGGAGGCGCTGGCTGGCGACCCGGCGATCGACGGGCTGCTCACCGTCCGCCGCCACGGCGCGGCCGCGGTCAAGGGGGCCAAGGGCGAGCCCCGGGCCACCCTGCTGGAGCTGGACCTGGGGGCCGCGGCCCGCTTCGAGGGCCCGGGATCGCCCCTGGCCGGGCCGGCCCCGGGCCCGGGCCGGGTGGTGCTGAGCGACACCCTGGCCGGCGCCCTCGACGCCCGGGCCGGCGACCGGGTCACCTTCTACCTGGACGGCCGGCCGGTCGAGCTCCAGGTGGCCCGGGTGGTGCCGGCCCGGGGGCTGGCCGGCTTCGGCGACCACGGCGCGTTCGTCGACCCCGGGACCGTCCTGGCGGCGGCCGCCAGGGCCGGCGCCGGGCCCGAGACCCTCACCCTGGTCTCCAACGCCGGCGGGGTCGAGGGCGGGGCCGCCGCCACCGACCAGGTCACCGGCAAGCTCCAGGCCGCCCTCGGGCCCCTGGCCCGCCAGGGCACCGCCGTCGACACCCCCAAGCGCGAGCTGCTCGACCAGGCCGAGGCCGTCGGGGCCGAGTTCGGCGCCCTGTTCCTGTTCATCGGCAGCTTCGCCATCATCGCCGGGGTCATGCTGCTGGTGAACGTGTTCGTGATGCTGGCCGAGGAGCGCAAGGCCGAGCTGGGCATGCTGCGGGCGGTCGGCATGCGCCGGGGCCGGCTGGTCCGCGGCTTCGTCATCGAGGGGACCGTGTACGCGCTGGTCGCCTCCGCCCTGGGCGTGGCCGCCGGCCTCGGGGTCGGGCGGGCCGTGGTCGCGGTCACGGCCCGGATCTTCGAGGGCTTCGCCTCCGACGGCGACCCTGGCCTGGTCTTCACCGTCACCCCGACCAGCCTGGTCAACGGGTTCGCGGCCGGCTTCCTGATCGGCTTCCTGACCGTCGCCCTGACCAGCCTGCGCATCAGCCGGGTCAACATCATCGCCGCCATCCGCGACCTGCCCCCCGAGGCCGGCCGCCGCCTCAAGCGGCGCTGGGTGCTGGCCTCGACCCTGGCCGCGGCCGGCTTCGGGGCGGCGGCGGTGGTCGCCATCGCCGACAGCCAGGGGGTCGGCACCTACCTGTACCCGACCCTGGCCGTGGCCGCCCTCTGCCCGCTGCTGGTGCGGCTGGCCCCCCGCCGGGCCGTCTACACCGGCGCGTCGCTGGCCGTCCTCGGCTGGGGGCTGCTCGCCAACACCGTCCGCCCCGAGGTGTTCGACGACGGCTCGACGGCCACCTTCGTGGTCCTGGGGGTGGTCCTGACCTTCTCGGCCGTGCTGCTGGTCAGCCAGAACCAGGAGCTGCTGCTGCGCCTGGGCCGGCCGCTGCTGGCCCGGCCGTCGGCGGCCGGCCTGTCGGCCCGGCTGGCCGTGGCCTACCCGGTGGCCCGCCGCTTCCGCACCGGGGCCACCCTCAGCATGTACGGCCTGGTGGTGTTCACCCTGGTGCTGATCTCGGTGCTGGGGTCGGTGATCGACTCGGGCGTGAACGGGGCCGTGGCCGAGGCCTCGGGCGGCTACGCGCTGCGGGTCGACTACCACCCGTCGGCGGCCGCCGACGACCCTGGCCGCCAGCTGGCCGGCGGCCGCTTCGCCGGCCGTGTCGCCGGGGTCGCGCCCCTGGCGTCCGGCGAGGCCCGCGTGTCGGGCGTGCCCGGCGCGCCCAAGCCGGTCCCGGCCACGGTGGTCGGGGCCACCCCGGCCCTGGCCGAGCACGGCCTGTTCCCGCTGGACGACCGGCTGGCCCGCCTCGGCGGCGACGACCGGGCCGTCTGGCGGGCGGTGCTGGCCGACCCGCGCTACGTGGTCCTCGACCAGTACCTGGGCCAGGAGGAGGGCGGGATGGGCGCGGTCACCTACCGGCCGGGCGACACCCTGACCGTGACCGACCCCGGCACCGGCCGCCAGGAGCGCAAGACGATCGCCGGCATCCTGGCCGACTCGACCGCCTTCGCCGGCGTCGACGGCCACGACGGCGGCGGCAGCCCCCTGGTGATGGCCGCGGCCGGGCTGCGGGAGCAGTTCGGGGCCAGGGCGCGGCCGTCGGCGGCCCTGCTGGCCCTGGCCCCCGGGACCTCGGACCGGGACCTGGCCGCCGACCTCCAGGGCGAGTTCCTGCCCAAGGGGCTGGTCGCCACCCGCCTGCGCTACCTGGTCGAGCGGGACTTCGCCGCCAACCGCTCCTTCTTCCAGCTCCTCCAGGGCTTCCTGGCCCTCGGGCTGGTGGTGGGCGTGGCCGGCCTGGGCGTGGTCATGATCCGGGCCGTCCGCGAGCGCCGCCGCACCATCGGAGTCCTGCGCGCCCTCGGGTTCCCGGCCCGGGTGGTCCGCCGGGCCTTCCTGCTGGAGAGCTCCTTTGTCGCCTGCGAGGGCATCCTGCTCGGCGCCGCCCTGTCGATCGTCACCAGCTACCTGCTGTTCCGCAACGACAGCGACCTCCAGGCGACCGGCGTCCCCTTCCCCATCCCCTGGATGAGCATCGGGCTGCTGGTCGCCGCCACCGCCGCCGCCTCCCTGGCCGCCACCACCTGGCCGGCCGGCAAGGCGGCCCGCATCCGCCCGGCGGTGGCCCTGCGGATCGCGGACTAGCGGGCGGTCACGACCAGGTTGTCGAGGTAGTGCCGCTGGCCGGGGTGGGCGCGGTGGCGGCCAGCGGCCGCTACCGGGCGATCGACGTCAGCCTGGAGGCCGACGACGGCGACCCGACCCACTCCGGGCGCAGCCTGCTCCGCGGCCGCTACGCCTGACCGGCCGTGCTAGCGGGTGTTGTCGCGGAGGACGTTCTCGATCTGGCTCACCAGGTCGTCGTCGGTGAGCTTGCCCCCGCTGTCCAGGCGGGACTGGACGACCCCGAGGATGCGGTGGGCGAGCACGGCCAGCTCGCCCGGCTCGTCGAAGTGCACCGGGGTCAGGGACTCGCGCGGCTCGTCGCCGGCCGGGCCGACGCCGGCCGGCACCAGCGGCTGGGGCGCCGGCGGCGGCGGCGGGGGCGGGGGCGGCAGCTCCTGGCGGCCCTCGCCCAGGGCCCCGAGCTGGCGGCGCCAGGTGGCGAAGCTGGACTGGTCGACCGAGAAGGCCGAGGCGCCGGCGTGGTCGGCCACGCCCAGGCGGGCGCTGTCGATCCAGTTGGGGTCGGCGTCGGGGAACACGGCCACGTGGATCGGCTTGCCGGCCATGTCCTCGATCACCGGGCTGTCCTCGCGGACCAGCAGCTGGCGCTGGGCGGGCGTGCACACCTGGGGCAGCCCGAAGTCGAAGGCCTCCACGCAGGCGTCCCAGGGGACGCCGGCCTGCTCGGCCTCGGCCCGGGTCGGCCAGGTCGAGAAGCCGATGTCGGCGCTGGGCTCGCGCTGGCGCAGCCGGGCCGCGAACGCGGTCACCTGCGCCGGTGAGGTGTCGGGGCCGACCTCGATGATGTAGACCCGCTGGCCGGGGGCGATGGCGGCGAGGGCGTCGGCGCTGGCCGGCCCGTCGGCGCTGTGCGGCGGCCCGAACCAGGACCAGGGGATCACCGCCGGGCCGCGGGCCCGCATCCAGGCGCGGAAGTTGTCGGCGTAGCTGAAGCCGGAGCCGGCGGTCCCGCTGGTGCCGCTGGCGCAGCGCACGAACACCGCGTCGAGGCCGAAGATCGATCGCGGCTCGCCGTGCCAGACCCACGCGGCCGTTCTGGGCAGGGTCAACCGGGCCGCCATCCATCGCCTCCACGCCGCCGCCCGTCCTGACCGTCTCATGGTAGGGAAGCTATCAGCGGGCCGGCCCGCAACCGCAGGCCGGCCCGCTTCCCTGCTCTCGCTCAGCGGCTGGGCCCTTGAGTGGTGCGAGGCTCGCCGGCGGCGGTCATGGTCTGAAGCACCTGCTCCACGCCCTGGGCCGGATAGCGACGGTGGCCCCCCGGGGTCAGGATGCTCGGCAGCTTGCCCGCCTGGGCCCAGGCCAGGACCGTGCGGGCGCTCACCTGGAGCCTGCGCGCCACCTCGGTGGTGCGGAGCAGGACCTCCAGGTCGCCGGGCGTCGCCGGCTGGCCAGCCTGGCGGAGCTGGTCATAGGACGACCGCGGCGGTTGCCAGGTGCGGAGCGCTCCAGAGGTGCTCGGGGCACCGACCTGCTTGCGAGCGGTAACCACTCTGCCTCCCCTCTGGTGGCATGTCGGCGGAGGACGTGCCCGCTGCCACCGAGCGTGCTACGTCCGGCTCGTTCCACTTCGACAGTATGGGCGGGACTTTTGCACTCGACGGTCCGGCTGTCCAGTGGACAAATTGCCCGGCTGCCCCAACGAGTCCCCAACGTGGCTGGAATAGCGCTGGTGGCCTGCTGTTATGCTTGTCGGAGGTGGCCGGAAGGCCCTTTCCCGCATGCCCGACAGCTTTCGAGGAGATTTCCCGTGGACGCCGAGCGCTACGACCCCCAGCAGGTGGAGCCCAAGTGGGTGGCGGCCTGGGAGGAGGCGGCGCTGTACCGGGCCGACGAGGGCGACGAGGTCCGCCCCCGCTTCTACGCCCTGGACATGTTCCCGTATCCCTCGGGCGACCTGCACATGGGCCACCTGGAGGCGTTCTCGGGCGGCGACGTGATCGCCCGGCTGAAGCGCATGCAGGGCTACAACGTGCTGCACCCGATCGGCTGGGACGCCTTCGGCCTGCCGGCCGAGAACGCGGCCATCAAGCGCGGCGTCCACCCCAAGCCCTGGACCTACCAGAACATCGACGCCCAGCGGGCCACCTTCCACCGGCTGGGCACCTCGTTCGACTGGACGCGGGCCCTGATCACCTGCGACCCCGACTACTACCGCTGGACCCAGTGGCTGTTCCTGCGCTTCTTCGAGCGCGGCCTGGCCTACCGCAAGGCCTCCCCGGTCAACTGGTGTCCCAACGACCAGACGGTGCTGGCCAACGAGCAGGTGATCAACGGCCGCTGCGAGCGCTGCGGCGCCCTGGTCGAGAAGCGCGAGCTGACCCAGTGGTTCTTCAAGATCACCGACTACGCCCAGCGCCTGCTGGACGACATGGAGAACCTGAACTGGAGTGACAAGGTCCTGACCCAGCAGCGCAACTGGATCGGGCGCAGCGAGGGGGCCGACGTCGACTTCCAGGTGGCCGAGACCGGCGAGACGGTGCGGGTCTTCACCACCCGACCGGACACGCTGTTCGGGGCCACGTTCTTCGTGCTCGCGCCCGAGCATCCGCTGGCCGAGCGGCTGGTCGCCGGCACCGAGCGCGAGGCCGAGTTCCGCGCCTTCCTGGAGCGGGTGGGCCGCGAGACCGAGATCGAGCGGCTGTCGACCGAGCGCGACAAGGAGGGCGTGTTCCTGGGGGCGCATGCCGTCAACCCGGTCAACGGCGAGCTGATCCCGATCTGGGCCGCCGACTACGTGCTGATGGAGTACGGCACCGGCGCCATCATGGCCGTGCCCGCCCACGACCAGCGAGATCTGGAATTCGCCCGCAAGTACCGGCTGCCGGTGCGGGTGGTGGTGCAGCCGCCGGGGCAGGAGCCGCTGGACGGCTCGACCCTGACCGAGGCCATGAGCCACGAGGGCGTGCTGGTCAACTCGGACGGCTACGACGGCCTGCCCGCGGCCGAGGAGGGCATCCCCCGGATCACCGCCGACCTGGAGGCCCGCGGCCAGGGCGGCCCGGCGGTCAACTTCCGCCTGCGCGACTGGCTGCTGTCCCGCCAGCGCTACTGGGGCTGCCCGATCCCGATCATCCACTGCCCGGCCTGCGGCGAGGTGCCGGTCCCGGACGACCAGCTGCCGGTGCTGCTGCCCGAGGACGTCACCGACTTCCGGCCCAAGGGCCTGTCGCCGCTGGCCACCTCCGAGGCCTGGGTCAACGTCGAGTGCCCGCGCTGCGGCGGCCCGGCCCGGCGGGAGACCGACACCATGGACACCTTCGTGGACTCGTCCTGGTACTTCCTGCGCTACACCGGGCTGGACCCCGACCGGCCGTTCGACCCCGGGCAGGTCGCCAAGTGGATGCCGGTGCAGCAGTACACCGGGGGGATCGAGCACGCCATCCTGCACCTGCTGTACGCCCGCTTCTTCACCTTGGTGCTGTGCGACATGGGCCTGGTCGGCTTCCCCGAGCCGTTCACCTCGCTGCTGAACCAGGGCATGGTGCTGATGCACGGGCATGCCATGTCCAAGTCCCGCGGCAACCTGGTCGAGCCGTCGGAGATCATCGACGAGCACGGCGCCGACGTGGCCCGCCTGACCATGCTGTTCGCCGGCCCGTTCGAGGACGACGTCGACTGGGCCGACGTGTCGCCCGAGGGCATGGCCCGCTGGGCCCAGCGGGTCTGGCGGGCCGTCCACGCCGCCGCGGCCGCGGGCCCGGCGGGGGAGGAGGACCTGGAGCTGGCCCGCCTGGCCCACCGGACCACCGCCGGGGTCACCGACGACCTGGAGCGGTTCCGCTTCAACACCGCCATCTCCAAGCTGATGGTCCTGTCCAACGGCCTGGCCGACGCCGTCCGGGCCGGCCGGGCCAGCGCCGCCCAGCGCCGCGACGCCGCCGAGCGCCTGGTGCTGCTGCTGGCCCCCCTGGCCCCGTTCATCACCGAGGAGCTGTGGCGCGGAGTCCTGGGCAATTCGGTGTCGGTCCACGTGTCCCCCTGGCCAGAGTTCGACCCCGACCTGGTCCGCCAGGAGCGAACCACCTGCGTCCTCCAGGTCGACGGCAAGGTCCGCGACCGCATCGAGGTCGCCAGCGACGCCGCCGAGGACGAGCTGCGCGAGCTGGCGATGGCGTCGGAGAAGGTCCGGGCGGCCCTGGGCGGGCGCCCGGTGGCCCGGGTGGTGGTGGTCCCGCCCAAGCTGGTCAACCTGGTGACGGCTCGCTGATTCGGTAGGTCTGGGTCCGAATGGCTCCGGGCCCGGTGGTCGGGCCCGGGGGGCGTGGATAGCCGGTCGCCCTCGAACCGCGGCTCGGCTACCTGAGCCCTGCGGCGGGGTGTGGACAACGCGAACCGGCGGGCGGCGGAGCTGGCTAGGTTCGGCGGAGGCACGGGTCCCATCCGGAAGGAGCGCCATGTCGCAGCCGCCGCCGTTCGTTCTGCCGCCCGACGGGCCTGGAGCCCGGGTCCGGGCGCTGCTGGCCGGCGCCGGCCGCCAGCGGGTCGCCGTCGCTCTGCTCGCCCTGGGCGCGCTGTTGGCAGCCGGGGTCGTCTGGGCCCGGGCCACACCCCACCTGGCCGGCCCGTCCACCGGCCAGGACGCGGGCGGGTCGCCGGCCCAGACTCTGCCCCGGGTCGCGCCCGCCGGGTCGGGCGGCGCGGCAGCCGGATCGGGTGGCTCGTCGGTCGCTGGAGCTGACGGCGCGGCGGGCGCTGGGACGGCCGGCTCGGGGGCCGCCGGGACCGACGGCTCGGTGGCGGTCCACGTGGCCGGTCGGGTCCGACGCCCGGGGCTGGTGCGGCAGCCGAGTCCAGGACTCGATGCCTAATCAAGACATATGGGCAAGCGAGTGCTCTCCCTGATCCTCGAAAATGCGAGGGACGTCGGGTTCATCACTGATCACAGAGGTCGCAGCTACGTCTCACTAGACTCTCCGCCGCCCGTTGCAGAGGAGGAGCTGGACGAGAGCGAGGATGAGGACGACCTCGAAGGTCCACGGGAAGGTACGTCTGACCCGAGCCGGCGAGCTGCAGATGGTCGTAAGGAGCAGCCACGACGGGCACCAGAGGCTCCACCATAGGACTTGAGTCAGGTCAAGCGGGTCTTCATCACCCACGGCAGCAACAAGGAGATCGTTGGCCAGCGCCAACCTGGCGGTGGTGCTCGCGGCCGGGCTGTGGCTGGCCGGAGTCGCCGGGGCCGGGCGCCGGGCCCTGGCCGTCGTCGGGATCGTCCTGGTGGCGCTCCTGATCATCGTCACCCGCTGGGAGCCGAGCGTGCTGCGGGCCGGCGTGATGGCCGGCCTGGTGCTGCTCGGGGTCGCCTCCGGGCGGGGACCCGGCGGCCGCCGCGCCCTCTGCCTGGCCGTCGTCGTGCTGCTCCTGGCCGACCCCGCCCTGGCCGGCGCGCTGGGGTTCCAGCTGTCGGTGGCGGCCACCGCCGGGGTCCTGTGGCTCGGCCCGCTCGCGGCCAGGGCGTTGCCGCGGTGGGTCCCCGAGCGGGCCCGCGGCGCCGCCGGCATGACCCTCGGCGCCCAGGCGGTGGCCGTCCCCGCGCTCGCCCTGGCCCTGGCCCTGGGCCCGGTCTCCCTGGCCGGCCTGCCCGCGAACCTGCTCGGCCTGCCGCTGGCCGGGGGCCCGATGCTGCTCGGGGTGGTCGCCGCCGTCACCGCCCCCGTCGCGCCCTGGGCCTCGGACCTCGCCTGCCGCCTGGCCGACCCGTTCCTGCTCGCCCTGATCGCGGTCGCCCGCCGGGCGGCCGGTCTTCCGGGCGGGTCGATCACGCTCACCGGATCGGCTCGGGCCGGCCCGGCCGCCGTCGTCCTCGCGCTGGCGGTCGCCCGCTGGCGTCGTTCGCCATACTTGGCTCGCCCCGCCACCCCGCCGCCTGACCCCCGAGAGGATGGTCCGAGCGCGAGATGATCACCGCCGACGAGCTCCGCCAGGCGGCGTTGTCCCTGCCCGAGGCGGTGGAGCGCGAGACCTGGGGGCACCCGACCTTCCGGGTCCGGAACAAGATGTTCGCCGCCCTCGCCGATGACGGCAGCCAGGCCAGCGTCAAGGCGACCCGGCAGGAGCAGGAGGCCCTGCTCGCCGCCGCCCCGGAGACCTTCGGGGTCCCGGCCTACGTGGGCCGACACGGCTGGGTGAGCATCCAGCTGGCCACGGCCGACCCGGCCGAGGTCCGCGAGCTGCTGACCGAGGCGTGGCGCCAGACCGCCCCCAAGCGCCTGGTCGCCAGCTTCGACGCCACGGCTGTCGGGGGCCGGGGTAGCATGCCGGCATGGCTGCCCGACCCGGCTCGGTTCCGGTGACGCTCGTCCTCGGGGAGGAGGAGCTGCTGGCCGAGCGCGCCGTGGCCGACGCGGTGGCGGTGGCCAGGGAGCGGCTCGGGCCGGGGACCTCGGTGGAGGAGGTCTGGGGCGGGGGGCTGCCCGACGGGTTCGCGATGGGGCTGGCCACGGCGTCGCTGTTCGGCGGGGGGCGGGTGGTGGTCGTCCAGGAGGCCGACGGGCTCGATGGGCCCGCCCGGGAGGCGGTGCTGGGCCTGGCCGCCGACCCGGCCGCGGCCACGGCGGTGGTGCTGCGGGCGGTGGCTCCCGGGCGGCAGGCGAAGTTCCTCAAGGACGTGCAGCGCGACGCCGCCACCGTGCTGGTCGCCAAGCTGAAGCCGTCGGAGCGGGCCAGCTGGCTGCGGGCCGAGGTCCGGCGGCTGGGCCGCAAGGCCGACGAGGCGGCGGTGGCGGCGCTGGTCGACACCGTCGGCCAGGATCTGCGGGAGCTGGCCGGGGCGGTGGCCAAGCTGCACGTGGCCGTCCCGCCGCCCACGGCGCTCACCGCCGGCCACGTGACCGAGTTCCTGGCCCAGACGGCGGACCGGGGCATCTTCGAGCTGACCGACGCGGTGTTCGCAGCCGACGCCGCCACCGCCCTGGACCGGCTGGACGCGCTGTTCGACCAGGGGGAGGACCCCATCCGGCTGCTCGGCTTCATCGCCAGTCAGCTCCGCCTGCTGCTGCGGGTGGCCGACCATCCCGAGCTGCCCAAGGGCGAGGTGGCGGCGATGCTCGGCGGCGGGGTCCGCGACTGGCAGGTCGACCGGGCCCGCCGCCAGCTCCGCCGCTTCCGCCCCGGGGACCTCCACCGCGCCCTCGACCTGATCGCCGAGGCCGACGCCCACATCCGCAACGGCACCTCGTCGCCCCGGCTGCTGCTGGAGCTCCTGATCACCCGCCTCGCCGGGGCCGGCTCCCCGGCGGCCAGCTCCCGCTGACCAACCACCGCTGCCGTCCACCGAGGGGAGGTGTGGACAACCGCGCCGCCACTCCGCCCAGGTCGGCTACCCTCCCATTCGGGGGCCCCGACAACCCGGGGTCGCATGGCCGGCCGGGCGTCCGTGGATCGAGGTGCCGCGGGTGGACGAGGTGCCGCGTGTCCGGGGGAGCGCCGCGTCAGCGGCCCGACCTACTGGCCCTGCTGGTTCACCGAGCGGGCCAGGCGGGCCTTGTGGTTGGCGGCGTTGTTCTTGTGGATGACGCCCTTGCTGGCGGCGCGGTCGTAGGCCCGGGTGGCGCGACGGAGGGCGGCCTCGGCGGCTTCCTGGTCGCCGGCGGCGGCGCTCTCGCGGACGCGGCGGGCGTAGGTCTTCAGGGCCGAGCGGACCGACTTGTTGCGCAGGCGAGCTTGCTCGTTCTGCCGGTTGCGCTTGATCTGCGACTTGATGTTGGCCAAGAAAAGGCACTCCTGCACTGAAATTCACGAATGCGCGGGGAACCGGGCGAGGCTAGCACAGCCGATTGCCGGCTCTCAACGGCAGCTAGGATGGGCTGGCCATGGCAACCGACCTGTCGCGCCTCCGCAACTTCTGCATCATCGCCCACATCGACCACGGGAAGTCCACCCTGGCCGACCGCCTGCTCGACCTCACCCATGCGGTGAGCGAGCGCAACATGCGCGCCCAGTACCTCGACAAGATGGACCTGGAGCGCGAGCGCGGCATCACCATCAAGGCCCAGGCGGTCCGGCTCGGCTACGCCGCCGCCGACGGCCGCGAGTACGTCCTCAACCTGATCGACACCCCCGGCCACGTCGACTTCACCTACGAGGTGTCGCGGGCCCTGGCCGCCTGCGAAGGGGCGGTGCTGCTGGTCGACGCGGCCCAGGGGATCGAGGCCCAGACCCTGGCCAACCTCTATCTGGCCGTCGAGGCCGACCTGGCCATCGTGCCGGTGATCAACAAGATCGACCTGCCGGCCGCCCAGCCCGACCGGGTCGCCCGCGAGATCGAGCAGGTCCTGGGCGTGCCCGCCGCCGACATGCTGCGGGTCTCGGCCAAGACCGGCGAGGGCGTGCCCGACCTGCTGGAGGCCCTGGTCCAGCGGGTGCCGCCGCCCACCGGGGACCCGGACGCCCCGGCCCGGGCGCTGGTGTTCGACTCGCTGTACGACTCCTACCGGGGCGTGATCGCCTATGTGCGGATGGTCGACGGCCGCCTGGCCAAGAACGACCGGGTGCGGATGATGGCCGCCGGGCACGTCTCGGAGGCCGAGGAGGTCGGGGTGTTCGCCCCCGAGGCGGTCGCGACCGCCGAGCTGGCCGCCGGTGAGGTCGGCTACCTCATCCCGGGGGTCAAGGACGTGCGCCGGGTCCGGGTGGGGGACACCGCCACCACCGCCGCCCGGCCCGCGGCCGAGCCGCTGCCCGGCTACCGGGAGCCGCGGCCGATGGTCTACTCCGGCCTGTACCCGATCGAGGGCGACGACTTCCCCGACCTGCGCGACGCCCTCGACCGGCTGCGGCTCAACGACGCCGCCCTGGTCTTCGAGCCGGAGTCGTCGACCGCGCTCGGCTTCGGGTTCCGCTGCGGCTTCCTCGGCCTGCTGCACATGGACATCGTGCGCGAGCGGCTGGAGCGCGAGTTCGACCTGGCCCTGATCACCACCGCCCCCAACGTCGCCTACCGGGTCACCCTGGAGACGGGGGAGACGATCATGGTCTCCAACCCCAGCGAGCTGCCCCCGGCGGGCTCGATCCAGCGGATCGAGGAGCCGTACGTGGCCGCCATGGTGCTGTGCCCGGCCGACTACATCGGCCCGGTGATGGAGCTGTGCCAGGGACGGCGGGGCGAGCTGGTCACCATGGAGTACCTGTCGGAGGAGCGGGTCGAGCTGCGCTACCAGCTGCCCCTGGCCGAGATCATCTTCGACTTCTTCGACCAGCTGAAGTCGCGGACCCGCGGGTACGCGTCGCTGGACTACGAGCCCAGCGGCTACCGGGAGGCCGAACTGGTCAAGGTGGACCTGCTGCTCCAGGGCGAGCCGGTCGACGCCTTCTCGGCCATCGTCCACAAGGACAAGGCGTACGCCTACGGCCGGGCGATGACGGCCAAGCTCAAGCGGCTGATCCCGCGCCAGCTGTACGAGGTGCCGATCCAGGCCACCATCGGGGCCAAGGTGATCGCCCGCGAGACCATCACCGCCCGGCGCAAGGACGTCCTGGCCAAGTGCTACGGCGGCGACGTCACCCGCAAGCGCAAGCTGCTGGAGCGCCAGAAGGAGGGCAAGCGGCGGATGAAGCAGATCGGCCGGGTCGAGGTCCCGCAGGAGGCATTTGTGGCCGCCCTGAGGACCGACGAGAGCTAGGGCCGGGGCGATGACGGCGGTCCTCCCGACCCCCACCCCGATCCCGGCGGCGCCGCTGGTCGACCCGGACTGGTTCGGGGTGTACCTGCACGTGCCCTTCTGCCTGACCCGCTGCCACTACTGCGACTTCGTCACCTACACCGGGATGGAGGGGCTGCGGCGGCCGTACGTGGCCGCGCTGCTGGACGAGGCGGCCATGGCGGTGGCCGCCCTCGGCCCCGAGCCGCCCCCGGTCACCAGCGTGTTCATCGGCGGCGGGACCCCGACCCTGCTGGCGGCCGGGGACCTGGCCCGGGTCCTGGAGCGCCTGCGGGCGCTGCTGCCGTTCGCGCCCGGGGCCGAGGTGACCGTGGAGGCCAACCCGGAGACGGTCGACGCCGCCATGGCCGCCGGGCTGGCCGGGGCCGGGGTGACCCGGGTCTCGATGGGCGCCCAGAGCTTCGACGACCGGGTCCTGGCCGCCCTCGGCCGGGTCCACGACGCCGACAGGGTCGCGGCCGCGGTCGCCACCCTGCGGGCGGCCGGCGTGCCCGCCCTCAACCTCGACCTCATCTACGGCGGCCCGGGCGAGGACGCGGGGTCCTGGTCGGCCACCCTGGCCGCGGCGGTCGCTCTCGCCCCCGAGCACCTGTCGGCCTACGCCCTCACCATCGAGCCCGCGACCAAGTTCGGCCGCCTGGTCGCCGCCGGCCGCATGCCCGAGCCGGCCGAGGACGACCTGGCCGACCGCTACGACACCGCCCGCGCCGTCCTGGCCGCCGCCGGCTACCGCCACTACGAGGTCTCCAACTGGGCCGGGGACGGCCACGCCTGCCGGCACAACCTGACCTACTGGCGGCGGGGCCGGTACCTCGGCCTGGGAGCGGGCGCGCACGAGTTCGACGGGGCCACCCGGAGGTGGAACCTGGCCGGGGTCCCGCAGTACCTGGAGGCCGTCCAGGCGGGGCGGCGGCCCACCGACGGCGAGGAGCGGCTGGACCTCGACCAGGCCCGCTTCGAGGCCTTGGCGCTGCGGCTGCGCACCGCCGACGGGCTCACCCCCGGCGAGGCCCGGGCCCTCGGGATCGACCCAAGGGGCGGCGAGGTCGACCACCTGCGACGGGCCGGGCTCCTGGCCCCCGGACCAGGGTTGCGGCCGACCGAGCGGGGCATGTTCCTGCACGGTGAGGTGGTCGCCCGCCTCGCTTAGCACTCGCCTACCTTGACTGCTACGCTGCCGAGCATGGATCGTCTTGGGCAGGGAGGGGCGGCCATGGACCTCGATGAGCGCAAGGCGCGACTGCTGCGGGCGGTGGTGCACGAGTTCATCTACACCGAGAAGCCGGTCGGGTCCAAGAGCCTGACCGAGCGGTACTCGCTGGGGGTCTCGCCGGCCACCATCCGCAACGAGCTGGCCGTGCTCGAGGAGCAGGGCTACCTCGCCCATCCCCACACCAGCGCCGGGCGGATCCCGACCGACCGGGGCTACCGGTTCTACGTGGACGCGCTGTCCGGGGTGGGGGAGCTGGCCCGGGCCCAGGAGGAGACCATCGCCCGGTTCTTCGAGGGCGCGGCCGACCTGGAGGAGACCCTGCAGCGGACCTCGCTGCTGCTGTCCAGCCTCACCCACTACACCGCCATGGTGGCCCCGCCGGCCCTCGACCGGTCCAGGCTGCGGCACATCGAGGTGGTGGGGCTGGGGCGCCGGGTGATCATGCTGGTGCTGATCGTCGACTCCGGGCGGGTCGAGAAGCGGCTGGTCGAGACGGCCGAGGACGTGGCCATCGAGGACCTGGAGGACCTGCGCCGCCAGCTGAACGAGCGGCTGGCCTCCGAGCGCCTGTCGCGGGCCGAGCTGGTCCTGGACGCCATGGCCGGCGAGGTGCCGCCGGAGCGCCGGGCCCTGTTCCAGACCCTGGCCGCGGCCATCGGCCAGGTCGTCGGCGACCAGACCAGCGAGCGGGTCTGGCTGGGCGGCCAGGCCAACATCGCCGGCCCCGGGGCCTTCGACGGCATCGAGACCGTGCGGCGGGTCTACGAGGCCCTGGAGCAGCAGGTGCTGGTGCTGCGGATGCTCCAGGCAGCCCTGGGCCGGGACGAGCGGGTGTCGGTGGTGATCGGCTCGGAGAACACCGTCGAGGGCATGGAGGCCTGCTCGCTGGTCACCTCCGCCTACCTGGCCGGCGACGCCAGCGGCTCCATCGGCGTCCTCGGCCCGACCCGCATGGACTACCTGCGGACCATGGCCGCCGTGCAGGCGGTGGCCCGCTACCTAGGCGACGCCTTCGAGGGAAACGGATAACGGGTGAGCGACTACTACCAGCTGCTGGAGATCGACCGGGGCGCCGGGCCCGAGGACATCAAGCGCGCCTACCGGCGGCTGGCCCGCCAGCACCACCCGGACGTCAACGGCAACGACCCGGAGGCGGCCGAGCGCTTCAAGGAGATCACCAAGGCCTACAGCGTCCTGTCCGACCCGGACAAGCGCCAGCGCTACGACACCTACGGCGAGGCCGGGGTCGACGGGCTCGGCGGCGGGGGCGGCGACCCGTTCGCCGGCTTCGGCGCCTCCTTCGACGACCTGCTGGGCCAGTTCTTCGGCGGCGGCGACCCCTTCGGCCGCTCCCGGACCCGCTCGCGGGCCCGGCGGGGCGAGACCATCGGCATGCGCCTGCGGCTGCCGTTCTCCGAGGCCGTGTTCGGCACCTCCAAGGACGTCCGGGTCCGGGCCGCCACCACCTGCGCCCGCTGCAGCGGGTCGGGGGCCAAGCCGGGCACCGAGCCGACCACCTGCTCGCGCTGCAACGGCTCCGGCCAGCAGCGCACCGTCCGCCAGTCGCTGCTCGGCCAGCTGGTCACGGCCACCACCTGCCCGGTCTGCTCCGGCAGCGGCCAGGAGATCCGCTCGCCCTGCCCCGAGTGCCGCGGCCAGGGGCTGCTGATGGAAGACTCCACCCTCACCATCGACATCCCCCCGGGCCTGGAGGACGGCAGCCAGATCCGCTACCAGGGCCGCGGCCACGCCGGCCAGTTCGGCGGCCCCCCGGGCGACCTGATCGTGGAGCTGGCCGTCGACCCGCACCCGGTGTTCGACCGGCGCGGCGACGACCTCATCTGCAGCGTCGAGGTGCCGATGACGGTGGCCGCCCTGGGCGGCAGCGTCCCCCTGGAGACCCTGGACGGCGACGAGACCGTCGAGATCGAGGCCGGCACCCAGTCGGGCGAGGTCAAGCGGTTCCGCCGGCGCGGGGTGCCCCACCCCGACGGCCGCGGCCGCGGCGACCTGCTGGTCCAGATCTCGGTGGTCACCCCGACCCACCTGGGTGAGCAGCAGCGGGCCCTGATCCGACAGCTGGCCCAGCTCCGCGGCGAGGAGGTCGACCCCCAGAGCGGCGGCCTGTTCGCCCGCCTCAAGGGCGGCGGTCGCTGACCGCGGCCGCCGAGGCCGGGGGGCTCCGCTACCGCAGCCCCACCGGCCGCTGGGTCCTGCTGGCCACGGTGCTCGGGTCGGGCATCGCCTTCCTCGACACCACCGTCGTCAACGTGGCCCTGCCCACCATCGGCGAGGACCTCGACGCCGGCATCGCCAGCCTCCAGTGGGTGGTCAACGCCTACACCCTCACCCTGTCGGGGTTCCTGCTGCTCGGCGGGTCGCTCGGCGATCACTACGGCCGGCGCAGGGTGTTCGTCATCGGGGTGGTCTGGTTCGCGGCGGCCTCCCTGCTGTGCGGCCTCGCCCCCAGCGACGAGGCGCTGATCGCCGCCCGCGCCCTCCAGGGCGTCGGCGGGGCCCTGCTCACCCCGGGCAGCCTGGCCATCATCGAGGCCAGCTTCCGGCGCGAGGACCGCGGACCGGCCATCGGCGCCTGGTCCGGGCTGGGCGGGGTGACGGCCGCCATCGGCCCGTTCCTGGGCGGCTGGCTGGTCCAGGCCGCGACCTGGCGGCTCATCTTCCTCATCAACCTGCCCCTGGCCGTGGTGGTGGTGTGGGTGTCGCTGCGCCACGTGCCCGAGTCCCGCGACCCGGGGGCCACCGGGCGCCTGGACTGGCCCGGCGCCGCCCTGGCCGCCGTCGGCCTGGCCGGGGTCGTGTACGCGCTCACCGACGGGCCCGTCCGGGGCTGGACCTCGCCCCCGATCCTCGCCGCCGGCCTGGTCGGGCTGGCCGCGCTGGCCGCCTTCCTGCTCTGGGAGCGCCGGAGCGCCGCGCCGATGCTGCCGCTGGACATCTTCGCCTCGCGCCAGTTCAGCGCGGCCAACGCCGTCACCTTCGTGGTCTACGGGGCCCTCGGCGGGTCCCTGTTCCTCCTGCCCATCCAGCTCCAGCGGGTGGTCGGCTACTCGCCCCTGGCCTCCGGGGTCGCCCTGGTCCCGATCACCGTGCTCATGCTGCTGCTGTCGGCCCGGGCCGGCCGCCTCGCCTCCCGCATCGGGCCGCGCCTGCCCATGACCCTGGGGCCGTTGCTCGTGGCCGCCGGGTTCGCGCTGTTCACCCGCGTCGGGCCCGGCGCCTCGTACCTGGTCGACATCCTGCCGGCGTCGCTGGTCTACGGGCTCGGCCTGACCCTGACGGTGGCCCCGCTCACCTCCACCGTGCTCGCCGCCGCCCCGGCCGAGCACGCCGGGATCGCCTCGGCGGTCAACAACGACGTCGCCCGGACGGCGGGGCTGCTGGCCGTGGCCGTGCTGCCGGTGGCGGCCGGCATCTCGGGCGCCGACGCCCTGGAGCCGGCCCGCTTCGCCGCCGGGTTCCGGACGGCCATGACCATCGCCGCCGCCCTCTGCGCCGCCGGCGGCCTGCTGTCGTGGCTGGCCATCCGCAACCCCGAGCCCGAGCCCGAGCACCACCCGATGAGCTGCCCGCTGAGCGCCCCGCCGCCGGGCCGCCCGGCCCCGTCCAGGACCGCCTGACCGCCCTGGTGTGCGTTCCCGTACATGCTGCGGGTGTTCAAGGTGACCTCGCCGCTGAGCGCGGGCAGCTGGATCCTGGCCGCCAGTGGCCGCCGCCGCGGCCTGGCCGCCGCGAGGCCCAGAAGAATCGAGCAGTAAAGGCCGTTCGCGGCGGTTGTGGGAATTCCAGGGGGTTGGCGCGGCCCGCCTGGTGAAAGACGATTTGCGGCTTCGGCGGCGAACATTACATGATCCGCGTCTCACCAGAACCAACCGGGGGAGGGGCTCGGAATTGACCAGGCTGCTCGCGTACCTGCCGCGGGGCAACACCCTTGACGACAGGGCCTGGCAGAAACGGCACGTGTTCCTGCAGTGGCTCCTGCTGCTGCACCTGCCGGCGTTGTTCGTGTTCGGGGTGCTGCGAGGCCGAACCGCCTGGGACACCATGGTCGTGTTGAGCGTCCCCGCCGCCTGCCTGGTCCTGGGCCGGCTGATCAAGCACCGGCGGACCGCCTCGGTGCTGATCACGGCCGGGCTCACCTACTGCTCGGCGGTGCTGGTCAGCTTCTCCGGGGGCTCCATCGAGGCCCATTTCCACTTCTTCATCATGATCGGCTTCATCGCCCTGTACCAGGACTGGGTGCCGTTCCTGTGGAACGTGGGCTTCACCGTGCTCAGCCACGGGATCGGCTCGGCGGTGAAGACCAACCTGATCTTCAACCACCCGGCCGGGCAGACCAGCCCGTGGGTGTGGTCGGCCATCCACGGGATCGCCGTGCTGGCCGCCTGCTGCGGCGTGGTCATCTTCTGGGAGACGACCGAGCGCGAGCAGCGCATGACGCTGACCCTGACCCGGCAGCTGGCCGACGCCGAGATCGGCCGCCGCCGCTTCACCTCCGACCTGCTGGTCAACCTGGCCCGGCGCAACCAGAGCCTCCTGTACCGGCAGCTGGGGCTCATCAACCAGCTCGAGGACCAGGAGGAGGACCCGGACGCCCTGGCCGACCTGTTCCGGCTCGACCACCTGGCGACCCGGATCCGGCGCAACGCCGAGAGCCTGCTGGTGCTGTCGGGGGAGGAGCCGCCCCGGACCTGGGGCCGGCCGGTGGCGCTGGTCGACGTCGTCCGGGCCGCCATCGCCGAGACCGAGGACCTCGACCGGGTGGTGTTCGCGGTCGACGAGCGGCTGGCCGTGTTCGGCAACGCCGTCGCCGACCTCACCCACCTGGTGGCCGAGCTGGTCGAGAACGCCGTCCATTTCTCGCCCCCCGAGGCCAGCGTGATCATCCGCACCCGGCCCTATCTGCAGAGCCCGGGGGCGCACGTGCTCACGGTCGAGGACTGGGGCGTGGGCATGCGCCCCGAGGACATGGCCGCCGCCAACGAGCTGCTGGCCACCCCCCGCGACGTCGACCTGTCGGTGTCGCAGCGGCTGGGGCTGCACGTGGTCGCCCGGCTGGCCCAGCGCCACAGCATCGACGTGTCGCTCACCCCGACCCCGGGCTGCGGCGTGACCGCGGCCGTGGTCCTGCCGCCGTCGTTGTTCGCCGATGCCGCCGCCTCCGGCGAGGGCTTCGGCGACGAGGAGGCCCCGGTCGGGGTCGTTCCCGCCCTGGCCGCCTCGGTCACCCCCACCCCGGCCGCCGACCTCCCCCCGGCCCCACCCCCGCCGCCCGCCCCGCGCGCCTGGTCGCCCCCGGCCGAGCAGTGGGTCGACCTGACCGACGGGGCCCCAGCCGCCCGCGGCAACGGCGGCCACGCGGGCGAGCCGGCCCCGTACCGCCCCGCCGCCGACGAGCCGGTCCCGGCCGGCGCCGGCAACGGCAACGGCGACCACCTCGCCGCCGGCGACGACGGCGACTGGTCGGGCTGGTGGGAGCCGTCCCACGACGAGCTGCGGGACGGCGAGCCGATGTCGCCGCTCGCGGCCCGCCCGCCGCTGTCCGAGCGGATCCAGGCGCCCTTCTCCGGCACACCGGGCACGCCGGAGCCTCACCCCCGGATGCCCGGGCCCCCGGCATGGGAGGGTAGCCCGCTGCCGGAGCGGGCGGCGCCGGCCGTCCACAGCCCCCGGGCCCACGAACCGCGGCAGCCCGCCGCGTCGCCGGTGGGCGGCCACGGCGCCGGCCCGGAGGCGGGGGAGCAGGCGGACGGCCCGATGCTGGCCCGGCGGGTGCCTCAGGCCCATCTGGCGCCCGAGCTGCGGCGCTCCGGGCAGGGGCCGGCCGCGGCCCAGCCCGGAGCGCCGCGGCCCGACGCCGCCGACGCCAGGGCCGCCCTCTCCCGCTACCAGGCCAGCCGCCAGGCGGCCAGAGCCATGGTCGAGGAGGGAGCCGACCCCGAGCGCCCGGCCAGCGGCGGATGGTCGTGACCACGGCCGGCACCGTCGACGGCCGCCAGCTCGACTGGCTGCTGGTCGACTTCGTCCGCAGCACCGCCGGGACCCGCCACGCCCTGGTCGTCTCCGCCGACGGCCTGCGGCTGGCCGCCTCCCAGGCCGTCGGCGAGGACCTGGGCGACCAGCTGGCCGCGGTCACCTCCGGGCTGCTGAGCCTGGCCCAGGGCATCGCCAGCTCCTTCGCCGCCGGACCGGTCCGCCAGACGATCGTGGAGATGTCCGGCGGCTACCTGTTCCTGACCCCGATCAGCCAAGGCTCGATGCTGGCCGTGTTCGCCGAGCGGGCGTGCGACATGGGCATGATCGGCTACGAGATGACCCTGCTGGCGTCCAGGGTCGGCCACATGCTCACCCCCGGCCGGCGCGCCGCCGGCCCGGCCCCGCCCGATCGGACGGTGGGATGACCGCCGACGACCGGGTGGTGCCGGTCTACGCCTTCACCCGCGGCCGGACCCGCGCCGTCGGCCAGGACCTGCCGCTGGAGGCGGTGGTCACCGCCACCGGGCTGTCGCTGGCCGCCGGGGCCGCCCTGCAGATGGAGTCGCGGACCATCGTCGACCTGTGCGCCCACCCCAAGTCCCTCGCCGAGATCGGCGCCGCCCTGAAGGTGCCGGTCGGGGTGGCCAGGGTGCTCGTCGGCGACCTGGCCAACGGCGGCTACCTGGACGTCCACCTGCCGAGAACCTCCGCCGGCGACGGCGGCCCCGGCCACGCACTCTTGGGAAGGCTGCTCGATGGACTCCGTTCGCGTTGACGCCCGGCGGCCCCCGCCGCCATCGACCAGCCGCGAGCTGATCCCGCTCAAGGTCCTGGTCGCCGGCGGGTTCGGCGCCGGCAAGACGACCTTCGTGGGAGCGGTGTCGGAGATCCCGCCGCTGACCACCGAGGCGGCCATGACCGCTCTGTCGGTGGGGGTCGACGACACCGCCGCCGTGCCCGACAAGACGACCACCACCGTGGCCATGGACTTCGGCCGCATCACCGTCGACGAGCAGCTGATCCTGTACCTGTTCGGCACCCCCGGCCAGTCCCGCTTCTGGTTCATGTGGGACGAGCTGGCCCGGGGCGCGGTGGGGGCGGTGGTCCTGGTCGACCTGCGCCGGGTCGACGACTGCTTCCCGGCGATCGACTACTTCGAGGACCGGCGGCTGCCGTTCGTGGTCGCCGCCAACGCCTTCCCCGGCACCGATGTCTTCGGTGACCGGTCGGTGCGGGACGCCCTCGCCCTGCCCGAGGGCTGCCCGCTGGTGCGGATGGACGCCCGCCAGCCCCGCTCCTGCATGGACACGCTCGTCGCCCTCGTCGAGCGCGCTCTCGCCCGCAGCCTCGGCTAGACCGCTAGACCAATGGCGGCCTGCGAGCACATTGCCCGGACGATCGTTGCTGGGCAGTTGGGGCGATGCTAGAGTCCGCGCACGCTCGCGGGCTTGCGGCGAAGGAGGTGGGAATGGCCAGCTACGCGGAGCAGGTCGGCGAACGGCTCCGCAACATCCGCCTGCAGAAGGGCCTCTCCCTCCACGACGTCGAGGAGCGCTCCGGCAAGGAGTTCAAGGCCAGCGTCCTCGGCGCCTACGAGCGCGGCGAGCGCAGCATCTCGGTGCCACGGCTGCAGCGGCTGGCCATCTTCTACGGCGTCCGGGTCGACCACCTGCTGCCCCGGCTCGGCCCCGAGGCCACCGAGGCGGCCGCCGCCGGCAACGCCGACGAGGCCGTCTGCATCGACCTGGAGGCGCTGGAGGCCAGGAGCGAGCCCGAGGCCCAGACCCTCAACCGCTACCTGTCGTTGATCCAGACCCAGCGGGGCGACTTCAACGGCAAGGTGCTGACCATCCGCCGCGACGACGTGCGGGTGCTGGCCGCCATCCTCGACCAGTCCCCGGGCGGGCTGATCGAGCGGCTGGACGACCTCGGGCTGCGCCGGCCCTCGTTCGGGTAGCCTGGCTCCGCTCGCAGCGGCTCCGCCGGGCGTCCGGCGCGACTGGAGGTGAACATGGCCCACCCCCTGACCGTGGCCGGGATCTTCGCCCACCCCGACGACGAGACCTGGTCGCTCGCCGGGTCGTTCGTGCTGCTGGTGCCCAAGGGGGTGTGGGGCGCGGTATGGACGGCCACCCGCGGCCAGGCCGGCCAGATCGCCGAGGGCTCCGGCGCCACCCGCGAGACCCTGCCCCAGGTCCGCGAGGCCGAGGAGCGGGCGGCCATGGCCGCGGTCGGGGTCGAGCGGGTCGCCTTCGGCGAGTTCGTCGACGGCGAGGTCGAGCAGGCCGACCGGGACGCCCTGACCACCGCCGTCCACGAGTTCCTGGAGCGCGAGCGGCCCGACGTGGTCGTCACCATGGAGCCGACCGGGGTCACCGCCCACCCCGACCACATGGCGGTGTCGGCCGCCGCCCAGGCCGCCTTCGGTGCCTACGCGGCCGGGCCCCGCCCCCGCGAGCCCCGCTTCTACTACTGGGGCGTGTCGGTCTCCGAGATCGCCGGCTGGCGCGAGCTGGGCCGGGCCAGCGGGCACGAGCTGCCGGGCGAGGACGACCCCTACGGCAGCCGCGGCACCCCCGACGGGCAGTTCACCTGCGTGGTCGACACCTCCACCGTGGCCGAGCAGGCCTACCGGGCGCTGTGCCGGCACCGCACCCAGGCCGCCGACCCGGCCTACCTGCTGCTCGGCCACCGCGACAGCTGGCGGGCGGTGTTCGCCCGCTCCCAGTTCATCCGCATCCACCCGGCCCCGCAGCCCGGCGACCCGCCGGAGACCTCGCTGCTGGAGGCGTTCTCCGATGGCTGAGCCCGCCGCCCCGGCCGACGTCGCGGCCGCGCCCAAGGTGGCCTTCAAGACCCTCGGCTGCCGGCTCAACCAGGCCGAGAGCGAACAGGCCCTGGAGGGCCTGGGAGCCCGCGGCTTCGACCTCGCCCACGCCGGCGAGACCCCGGACGTGGTGGTGATCAACACCTGCACCGTGACCGCCGAGTCGACCGCCTCCTCGCGCCGGCTCATCCGCAAGACGGCCGAGGCCAACCCGCAGGCCACCGTGGTCGTCACCGGCTGCTACGCGGTCGCCGACCCCGAGGCCGTCCGGGCCATCCCCGGCGTCGACCTGGTGGTCGACAACGACAGCAAGGACCGGCTGGCCGAGCTGGTCACCGCCGTCCCTCAGGTCCGCCGGCTGCCGCTGCTGACCCGCCCGGCCCCGACCGAGCGGCTGCGCACCCGGGTGGCCATCAAGGCCCAGACCGGCTGCGACGAGTGGTGCACCTTCTGCATCATCCCCCGGACCCGCGGGCCGCTGCGCTCCTACCCGGAGGCCCAGATCGTCGACGACGTCCGCCGCCAGGTCGCCCGGGGCGTCCGCGAGGTCGTGCTCACCGGCGTCCACCTGGGCAAGTACGGCGACGACCGGGGCGAGCGGGACGCCCTCGCCCGGCTGGTCGACCGCCTGACCGCGATCGACGGGCTGCTGCGCCTGCGCATCTCCAGCGTCCTGCCCGTGCAGGTGACCCCGGCGCTGGTGACCCGGGTCCGCGACGACCCCAAGGTCTGCCGCCACCTCCACATCCCCCTCCAGGCCGGCGACGACCAGGTGCTGGCGGCCATGCACCGGCCCTACCGGATCGCCGAGTTCCTCGACCGGGTCGAGGGGGCCAAGGCCGAGATCCCCGGGCTGGGACTGTCCACCGACGTGATCGTGGGATTCCCGGGCGAGACCCGGGAGCAGTTCGCGGCCACCGAGGCCGTGGTCGAGCGGGTCGGCTTCTCCAAGCTGCACGTGTTCCGGTACTCCAGGCGGCCCGACACCCCGGCCGCCGACATGCCGGACCAGGTCGGCGACGTCGAGAAGAAGGCCCGGGCCCGCGAGCTGATCGCCCTCGGCAACGAGCTGCGCCGCCGCTTCCACGAGGACCACGTCGGCCAGCCGATCTCGGTGCTGGTCGAGTCGGCCGGCGACGGCCTGGCCGAGGGCACCAGCGACAACTACATCAAGGTCCGCTTCCCGGGCGGCCCCGACCTGGTCGACCAGGTGGTGACCGTCCGGGGCCTACGGGCCGACAACGAGGGTATGGAGGCCGAGCTCCGGTGACTCAGACCGACTGTTTGTTCTGCAAGGTCGTCAGCAAGGACGTCCCCGCCCAGGTGGTGCTGGACCGCGACGACGCGCTGGCCTTCCGCGACGTCAACCCGCAGGCCCCGACCCACATCCTGGTCATCCCCAAGGAGCACCTGACCAGCCTGGAGGCGGTCACCGACGGCCACGGGGAGCTGCTGACCAGCCTGGTCGCGGCGGCCAACGAGGTCGCCCGGGAGGACGGCGTGGCCGGCGCCTGGCGGCTGGTCACCAACGTCGGCCGGGGCGCGGGCCAGTCCGTCGACCACCTGCACCTGCACGTGCTGGGTGGCCGCGGCTTCAACTGGCCCCCCGGGTAGCCGGGCGTGGCCACCACCGCCCCCTACGGCGCCTGGCGCTCGCCGATCAGCGCCGAGCTGGTCGCCGCCGGCGGCGTGTCCCTGGACGAGGTCCGGGTCGCCGGCGAGGCCGTCCACTGGATCGAGGGCCGCCCCACCGAGGGCGGCCGCCAGGTCGTCTGCCGGGCCGTTCCCGGCAAGCCGCCGGAAGACCTGACGCCGGCCGAGGTCAACGCCCGCACCCGGGTCCACGAGTACGGCGGCGGCGCCTACGCCCTCGACGGCGAGACCCTGTTCTTCAGCGACTTCGCCGACCAGCGCCTGTACCGCCTGGACCCGGGGGCCGAGCGGCCCCGCCCGATCACCCCGGAGCCGCCGGCGAAGGCGGCCCACCGCTACGCCGACGCCCGCCCCACCCCCGACGGCCGCCGGCTGGTCTGCGTGCGCGAGCGCCACGAGGGCGGCCAGGTCCACAACGAGCTGGTGGCGGTGCCGGCCGACGGATCCGGCCCGCCGCTGCTGCTGGCCGGCGGGCGCGACTTCTACGCCAGCCCACGGGTCAGCCCGGACGGCCGCCGGCTGGCCTGGCTGGAGTGGGACCACCCGAACATGCCCTGGGACGGGACCGAGCTGCGACTGGCCACCCTCGGCGGCGGCGGCCTGGCCGGCGACCCGGTCACCGTGGCCGGCGGGCCCGAGGAGTCGGTGTTCCAGCCCGACTGGAGCCCGGACGGGGTCCTGCACCTGGTCAGCGACCGCACCGGCTGGTGGAACCTGTACCGGGTCGAACCCGAGGGGGAGCTGGAGGCGCGCTGCCCGGCCGAGGAGGAGTTCGGCCACCCCCAGTGGGTCTTCGGCATGGCCACCTACGCCTTCCTGGCCGGCGGCCGCATCGCCTGCATCCACGGCCGCGGCCCCATGCAGCGCCTCGGCATCCTGGGGCCGGACGGCGCCCTGACCGATCTGGAGCTGCCGTTCACCTCCTTCTACCCGCCGCACCTGCGGGCGGCCGGCGACCGGCTGGCCTGCATCGCCGGCAGCCCCACGGGCGCCCCGGCGGTGGTCCTGATCGACCCGGCCGGCGGGAGCGTGGAGGTGCTCCGGTCCAGCGAGGACCGGGAGCTCGACCCCGGCTACCTGACCACGCCCGAGCCGATCGAGTTCCCCACCGAAGGGGGCCGCACCGCCCACGCCCTCTACTACCCGCCGGCCAACCGCGACGCCCAGGGGCCCCAGGGGGAGCGGCCGCCGCTGGTGGTGGCCAGCCACGGCGGCCCCACCTCCGCGGTGGTCAGCGAGCTGCGCATCGGCTTCCAGTACTTCACCAGCCGCGGCATCGCCGTGGTGGACGTCGACTACGGCGGCTCCACCGGCTACGGCCGCGCCTACCGCAAGCGCCTGGAGGGCCAGTGGGGGATCGTCGACGTCGACGACTGCGTGGCCGCCGCCCGCTACCTGGCCGGCCGCGGCGACGTCGACCCCGGCCGCCTGGCCATCCGCGGCGGCAGCGCCGGCGGCTACACCACCCTGTGCGCCCTCACCTTCCGCGACGACTTCGCCGCCGGGGCCAGCTACTACGGGGTCGCCGACGTCAGCGCCCTGGCCCGCGACACCCACAAGTTCGAGTCCCGCTACCTGGACCGCCTGATCGGCCCCTGGCCCGAGGCCGAGCCGCTGTACCGCGAGCGGTCACCCATCCACTTCACCGACCGCCTGTCCTGCCCGGTGATCCTCCTCCAGGGCCTGGAGGACGAGATCGTCCCCCCCGCCCAGGCCGAGATGATGGCCA
>Ga0307415_100000153_pt1 | contig 30563 bp, 28 predicted proteins | sample DK1Cmetagenome_FD_204524 | JGI IMG/M metagenome (GOLD analysis project Ga0307415, IMG submission 204524) | Maize rhizosphere microbial communities from greenhouse at UC Davis, California, United States - DK15-C-2 | ecosystem: Host-associated > Plants > Roots > Rhizosphere > Soil | place: USA... | reverse complement strand
CGGGGCCAGCAGCGGGTCGCGGTTGAGCAGCTCGAGGTAGCGGGTCAGCTGCTCGACCCCGTCGATGTCGCCGCGGCGCTTGATCTCCACCGCCACGCTCGACCCCTGGGCGTCGCGGCACATCAGGTCGACGGGGCCGATCGCGGTGGGGTACTCGCGCCGGACCAGCGTGAGCCCCGCCGACAGGGTCGCGGGGTGCTCGGCGAGCAGCGCCTGCAGGTGCTTCTCGACGCCGTCCTTCTGCAGGCCCGGGTCCAGGCCGAGCTCGTGGGAGGAGTCGTGGACGATCTCCTCGATGAGGATGCGGAGCGTGTCGTCAGGCCCCTTGGAGGTGCTCCGACTGGTGACCGTCCACTCGACCTGGCCGTCGTCGGTGCTGCCCTCGCGCAGCGTGCACGGCGGGGACATCCAGTTCAGCGGCTTGTAGGAGCCGCCGTCGGAGTGCACCAGCACCGAACCGTCCGCCTTGATCATGAGCACCCGGGTGGCCATCGGGAGATGGGCGGTCAGCCGCCCGGCATAGTCCACCTGGCACCGCGCCACGACGAGTCTCACGAGCGAGGAATCTACCTGCGGCGCCGGCGCGCGCCGACCGCGGGCGGGCATCCGGGCGACAAGTTACTCGCCAGTGAACTTGCTCACGGCGGGCACCAACGCTGCGTGCCATGATGCCGAGCATGACCACCAGCACCTCTCCCGAGACCCCCGCCCCCGCGACCGGGCGCTCCTTCGGCACCATCGGCGTCATCGGCCTCGGCACCATGGGGGCCGGGATCGCCGAGGTGTTCGCGCGCAACGGGTTCTCCGTCGTGGGCGTCGAGCAGAACGACGAGAGCCTGGCCCGGGGCCGCCAGCACCTCGAGCACTCCACCGCCCGGGCGGTGAAGCGCGGCAAGCTCACCGAGGAGGACCAGGCCCGGCTGCTCGGCCGGATCACGCTGACGACCGCGATGAAGAACCTGGCGGACGCCGACTTCGTGATCGAGGCCGTGGTGGAGTCCATCGGGGTGAAGAAGGCGATCTTCCGCGAGCTCGACGACATCGTCGGTCCGGACACCGTGCTGGCGACGAACACGTCCTCGCTGTCGGTCACCGAGATCTCCACCGCCAACGGCCGCCCCGGCCGCGTCATCGGGGTGCACTTCTTCAACCCGGCGCCGGTCCAGGCCTTCGTCGAGATCGTCAAGACGGTCGTCACCGAGCCGAGCGTCCTCGGCGACGTGAAGGCGCTGGTCGAGCAGCTCGGCAAGAACCCCGTGGTCTGCGGCGACAAGGCCGGCTTCATCGCGAACACGCTGCTGTTCGGCTACCTGAACCACGCGGTCTCCATGTACGAGGGCCACTACGCCACGCGCGAGGACATCGACGCCGCGATGCGGTTCGGGTGCGGCTACCCGATGGGACCGCTCGCGCTGCTCGACCTGATCGGGCTCGACACGGCGTACGAGATCCTCGACACGATGTACAAGCAGGGCCGCGACCGCCTGCACGCGCCCGCACCGCTGCTCAAGCAGTACGTCACGGCCGGACTGCTCGGCCGCAAGTCGGGCCGCGGCTTCTACACCTACGAGGGCCCCGACAGCCCGGTGGTCGTCGACGACGCGCTCACCCCCAGCGCCGACGACAGGCCGCAGCTGCGCCACGACATCCGCAAGGTCGGCGTCGTCGGCACCGGGACGATGGCGAGCGGCATCGTGGAGGTCTTCGCGAAGGCGGGGTACGACGTGCTGTTCGTCGGCCGCAGCCAGGACAAGGTCGCGGGCGTGCTCGCCACGATCACCCGGAGCTTCGACAAGCAGATCCAGCGCGGCAGGGCCACCGAGGAGGCCAAGACCGAGGTGCTGGCCCGGGTGCGCGGCACCGTCTCGCTCGACGACCTCGCGGACGTCGACCTCGTCGTCGAGGCGATCGCCGAGGACCTCGCGATCAAGACCACGCTGTTCGAGAACCTCGACGAGATCTGCAAGCCGGGCGCGATCCTCGCGACCACCACCTCCAGCCTGCCGATCATCTCGATGGCCCGGGTGACCAAGCGTCCGCAGGACGTCATCGGCATGCACTTCTTCAACCCGGCCGCGATCATGAAGCTGGTCGAGGTCGTCTCGACGGTCACCACCTCGGACGAGGTCACCGAGACCACCCAGGCCCTGTGCGAGCGGGTCGGCAAGGTGCCGGTCTCCTGCGGCGACCGGGCCGGCTTCATCGTGAACGCGCTGCTGTTCCCCTACCTCAACGACGCGGTGAAGATGCTCGAGGCGCACTACGCCACGGCTGACGACATCGACGTCGCGATGAAGCAGGGATGTGCGCTCCCGATGGGTCCGTTCGAGCTGCTCGACGTCGTCGGCAACGACGTCTCGCTGGCGATCCAGCGCGAGCTCTACCTGGAGTTCCGCGAGCCCGGCTTCGCGCCGGCGCCCCTGCTGGAGCACCTGGTCACGGCCGGATATCTGGGCCGCAAGACCAAGCGCGGATTCCGGGATTACGGCCAGCGCTGAATTTTTTTTGGTTATTCCGTGTGATAACGGGGTAACAACCGGTCATGACGGTCGAAACAGGACGCATTACCACCGATATTCCGGCCCGGCTCGACCGGTTGCCCTGGTCGAGATGGCACTGGCTGGTGGTGATCGGCCTCGGCACGGTCTGGATCCTCGACGGGCTCGAGGTCACGATCGTGGGGTCGATGTCCGACGCGCTGGCCGATCCCAAGACCGGGCTGAGCATGAGCAGCTTCGACGTGGGCATGGCGGGCGCGCTCTACGTCGCCGGTGCCTGCATCGGCGCGCTGTTCTTCGGCCAGCTCACCGACAAGTTCGGCCGGAAGAAGCTGTTCCTGCTGACGCTGGTCGTCTACACGGTGGCCACCGTGCTGACCGCGTTCTCGATGAACCCGACGTGGTACTTCGCCTGCCGGTTCCTGACCGGCGCCGGCATCGGCGGTGAGTACGCCGCGATCAACTCCGCGATCGATGAGCTGATCCCCGCGAAGTACCGCGGCCGGGTCGACCTCGCGATCAACGGCTCGTTCTGGGTCGGTGCCGCGGGAGGTGCGCTGCTGACGATCCCGCTGCTCGACCCGACCCTGGTCAATCAGGACTGGGGCTGGCGGGCGGCCTTCGGCCTCGGCGCGATCCTGGCCGTCGGCATCCTGATCGTCCGGCGCAACGTCCCCGAGTCCCCGCGCTGGCTGTTCATCCACGGCCGTGAGGACGAGGGCGAGAAGATCGTGCGCGAGATCGAGTCGACCATCTCCGGGGAGACCGGGCGCGACCTGCCGTCGGTCTCGGAGACCATCACGATCCGGCAGCGCAAGACCATCGGGCTCCCGATGATCGCCAGGACCGTCTTCACGCTGTACCCCAAGCGCACGGTCCTGTGCCTCTCGCTCTTCATCGGTCAGGCCTTCCTCTACAACGCCTTCTTCTTCACCTACGGCGACACGCTCGGCTCGTTCATGGGTGTCGACCAGGTGGGGTACTACATCGCGGTGTTCGCGCTCAGCAACTTCGCCGGGGCGCTCATCCTCGGCCCGCTGTTCGACACGATCGGCCGGGTCAAGATGCTCACCGGCACCTACGTGATCTCGGGCGTGCTGCTCGGCATCACCGGGCTGACCCTCGACTCGTACAGCGCCGTGACCCTGACCCTGATGGGCTGCATCATCTTCTTCTTCGCCTCGGCCGGCGCCAGCGCGGCGTACCTCACCGCCAGCGAGGTCTTCCCGATGGAGACCCGGGCGCTGTGCATCGCGTTCTTCTACGCGGTCGGCACCGCTGTCGGTGGTATCGCCGGCCCGCTGCTGTTCGGCAAGCTGATCGAGGACGCGACCAACGGCGGCGAGGGCATCAGCGCGATCGCCCTGGGCTACTACATCGGCGCCGCGCTCATGGTCGCCGGCGGGATCGTCGCGGCCTTCCTCGGGGTGAAGGCCGAGGGCCAGTCGCTCGAGAACATCGCCAAGCCGCTCACCGCCGAGGACGACACCGACACCACCGGTGGCGGGCCGAAGCGCACGACGCCGCAGCCGGCCTGACCCCCGACACGCTAGGAGATCGCCATGCCGATGCCACCTCCCAAGCCCTCCACGGAGGGCCGGCGCGACCGTCAGGTCTTCCACGAGATGGGCCAGATCGTCCGGGCGCTGGAGATGAACGGTCCCCAGCAGCCGGCGGAGCTCGCCCGTCTGGTCGGTGCGGACTACTGGGAGAAGGGGCGCTTCGAGCGCTCGCTCTCCCTGGCCGTCAGCGACGGCCTGGTCGTGCAGACCGCGGACGGGTCGCTGGCCGCCACCTGAGCCCGCTCGGGGCCGCGGTCAGACCGTGGACGCGGGCCGCCACGGCTTGAGCCAGTCGGTCTCCGGCCAGCCTTCCCGGCCGGCGACCAGCTCGTACATCGTGGCGCCGTCCACGCCCTCGCGGACGATGTCCGCGTGCCCTGCGTGGCGAGCCAGCTCCTCGATCAGGTGGAACCACACCCAGCGCACCGACCACGCGTCGACGTCGGTCGGGTTCCACGGCGCGGGGGGCACGGGGACCGGTATGTCGAGGTCCGCGCTGCGCACGGCCTCGAGAACGCGGTCGCACATTCCGTCGTACGCCGCGAGCGCCGCCTCGACGGTGTCGTGCCCGTGCCAGGTCCAGCCCTCGGCGTGGGCGGCGTACTTCTCCTCCATCGTCCGGTCGTCGACCGGGCGACCGGGCGCGGCCAGCGCGACTCCCAGCCAGCTCTCCTGGACCTGCGTCGGAGACGGGGGGAGCCTGGGCCGGCATCAGCTGTCCTTCCGGTCGGGGTGCGGAGTGTGCGTGTAGAGGTCGCGGAGCAGCGAGATCTCCGCGCCGTGGTGGATCACCTCGCGCGTGATGTGCAGCACGAGGGCGGCCAGCGGGAGGTCGGCGAAGGGGCCCTCGGCCGGCCCGCAGGGGCGCGCGAGCCCCTCCTCGCCCAGGCCGTGGACGCCGCCGAGCCACGCGGCGTACTGCTCGTCGAGCTGGCCCAGTGCCTCACTCGCGCTGCCTGCGTAGGTCCAGGAGGCGTAGTCGGCCGGCGGGCCGCCGAAGTGGGACGCGTTGCGCATCGCGAGGCAGCCCACGATGACGTGAGCGAGCCGCCAGGCGATCGTGGTCGCCGGGGGAGGGACCGGTTCGGGCAGGGCGAAGTCGATCGTCAGGGCGCCGCTGCCGCCCTGGATGGCGGTGCGGGACGCGCCCCGGGGGCGCACGCTCCACATCCCCGGCACCGGTTCCCAGAAGTACTCCTCGTCGGTCATGCCCTCCAGCCGCGGCCGGAGCTGGTGCTGCCAGTGCCGGTCGAGCTGGTCGACCAGGAGCGGGTTCCACTCGAGGGTTGTCGCTGTCGTCGTCATGCGACCAGCCTCGCGCCGAATCAGGACAGGAACGGTCCGCTATCGGTGGCACGATCGAGACATGAACGACGAGGTCGGGACCACCGAGCGCGTGCTGCGGCTGCTCGGGCTGCTCCAGCAGCGCCCGGTGTGGACGGGGCCCGAGCTGGCCTCGCGGCTCGGGGTGACGACGCGCAGCATCCGGCGCGACGTCGAGCGGCTCCGGTCGCTGGGCTACCCCGTCAACGCCACCCAGGGCGTCGGCGGTGGCTACCAGCTCGGTGCCGGCCGGGCGCTGCCGCCGCTGCTGCTCGACGACGAGGAGGCGATCGCCACCGCGGTCTCGCTGCGGCTCGCCGCCGGCGGCACGGTGGCGGGCGCCAGCGAGGCGGCCGTGCGGACGCTGGCCAAGCTCGACCAGGTGCTCCCGGCGCGGCTGCGGGCCGAGGTGCGCGCCCTGCACGACGCGATCGTGACGCTGGAGGGTGGGCGGATCGAGGTCGACGCGGACGCGCTCCTGGCCCTGGCTCGCGCCTGCCGGGACACGGTCCGGGTGGAGTTCGGGTACGCCGGGCGGGCGCAGGAGCCGGGGGAGCGCCGGGTCGAGCCGTACCAGCTCGTGGCGACCGGACGCCGGTGGTACCTCATGGCGTTCGACCTCGACCGGGACGACTGGCGCTCGTTCCGGCTGGACCGGATGAGCGGGGTGCGGGCCACGACGTGGCGGTTCCGGCGCCGCGAGCACCCGGACCCCGCGGCGTACGTCCAGCGGGCGGTGACCGTCGCGGCGTACCGCTACCGCGCGCGGGTGCGTGTCCATGCGCCGGCCGAGGACGTGCGCCGGGCCACCACGGCGTCGAGCGTGACGGTGGAGCAGGTCGACGACGCGACGTGCCTCCTGCTCACCGGGTCCGACAGCCTGTACGCCCTGGCGCTGCACCTGGGACTGCTCGGCTGGGACTTCGAGGTGCTGGAACCGCCCGAGCTGAGGGAGGCACTGGCGACGCTGGGCAGGCGGTTCACCAGCGCGGCCGTATCCTGATCGCATGGAACTACTGGTCCTTCTCCTCCTGCTCGGCGTGATCATGGCCGTCGTGAGCGTGTCCCAGCGAAACGCGAAGCAGCGCGAGCTGGAGCGGAAGCGGGCCGAGCTCGAGCCCGTCAAGAAGTTCGCGTTCGAGGACATCACCGCCCTCGGCACCGAGCTGCAGGACCTCGACCTCGAGCTGACCGGCCGCGTGCTCGACGCCGGCTCCAACGCGGACTACCAGCGGGCGCTGGACGCCTACGAGGCCGCCAAGGCGGCGGGGGACGCGATCCAGCGGCCGGAGGACCTCAGGCACGTCGCCGAGATCCTCGAGGACGGCCGCTACGCGATCGCCTGCGTGCGCGCTCGGGTCAACGGGGAGCCACTGCCGACGCGACGCGCGCCCTGCTTCTTCGACCCGCGCCACGGGCTGTCCGTCGAGGACGTCCCCTACGCCCCGCCCGGCGGAGCCGTGCGCGACGTCCCCGCCTGCGCGCTCGACGCGCAGCGCGTCCGGGTGGGGGCCGAGCCGGACATCCGCAAGGTGATGGTCGGTTCCCAGCGGGTGCCGTACTGGAACGGCGGGCCGGCCTACCAGCCCTACGCCACGGGTTACTTCGGCCGCACCGGGGTCATGGACATGATGTTCATGGGCATGATGTTCGGCGGCCTGGGCGGCTTCGACGCCCTCGGCGACGGGCTCGGCGCCATCGGCGACGGCATCGGCGGCCTCGGCGACGGTGTCGGTGACATGTTCGGCGACATCGGGGACATGTTCGACTTCTGAGACTTCACTCCCGTCCGCCCAGCAGACCGACCCGGCCCTCCTGTTCTCCCGAGAAGAGCAGGAAGTGCCGGGTCGGAGTCAGGTGGCGGACCGGCGGCCGCGACTCAGCGGCGCTCGAGCCGGGCGACCTGGAGGAAGACCACCCGGCCGTTGACGGAGTCGCTGTCGAGCGTGTCCGGATCGGACGCGGCGTACTCGCCCGAGACGTCGACGGTGTACCTCCCCGGCTTGATGTTCCTGATCAGCGCGTGGGCGACGCCGGTCGCGTAGGCCACGTTCGTGCTGGTCTCGCCGACCACCCTGCCCGACGCGTCGGTGACGGTGGCGACGAAGCTCGCGAGGTTGGCCGCCGTTCCGGGCGTGGGGTAGACCAGGGCGACCTTGAGCGCGGAGGTGCCGCGGGCGACCGAGACCCGGTGTCGGGCGGCGTACGAGCCCCCGGCCGCGACCGGCGGTGCGGCCTCCTGCCACAGGTCGGCCCGGCTCACCCTCCAGGCGTCCTGGCGGTTGAGCCGGACGTTCGCCTTCCGGGACGCGGCCCGCAGCTTGTCCTTCCAGCCCCGGGCGGTCACCAGGGCGACCGCCCGGTCCAGGTTGGCGTGGCCGTAGCCGACCCGGGAGGAGGGCAGCACCTTCCCGCCGGCGAGCACCGGGGTGGCCGTCGCGGTCAGCGCCCGGCGGACCTGGGCAGGGGTGAGCGAGGGGCGGGCCTGGCGGAGCACGGCGGCCGCGCCGGCGACGTGGGGTGCCGCCATCGAGGTGCCCGACGCGGAGGCGTTGCCGCCCTGGGGGCACGGGCCGATCACGGTGCCGGTGCTGTCGCAGCTCGAGGAGACGTCCACGCCCGGGGCCATGAGGTCGGGCTGGGTGTTCCCGATCCGGTCGCCGGTCAGCACGGTGTGGCCGCCCTCGCCGATCGGCACGGCCCGGCCGTTGTCGAACTGCAGGCCGTTGGAGGAGAACGCGCCGCGCTCCCGCGTCACCGAGCCCGCGGCGACCGAGATGGTCCACGGCGCCTGGTTGAACGGGCTGACGCTGGCCTCGGCGTTCTCGGCGCCCGAGTTGCCGGCGGCGAACACGACCACGGCACCCTTGGCGGCGACCGCCTTGGTGGCGACGTTGACCGGGTCCGCGGGGTCGTACTGGCGGAAGCTGTTGCCCCACGAGTTGTTGACGACGTCGATGCCGAGCATGTCCGGCTGGGCGAGCATGTAGTCGAAGGCGGTGACGACGGCGGTCGTGGTGATCACCGCGCCGATCGCGAAGCAGGCGAGCTCCGCGTCGGGCGCCACGCCGAGGAAGTCGCCCCCGGAGGTGCCGTCGGCGGCGATGATGCCCGCGACGTGGGTGCCGTGGCCGCTGCCGAGGTCGGTGTTGCTGTACGGCCCCTGGTCGACCGGGACGACCAGCGTCGGGTCGGTGCCGGCGTTGGCGTACTCCGGGCTGAGCAGCGTCACGTTGTGCTGGATCCGGTCGGCGAGGTCGGGGTGGGTCCCGTCGCAGCCGGAGTCCACGACTCCGACCGTGATCCCCTTGCCGGTCAGGCCGCGGGCACGCAGCGACCTGGCGGCCCTGGCCGTGGAGGACATGGCGTCGGAGGAGGCGGTGTCGAGGTAGTCGAGGCGCTCGTCCGGGTAGACGTCGCGACCGATCCCGCTGGTGACGGTGGCGGCGAGCTGGCCCGGCGTACCCGCCACGAGCGCGAGCGGGAGCCGGGTCAGCGGCTGCACGGTGAGGCCCAGCTCCTCGAGTGCCGCGACCTGCACGTCGGTCGGGACGGCTCCGAACGTGACGATCGCGCGCCCGGTCGGGGTGCCGTCGGCGAGCAGCCGACCGAGCCCGGGGTGCGAGGCGGCGAGGGAGGCCGCGGAGGGAGCAGGAGCGGCCGGGGCTGTGGCGCCGGCGCTGGTCGCGCCGGTGGCCGAGAGCACGGCCGCAGCGGCGCAGGTGAGCGCGAGCAACCGGGTGCGCAGGTGCGACATGGAGGGAGTCCCTTTCACGATGGTGACCGGACAACGCCGCCCGCGGCTCGGGGTTACGCCGGAGTGGGCCCGACTGGCTGGGGGCGAGCCGATCGGTAGCCTGCAGAGGTGACCCAGAAGATCCGCGCCAACTCCGTCCTCCCCGCTCGCCGCGAGCCGCTCACGCTGACGACGGCGGACGGGCTGAACCTGGTCGGCGAGCTGGCGCTGCCGGCGGACCGCGAGCCCGCGGCGACGCTGATCTTCCTGCACCCGCTGCCGACGCACGGCGGGATGATGGACAGCCACGTCTTCCGGAAGGCGTCGTTCCGGCTGCCCGCGCTCGCCGGGCTCGGGGTGCTGCGCTTCAACACCCGGGGGACCTGGAGCGCGCAGGGCACCAGCGAGGGCGCCTTCGACAACGCCGTGGGGGAGCAGTACGACGTCGCCGCCGCGATCGAGCACGCCGAGTTCCACGACCTGCCGAACATCTGGCTGGTCGGTTGGTCCTTCGGCACCGACCTGGCGCTGATGCACGGGCTGGACCCGGCCGTGCAGGGCGTGATCCTGCTCAGCCCGCCCCTGCGGTTCAGCGACGCGGAGCACCTCGCGGCCTGGGCGGAGTCGGGCAAGCCGGTCCACGCGTTCATCCCGGAGCACGACGACTACCTGCAACCGGAGGAGGCCGCTCGGCGCTTCGCGCCCATCCCGCAGGCCGAGGTCGTGCCGTTCCCCGGGAGCAAGCACCTCTGGGTCGGCGACGCCGAGCGGGTGCTCGACGAGATCGTGCGGCGCGTCGCTCCCGACGTCCCGTTGCCGCTGCCCCACGAGTGGGACGGCCCGATGGAGACCGCGGACACCAGCGCCTACAACGCGCACAACCTCGACGCGTACAAGGACGTGCCGGTCCCGGGGCCGGCGCAGGCTCGCGCGTCAGCCGCGGACGAGGGTGCCTGACGAGGTCACCCGGTAGCTGCGGCCGGTGGGGGAGCGCCAGGTGTAGGAACCGTCGTCGTGGCCGCGATATCGCCATCGGCCCGAGGTCTTGCAGCGATGATGTCGTCGGCAGAGCGGGGCCAGGTTGTCGGGGCGGGTCTGGCCGGGCGGTCCCTCCTCGTCGAAGGGCTCGATGTGGTCGAGGTCGCAGGCCCGGGAGTCGCGCTCGCACCAGGGAAAGACGCAGTGACGGTCGCGGAGGACGACCAGCTCGCGCATCCACTCGGGCGGGTCGTGCTCGTCGACCGCGTCGGAGCGCTGCAGGTCCAGCACCGGGAGGATTGTCGCTCGTGATCGGCCCAGCCACTCGCCGATCCTGGCGAGCGTGGCCGGACCCAGCCGCTCGGCCGTGCCGACCGCCACGTCGGTGTCGAGGTCCTCGGCGTTGACGTGGAGGTACAGGCGGGTCCTGGCCTGCCGCTTCCCCGGACTCTCGATGCCCTGTGCCCGGTCGGCGATGACACCGAGGGCCTTGGCCTTGCGAATCTCGAGGTCGTCCACGTCGCCCCCGGCCTCGAGCTGCTCGGCGACGGCGCACACGAGGTCGTGGAAGCGGGTCAGGTCGAGGGTGTCGCCGGCTGCCTCGAGCCAGGACGTGCCGGCCCAGCCCTCGGGGGAGCCCGCGGCCGGGTGGGTCAGCCGGACGTGCCAGTTGGCGCGGGCGCGCGCCTGCGCGTCGGCCACCTCCTCCGGCTCGAAGCGGGCCTTCGCCTCCTCGACGGCACGGTCGATGGTGACCGCTCCGCACGACGAGATGCGGCCGACGAGCCGGCGGTCCACGTACGCCGCTGCCTCCCGGGACAACCCGGCGGTCGCCCGGGCGACTCGCTGGGCGCGCCAGGCCGGCACGTCCAGCGCCTCGACCTTGGCCCAGATGCGGGGGAGCCGGTGTCTGAGGTTCAGCGCGTCGGCCATCAGCTGGAGCGCCGTGGACGTCGAGACGCGCAGGGCGGCACCGAGCTGCTCGGCCGCGAACGCCGCGACGAGCGGCGTGCCCTCACCGCCGATCGCCTCGTCGCAGTCGAGGGCCTCGCGGCCGAGCTCGTACCACGTGGCCCGCCCGGTGTCCTCGGTGGCGGGATTCAGGACGCACCACTGGTAGGCGTAGCGCAGCGTGCGCCGCTCCGCCTGGCGCGACTGGACCTCCGCGTCCTCCGCGAGAGCGAGCAGCCAGTCCGCGTCCAGGTCGTCGACCCGGATCGGGAACGCCGCGCTGTCGGTCTCGATCATGGGACTACTCAAGCACCGCCCACCGACAGTCCCGGGGCGTTCGAGCGGGGGCTGTGCATGCCTGTGCCGGGAGCGCGGAAGCCCCCGGCCAGCCTGGCCGGGGCTTCCTCCAGGCCGACCTCAGCCGCGGCTGGACTGACGAGCGCGGTACGCCGCGACCGCGTTCCGGTTCCCGCACGCGGTGCTGCAGAAGCGGCGCGAGCGGTTCCTCGACAGGTCGAGCACGAGCCCCTCACACCCCTCGTCGGCGCACACCCCCAGTCGCGACAGCTCGTCGGCCCGGATCACGTCGATCATGGCCATCGCCGTTTCGACGATGATGCGGGTGGGGAGCGGTGCGTCCGGCGTCACGGCGTGCAGGTGCCAGTCCCAGTGGTCGTGGCGGACCAGCTGGGGGAGCGCGCCGGAGTCCGCGAGCATGGCGTTGACGAGCTCGACGGCGTGGTCGCGGTCGCTGGTCAGGAGCTCACGCAGCACCGGACGCAGGGCGCGTACGGCGGCCAGCTCGGCCTCGTCGCCGTCACGGCGTCCGGTGTACTCGAACTCCGCGTAGAACTCGTCGAGGGCCTCGATCGTGTCCAGCGTGTCCGGCGGCTCCGCGGTGTTCGCGAGCGTGACCGCGGCGTGGAGCGAAACCTCGGTGTCATGAGCGAAGGGCATGTTGACAGATTACCGCACGCCGAGCTAGTGTCATGAGTCATGACCGCGATGACACATGACGACATCGAGCCGCGCTCGGTCGCGACCGGCTCGCGCCTGGGCGCGGGGCTGGGCTTCGCGGTCCTGTCCGCGATGTCGTTCGGGTTGTCCGGGTCGTTCGCGAAGGGGCTGCTGGACGCGGGCTGGTCCGCCGGTGCCGCGGTGGCGGTGCGGGTGACGATCGCCGCGCTGGTGCTCGCGATTCCCGCGGCCGTGTCGCTGCGCGGTCGCTGGAGCCTGCTGCGCCGCAACCTGCCGCTGATCATGGGCTACGGCCTGGTCGCCGTGGCCGGGTGCCAGCTCGCCTACTTCAACGCGGTCATGCACATGCAGGTGGGTGTCGCGCTCCTGATCGAGTACACCGCTCCCGTGGCGGTCGTCGGGTGGCTGTGGCTGCGGCACGGCCAGCGTCCCAGCCTCCTGACGCTGGCGGGCGCCGCGGTGGCCGCCGTGGGTCTGGTGCTGGTCCTCGACCTGATCTCGGGTGCGGACCTCAGCGCCCTGGGCGTCTTCTGGGCGCTGCTCGCGATGGTCGGCGCGGCGACGTACTTCGTGCTGTCGGCCAACGAGGACAACGGGCTGCCCCCGCTCGTGCTCGCCGCGGGCGGCCTGACCCTGGGCGCGGCTGCCCTGCTCCTCGCGGGGCTTGCGGGCGTCGTCGAGATGTCGTGGTCGGACAGCCCGGTCGTGTACTCCGGCGTCACCGTCGCGTGGTGGCTGCCGCTGCTCGGCCTCGGCGTCGTCACCGCGGCGGTCGCCTACGTCACCGGGATCGCGGCGTCCCGCCGACTCGGCTCGCGGCTCGCGTCCTTCACAGCGCTGCTGGAGGTGCTCTTCGCGCTGGCCTTCGCCTGGCTGCTGCTCGACGAGCTCCCGCGCGCCGTCCAGTTCCTCGGCGGAGCGCTGATCCTCGTCGGTGTCGTGGTCGTCAAGCTCGGCGAGCGGGACACCGCGCTGGCCGGGCCCGCGGTCCCGGCCGCGCCCGCGACCGAGGTCGTCACCGAGCGCTGACCGGGGCTAGCGCGCGTCCTGCTTGCGGATGAACACCTCGCGCATGAGCATCAGGAGCGCGGCGGCGGTGGGGATCGCCAGGAGCGCGCCGACCACGCCGAGCAGTGCGGCGCCGATCAGCGCGGCGATCACGGTGACGGACCCGGGAACGTCGACGGACTTCGACATCACCCGGGGGTAGATGACGTAGTTCTCGACCTGCTGGTAGATCAGGTAGAACACCAGGCACGCCAGCCCGACCTTGGGGTCGGTCGCGAAGCCGATGGCGGTCACGATCACGGCGCCGATCGTCGCGCCGATCATCGGGATCACGTCGAGCAGGGCGACCACGAAGGCCAGCGCCACGGCGTACTCGCCGAGGCCGACGGCGAAGAGGAAGATCAGCGACGTGATGCCGGCGCAGGCCGCCACCACGAACGCGCCGGACACGTAGCCGCCGACGCCCTGGATGATGCGGTCACCGAGCCTGGTGACCCGCTCGCGGCGGGACTCGGGGGCGAGCCGGTAGATCGCGCGCTTGGTCTTGTGCAGCGACGACAGGAAGTAGAGCGTCAGCACGGTGACCACGAACGTGTTCGCCAGCGCCCCGAGCACGGCGAGGCCGAGCCCCAGGACGCCACCGAACACGTTGCCGGCGAAGTCGCCCTTGGCCACGTAGTCCTTCACCTTGTCGATCAGCTGGAACTGCTCGTCAAGGCGCTGGACCTCTCCGTTCCGCTGCAGCGAGTCCAGCCACTCCGGCGCGTTCGCGCTGATCAACGCGACCTGATCGGTGATGACCGGGACGAAGGCGACGAGGAACAGCACCAGGGCGACCAGCACGCCGACGATGACGGTCAGGACCGCGTAGGGCCGGCGCATGCCGCGTCGCTCGAAGAACTCCACGACCGGGTTGAGCCCGGCGGCGAGGAACAGCGCGACCGCGATCTGGATGAGCACCGAGCTGATCGAGAGCATCTGCTCGCCCAGCCACCAGGCGACGAAGAGGCCCAGGCCCCCGAAGAAGCCGATGCGGAACGGCGACAGCTTCTTGAGCGGCGGGCCCGGCTGCCCGAGGTCCTCGCCGGACGCCGAGGCGTCCGGTGCGAGCGCGGCAGCCTCCTCCTCCTCCTGAGCCTGGGTCTGGGCCTCGGTCGGAGCCTGGGCGCGAGCCTCGGTCGGAGCCCCGGCTCCAGCCGCCGTGGAGCCGCCCGGAGCCGGGTCCGGGGTCACGCGTCGTCCTCGCCGAAGCCCGCGACGACGTCACGGAGCGAGGCCAGCTGGGCGGCGATCGCGTCCCGGCGCTTCGTCATCCGGTCGACCTCCGCACGGATCACGGCCAGCTGGCGCTCCGCCTCCGCGTCCCCCGAGGAGGTGATCGACTCGGCCTGGGTGCGGGCGGAGGCGACGATCTGCTCGGCCTCGCGGCGGGCGCGGGTCAGCAGGGCCTCGGCCTCGGCCTGCGACTGCTGACGGTGGGTGGCGGCCTGGGCGGCGGCCTCGCGGCCCCGCTTCTCGGCGGCGGCGGCGCGCTCCTCGGCCTCCTCGACCAGTCGCCGGGTCTCCGCGGTGGCGCTGGTGTGGTGATCGGTGGCCTCGCGGGCGAGCCGCTCCTTCTCCACGGCGAGCGTGCGTCGGGCCTCCTGCACCTCGCGGTCGGCGGCGGCCCGGGCCTGCTCGGACTCCCGCTTCGCCGAGGTCCGCATCTCGTTGGCCTCCTGCTGCGCGGCCAGGCGGAGCTGGTCGGCCTCGCGGCGCGCGGACGCCAGGGTGTCCTCGGCCTCGCTGCGGGCCAGCGCGAGCTCCTGCTCGGCGTTGGCGACCAGTCGGGTGCGGGTCTCCTCGAGCTCCTTGAGCTGGACCATCCGCATGTCCTCGGCCTCGCGGGAGGCGTCGGCGCGGATCGCCTTGGCGTCGCGGTTCGCCTGCTGGCGGATCTCGGCGGCGTCGCGCTGGGCGTTGGTGCGGACCTCGTCCGCCTCCTCCTCGGCCAGGCGCAGCATCGCGCTGGCGCGCCCGCCGAGGCCGGCGTACGACGGGTTCTGGTGCTCCGCGAGCTCGCTGCGCGCGGCCTCGAGCTGGGCCTCCACCTCGGCGAGCCGGCGCTGGGCCTCGGTCAGGCTGTTGCCGAGGCCGGACCGCTCGCCGAGCAGCTGGCGGACGTGCGCGTCGACGGCGTCCTTGTCGTAGCCGCCGCGGCGGACCACGGGGAACGAGGCCGGGAGGGTGGGCGCGGCGGCCGGGGGAGCGGCCGGCGGCAGCACGGGGCCGGGCGTGGGCCTGGCGGCCGTGGGCGCCGGCTGGGCGGGGGCGGCCCGGGGCGGCACCGCCTGGCTCTCGCGCGTGCGCTGCGCGGCGGGCTCGGTCCCGGAGTTCCTGACCACGGGAATCACCTGGGTCGCCTCGCTGTCGGGGGACTCGGTGTCCTCCGGCTCGTTGTCGAAGATGGACAGACCCTGGTCCTTCATCTGGCGGTACCTCTTCCCGATCGTTGCTCGTCTCCCTACCAGTCTCCCCGATCGGTCGCGAACAACGCACCCCGGCTCGCGGACCGAAAGGACTCAGTCGCGAACCGGGGTGGCTGCGGGTGGTGCCGGTGGGCTCAGACGCCGCGGAAGCGGTTGATCGCGTCCTCGTGCCGGGACCTCATCTCGGGGTTCCGCACGCCGAGACCCTCCTCGGGCGCCAGGCACAGCACGCCGACCTTGCCCTGGTGGAGGTTGCGGTGGACGTCGAGCGCGGCCTGGCCGACCTCGTCGAGCGCGTAGCTGCGCGACAGCGTCGGGTGGATCATGCCCTTGCGGATCAGCCGGTTGGCCTCCCACGACTCGCGGTAGTTGGCGAAGTGGGAGCCCACGATGCTCTTCAGGTTCATCCAGAGGTAGCGGTTGTCGTACTGGTGCAGGTACCCGCTGGTCGACGCGCAGGTGACGATCGTGCCGCCCTTGCGGGCGGCGTAGACCGACGCGCCGAAGGTCTCCCGGCCCGGGTGCTCGAAGACGATGTCGACGTCCTCGCCGCCGGTCAGCTCCCGGATCATGCCGCCGAACCGGCGCCACTCCCGGGGGTCCTGGGTGTGCTCGTCCTTCCAGAACTTGAAGCCCGCCTCGGCGCGGTTGATGATCAGCTCCGCGCCCATCGACCGGCAGATGTCGGCCTTCTCCTCGTTGGACACCACGCAGACAGGGGTGGCGCCGCCGTTGAGGGCGTACTGCGTCGCGAAGCCGCCGAGGCCCCCGGAGGCTCCCCAGATCAGCACGTTGTCGCCCTGCTTCATGCCGGCGCCGTTGCGGCTGACCAGCTGGCGGTACGCCGTGGAGTTGACCAGGCCGGGAGACGCGGCCTCCTCCCAGGTGAGGTGGTCGGCCTTCGGCATCAGCTGGTTGGACTTGACCAGCGCGATGTGCGCGAGGCCGCCGAAGTTGGTCTCGAAGCCCCAGATCCGCTGCTCCGGGTCGAGCATCGTGTCGTTGTGCCCGTCAGGGCTCTCCAGCTCGACGGACAGGCAGTGCGCGACGACCTCGTCGCCGGGCTTCCACGAGTGGACCCCGGCGCCGGTCTTGAGCACGACGCCGGCGAGGTCGGAGCCGACCACGTGGTAGGGCAGGTCGTGGCGCTTGGACAGCGGCGACATGCGGCCGTAGCGCTCGAGGAAGCCGAACGTCGACACGGGCTCGAAGATCGAGGTCCAGACCGTGTTGTAGTTGATCGCGCTCGCCATCACGGCCACCAGCGCCTCGCCGGGCCCGAGCTCGGGCAGCGCGACGTCCTCGACGTGGAGCGACTTGCGGGGGTCCTTGTCGCGGCTCTCCAGGCCCTGGAACATGTCGACCTCGTCCTTGTGCACCGTCACGGCGCGGTAGGACTCGGGCAGCGGGAGGTTGGCGTACTCCTCCGGCGTGGTGTCACCGGCGAGGATGGCGTCGAGGATGTTCTGCACGGGTTCGTCTCCTGGGGGGTGAGGCGGCGGCACGCTGCGATCTGGCGCCGCAGATTACCGGTCGGTAACCGGGAAGGGACCGAGATGTGGGCGACGTCTCAGTGTGCGGCGCTCGAGGCGGGCTCCACCAGCTCGACCAGGACGCCCCCGGCGTCCTTGGGGTGCACGAAGTTGATGCGGGAGTCCGCCGTGCCGCGGCGGGGGGCGTCGTACAGCAGGCGGACGCCGCGCTCGCGCAGGATCGCGCTCACCGCCTCGACGTCCGTGACCCGGTAGGCCAGCTGCTGCACCCCGGGGCCGGAGCGGTCGAGGAACTTCGCGATCGTGGACTCCTCGTTCAGGGGGGCCAGCAGCTGGATGCAGGAGCCAGACTCGCCGACGGCGATCATCGCCTCCTGCACGCCCTGCTCCTCGTTGGTCTCCCGGTGGGCCAGCCGCATCCCGAAGACGGTCTCGTAGAGCTCGATCGCGGCGTCGAGGTCGCGCACGGCGATCCCGACGTGGTCGATCGCGGTGAACAGGTGCTCGGGCAGGCTGAGGTCGGTAGGCGTGCTCATGGCGCACATCGTCGTACGGCGCGTGCCGGGCCGCGACCGCTTGTGACATGTTCCTCATCCGCCCGGCCCCCGGCGGCCTCGCATGCGTCCGGCCCGGTGGGTATCGTCCGGAATACCGCACCAGTCGAGTTCGAGCGAGTCTGTGGAGGCACCCCGATGTCAAAAAGCTTTGGCGGATCCGTGATCGTGGCCGGGGCGCGCACCCCGATCGGTCGCCTGCTGGGCGGCCTGAAGGGGTTGTCCGCCGCCGACCTCGGGGGAGTGGCCATCAAGGGCGCCCTGGCGAAGGCCGGGATCTCCGGCGAGCAGGTCGAGTACGTGATCATGGGGCAGGTCATCCAGGCCGGTGCCGGGCAGATCACCGCCCGCCAGGCCGCGCACAAGGGCGGCATCCCGCTGGACGTCCCCTCGATCACGATCAACAAGGTCTGCCTCTCGGGCATCAACGCGATCGCGCTGGCCGACCAGCTGATCCGCGCGGGCGAGCACGAGATCGTCGTCGCCGGCGGCATGGAGTCGATGACCCAGGCGCCGCACCTGCTGCCGAAGTCCCGCGAGGGCTTCAAGTACGGCGACACCACGCTGGTCGACTCGATGGCGTACGACGCGCTCTACGACCAGTTCACCAACCAGCCGATGGGTGGCCTGACCGAGGCGCGCAACGACTCGGGCGCCAAGCTGACCCGCGAGGAGCAGGACGAGTTCTCGGCCCAGTCCCACCAGCGGGCGGCCGAGGCGTGGAAGAACGGCGTCTTCGACGACGAGGTCGTGCCGGTCGAGATCCCGCAGCGCAAGGGCGACCCGATCGTCGTCTCGCAGGACGAGGGCGTCCGCGGCGACACCACCGCCGAGTCGCTGGGCAGGCTCCGCCCGGCGTTCAACAAGGACGGCACGATCACCGCCGGCTCCGCCTCGCAGATCTCCGACGGCGCGTGCGCCGTGGTCGTGATGAGCAAGGCCAAGGCGCAGGAGCTCGGGCTCGACTGGCTCGCCGAGATCGGTGCCTCCGGCCAGGTCGCCGGCCCCGACTCCACCCTGCAGCTCCAGCCGGCCAACGCGGTCGCCAAGGCGGCCGAGAAGGAGGGCATCTCGATCGAGGACATCGACCTCTTCGAGCTCAACGAGGCGTTCGCGGCCGTCGGCATCGAGTCCACGCGCCAGCTCGGCGTCTCGCCGGACAAGGTCAACGTCAACGGCGGCGCCATCGCGCTGGGCCACCCGGTCGGCATGTCGGGTGCCCGGATCGTGCTGCACCTCGCGCTCGAGCTCAAGCGCCGCGGTGGCGGCACCGGCGCGGCCGCGCTCTGCGGCGGCGGCGGCCAGGGCGACGCCCTGATCATCCGGGTCCCGGCCTGAGTGGTCTCGCCACGCTCGACCACCGAAAGCCCCCTCGGCCGGCGCCGCTCGGCGGCGTCGGTCCCCGATCTGGTCGCTCGGGCGCGAGACGGTGACGCTCGCGCGGTGGCGCGGCTGATCTCGCTGGTCGAGGACGCCTCTCCACTGCTGCGCGAGGTGATGGCCGCGCTGGCGCCGCACACGGGCAACGCGCAGATCGTCGGCATCACCGGCTCGCCCGGGGTGGGCAAGTCCACCTCGACCAGCGCGCTCGTGACAGAGCTGCGCCGCGCCGGCAAGCGCGTGGGCGTGCTCGCCGTCGACCCGTCCTCGCCGTTCTCCGGCGGCGCGCTGCTCGGGGACCGGGTGCGGATGCAGGAGCACGCCCTGGACCGCGACGTCTACATCCGCTCGATGGCCTCGCGCGGTCACCTCGGCGGCCTGGCCTGGACGACGCCGCAGGCGCTCCGGGTGCTGGACGCGGCCGGGTGCGACGTGATCCTGATCGAGACGGTCGGCGTGGGGCAGAGCGAGGTCGAGATCGCCGGGCTCGCGGACACCACGATGGTGCTGATGGCCCCGGGCATGGGGGACGGGATCCAGGCGGCCAAGGCCGGCATCCTGGAGATCGGCGACCTGTACGTCGTCAACAAGGCCGACCGGGACGGCGCCGACCAGGTGCGCCGCGACCTGCGCTCGATGCTGGCGCTCGCCGAGCGCCCCGAGGGTGCGTGGCGGCCCCCGATCGTGAAGACCGTCGCTCAGAAGGGCGAGGGCCTCGACGAGGTCGCCGCCGAGCTGGACCGGCACCGGGCGTGGCTGGCGTCCTCCGGCGAGCTGGACCGGCGCCGGGTGCGACGTGCCCGCGACGAGATCGAGGCGATCGCGGTCACCGCGCTGCGGGCGCGGTGGGGCGACGTCCACGGCCGCTCCGAGCTCGACGACCTGGCGGCCGCCGTGGTGGCCGGCGGCTCGGACCCGTACGCCGCGGCGGACGAGCTGCTCGCCGCACTCTAGGGTCGGCGCGATGTCACTTCCGTTCGATCCCATCGACGAGGCGGCCCGCCAGTGGGGCAACCGCTGGAGCGGGGTCCCCGCCATGCACGCGGTCACCTCGCTGATGCGCGTGCAGCAGCTCGTGATCGGCCGGCTGGACGCCCTGCTCAAGCCGCACGGCCTCACCTTCGCCCGTTACGAGGCGCTGGTCCTGCTGGTCTTCTCCTCCCGCGGCTCGCTGCCGCTGGGCAAGATGGGCGAACGGCTCCAGGTGCACCCGACGTCGGTCACCTCAATCGTGCGGCGCCTCGAGGCCGCCGGGCTCGTCGTACGCCGTCCCCATCCGGAGGACGGCCGCACGGTGCTCGCGGAGATCACCCCGGCTGGCCGGGAGCTCGTGGAGGCGGCCACGGCCGACCTCGTCGAGGCCGACTTCGCGCTGGGCGCGCTCTCGGAGGCGGACCTGACGACCCTGTCCGCCCTGCTCGCGCCTGTCCGACACGCGGCCGGGGACTTCTGAGCGAGGGCGCGATGACCACGGCCGATGACGTACGCCGCGTGGGGCTCGCGCTGCCGCGGACCTACGAGCGGATCGTGCGGGGTCGCTGGAAGCTCAAGGTGGGACAGCTCGTCTACGTGGCGTTCTCGGCGGACGAGCGCGCGATGGGGTTCGGCTACCCGCGCGCCGAGCGGGACGGCCTGATCGCCTCGGACCCGGAGACCTTCTTCCTGCCGCCCGCGTCCGACCTGCGCTACCAGTGGGTGTGCGCCCACCTGCCCCGGCTGGCGGACGACGAGATGCGCGAGCTGGTCACCGACGCCTGGCGCCTGTGCGTGCCGGCGATGCTGCACGAGCTGCCCGACCTGCCGGCACCGACCGCGGCGGCCTGGGCGGCGATGGACGCGGGGGACTGGGCGGGGCTGCGACCGCTGCTGCACCCCTACCTGCAGTGGACCGACGGCGCGGTCGTCCTGCGCGGCCGGACCACCGTGCTGGACCACCTGCGCGACCGGCCCACCCCGCGCCCGCCGCGCGCCGTGGAGGTGCGAGACGAGCAGGTCTACCGCTGGCTGCGGTGAGGCGGCGGGGCGGGACTGGCCCGAATTAGTAGGACGTCCTAGTATCGAGGTATGATTGACGACTCCGCTCGCGCTCGCTGGCAGGCCCGCTACGAGAAGTCGCGCGTCCGCGAGGCCGACTTCACCACGCTGAGCGGCGTCCCGGTCGAGCCGGCGTACGGCATCGACGACTCCGAGTGGCCCGGCGAGTTCCCGTTCACGCGCGGGCTCTACCCCACCGGCTACCGCGGCCGGACCTGGACGATCCGCCAGTTCGCGGGCTTCGGCAACGCCGAGCAGACCAACGAGCGCTACAAGATGATCCTCGGTCGCGGCGGCGGCGGGCTCTCGGTCGCGTTCGACATGCCCACGCTGATGGGGCGCGACTCCGACGACCCGATGTCGCTCGGCGAGGTCGGCCACTGCGGCGTGGCGATCGACACCGCCGCCGACATGGAGCGGCTCTTCGCCGGCATCGACCTCGGCGAGGTGACCACCTCGATGACGATCAGCGGGCCCGCGGTGCCGGTGTTCTGCATGATGCTCGTCGCCGCGGAGCGCGCGGGCGTCGACACCGGCAAGCTGAACGGCACCCTGCAGACCGACATCTTCAAGGAGTACATCGCGCAGAAGGAGTGGCTCTTCGGGCCCGAGCCGCACCTGCGGCTGATCGGCGACCTGATGGAGTACTGCGCGGCGGAGATCCCGGCGTACAAGCCGCTCTCGGTCTCGGGCTACCACATACGCGAGGCCGGCTCGACGGCAGCGCAGGAGCTCGCGTTCACGCTCGCCGACGGCTTCGGGTACGTCGAGCTCGGCCTGTCCCGCGGCCTCGACGTCGACGTCTTCGCGCCCGGGCTGTCGTTCTTCTTCGACGCCCACGTGGACTTCTTCGAGGAGATCGCGAAGTTCCGCGCGGCCCGCCGGATCTGGGCGCGCTGGCTGCGCGACGTCTACGGCGCCAGGACCGAGAAGGCGCAGTGGCTGCGCTTCCACACCCAGACCGCGGGGGTGTCGCTGACCGCGCAGCAGCCCTACAACAACGTGGTGCGCACCGGCATCGAGGCTCTCTCGGCTGTGCTCGGCGGCACGAACTCGCTGCACACGAACGCCCTCGACGAGACGCTCGCGCTGCCCAGCGAGCAGGCCGCCGAGATCGCGCTGCGCACCCAGCAGGTGATCATGGAGGAGACCGGCGTCGTCAACGTCGCGGACCCGCTCGGAGGGTCCTGGTACGTCGAGGCCCTCACCGACAAGATCGAGGCTGAGGCCAACGCGATCTTCGACAAGATCCTGTCGATGGGTGGCGCTGAGAATTCTGGACTGACCCACGCCGACGTCGACGGCCTCTCCGCGGCCAAGGACCGGGGCGAGTGGCCGATGACCCGCGGCCTGCTGCGCGGCATCGAGGACGGCTGGTTCATGTCGGAGATCGCCGAGGCGGCGTTCCAGTACCAGGTGGCGCTCGAGAAGGGCGAGAAGAAGATCGTCGGCGTCAACTGCCACACCGAGTCGGTGACCCATGACCTCGAGATTCTCCGGGTCTCCCACGAGGTCGAGGTCGAGCAGGTCCGGGCGCTCGCCGAGCGCCGCGCGCAGCGCGACGACGCGGCGGCGTCAGCCGCGGTCGCCCGCATGGTCGAGGTGTCGCGCACCGACGAGAACATGATCGAGGCGATGCTGGAGGCGGTCCGCGCCGAGGCCAGCCTCGGCGAGATCTGCGACGCGCTGCGCGCCGAGTGGGGCGTCTACCGCGAGCCCGCGCGATTCTGAGGTCGGAGCCCCGGCCTCCGTGGGAGGCGGCCCCTCTAGGATTGCGCTCATGACGCAGCAGCCGTTCTCCCGTCCCGGAGCGATCGACCTGTCCGCCCTCAAGCGGCCCGCAGCTCCCGCGGGCGGCCCGACCGCGGCGAGCGGGGGCGCGCCCGGCGGCACCGGGTCGTCGTACACCGTGCAGGTCACCGAGCAGAACTTCCAGGCCACCATCGAGGCGTCGATGGGTGCCCCGGTCCTGCTCGTGTTCTACTCCCGCACCCGGATGCCCGAGAGCGGCACGCTCGCCGACGACCTCGTCGTGCTGTCCGCCGAGTTCGAGGGACGCTTCCTGGTCGGCCTCGTGGACGTCGAGGCCGTGCCCGCGATCGCGCAGGCGATGCAGATCCCCTCGATCCCGCTCGTCGTGGTGGTGCTCGACGGCCGGCCGATGCCGCTGCTCCAGGACGTCGTCCCGCAGGACGAGCTGCGGACGGCGCTGACCCAGGTGCTGCAGCAGCTCACCACCCAGGGGATCACGGGGCGCCACCAGCCACGCGCCGTCGCTGCCGCCGAGGGCGACTCCGACGGTCAGGAGCCGGCCTTCGACCCGCGGTACGCCGCGGCCCAGGAGGCGCTCGAGGACGGGGACATCGACCGCGCCGTCGAGGAGTACCTCAAGCTCGTCGTCGCCAACCCGGCCGACACGGAGGCCGCCGCCGGGCTGGCGATGGCGCAGGTGCTGCAGCGGACCCAGGGCGTCGACCTCCAGGATGCCCGTGCGGCCGCGGCGGCGAACCCCGACGACGTGGCGGCCCAGACGCTCGTGGCCGACCTCGACATGCTCGGTGGCCACGTGGAGGACGCGTTCAACCGGCTCATCGACCTGGTCCGGCGGACGACCGGCGCCGAGCGGAACCAGGTCCGCGAGCGCCTGATCGCGCTGTTCGGTGCCGTCGGCAACGACGACCCGCGGGTGCTCAAGGCGCGGCAGAACCTCGCGAGCGCGCTGTTCTGATTCCGGGTGACCGGCGTCTCGCCGCCGCCGGGTAGGTTTGCACCCATGACCCACTCGCCCGATGAGGACCGCATCCAGGAGCGCGCCGAGCTCCTTCCGGAGGAGTCGACCGCCGGCAGCGAGGACCCCGAGGCCCAGGCGCAGGCCATCCTCGAGGAGTCCGACGAACGCACCGACCATCCGCAGGCAACCCGGCACGAGTCCACCCAGACGCCCGACTGACCGGGTCTGGTCTCTCCCAGAGGGATCAGCCCTTGACGTAGAACGCGTTGGTCTGGGAGAGCGACGCATCGCTCTCGGTGGGGTCGAGCGCGGCGAAGGTGAAGTAGACCTCGAGGGTCTTGTCGGTGTCGGGGTCGTAGCAGAGGTAGTCCCTCGGCCGGTTCACCGCCAGCTTGCGGGTGCAGCCCTTCCGCGCGACGTACAGCTCGTCGAGCTTGGTCCGGACCACCGCCGGCGTGTCCGTGGACCTGACGACGGCCGTGGTCGAGCTCTGCGAGATCACCGTGCCCGGGTCGATCGGCAGCGGCAGGTCGGTGGGCCAGGTGCCGGAGGACTCCCCGTCGCGTGCCACGGCGGCCCCTCCGTTGAGGACGACCACGGCCACCGTGGCGGTGGAAACGGCGCATGCAGCGAGCTTGTTCATGAACTCTCCTCGTTACCCAACTATCGGGATGCCTGGACCTGCTGTCGTGCTCCCATCCTTGGTGCTACGCGGTCCGGAAGAACACCCGACGTTGGTAGTAGTACCCCGGCGTCACCCATGCAGGGGATGGAGCGTGACGTCCCGCAGCTGCGCGTCCTCGGCCGTGGCGGTCAGGTAGGTGCAGACCGGCTGCCGCCGGCGGTCGGTCGGGGAACCGGGGTTCAGCAGCCTCGGACCGTTCGGCGCCTGCGTGTCCCACGGGATGTGGCTGTGGCCGAAGACGAGCACGTCAAGATCGGGGAACTGGGCAGCGCACCGCGCCTCGCGGCCCTTCGCGGGACCGGTCTCGTGGACGACCCCGAGACGGAGACCCTCGATCTCCACCCGCGCCACCTCCGGGAGGCGCTCCCGCAGGGCGCCGTGGTCGTTGTTCCCCCACACGGCGACCAGCCGTCGGGCTCTCGTCTCGAGCTCGTCCAGGAGCGCGACGTCGACCCAGTCGCCGGCGTGGAACACGACGTCCGCGGCGTCCACCTCGCGCCACAGCTGGCCGGGGAGGTCGCGGGCCCGCTTCGGCACGTGGGTGTCCGCCATGATGAGGAGTCGCGCTGCCATGGGGTCCAGTCAACCGGCTTAGGAGCGCGGCGTGCGTGGCGGGCCGCCCCGGATGCGGGCCCTGCCTCAGGCTGGACCCCATGCGGTTCACCGAGCACGAGATGACGGCGGCACTCACGGGGGCGGCGAAGACCGTGCTGGCGGCCCAGCGCAAGGAGGTTCGCAAGGGCCGGGTGGACGTCGAGACGGCCTGGGACGAGATGGACCGCTACGCGAGGTTCCAGTTGCTCGACGCGCTCGGTGGCCAGATCCTGCCGGTGCTGGTGGCGCTGCCGGACGTCGAGGTGGCCCCGGGCACCCGGCCGTCGTACTCCGACGCCCAGGTCGGCGAGGTCGTCGCGGGGCTGGTGGGGGACGAGGCCGGCCGGCTTCGGCGGGCGGTGACCGTCAAGGCCCGCACCGCGCTGGTCCAGACCGCCCTCGCCCATCTGCCGCCCCGGCTGGATCCCGACGCGCTGATCACGCCGCCCGACTCGTGATGCGTCGTGCGGCGGTGCGGGATCAGCCGCGCGCCGAGCGCCCCGCCTCGAGCCGGGCGACCGGGACGCGGAACGGCGAGCAGGAGACGTAGTCCAGCCCCACCTCGTCGAAGAAGTGGATCGACGCCGGGTCGCCGCCGTGCTCCCCGCAGACGCCGAGGTGCAGGTCGGGTCGCGCCGAGCGGCCCCGCTCCACCGCGGTCCGGACGAGCGCGCCCACGCCCTCGGTGTCGATGGACTCGAACGGCGAGACGGGGAAGACCCCGTGCCCGAGGTAGGTGCTGAAGAACGACGCCTCGACGTCGTCGCGGGAGAAGCCCCACGTCATCTGGGTGAGGTCGTTGGTCCCGAACGAGAAGAACTCGGCCGTTCCGGCGATCTGGTCCGCCGTCATCGCGGCCCGGGGCAGCTCGATCATCGTCCCGAGCTTGTGGGGGATCGCGACCCCCTTCTCGCGCTCCACGTCCGCGGCGACCGCCTCGATCTTGTCGCGCACGAGGTCGAGCTCCCGCACCGACGCGACCAGCGGGATCATGATCTCCGGCCGGGCGTCGCCGCCGGCCGCGATCCGGTCCGCGGCCGCCTCGAGGATCGCCCGCGCCTGCATGGTGAACAGTCCCGGGATGACGATCCCGAGCCGCACCCCGCGCAGTCCGAGCATCGGGTTCTGCTCGTGCAGCCGGCGGACCGCGTCGAGCAGCTTGCGGTGCCGGCTGTTGGAGTCGTTCCGCTCGTCCTCGAGGGCCACCTGCACCGACAGCTCGGTGTAGTCGGGCAGGAACTCGTGGAGCGGGGGGTCGATCAGCCGGATCGTCACGGGCAGGCCGTCCATGGCCTCGAGGATCTCGGTGAAGTCCTGGCGCTGGAGGGGGAGCAGCTCGGCGAGCGCTCGCTCCTGGTCCTCCTCGTTCTCGGCCACGACGAGGTTCTCGACGAGCTGGCGCCGCTCGCCCAGGAACATGTGCTCGGTGCGGCACAACCCGATGCCCTGGGCCCCGAAGCGCCGGGCCCGTCGGGCATCCTCCGCGGTGTCGGCGTTGGCGCGGACCTGCAGGCGGCGGGCCGCGTCGGCGCGCTCCATCAGCGCGGCCACGGCGGTGACGATCGGGTCGTCCGCCACCTCCTCGCCCTCGAAGTGCCGCACCACGGAGGAGTCCGCGACCGGCACCGCCCCGGCGAAGACCTCGCCGGTCGTGCCGTCGATCGAGACGACCTCGCCCTCCTCCAGCGTCGGGCCACCGCGCACCCGCAGCCGACGGTTCTCCATGTCGACCTCGAGTGCCTCGACGCCGCAGACGCAGGTGCGGCCCATGCCGCGGGCGACCACGGCCGCGTGGGAGGTCTTGCCGCCTCGACTGGTGAGGATCCCCTTGGCCACGACCATGCCGCGCAGGTCGTCGGGGTTGGTCTCCTTCCGGACCAGGATGACGTCCTCGCCGCGGTCGGCCCACTCGACGGCGGTGTCGGAGTCGAAGACGACCTTGCCGACCGCCGCACCGGGGGAGGCGTTCATGCCCGTCGCGATCAGCTCGCGGTCCGCCTTCGCGTCGAACCGCGGAAACATCAGCTGGGCCAGCTGGGCACCGGTGACCCGGTCCAGCGCCTCGTCGAGGTCGATCAGCCCCTCCTCGCCCATCCGGACCGCGATCCGGAACGCCGCCTCGGGCGTCCGCTTGCCGACGCGGGTCTGCAGCATCCACAGCTTGCCGTTCTCGATCGTGAACTCGATGTCGCACATGTCGCGGTAGTGCTGCTCGAGCTTCTGCATGATCGCGAGCAGCTCGTCGTGCGCCGCCTTGTCGATCTCGCCGAGGTCCGCGAGCGAGACCGTGTTGCGGATGCCTGCCACGACGTCCTCGCCCTGGGCGTTCTGCAGGTAGTCGCCGTACTCGCCCTGCGCCCCCGACGCCGGGTCGCGGGTGAAGCAGACGCCCGAGCCCGAGGTCAGCCCACGGTTGCCGAAGACCATCGCCTGGATGTTGACGGCGGTCCCGAGGTCCTCCGGGATCTGCTCCTGGCGGCGGTACAGCACCGCCCGCTCGGTGTTCCACGAGTCGAAGACCGCGCGCACGGCGAGGTCCATCTGCTCGCGGGGGTCCTGGGGGAACGGCCGGCCGGCGTGGTCCTCGATGAGCTTCTTGTACGACGCCACCAGCTCGCGCAGGTCGTCGACCCCGAGGTCGGTGTCCTCGGTCGTGCCGCGGCTCTTCTTGAGCTCGTCGAGCTCGTGGGAGAACACCTCGCCCTCGATGCCCAGCACCGTGGAGCCGAACATCTGCAGCAGTCGCCGGTAGGAGTCCATCGCGAACCGGTCGTCGTCGCTCTGCGCCCCCAGCCCCTGCACGGACTCGTCGTTGAGACCGATGTTGAGGACGGTCTCCATCATCCCGGGCATGGAGAACTTCGCCCCGGAGCGGACCGACACGAGCAGCGGGTCGGCGGGGTCCCCGAGCTTGCGGCCCATGGCCTCCTCGAGGGCGGCGAGGTGGCTGCTGATCTCGTCCGCGAGGCCGTCCGGCTCCCGGCCACCCTTCAGGTAGGCGCGGCACGCCTCGGTGGTGATCGTGAACCCGGGCGGCACCGGCAGCCCGAGGTTGGTCATCTCGGCGAGGTTGGCACCCTTGCCACCGAGGAGGTCGCGCTGGTCCCTGTTGCCCTGGGCGAAGTCGAACACATAGGAGGTCACGTAAGTGATCTTGGACCCAAATCGTTCCCGGCGGGAGGGTCTGCCGGGTCAGAGGCCCGACTCGGTGTACGCGGGGGAGCCGCCGAGGTTCGAGAGAGCAGCCTCGATCCGGCGCGCGGTGAAGTCCGCGCAGCGCTTCCGGATCTCCTCCGGCGTGCAGAACTCCGCCGCCTTGATCTCGCGGGTCTGCTTCACGATCCGGTCCGTGATCTCCGGAGGTTGGATCCCGCCGTCGAAGACCAGGCAGAGGGCGTCGTCCCAGCCGCCCCACGGCGGGAGCCAGTCGGTGAGCAGCAGGTCGCCCGGGGAGAGGCTCAGCCCGAGCTCCTCCTCGACCTCCCGCTCGACGGCGAGCTGGGGCGACTCGCCCACCTCCACCACGCCGCCCGGCAGGTCCCAGTCCGACTTGTAGGTGAGCTGGCAGAGCAGCACCCGCTGGTCGGGGTCGCGGATGAGCATCTGGCTGATCGCCCGCTTCCGGGGGAGGAAGGAGTTCAGCAGCGCCCGGAAGCCGTCCCCCTCGTGGGCGGGAGCGTCGCTCGCGAGGCGGGCGTAGACGATCCGGTCGACGGCCTCCCCGGCCACGGTCACCCCGCGCATCACGCCCTCCCGGCGCAGGCCCGACCACGTGGCGACCCGCTGCGCGAGCTCGTCGTCGGGGGAGACCAGGGCCTCCACCCGGACATGCCCGGCGAGCGCGGCCTCCACCTCGCGGCGGACCACCTCGACGGCGGCCGTCAGCCCCTCGTCCTGGAGGTCGGCGGCCCACGCGATCCGGGCCACCCCCTCCGCGACGGTCGTCACGGTGGTGGCGGGAGAGGTCACGAGGAAAACCCTAGTCGGCGCGGCGACGCAACCAGACCGTGGCCAGCGGGGGCACGACGAGCTCGGCGTGGGCCGGCTGCCCGGACCACTCGCCCGCGACCGCGTGGACCGCGCCCAGGTTGCCCACGCCGGACCCGGTGTAGGACTCCGCGTCGGTGTTGAGCACCTCTTCCCAGATCCCCTCCGCCGGCAGCCCGAGGCGGTAACCCTCGTGCGGGGTCGCCGCGAAGTTCGCCACGCAGACCAGGTCCGGGCCCTCGGTGCCCTTCCGGATGAACGAGAAGGTGTTGCGCCCCGCGTCGTTGGCGTCGATCCACTGGAACGTGCCGGGGTCGTTGTCGCGCGACCACAGCGCCGACGTCTCGCCGTACACCCGGTTCAGGTCACGCACCAGCGACTGCACGCTGCGGTGCTCGGGGTGGTCGAGCAGCCACCAGTCGAGCTCGCGGGCCTCGGCCCACTCCGACTCCTGACCCATCTCGATGCCCATGAAGATCAGCTGCTTGCCGGGGTGCGCCCACATGTAGCCGAGGTAGGCGCGCAGGTTGGCGAGCTGCTGCCACCGGTCACCCGGCATCTTGCGCAGCAGCGAGCCCTTGCCGTGCACGACCTCGTCGTGGCTGATCGGGAGCGTGTAGTTCTCGGAGAAGGCGTAGACGAGGGAGAACGTCATCTCGCCGTGGTGGTAGGACCGGTGCACCGGGTCGTGCGCGAGGTAGCCGAGCGTGTCGTGCATCCAGCCCATGTTCCACTTGAGGCCGAAGCCCAGGCCGCCGTCGGAGGTGGGCCTGGTGACGCCCTCCCACGAGGTCGACTCCTCGGCCACCGTGATCGCGCCGGGCACCCGCTTGTAGACGGTGGCGTTCATCTCCTGGAGGAACTGCACGGCCTCGAGGTTCTCGCGGCCACCGTGCACGTTGGGCGTCCACTGGCCCGGCTCGCGCGAGTAGTCGAGGTAGAGCATCGAGGCCACCGCGTCGACCCGCAGCCCGTCGACGTGGAACTCCTCGAGCCAGTACAGCGCGTTGGCGACGAGGAAGTTGCGGACCTCGCGGCGCCCGAAGTTGAAGACCAGCGTCCCCCAGTCGGGGTGCTCGCCGCGGGACGGGTTCGGGTCCTCGTAGAGCGGCGTGCCGTCGAAGCGGGACAGCGCGAACTCGTCCTTGGGGAAGTGCGCGGGCACCCAGTCCACGAGGACGCCGACGCCGGCCTGGTGCAGCCGGTCGACGAGGTAGCGGAAGCCGTCGGGGTCGCCGAAGCGCGCGGTGGGCGCGAAGTACGACGTGACCTGGTAGCCCCACGAGCCGCCGAACGGGTGCTCCATCACCGGCATGAACTCCACGTGGGTGAAGCCGAGGTCGGTGACGTAGTCGACGAGGCTGTCGGCCACCTCCTGGTAGGTGTAGGTGCCACCCCCGAAGTGCTTCTTCCACGAGCCGAGGTGCATCTCGTAGACCGACATCGGCTCGGCGTGCGGCTGCCGTTCGGCGCGGTCGGCCATCCACTCGTCGTCGGCCCACTCGTACGTCGACTCGAAGACCACCGACGACGTGGCCGGCGGGACCTCGGTGTGGAACGCCATCGGGTCGGCCTTCTCGCGCCACTGCCCGTCTGCGCCGAG